>ENA-OVGI01001242-OVGI01001242.1-human-gut-metagenome-genome-assembly--contig:-NODE-1242-length-13390-cov-4.063367_pt1 | contig 13390 bp, 7 predicted proteins | sample MGYA00237771_ERZ505421 | MGnify/ENA primary metagenome ERZ505421 (study PRJEB26158, sample SAMN06016378) | human gut metagenome | biome: human gut; feature: ankylosing spondylitis patient; material... | reverse complement strand
CTTCGCCATGATCTCGAAGACTATATCAAGGCACAGTATTTTGGAAAGTCACCACTTCTGCTATCAGCTGTGGAACAGCATTTGGATGACGAGGGACTTCTGTATCAAAAACCTTTTATTGAGTCATCACCGGCTTATAAAAGTGTAAAAAATGGTATTGCAAATGCACAAATCCCGGATTGGATGAAATCTTACTTTTCAAAACTCTCAGATGCGGGAATTGGTGTATATCCGAATCCTTTTGTTCATCAAATTCAAGCACTTGAAGGAGCTGTGCAAGGGCAGGATTTGTTCGTTTCCACGGGTACCGGCTCTGGTAAGACAGAATGTTTTATGTGGCCGCTAATGGCAAAATTGGCAGCAGAAGCAAAAAATAGCCCGGATACATGGTCAATGCGAGGAGTTCGTGCGGTTGTTATGTACCCTATGAATGCACTCGTTTCAGATCAGGTGAGTAGGCTGCGGCGGCTGATTGGCGATCCGGACAGAAAATTTATAAGTGTTTTTCGTTCCGTTTGCGGGGAAAGTACGCGCCGCCCTCAATTTGGAATGTATACGGGGCGCACTCCTTATCCGGGCAATGATCCAGTGACCAGTGAAGACAGAAAGCTTGAAAAGACATTGGCTCGAATGTCGTTCCCTCAAAAAGAATCGGAAAAAGCCTTCTTTGAAGCATTACAGCATGAAGGAAAAATTCCGGCAAAAGCAAATATGCGCACTTTTTTGGAGGGATTACATAATGGACGACATATCCCAGATCCGGAAGATGCAGAGTTGATCACTCGATTTGAAATGCAGCAGTTTTGCCCGGATATTCTTATTACAAACTATTCCATGCTGGAGTATATGCTTCTTCGTCCAAGAGAGGCTGGAATTTGGCAGAAAACAAAAGAATGGCTTGACGCAGATAAGAATAACAAATTACTCTTCGTGATTGATGAAGCTCATATGTACCGTGGCTCGTCAGGCGGAGAAGTTGCGCTTTTGATTCGGCGGTTGTTCCACAAACTTGGAATTACGAGAGAGCGAGTTCAATTCATCTTAACGACTGCCAGTATGCCAGATCGAGATCAAGCAGATAAGGATTCTGTATATGAGTTTGCACATGAATTGACGGCAGCAGATGATTCGATTCCGTTTTGTTATCTGACCGGCGAAAGAGAGCAGATTGATACAACAATCGCCAGAACGATTCCACTGGATAAATTTCAGTGTGCAAATACGTCTGCATTTGAAGAAAATGAGGAAGCCTGTCTTAGGGAATTGAACCGTTTTTGGAACGGAGTCGAGGGTGCGAGTGAGCCATTTCAAAATCTGGCGGTAGCATGCCAGTGGATGTACGATAATTTGATTTTTTATAAGCCATTTCATGTGCTTATCTCAAAGTGCCGCGGAAATGCTGTATCGCTTGCAGAACTTGCTGAGGAAGCATTTCCAGATATTGAAGACGAACAAGCTCTGAATTACGTCAGTATTCTTCTGGCAATTGCTCCACTTGCGAAAAATCAGAAAGGTGCAATTTTGTTCCCGGCACGGATGCACATGCTGTTTAAGGGAATGAAAGGCATTTACGCTTGTGCAAATGAAGGCTGCCCGCATTCCCATACGGATGGAACACTTACGTTGGGAGAGATATTTTGGGCAGATGGACATTTAACGTGCCCACATTGCCACAGTGTTGTATATGAACTATATAATGACCGGCGTTGCGGAGCATTGTTCTATAAAGGCTATGTTCTGGATGATGCAATCGGAACGCACCAGAGAACATATTTGTGGCATTATCCCGGTCAGGTGTTGGATTCGCAGATGAAGGAAGTTCATCTTTATTTGCCGCCTGAGGATTATGAACTTCCTGAAAAGCAGGGAAAGAACGCGATCCGGCCCTGTTATCTGGATATCAAGAATGGATTTATCAATTTCCGTGACGATTCAGATGCAGGAAGAACAGGATTTCGGAAACTGTATTACTGCAACTTTGAACAGAAAAATCGCCCGCGAATCTTGACATTTCCAACATGTCCGCATTGCAGACACTTGCTGTCGTCTTCGCAGCTTACGTCTTTTAGTACACGTGGCAATCAGTCTTTTTACAACTTGATAAAAACACAATTTGAGCAGCAACCTGCCGTAAGTGGAAAAGATAATGATCCGGAACGTCTGCCAAATGAAGGACGAAAGGTTCTCTTGTTCTCGGATAGTCGGCAGCGTGCGGCAAAGCTGGCGCGTGATATGTCGGATTCCTCGGACATCATGGCGGCACGACAGCTTTTTGCATTGGCAATTTACAATATGGAACAATCCATAACAGAGCGTTCCATGAACGATCTTTATGATTATTTTTGCCTTGCAGCAGGACAACATCATGTACAGATTTTTCATGAACCGGAACGTGAAAAATTTGGCGCAGACTGCAACATTGCATTGAGCAATTATGAGCGCAGCACTCGCCGAAATCGTGAGTATACACCGCGGTTTTCTATTGCAAATGCGCCGACACAGATGCAAAAAGATTTGCTTCGGCTGTTTTCTGGCGGTTATAATACGCTCTACGATTCTGCCACGAGCTGGATTGAGCCAACAGAGCAGGCACTATTTGATAGCATTGATGAACTTGAAGAAAATGGCATCTCCGTAGAAGATGAGGAGTTTCTTGAACTCTTTAATGCGTGGATGATTTCAGTGTGTGACGATGCGACTGCATTGGGACATACGATCCCGGATGAGGTGCGTTTGGAAGTACGTCGCAGTTATGATTTCTACGGATTGGCAAAGGAGTGGAATTTTACAAAGACCGTTCAGGAAATCATGGGGTGGACGGATGATTCCAATGACTTGAATGTCTGGCGGAGAGTTTTGAAGAATAACTTCCTGGATTCGGCACAACCGGATAACGGAAGGCTGTATGTTGATCTTCAACGGGTGAAGCCCCGATTTGATGCAAAACATAAATGGTATCGGTGTGAACAATGCTCTGAAATTACACCGTATCTCCTGCGAGGAAAGTGTCCGAGTTGTGGTTTTACAGGAACTCATGCATTGAACGAGAAAGAATATCAATCACTGGATTTTTGGAGAAAACCTGTTGTAGATGCGTTGAGAGGCAATAAAATCCATGTGATCGATACGGAAGAGCATACTGCGCAACTTTCCCATAAGGATCAAAGGATGGATTTGTGGAGCCAAACAGAACACTATGAATTGAGATTTCAGGATTTGATTCAGGAAGGGGAAACACCGATTGACATTCTTAGCAGTACAACCACGATGGAGGTCGGTATTGATATCGGCTCTCTGGTAGCAGTTGGACTGAGAAATGTTCCACCTATGCGAGAAAATTATCAGCAGCGCGCAGGCCGTGCAGGTCGGCGAGGCGCAAGTCTTTCTACTATTGTAACCTTCTGTGAAGATGGACCGCACGATACGCTATATTTCAATAATCCGGTTCCGATGTTTCGTGGCGATCCAAGACAACCATGGATTGACATTCGGAGCGAAAAGTTATTGCAACGGCATTTGAATATGATTGCATTACAGGAGTTCCTTGCCGCAAAGCACTCAAGCTTGGACGAACTGTCTGCGGTGCTGTTTCTGGATGAAGTGCTGGATGAGTTTATGGATTATTTACAGGACTTTAAGATACCACGAAAATCTGAACTCGTGCCAGCAAACGCTGTACTGGATATGGACGCTTTCAGAAATGAATTTGCTGAAAGCCTAAAGAACCTGAAAGAAAAGCGAAACACGCATCCGGAGCAGTTTGAAGCAATACCGAATACTTCGGTGAACAAACAGAAAATGTTACTGGATGCACTTTATGAAGAAGGAATCATACCAACCTACTCTTTCCCCAAAAATGTGGTCAGTACCTATATTTCCGATATGAATGGAATCCTTCGTTATGAGGTGGATCGTGGATTAGATGTTGCAATCAGTGAATATGCGCCGGGACGCTCAATCGTTGTGGATAAACAAACCTATCAGATAGGAGGACTGTATAGTCCCGGAAGTGATCGGGTATATGGTCAAGCAGCGACACCCGCAAGGGCTTATATGGATGATGCGAATTATTTGAAGAATATTCTGACTTGCCCGGATTGTGGCTGGTTTGGTCTTGCAGATGAGCGGCCGGATGTCTGTCCGTTCTGCGGAAATCGTGCATTGGAGGAAGGAAGACAAATGCTCCGGCCGTGGGGATTTGCACCTAAAAATGCAGAGGCGGTACCAGATGCACAACTGGAAGAGGAATATTCATCGGTTCAACCGCCGCTATATTCGACACTTCCGGATGCAGAGGATATCCAACCGATTTCCGGCTGCAAGAATATCCGGATGGCTTCTCGCACAAACCAGCGAATTATTATGGTGAATCAGGGACTTGGAAACAAGGGATTTATGGTATGCCCGGATTGCGGTGCAGCAATGCCGGGTGACAATGAAAAGACATTGGATGGAGTTTTGCGACCCTACAAATCGAAATATGCCCGGAAACCGTGCAACCATAGAAATGCAAGAAACGTCAATATTGGATATGATTTTATCACGGATATGCTGGTATTGGAAATTAAGCTGGATGAACAGAAGATGGATATTCATCGGACGGATAATCCTTGGCTGACGAGGGCGGCTCAATCGCTGGCAGAAGCATTTCGTTTGGCGGCGAGCAAAGAATTGGATGTTGAGTTTACAGAGCTTGTTACAGGGTATCGAATCCGAACCAATAATGCCGGGGCGTTTGCGGATGTTTATCTATACGACAGTTTATCCAGCGGTGCAGGATATGCAGTCAGCGTAGCGGACAATATTGAAACGTTATTGAATCGAATCCGTGAGCTTTTGGCTTCTTGCGACTGCGGTAACGCTTGTCACAAGTGCTTAAAGCATTATCGAAATCAGTATGTACATGGTCTGCTTGATCGTTTTGCTGCATTAGAACTCCTCGATTGGGGAGTAAATGGAGAGTTGGCTGATTCATTAACAGTAGAGGGACAGAAAGCACTGCTGCTCCCGCTGGAATCGATTTTGCGAGTATCAGGATGCACGCTCCTTGTTACGAATAATGAAATTGTAGCGAAGCACCGAGGACGAGAAGTAAAACTTGTTGTATATCCGGCTATGTGGAAAGAACCACGTGAAGATGGAACAATTTATGTGAGTGACGCTTACATAAAGTATGCAAAGCCGTATGCAGTTCAGAAGATTTTGATTGTCTGATAAGATAATAGAACCCTATATTATGTAAAGTGTGCAGGAGAGTGTGCTCGATGACTGAACAGGAAAAACTCCAACGCGCAAAAGACTGTATTGACAGCCTTGCCAATGGGTTGAATCCACTGGATGGAACACCGGTTCCAGAACAGGACATCGTGAATAACGTAAAGATTTCTCGATGCCTGTTTTTTGTATCCAATGTCCTGAGAAAACAGCTTGATGGTCATGAACCTAAAAAGGTGTCCGAGAGGGATAAGAAACCGTTTTACATTACGGAAGAAGAAAAGCTGCAATATGTACCGTCAAAAACACCGATACCTGCCAGTGGAATCAGCTATAAAGTAAATGAGATTTTGGGCGAAAAGAAAATGCGGAAGGTATCTTATCGAACCATCACCACGTGGCTGGTAAAAGTTGGACTTATGGAGGAGAAAGAAATTTCAGATGGGAAATGTCGCAAGGTTCCAACTGCCAGTGGCATTGCGATGGGAATCACTACTGAAATCCGTACAGGAGTACGTGGAGAATATCCGTGCGTTGTCTACGATGAAAATGCACAGGAATTCGTGATAGACAATCTGAATGCAATCATGAATCCAACGGATGATTGAAAAATCCCCAGTCTGCACCGATTCTGGTCGGTGCAGACTGGGGATTGCTTGTTAGATCATCTTAAAATGCTTCAACGCTTCCACAATCGCATCCTCTTTTTCCTTCGGACACTTGGGCTGCTTGGCGTTTTCAGATTTAGGCTTATTGTAATTCTCCCGCTCGATGATACCGCACTTCTGTTTTACCTGTGCGATATAGAGATTGGAAACCCTCAACTGATGATGTTCCCATACATGCTCCCGAATCTCATTGTAAGTTGCCTTGCTTTCCGCAGCAGTCACATCCAGCTCATCCATGCTCACTTCCACTTCAATGTGGCGGTCGACGTTGAGTTTGGACAAAAGGAGAACGGCCTCGCAATGCCGTGTTCTTGGAAATAGATCCACCGGCTGCACCTTCTCTGCGTGATATCCATTTTGTTCCAGCCATGCAGCATCTCTTGCGGCGGTGGCGGGGTTGCAGCTGACGTAGACCACCCGGCGGGGAGACATGCGCACGACAGCGGAAAGGGTGGCTTCGTCGCAGCCCTTGCGGGGCGGGTCCAGCATTACGATGTCCGGTTGAAGGCCCTCAGCGGCAAGGCGGGTGGCGGCCTGACCGGCATCTGCGCAGAAAAATCGGCTCTTTGCGGCCACATCTGCACCCATGCGGGCAGCGTTAGCCTTGGCACTTTCAATGGCTTCCGGTACGATCTCCACACCGATCAGCTCACGGCAGTGCGCTGCCATGGAAAGACCAATGGTGCCCATGCCGCAGTAGAGGTCCAGCAGCAGGTCGTCCGGGGTAAGCTGAGCATACTGGGCGGCAATGCCGTAAAGCTGCTCGGCAGCAAGGGTATTGACCTGATAGAAGGAAAGCGGGCCAAGCTGCACCGGAACACCGCACAGGGTGTCTTCAATATACCCCTGCCCATACAGGGTGTGGGTCTCGGTGCCAAGGATCACGTTGGTGTTTTTAGCATTTACGTTCAGCAGGATCGTGGTGATCTCTGCAAATTGAGCTTTCAGCCGGGTGCAAAGCTCTTCAGCGGAGGGCAGCTTGGCACGGGTGCAGACAAGGCAGACCATGATCTGGCCACTGTGAGCGCCGCGCCGCAGAAAGATATGACGCACAAGGCCCCTGCCGGTCTCCTCGCTGTACGGCTGGATGCCCTTTTCTGCAAAAAAAGCGCACAATACGTTGCCGATCTCATTCAGCACACCGGGCTGCAGGCGGCAGTCCGGGCAGGGGACGATACGATGGGTGCGCCCGGCGTAGAAGCCGATACAGGGCTTACCGCTTTTGTCCACGCCCACCGGGAACTGCACCTTATTGCGGTAGCGGTTCACTTCCGGCGAACCCACAATGGGCAGCACAGGCACATCCAATCCTCCGATGCGGGCAAAGGCATCTGCAACATTCTCCTGCTTGGCGCGCAGCTCGGCAGCATAGTCCAGATGCCGCAGGCTGCAGCCGCCGCAGGGGCCGGCTACTGCACAATCTACCGGGATACGGTCAGGCGAGGGGGTCTGAATGGCATCCAGAATGCCGAAAGCATAGCGGCCGCAGTCCTTGACGATGCGGATAGAGGCAACGTCGCCGGGGGCAGTGCCGGGTATGAACACAGCCTCGCCGTCCGGGCTGTGAGCAACGCCGCTGCCATCGTTGGACAGGCGCTCAATGGTCAGGGTCAGCACCTGATTTTTTTGTAAGGGCATGGAAATTCTCCTTTGGAATGGGATTGGGTCAGGATTCTTCCGAAGCGGGGGCATCTGCATTTTCGCTCTGGGCGGCAATGTATTTGCTGGGCGGCATCCCCTTGGCCCGCTTGAAGACCCGGGAAAAATAGAACTGGTCAAAGAAGCCCACCGAGATGGCAACCTCTGCAATGGAAAGGTTGCCGGCCCTCAGCAGCTTGCAGGCTTCGTTGATGCGGTATTCGGTCAGATAATCGATGGGGCTCTTGCCCACATTGAGCATAAACACCCGGTACAGATGACTGCGGGAAACGCCCACGCTCTTAGCGACATCATCAATGGAGATGTCGTGCGAATAGTTGAACTGGATGTATTTGATGGCATTCAGTACGTATTGATTGGAGGAGGAAGCGTTGTGGGGGCGCGTCTCACTGGTCTCCTTCATCAGGGCAGAGATGAACAGGTAGAGGTACCCCACCATGGCAGCCTCATCCTGAGGCTCTAACCCACGGGAAGAATAGATGTTGGTCAGAGCTGCCCGCATTCCCTCCGGGTCCTGCGTGTGGTGCACAGGAGCAGTATCGGTAAAGGGAAGCTGTGCCGCCAGTTTGTGAGCGCAGGCACCGTTGAAGCCGACCCAGCTGTACTCCCAGGGCTGCTGCTCATCGGCAGAGTAGCGGATGAGCTGACTGGGCCGGGCAAAGAACAGATCTCCCGGCACGACCTCAAAGGTCTTGCCGCCCACTTCAAAGGTGCCCTTGCCCGAGACCACCAGATGGATCAGGTAGTGATCCCGGATACCGGGGCCCCAGGTCTGGCCCGGGGCACAGCGTTCCAGACCACAGTTGAAGATGGATAATTCAATATTATTGGTGTAATTCTGCTTGAAGGACTGCTTGTAGACATCTGCCATGATCGTTTCCTCCAGTTGACCGCATTCTTATTCCCAGTATATCATAACTGTATCCGCAAATTCAACAAAAGTACATCCGAAACTTTGGTTTTCGCGCTGAAATTGGATTTTTTGCGGATTCAAATTGCAAAAGAGGGCGGAATGAAGTACAATAAGGCTAACCCAAGTGCATGGAGCCTTCATGCACGGACTTTGCGGAGAACGCTTGTGGAGGAGGAATAGCCATGGCGACCAGTGCACAACTCAGACGGGAGATCCTTGCGGGGGAGTGGGACGAAGCGCTCTGCACGCTCTATGGCACAGAACCGGCGGTGCTGGCCCGCCAGCGGCAGCGGTATGCCGCCGCACTGGAACAGTTTGAGCTGTACTATGGCCCCGGGCGACAGGTGCATGTTTACTCGGCTCCGGGCCGGGCGGAGCTGGGCGGCAACCACACCGATCATCAGCACGGGTATGGTCTTGCGGCAGCGGTGACGCTGGATCTGGTCGCAGTGGCATCCCCCAGTGACGACGGTTTTATCCGGGTCAAATCCCGGGGCTTCAACAAGCTGGATGTCATTGATCTGAGCGAGGCCGAGCCCCAGCAGGGCGAGAGCACCCATTCGGCCAGTCTGATCCGGGGCATTGCGGAAGGTTTCCGGGCACAGGGAAAGACGGTGGGGGGCTTCGATGCCTATACCGCCAGCGACGTGCTCCGGGGCAGCGGGCTTTCCAGCTCGGCGGCTTTTGAGATGGGAATGGCGGCCATCCTGAACGGGGAATATGGCTGCAGGCTGACAGCGCCGGAGCTGGCGAAGATCTGCCAGTATGCGGAAAATACATATTTCGGAAAACCCAGCGGCCTGTTGGATCAGCTGACCAGTGCCGTGGGCGGGGTCCTCTTTGCGGATTTTGCCGACCCAAAGAAGCCCCGGATAGAAAAGATCCACACGGCAGGGCTGCTCCCGGCGGACATGACCCTTTGCGTGACCGATACCCGGGGCAGTCACAGCGAGCTGACCGGTGAATTTGCGGCCATCCGGCATGAAATGGAATCGGTGGCGGCCTGTCTGGGCGGTAAGGTATTGGGGCAGGTCAAGGAACAGGAGTTCTGGGCGGCTCTGCCACGCCTGCGCAGGGCCTGCGGGGATCGTGCTGTTCTGCGTGCGGTCCACTATTTTGAGGAGAATGCCCGCGCATTGGCCCAGCGGAATGCCCTGGTCAGCGGGGATTTCAACGATTTCCTGCAGCTCATTCTGGAAAGTGGACATGCCTCTTTTGCCCTGTGCCAGAACGTTTACTGCTCCACAGACGTACGGCATCAGGGGCTCTCGGTGGCGCTTGCCCTCAGTCAGACTCTGCTGGAGGGGCAGGGGGGAGCCTGGCGGATGCAGGGCGGCGGCTTTGCAGGGACCATTCAGGCGTTTGTACCCGGTATGCTGACTGCAAAATATCACGACGCGATAGAAAAGGTGTTCGGTGCGGGCAGCTGCTATCTGCTCCGTCTGCGGGAGCAGGGGGCCCTGCGGGTCATTTGAACATCTGGATCCGGCCAAACAAAAAGAGCTTCACACTCCGGCAGAAGTCGGAATCGTGAAGCTCTTTCGTGTTATAGGGAAAACGGCTCAGATACCGCGCTGCTGCTGTTTTTGGCGCATTTCATCCGTGAAACTAGAAACGGCAGAGAAGGTATCATCGTGATAACCGAACCAGTTGGACAGGTTCTTGTAAATGTTCTCTACAAACCGGTAGCCGGAAACAACAACATTGAACAGGAGCAGAGGCACAAACGAGATGGAGATGGAGAGAATCCCCCCCTGAAAGAAGAAATCGTCCAGGTGGAGGTTATCCGTAAAGCTGTCCAATGCATCTCCCAGTTCTCCGCCGCCAAAGATCTCCGGCAGCTCTTCTTCCGGAAGCGTTGCATAAGATGCAGGCATACGCAATTTTTCCATAAAAGGCTCCTTTCAAAGATTTACTCAGGCGGCCAGAGCTGCTGTACCTGCGGCCTGTGCCTGATTTTTGGCTTCGCTCTCGTTGTAGATGTTCCGCATGTCATTGTAAATGGACAGGAAGCTCTCAATAGCAGACCTAGCCCAGTAGTAGACATAAACGCCTGCAAAACCGGCAGCAACCACAGTCATGGTCTTGCCCACGGGAGTCTGGCGGCCCCAGTAATGCTCAATGGCACCCATCGTGGTCAGACCATCGTTCCGCATGTCAATGATACCGGCAATGGTGTTGCTGATGGCAGCCTGACCCAGCATACGTACCAGGTTGACACCGACATTAACGGTGAAATTCAGGACATCCTGCGCGTTGATATTCAGCTCAAAAGCGCCGCCAACGGTGTAGACCATTTCATCTTCGGAGAGAACCGCATAGGACGCGGGCAGCTGCATCGTGCTCTGATAGGTAAATTCCATGGTGGAAAACTCCTTTCGTTCGTAAAATCCGCGCAAAGGCGGATATGAAGCTAATTGGATTATAGCATAATTGCCCAAAAACAACAAGAGAGCGATGAAACCCAAAATGCGAAAGAATTGTGAAGATACTGTGGCCGTTTTGTAAAAAAGAAACGGTTCTGCGCGGAAATATGTGGAACGTCCTGTGCGGGATGCGGCGAAAAAATGTTGTGTGAAAATTGAAAATAATGCAAAAAAGAGACGGCGGGCACCAGTTCCTCCGGAAAGGAGGGGCTGGGGCCTGCCGTCTTTGTATGGGGAGAAAAGAAGAAGGAACGTTTTAGCGGTCTACCGCAGCCGGAGCCCGGTCATACAGTGCTGTCAGATCGGCAATATGCTCGGCCAGCAGACTGGTAAGCGGGGTGTCCAGCCGCCACTGCCAGTTGGCTCCCTGGGTGCTGGGGGTGTTGATGCGGGCCTCCGCGCCCAGATGCAGCCAGTCGGCCATGGGGATGATGGCCATATCCGAAACACTGGCAAGGCAGGCGCAGATCATGGCCTCTGTCAGATCCTCGGGCAGGCAGCGCAGGTAACGGCAGGCATAGTGGACATCCTCGGGGCTGGCAGACTGCCGCCAGCCTTCGGTGGTCACATTGTCATGGGTGCCGGTGTAGACCACGCTGTTGTGAGGGTAGGTGTAGGGAAGATAGTTGCCCGGTTCCCGGCTGTCAAAGGCAAACTGCATGATCTTCATGCCCGGATAGCCGCTGGCAGCCAGCATGGTCTTGACCTCTGGGGTCAGGTATCCCAGATCCTCTGCAATGATGCCGCCCTGACCCAGGGTCTCGTGGATGGCATTGATGAAAGCACGATCCGGCCCCTTTTCCCAGTGGCCGCCTGCCGCCGTCTTGTTTCCGGCAGGGATGGCGTAGTAGCTCTCAAAACCACGGAAGTGGTCGATGCGCACGACATCATAAATCGAAGTAGCGTGCTGCATCCGGCGCTTCCACCAGGCAAAATCCTCGGTCTTGTGGCGGGGCCAGTCGTAGAGCGGATTGCCCCAGAGCTGACCGTCTGCCGCAAAGGCATCCGGGGGGCAGCCTGCCACCTGCGTCAGGTGGGTCTGGCCGTCGGTCTGGAAAAGCTCCGGCCGCGTCCACAGATCGCTGGAATCCGGGCTGACGTAGATGGGAATATCGCCCACCAGTTGGATGCCCTTGCCGTTGGCATAGGCTTTCAGGGCGTTCCACTGGGTGTAGAAGAAGAACTGCACCGCCTTGAAATAATCCACCTGCCCGGCCAGACGCTCCCTGGCAGCGGCTACGGCAGCGGGCTGGCGGGTGCGCAGGTCATCCGGCCAGTCACACAGGCCTGCCTGTCCCTGTTCGGCCTTGATGGCCATGAACAGGGCGTAATCGTCCAGCCAAAAGCTCTGTGCCGTGCAGAAGTCTTTGTACTCCACGCTGGCTGCTGCCAGCAGGCGGTCGGCGGCCTTTTGCAGCACCACCGGGCGCTGCTGGTAGAGCACGCCGTAGTCCACCGGTCCAACCGGAACCTCAGCGGGAATCTCATCGGCGGTCAGATAGCCCTGCTCGTGCAGGACACGGAAATCGATAAAGTAGGGGTTCCCGGCAAAGGCAGAAAAGCTCTGGTAGGGGCTGTCACCGTAGCCGGTGGGGCCAATGGGCAGGATCTGCCAATAGGTCTGCTTTGCACGGGCCAGAAAATCCACGAACGAAAAGGCTTCTTTCCCCAGCGTGCCGATGCCAAAGGGCCCCGGCAGACTAAAAACGGGCATCAGAATGCCGCATGCTCGCATGGTGAACTCCTCCTTAGCCCTTGACAGCGCCTGCAACAACACCCTCAATGATGTATTTCTGGCAGGTCATGTACAGGATGATGATGGGGATGATGGCGATGATGATGCAGGCCATCATGGGAGCCAGTTCCACACGGCCATAGCCGCCGCGGAAGTACTGGATCGCCATGGGGATGGTGCGGTACTTCTTGATATCCAGCACCAGAGTGGGCAGCAGGTAGTCGTTCCAGACCCACATGGTTTCCAGAATGGCGGTGGAGATCATGGTAGGCTTCAGGATGGGGAACACGATCTTGAAGAAGATCTGGATGGGGTTACAGCCGTCGATCATGGCCGCTTCCTCGATCTCCATGGGAACGCTCTTCATAAAGCCGGTGAACATGAACACGGCCAGACCGGCACCAAAGCCCAGGTAGATGATGCAGATGTTCCAGGGGGTGTTCAGTTTGAGGGTATCTGCGGTCTTGGACAGAGTGAACATGACCATCTGGAAGGGGACGACCATCGAGAACACGATGAGCAGGTTCATAAACTTGCTGAGTTTGTTGTTCACCCGGGTCAGGTACCAGCCTGTCATGGAGCAGCACAGCAGGATGAGGGCCACGCTGGAAACGGTAATGACGAGGCTGTAGCCCAGACTGGAAAGGAAGCCCATTTTGATCACGCCGTAGACGTAGTTGGAAAGGCCAGCAAAGGTCTCACTGGTGGGCAGCTGGAACACGGTAGAGGTGGTAAAGGTGCCCTCTTTTTTCAGGCTGTTCAGCAGGATCAGGAC
>ENA-OVGI01001223-OVGI01001223.1-human-gut-metagenome-genome-assembly--contig:-NODE-1223-length-13581-cov-26.291217_pt1 | contig 13581 bp, 11 predicted proteins | sample MGYA00237771_ERZ505421 | MGnify/ENA primary metagenome ERZ505421 (study PRJEB26158, sample SAMN06016378) | human gut metagenome | biome: human gut; feature: ankylosing spondylitis patient; material... | reverse complement strand
CATCTCGCTCTCTTAACTGAAGACGGCTTACGATTTACAGTTGAGTTGCGGCGTTTCCGCCCCGTAGTCATTGATGGTTCGGTACGTTACGCTACTGTTTTGAGCACCCTTTGGCAGAGGGAATTGGTATTTATCAAAGGGGGAGATCATTTGATTTTTAACTACTTTTCCACCTATTTTCAGGTCTGTCAGGGTAATGAAATAAGGTGTTGGGTTACTGACCATAACCATGTCAGCTAACGAAGTGCAACGCAGTTTCGCCGGAGCCTCGGCTAAGGGATATGCTAAACCTTTTGGTCGCCAGAAAAGTTTGATGACGCTTTGTGTGGCAATCTTCAGGGTATTGCCTTCTTCCCGCTTCGTTGTTGAAGGGACTGCCCGTACGCTGGTGAAGAAAAGAGTTTCTCTGTCTTTCGCCAACGGCGGACCAATATACATAATGCGTAACAGATTCTCGTTTGCCGGATTCAGCACAAATAGCGGTGGTGTAATAATAAAGTCCGCTGACTTTTTATTATCAGGTGTCATCACCCATGACTGAATCAGATAAGGAACATCCGGACTGGTGTTACGTACACCCAGTGAAATTTGCTCTTCACCTTCCGAATAAACAAGACGTGTTGCTGCAAGTCCAACCCCGCCTTTACCTGCCGCCCATGTGGACGAACAGCTGAGTAATATTGCCGTTAAACTTACGGTCACAATTCCCTTTGTTATGCAAGTTTTCATAAATAGTCACTCTTAAAAAATATGGATATCCCCTCCAGAACACTGGAGGGGGAATAATTAATAAAACAATTAATGTGTTCTATTAATAATAGTTAATATGGAAGTTTGTTACCGCATTAACATTATCTGAAGTGGCTTTACCCGTAGCGATATAATCAACTTTAAAGGTCAACGTCTGATCTCCATTCTGCAACAAGATGTTCCCGGTTTCTGTGTCTGGCGTGATGGTCGTTGTGCCATCATTCATGTACATTTGCAGGGCCACGTTTGTAGCAGCATCAGTAGAGGCCTGATTAGCAAACGCTGTAATCTGCGTAGTATCCGCAGTGCCATTAAAGGTGAACGTTGCATTTTTTGTTACGGTAGTATCACAATCTTTTAATTCAATTGGCACATCAATTTGCACGCCAGAAACCTGACCATTGGTTTGCAACTTCGTGGCACTAACATCTGGCAAAGTCACCACGGAATCTTTCGTCGCAGCTACCAGCGTACACGCTGGGGCAATGACTTTACCATTAAATGTTACTGAGCCATCCGTGATAGCATTATCATCAGCTGCCATAACACTGGACGTTGCACATACCACAGTTATAAACGCCGTCAATACACTTTTTTTCATCGTTATCATCCTGATCTCTTCGTAAATATGATAATGCCTTTAAATGACATTAGACTTAATAATAACAATAATTGTCCGCCATTTAAATCAAGCATACTAAATCCAATAAGTGACAAATCTTTAATTTATAGATTTCATGAATATTTAAATATTAACTGAACGAGTAATTCATTGATTCAACATCTAATGACTATCCAATAAATAAATATGCGTGATATATAAAGCCCTTTCTTTAGTTTATTTTCAGAAAAAGATACACAAAATTTATATTTGGCATTTTCTTGTCTCTCCGACAGACTGACCGAATTGTTATCAATGTTAACAAAACAAGAACAATTGGTTATAAGGAGAGAGTATGCGTGTCATCACCCTGGCGGGTAGTCCTCGCTTTCCTTCTCGCTCCAGCTCCTTGCTGGAATATGCGCGGGAAAAACTAAATGGCCTGGATGTAGAGGTTTATCACTGGAATCTGCAAAACTTTGCCCCGGAAGATCTGCTTTATGCTCGTTTCGATAGTCCGGCACTCAAGAACTTCACCGAACAACTGCAACAGGCCGATGGACTGATAGTCGCCACGCCTGTGTATAAAGCCGCCTATTCCGGTGCGCTGAAAACCCTGCTCGACCTGCTGCCAGAACGCGCTTTGCAAGGCAAAGTGGTACTGCCACTGGCGACGGGCGGCACGGTGGCTCATCTGCTGGCGGTCGATTACGCCCTTAAACCAGTTTTAAGTGCGCTGAAAGCCCAGGAGATCCTGCACGGCGTGTTTGCCGATGACTCGCAAGTAATTGATTACCACCACAAACCCCAGTTCACGCCAAATCTGCAAACCCGTCTTGATACCGCGCTGGAAACTTTCTGGCAGGCATTGCACCGTCGGGATGTTCAGGTTCCTGACCTTCTGTCTCTGCGAGGTAATGCCCATGCGTAACATCATTCAACTGGCGCTGGCGGGATTACTTAGCGTCTCTACGATTGCGGTTGCTGCAGAATCCTCTCCTGAAGCGTTACGTATAGGCTATCAGAAAGGCAGTATTGGTATGGTGCTGGCAAAAAGCCACCAGTTACTGGAAAAACGCTATCCGCAAACCAAAATCTCCTGGGTGGAGTTCCCCGCTGGCCCACAGATGCTGGAGGCGTTAAACGTTGGCAGTATTGATCTCGGCAGTACCGGAGATATTCCGCCAATCTTTGCCCAGGCTGCCGGGGCTGATTTGGTGTACGTGGGCGTCGAGCCGCCGAAGCCCAAAGCCGAAGTGATTCTGGTGCCAGAAAACAGCCCGATCAAAACCGTAGCCGATCTTAAAGGTCACAAAGTTGCCTTTCAGAAAGGTTCCAGCTCGCACAATCTTTTACTACGCGCACTACGCCAGGCCGGGCTTAAATTCACGGATATCCAGCCCACTTACCTGACGCCTGCCGATGCCCGCGCCGCGTTCCAGCAAGGTAACGTCGACGCATGGGCTATCTGGGATCCCTACTACTCCGCTGCATTATTACAGGGCGGCGTGCGGGTGCTAAAAGACGGTACCGATCTCAATCAAACCGGATCGTTTTATCTGGCTGCCCGTCCGTATGCAGAAAAAAACGGCGCTTTTATTCAGGGCGTACTGGCAACCTTTAGTGAGGCCGATGCGTTAACCCGCAGCCAGCGCGAGCAAAGCATCGCTTTACTGGCAAAAACGATGGGCTTACCGGCACCGGTGATTGCCTCTTACTTAGATCATCGCCCTCCTACCACCATCAAACCGGTTAACGCCGAGGTTGCCGCCTTACAGCAGCAAACGGCAGATCTGTTTTATGAAAATCGTCTGGTGCCTAAAAAAGTCGATATTCGCCAGCGCATCTGGCAGCCCACTCAACTGGAAGGAAAACAATTATGAGTCTGAATATGTTCTGGTTTTTACCGACCCATGGTGACGGGCACTATCTGGGAACGGAAGAAGGTTCACGTCCGGTTGATCACGGTTATCTGCAACAAATTGCGCAAGCGGCGGATCGTCTGGGTTATACCGGTGTGCTGATCCCAACAGGACGATCGTGTGAAGATGCGTGGCTGGTGGCGGCGTCGATGATCCCGGTGACGCAACGGCTGAAGTTTCTTGTCGCCCTGCGTCCCAGCGTAACCTCACCTACCGTTGCCGCCCGCCAGGCCGCCACGCTTGACCGTCTCTCGAATGGTCGTGCGTTGTTTAATCTGGTCACAGGCAGCGATCCACAAGAGCTGGCAGGCGACGGCGTGTTCCTTGATCATAGCGAGCGCTACGAAGCCTCGGCGGAATTTACCCAGGTCTGGCGGCGTTTATTGCAGAGAGAAACCGTCGATTTCAACGGTAAACATATTCATGTGCGCGGAGCCAAACTACTCTTCCCGCCGATTCAACAGCCGTATCCTCCGCTTTACTTTGGCGGATCGTCAGATGTCGCCCAGGAGCTGGCGGCAGAACAAGTTGATCTCTACCTCACCTGGGGCGAACCGCCGGAACTTGTTAAAGAGAAAATCGAACAAGTGCGGGCGAAAGCTGCCGCGCATGGACGCAAAATTCGTTTCGGTATTCGTCTGCATGTGATTGTTCGTGAAACTAACGACGAAGCGTGGCAGGCCGCCGAGCGGTTAATCTCGCATCTTGATGATGAGACCATCGCCAAAGCACAAGCCGCATTTGCCCGGACGGATTCCGTAGGACAACAGCGAATGGCGGCGCTACATAACGGCAAGCGCGACAATCTGGAGATCAGCCCCAATTTATGGGCGGGCGTTGGCTTAGTGCGCGGCGGTGCCGGGACGGCGCTGGTGGGCGATGGTCCGACGGTCGCCGCGCGAATCAACGAATACGCTGCACTTGGCATCGACAGTTTTGTGCTTTCGGGCTACCCGCATCTGGAAGAAGCGTATCGGGTTGGCGAATTGCTGTTCCCGCATCTGGATGTCGCCATCCCGGAAATTCCCCAGCCGCAGCCGCTGAATCCGCAAGGCGAAGCGGTGGCAAATGATTTTATCCCCCGTAAAGTCGCGCAAAGCTAAGGAACACGATAATGGCAACGCCAGTGAAAAAGTGGTTATTGCGCGTTGCCCCCTGGTTTTTACCGGTGGGCATCGTGGCGGTGTGGCAACTGGCCTCCTCAGTTGGCTGGCTGTCGACGCGTATTTTGCCCTCTCCGGAAGGAGTGGTGACGGCGTTCTGGACGCTCTCCGCCAGCGGCGAATTGTGGCAGCATCTGGCGATCAGCTCCTGGCGGGCGCTCATTGGCTTTTCAATTGGCGGATCGCTGGGCTTGATTCTGGGACTGATTAGCGGGCTGTCGCGCTGGGGAGAACGGCTGCTGGATACCTCAATTCAGATGTTGCGCAACGTGCCGCATCTGGCGCTGATCCCGCTGGTGATTTTGTGGTTTGGCATTGATGAATCCGCAAAAATCTTTCTGGTGGCGCTTGGCACGCTATTCCCCATTTATATCAACACCTGGCATGGCATCCGTAATATCGATCGCGGGCTGGTGGAGATGGCGCGTAGCTATGGATTATCCGGCATACCGCTGTTTATCCATGTGATCCTGCCTGGTGCCCTGCCCTCAATTATGGTCGGCGTGCGTTTTGCGTTGGGCCTGATGTGGCTGACACTGATCGTTGCCGAAACTATTTCTGCCAATTCCGGCATTGGTTATCTGGCGATGAATGCGCGGGAGTTTCTGCAAACGGACGTGGTGGTTGTCGCTATTATTCTTTACGCCCTGCTCGGCAAACTTGCTGACGTCAGCGCGCAGCTGTTAGAGCGCCTCTGGTTGCGCTGGAACCCGGCTTATCATTTGAAGGAGGCCACGGTATGAATACTGCTCGTCTGAACCAGGGCACACCATTGTTGCTCAATGCAGTAAGCAAACATTACGCAGAAAATATCGTCCTGAACCAACTGGATTTACATATTCCGGCAGGTCAGTTTGTGGCGGTGGTGGGCCGCAGCGGTGGTGGCAAAAGTACCTTGCTGCGCCTGCTGGCAGGTCTGGAAACGCCAACCGCAGGCGATGTGTTAGCGGGTACCACACCGCTGGCTGAGATTCAGGAAGACACGCGAATGATGTTTCAGGATGCGCGTCTGCTACCGTGGAAATCGGTGATTGATAACGTTGGGCTGGGCCTTCAAGGTCAGTGGCGCGATGCCGCGCGTCGGGCGCTGGCTGCGGTAGGGCTGGAGAATCGCGCGCGGGAATGGCCTGCCGCACTTTCTGGCGGGCAGAAACAGCGAGTGGCGCTGGCAAGAGCGTTGATTCATCGACCGGGATTGTTGTTGCTTGATGAACCGCTCGGGGCGCTGGACGCCTTAACGCGACTGGAGATGCAGGATTTGATTGTGTCACTTTGGCAGGAGCACGGCTTTACCGTACTGTTGGTGACGCATGATGTGAGCGAAGCGGTAGCGATGGCTGACCGGGTGCTGTTAATTGAAGAGGGAAAAATTGGTCTGGATTTGACGGTGGATATCCCCCGTCCGCGCCGGTTAGGGTCGGTGCGATTAGCGGAGCTGGAAGCGGAAGTGTTGCAACGGGTGATGCAGCGTGGTGAATCTGAAACTCGCCTGAGAAAACAGGGGTAAATTCCCGAATGGCGGCGCTATTGCCGCCATTCGGTTATTTTTTAAGCCAGTGCTTTAGTTATCTTCTCGTACAGATCGCCAGAGAGATTTTCCAGCCCTTTCAACTGTTCCAGCGCCGCGCGCATTTTCTCCTGACGTTTGGCATCGTAACGTTTCAGGCGAATCAGCGGTTCAATCAGACGTGAAGCCACCTGCGGGTTACGGCTGTTGAGGTCGGTAAGCATTTCCACCAGGAACAGGTAACCGCTGCCATCTTCGGCATGGAACGCTGCCGGATTGCTGCCCGCAAACGCGCCAATCAACGAACGAATACGGTTCGGGTTGCTCATGGTAAATGAGCGATGCTGCAACAGGCCACGCACCGTCTCCAGCACATTCGCCGCCGGGCTGGTGGCTTGCAGGATAAACCATTTATCCATCACCAGACCGTTCTGATGCCACTTGTCGTCGTACTCCTGCATCAGCGCGTCACGGCAAGGCAGCTGTGCAGCAACCGCCGCAGAAAGCGCTGCCAGCGCATCGGTCATATTGTTTGCTTCATGGTATTGCTTGCTCACCAGCACGTCAGCCAGATGCGTTTCACCAAAAGCAAGGAAGCGCAGGCAGGCATTACGCAGAGTGCGTTTTGCAATATCTTCATGCTCAACACGGTACTCGCTCTGGTAATTCGCGTTGTAAATAGCCAGTAGCTCATCCGCCAGTTCAGTCGCCAGAGTACGAGTGAGTGCTTCGCGTACTTCAGCAATAGCAATCGGGTCGATGATATCGAACAGTTCTGCCATTTCATTGACGGAAGGCAGCGTCAGGATTTCTGCCGCCAGTGCCGGATCAATCTTCTCATCAAGCAGCACCGCGCGGAAAGCGTCAGCCACATGCACCGGCAGAGACAGCGGCTGCCCTTGCTGATGACGCGCGACGTTCAGCTTGATGTAGGTTGCCAGCAGGCTTTGCGCCGCATCCCAGCGGGAGAAATCATTACGCGCATGACGCATCAGGAAGGTCAGTTGCTGATCGCTCCACTTATATTCCAGTTTCACTGGCGCAGAGAATTCGCACAGCAGCGCAGGCACCGGCTGGAAGTAGACATTATCAAAGACAAAGGTCTGTTCCGCCTGGGTGACGTTCAGCACCGAATTGACCGGATGACCGCCTTTCTGCAACGGGATCACTTTGCCTTCGTTATCATACAGTTCGATGGCAAACGGAATATGCAGCGGCTGTTTTTCTGCCTGATCCGGCGTAGCTGGCGTGCGCTGGCTGATGGTCAGGGTGTACTGCTCGGTTTCTGGATTGTAGTCGTCTTTGACGGTCACAACCGGCGTACCGGACTGGCTGTACCAACGGCGGAAATGGGAGAGATCGACATTCGACGCATCTTCCATCGCCTGCACAAAGTCGTCACAGGTCGCTGCACTACCATCATGACGCTCGAAATAAAGCTGCATCCCTTTCTGGAAGTTTTCTTCGCCCAGCAGGGTGTGGATCATGCGAATCACTTCCGCGCCCTTCTCGTAAACGGTCAGGGTGTAGAAGTTGTTCATCTCAATGACCATATCCGGGCGGATCGGGTGCGCCATCGGGCTGGCGTCTTCCGCAAACTGCAATCCGCGCATGGTGCGCACGTTGTTGATACGGTTTACCGCGCGGGAACCAAGGTCAGAGCTGAACTCCTGATCGCGGAACACGGTTAAACCTTCTTTCAGGCTGAGCTGGAACCAGTCGCGGCAGGTCACACGGTTACCGGTCCAGTTGTGGAAATATTCGTGACCAATAACACGCTCAATATCGAGGTAATCTTTATCGGTGGCGGTGTCGGTACGGGCCAGCACATATTTGGAGTTAAAGATATTCAGACCTTTATTCTCCATTGCGCCCATATTGAAGAAATCCACCGCGACGATCATATAGATGTCGAGGTCATACTCCAGGCCGAAGCGTTCTTCATCCCATTTCATGGAGTTTTTCAGCGAGGTCATCGCCCACGGCGCGCGATCAAGGTTGCCGCGATCGACGTACAGCTCCAGCGCAACTTCGCGACCAGAACGCGTGGTGAAGGTGTCGCGCAGCACGTCGAAGTCGCCTGCCACCAACGCAAACAGGTAGCACGGTTTCGGGAACGGGTCCTGCCACTGTACCCAATGGCGTCCGTTTTCCAGTTCGCCTTGCGCAACGCGGTTACCATTGGAAAGCAGGAAGGGATATTTGATTTTATCGGCAATAATTTTGGTGGTAAAACGCGCCAGCACGTCCGGGCGGTCGAGATAATACGTAATATGGCGGAAACCTTCGGCTTCACACTGAGTGCAAAGCGCATCGCCTGACTGATAAAGCCCTTCCAGCGCGGTATTCGTCGCCGGGCTAATTTCATTAACGATCTTAAGCGTAAAACGCTCCGGCAAATTACTGATGACCAGTGCGCCCTCTTCTTCTTTCCAGGCGGTCCACGGCTCATCATTAATATGAACAGAAACCAGTTTAAGATCTTCGCCATCAAGACGAAGCGGAGCATCTGATGCACCATTACGGACAGCCTGGCTGACCGCGGTAACGACCGTCTTTTGCGCGTCCAGGTCAAAGGTCAAGTCAATATCAGTAATCTGGTAATCCGGCGCACGATAATCGTGACGGTATTTGGCTTGTGGCTGTTGAGTCATAAATAACCTTTAGCATCTTTTATAGAGTCTGGTGTTCAGTCTATTCCTGTTGCGTAAATCGCGCTATGCAGAATCTTCATCTTTTCAGGTACAAACGCCTTTATTGCTACATTTTTATAACATGCACCGCGTAATGCCATCGACCAGAAAGGTGGCATATGGTGTGATCGGGGTTCAATAAATTGCGAAACAAGGTATACTCCAGCAGTTCCTGAAGATGTTTATTGTACTAAACGCTCCTGTACGAGGACGCTACTGCGCACCTATGACACAATTCGCTTCTCCTGTTCTGCACTCGTTGCTGGATACAGATGCTTATAAGTTGCATATGCAGCAAGCCGTGTTTCATCACTATTACGATGTGCATGTCGCGGCGGAGTTTCGTTGCCGAGGTGACGATCTGCTGGGTATTTATGCCGATGCTATTCGTGAACAGGTTCAGGCGATGCAGCACCTGCGCCTGCAGGATGATGAATATCAATGGCTCTCAGCCCTGCCTTTCTTTAAGGCCGACTATCTTAACTGGCTACGCGAGTTCCGCTTTAACCCGGAACAAGTCACCGTGTCCAACGATAATGGCAAGCTGGATATTCGTTTAAGCGGCCCGTGGCGTGAAGTCATCCTCTGGGAAGTTCCTTTGCTGGCGGTTATCAGTGAAATGGTACATCGCTATCGCTCACCGCAGGCCGACGTTGCGCAAGCCCTCGACACGCTGGAAAGCAAATTAGCCGACTTCTCGGCATTAACCGCCGGTCTTGATATGTCGCGCTTCCATCTGATGGATTTTGGCACCCGCCGACGTTTTTCTCGTGAAGTACAAGAAACCATCGTGAAACGTCTCCAACAGGAATCCTGGTTCGTGGGCACCAGCAACTACGATCTGGCGCGTCGGCTTTCCCTCACGCCAATGGGAACACAAGCACACGAATGGTTCCAGGCGCATCAGCAAATCAGCCCGGATCTAGCCAACAGCCAGCGAGCTGCACTTGCTGCCTGGCTGGAAGAGTATCCCGACCAACTTGGCATTGCATTAACCGACTGCATCACTATGGATGCTTTCCTGCGTGATTTCGGTGTCGAGTTCGCCAGTCGCTATCAGGGCCTGCGTCATGACTCCGGCGACCCGGTTGAATGGGGTGAAAAAGCCATTGCACATTATGAGAAGCTGGGAATTGATCCACAGAGTAAAACGCTGGTTTTCTCTGACAATCTGGATTTACGCAAAGCGGTTGAGCTATACCGCCACTTCTCTTCCCGCGTGCAATTAAGTTTTGGTATTGGGACTCGCCTGACCTGCGATATCCCCCAGGTAAAACCCCTGAATATTGTCATTAAGTTGGTAGAGTGTAACGGTAAACCGGTGGCGAAACTTTCTGACAGCCCTGGCAAAACTATCTGCCACGATAAAGCGTTTGTTCGGGCGCTGCGCAAAGCGTTCGACCTTCCGCATATTAAAAAAGCCAGTTAATATCATCAGGGAGCTAATCGGCTCCCTTTTTTTACCTTTAATTCCGAAATCTTTCGCTGCATTTGCGAATTCTGCTTGTCTGATTGCAGATGCCAGGTAACATAGGTATCCCCCCCATTTACGGGTGGACAAGTGTTTATTTTTTCCGACTATTAACAGAGAGAATATTATGAGCGTTGTGCCTGTAGCCGACGTACTCCAGGGCCGCGTAGCCGTTGACAGCGAAGTCACCGTACGCGGATGGGTACGTACCCGCCGAGATTCAAAAGCTGGCATCTCCTTCCTCGCCGTTTATGACGGTTCCTGCTTTGATCCTGTACAGGCTGTCATCAATAATTCTCTGCCCAATTACAATGAAGACGTCCTGCGTCTGACCACCGGTTGCTCGGTCATTGTGACGGGTAAAGTCGTGGCATCGCCGGGCCAGGGGCAACAATTTGAAATTCAGGCCAGCAAGGTTGAAGTTGCTGGTTGGGTTGAAGATCCAGACACTTACCCGATGGCGGCAAAACGCCACAGCATTGAGTATCTGCGTGAAGTCGCTCACCTGCGTCCGCGCACAAACCTGATTGGTGCCGTCGCGCGCGTTCGCCATACGCTGGCGCAGGCGCTGCATCGCTTCTTTAACGAGCAGGGATTCTTCTGGGTTTCAACGCCACTGATTACCGCATCTGATACCGAAGGTGCAGGCGAAATGTTCCGCGTTTCTACGCTGGATCTGGAAAACCTGCCGCGTAACGATCAGGGCAAAGTGGATTTCGACAAAGACTTCTTTGGTAAAGAGTCTTTCCTGACCGTATCTGGCCAGTTGAACGGCGAAACCTACGCTTGCGCATTGTCCAAAATTTATACCTTCGGCCCGACTTTCCGTGCTGAAAACTCCAACACCAGCCGTCACCTGGCGGAATTCTGGATGCTGGAGCCGGAAGTGGCGTTTGCTAACCTGAACGATATCGCGGGTCTGGCTGAAGCCATGCTGAAATATGTCTTCAAAGCGGTTCTCGAAGAACGCGCTGACGACATGAAATTCTTCGCTGAACGCGTAGATAAAGATGCCGTTTCACGTCTGGAACGCTTCATTGAAGCCGATTTTGCGCAGGTGGATTACACCGACGCAGTGACTATTCTCGAAAACTGCGGCAGGAAGTTTGAAAACCCAGTTTACTGGGGCGTTGATCTCTCTTCTGAGCATGAGCGTTATCTGGCGGAAGAACACTTTAAAGCACCGGTAGTGGTTAAAAACTATCCGAAAGATATTAAAGCGTTCTATATGCGCCTTAACGAAGACGGTAAAACCGTTGCGGCTATGGACGTTCTGGCTCCGGGCATCGGTGAGATCATTGGTGGCTCCCAGCGTGAAGAACGTCTGGACGTGCTGGACGAGCGTATGCTGGAAATGGGCCTGAATAAAGAAGATTACTGGTGGTATCGCGATCTGCGTCGCTACGGTACTGTTCCGCATTCAGGTTTCGGTCTTGGTTTTGAACGCCTGATTGCTTACGTAACTGGTGTGCAAAACGTGCGTGATGTGATTCCGTTCCCACGTACTCCGCGTAACGCCAGCTTCTAATTTAGCGTCTTCAAGAGCCAGCACCCGCTGGCTCTTTTTTTATCCTTTCTGTCAAGTTATCTGTTTGTTAAGTCAAGCAATCTATTTGCAACCCCACCATAACGATCATCCTGTTACGGAATATTACACTGCAACATTTGCGCACAAAAAATAATCCGCATTCTTATTGCGGATTAGTTTTTTCTTAGCTGATAGCACAATTTTCATACTATTTTTTGGCGTTCTGGATGTCTGAACGAGGATTTAGTGCCAGGTCGATAAAGTTTCCATCAGAAACAAAATTTCCGTTTAGTTAATTTAAATATAAGGAAATCATATAAATAGATAAATATTGCTGTAAATATCATCACGCTTCTATGGAAATATGACGGTGTTCACAAAGTTCCTTAAATTTTACTTTTGGTTACATATTTTTTCTTTTTGAAACCAAATCTTTATCTTTGTAGCACTTTCACGGTAGCGAAACGTTAGTTTGAATGGAAAGATGCCTGCAGACACATAAAGACACCAAACTCTCATCAATAGTTCCGTAAATTTTTATTGACAGAACTTATTGACGGCAGTGGCAGGTGTCATAAAAAAAACCATGAGGGTAATAAATAATGATGAAGCGCAATATTCTGGCAGTGATCGTCCCTGCTCTGTTAGTAGCAGGTACTGCAAACGCTGCAGAAATCTATAACAAAGATGGCAACAAAGTAGATCTGTACGGTAAAGCTGTCGGTCTGCATTATTTTTCTAAAGACAATGGTGTAAACAGTTACGGCGGAAACGGCGACAAAACTTATGCCCGTCTTGGTTTTAAAGGGGAAACTCAAATCAATTCCGATCTGACCGGTTATGGTCAGTGGGAATATAACTTCCAGGGTAACAACTCTGAAGGCGCTGACGCTCAAACTGGTAACAAAACGCGTCTGGCATTCGCGGGTCTTAAATACGCTGACGTTGGTTCTTTCGATTACGGCCGTAACTACGGTGTGGTTTATGATGCACTGGGTTACACCGATATGCTGCCAGAATTTGGTGGTGATACTGCATACAGCGATGACTTCTTCGTTGGTCGTGTTGGCGGCGTTGCTACCTATCGTAACTCCAACTTCTTTGGTCTGGTTGATGGCCTGAACTTTGCAGCTCAGTATCAGGGCAAAAATGACCGAAATGAAGTAACTGAAGCTAATGGCGATGGTTTCGGTTTCTCAACTACTTATGAGTATGAAGGATTCGGCGTGGGTGCAACCTATGCTAAATCTGATCGCACTAATAATCAGGTTATCCACGGTAACAACGGTCTGAATGCTTCTGGTCAAAATGCTGAAGTATGGGCAGCTGGTCTGAAATATGATGCGAACAACATCTATCTGGCCACCACCTATTCTGAAACCCAGAACATGACTGTTTTTGGTAATAACCATATTGCCAACAAAGCACAAAACTTCGAAGCTGTTGCACAATATCAGTTCGACTTCGGCCTGCGTCCATCCGTTGCTTACCTGCATTCTAAAGGAAAAGACTTGGGTGTTTGGGGTGATCAGGACCTGGTTGAATATGTTGATGTAGGTGCAACCTATTACTTCAACAAAAATATGTCCACTTTTGTTGACTACAAAATCAACCTGATTGATAAGAGCGATTTCACGAAAGCATCTGGCGTTGCTACCGATGATATCGTTGCTGTAGGTATGGTTTACCAGTTCTAATTTGATTACTAAAAGATATGTTGTGGGAGGCTTTGCCTCCCCAACATATAAGTGGCTCCCTCAAGCCACTTCCTTTAGAAGCACAACCTTGCTTCTAACTATATAAACCTTCTGTTATATATTACCCTTTATTTTTGGGGGCGTCTCAACGCCCCATTTTTAATAATTTTTAGTAAACAATTGGCATATTAATTAGAGTTATTAACAACGATATCCATCTCTAACCGGATATCTAATGCCATTAACATC
>ENA-OVGI01001218-OVGI01001218.1-human-gut-metagenome-genome-assembly--contig:-NODE-1218-length-13642-cov-4.134099_pt1 | contig 13642 bp, 6 predicted proteins | sample MGYA00237771_ERZ505421 | MGnify/ENA primary metagenome ERZ505421 (study PRJEB26158, sample SAMN06016378) | human gut metagenome | biome: human gut; feature: ankylosing spondylitis patient; material... | reverse complement strand
TCCTTTTACTTCAATAAAAGCCTTGTCGATATATACTTGGAAAGTACTTCCTTCATGCTTATAAACTTCAAATAATGAATTACCACTCAACCAGACTTTTCTTTCTTTGTTAAAAGATTTTGTATATTGAATAGAACTTCCGGGCTCCATCCATACTTTGCTGCTATCCGGAAGAGTGTACATCTGGTTCTGCTGAGCTGTAATTTTAATAAGCTCATTAGCTATCTTGTCGCCTTTAAACGTTAACCAGAATCCGCCTATTGTCAATAAAAGTACAATTGAGGCAGCGGCAAAATACCACCTTGGTTCTACAAGAACTTAGTAATACATCTCACATCTTTTTTATTTTTTTTCGCATTAATCAATTAACTACATTGCTAATTATCAGACAATTACAGTTTACGTTCAAAAAAACTTTCACTTTTTTACAAAGTCGATGTGGGGTTAGAAAGAGCTGGTGTGTATTTATAGTATATGAGCAACAATAGAGTTTAAAACCAACAAGGTAGAATAGAATGGATAAGGTCGAAAGGAAAAGATTAATCAAAAGTCTGCTGTCAGGTAGACTCTCCAAAAAGCAACGGAAAGCCTTTGCTGACTTGGAATCGGTAGATATAGAAATAAAAAAACAATGGAATGAATCTGGAAACAGAGCTGCTGATATGGCAATAAAAGAACAAATATGGAAAAAGGTAAAAACTAAATGTGAATACAGGAAAAATAACAGAGTTCTTGTAGAACTAAGGCCATATTTGGCTGCCGCTTCAGTAGCTATCCTATTGTTGATAGGTGGACTTTGGATGATTTTAGGTGATAATAAAGCGGAAATGAATGAGTTGGTAAGGATTGAAGCCCAACAAAGTATGATGTATATTTTGCCGGATAGCACCAAGGTCTGGATGAAGCCCGGAAGTTCTATTCAATTTGCAAAAGATTTTAATAAAGACAGAAAAGTCTGGTTGAGTGGTAATTCATTATTTGAAGTTTATAAGCACGAGGGAAGTACTTTTCAAGTACACATTAATAAAGCTTTTATAGAAGTGAAGGGAACTTGCTTTCTTGTCAAGCAAGATGATATAAAGCAGAATGAAATTACGCTGTTTCATGGTAAGATAGAATTTAATGTTGAATCCACCGGACAAAAAACAGTAATGAAGCCTTTACAAAGAGTGATATACAATCCGCGTAATGCTGAAATGAGAGTAGAACAGATTACTAATATAAAATGGGAAAACGGAAAATATAACTTCACGGATATTCCCTTGCAAGAGCTTATTAGTATCATCAATCAAATGTACAACTCCGACGTCACATTAGCAAAAGGTATCAATCATGAATCAGCATTTACCGGAAGCATTCGCTATGATGAACCATTGGAAGATGTAGTCAACAAAATTTGTTTCACATTAAACCTGAATAAAGAAGAACATGCAAATAAAATCATTATAAAAAAATAATAATTAAACTTATGTCTAATCTAAAATGCTAAAGCATGAGAAAAATTCAAATTTCTTACAAGCAACGATATCTGAAGTATATCGTATTGCTGTTGCTTTTTTACCCGCTCAACATCCTAGGAGCACAAGGAGTAATCTCAGTAAAAGGGCAAGCAATGACTATCAAACAAGCAATCCAGCTAATTGAAAAAAACAGTAATTACACATTTTTCTACAATGCTGCAGACTTGAAAAACACAACCAACAAAAATCTAAATTGTGAAGGGACTATTGAAGAAGTTTTAAAAGAAGTCTTCAAAGGTAGCGGAATCACCTACATGATCAAAGGTAACGAGATCATATTAAAGGTAAACAAAGAGGAAGCCACACAGCAACAACCCAAAAAGAAACGTACCGTTACGGGTACGGTGGTAGACGCTGAAAATGGCGATCCGGTTATCGGTGCTACTGTTGTAGTGAAAGGACAGAAGGACGGAGTAATTACCGATTTGGATGGTAATTTCACGATTGCTATCAGCGGCTCGAAAGCACAGCTGGAATTCAGTTACATCGGTTACAGAAAGAAAACAGTCGATGTAGGCGATCTTGGTGTCATCAACGTAAAGATGGAATCAGACAACCAACTGCTGAGTGAAGTTGTAGTAGTAGGTGCCGGTACACAGAAGAAAGTCAGTGTAACAGGGTCAATCACCAGTGTGAAAGGTCTGGAACTGAAAGCTCCAAGTTCTTCGCTTACCACCTCCTTTGCGGGAAAACTGGCAGGTGTTATTTCTATGACTTCGACCGGCGAACCGGGTGCCGCTTCCGAATTCTACATTCGCGGTGTGAGTACCTTTGGCGGACGAGCCACTCCTTTAATACTTTTGGATGATGTAGAAATTTCTACGGCAGACCTGAATAATATTCCGGCTGAAACGATCGAAAGTTTCTCTATTTTGAAAGATGCTTCTGCGACCGCTATCTACGGTGCCCGTGGTGCCAACGGCGTTATGCTCATCACTACCAAGACCGGTAAAGAAAACGAGAAAACCAGAATTAACGTCACGGTTGAGAACTCTTTCAATAAACCGATGAACTTCCCCGACTTTGTAAATGGTGCCACTTGGATGGAAATGTACAACGAAGCCCAATTGACACGTAATCCGGGAGCAACCCCAAAATATTCGCAACTTGACATCGACAACACACGTAACCAAGTTAATCCTTACATTTATCCGGATGTACAATGGAAAGACGTCATCTTCAAAAACATGAATATGAATCAGCGTGCCAATGTCAACATCTCAGGTGGTGGTTCAAAAGCATCTTATTATATGAGTTTGCAAGCCAATCACGATACAGGTTTGCTGGATACGAAGAAAGTATATTCGTATAATAATAATATAAACAATTGGGGATATAATTTCCAAAACAATATCTCTTACAAAATAACATCTACAACTAAAATCGATTTACACATGAACGCCCAGATTCGTAACAAGAAGGGACCGAACTACAGTACTTCCGATTTATTCGCTCAGATGTTGTATTGTAATCCTATTAACTTCCCTGTTACTTTCCCGGCGCAACCCGGAGACACACATATCCGTTTTGGTAATGCTATATGGACAGGATCTTCGGTACGTACCAACCCGTATGCTTATATGTTGAGTTCATTCAAGGAATATAATGAGAACACACTCAATACTTCCTTAAAAATCAACCAAAAACTTGACTTCGTAACTAAGGGGTTAAGCGTACAAGCAATGGTCAATTGGAAGAATTGGGCTTCATCTTCCTACAACCGGACGATCGAACCTTATTATTATGGTATTAAAGGAGGAAGTTATAACCCTTCAAATCCTACTGATTATGAAATTGAACGCCTGGGAACATCAGGAACTGACTATCTGAAAACGTCAGATATAAGCAAAGCTTCCGACCAGACTTTCTATCTGGACGCCCGCGTGAATTATGACCGCCAGTTCAACCTGCATCATGTAACAGGAATGTTGATGTATATGCAACGTGAATATCGTAGTAGCGTACTACCCGAACGCAATCAAGGATTCTCAGGACGTTTTACTTACGACTACGGTCAGCGCTATCTGGTAGAACTGAATTTCGGTTATAACGGAACAGAACGTCTGGCCAAGAAAGAACGTTTCGAATTCTTCCCCGCCGTATCTCTAGGCTGGGTAATCAGTAACGAAAAGTTCTTTGAACCGATGACCAAGTATATAGATAACCTGAAAATCAGAGGATCTTATGGTCTGGTAGGTAGTGACGAAACCGGACTTTCTGCCGGTGCACAACACTTCCTGTATATCGACCAAGTATCGCTCAATAACATAGGCTTCACTACCGGTGTAGATATGAACTATACCCTATATGGACCTTTAGTAACCAATTATGCAGTTGTTAATGGCGGTTGGGAACGCGTAAAGAAACTGGATATAGGTATCGACCTCGAATTATTCCGCCAGTTGACTATTACTGCCGATTATTTTAATGAGAAACGTTACAATATCCTGCTCCACCGTGAAGCATGGCCGGAATCTCTTGGATATTATACAGCTAAACCTTGGAGCAATAAAGGTAAAGTTGATAACTGGGGTATTGAACTAAGTGTAAACTGGAGAAAAGAATTCACAAAAGATTTATATGTAGATTTCCGTGGAAACTTCACATATACTGAAAACAAATATGTCAACCTGGATGAACCGGTTTATCCCTATGTATGGAAAACATCTACAGGCAAACCGTTAAGCCGCACAACCGGATATATCGCCCAAGGATTATTCAGCAGTCAGGAAGAAATCGATAATAGCCCGACACAGAATCTTGGTAGTACTGTTAAACCGGGAGACATAAAATACCGTGATGTAAACGGAGATGGTAAAATAGATGGCAGTGACCAAGTAATGATCTCTCCTTATGGAACTACCCCCCGCATCCAATATGGTTTGGGAATGAATGTAACCTATAAAAAATTCGATTTCGGTGTATTCTTCAATGGGTCGGCTAAACGCACTATCATGATTAGCGGTATTTCACCATTCGGCCAAAGTGACTATAATGTCATGCAATTCATTGCAGATGACTACTGGTCTGAGTCAAATCCCAATCCGAATGCTAAATATCCGCGCTTAGGATTAACTAGTTCACAAACAGCCAATAATACAGTAGCTAGTACTTACTGGATGCGTAACGGTAATTTCATCCGTTTCAAGACACTGGAACTGGGATATAAATTCAAATATGGACGCGTATACCTGAACGGTGACAATATAGCCGTATTCAGTCCGTTCAAGCTATGGGACCCGGAACTATCATGGAATGCTTATCCTTTGCAGCGTACATTCAACATCGGAGTACAACTTAATTTCTAATATATGAACCTAAATACGAGATAAATATGAGACTTATAGATAAAATAAAGAAGATGGGTAGTCTGTTAATACTCTCTACGTGCTGCCTGACATCTTGCAATTTCCTAGATGTAGTACCTCCCGAACAAGCAGGTCTGGGAGATGCCGTTAAAAAGCCGGAAAGTACACTTGGCTTCCTCTACTCATGCTATGCAGGAATCAAAGGTTCATCCAACCCAATTACTTATACCGGAATGGAAGCTGCATCTACTGATGAATTTGTATTCCCGGAATTATGGGGACACAGCGGACAACGTGCCGGTTGGGGACTGCTGACTCCGGAATCTCCCGGAGACTGGAAATGGGGTAATATCTACCGCTATATCGGACAATGTTATCTGTTTCTGTCCCAATTACCAAATGCCCTCGATGTATCGGAAGTACAAAAAAGAGAATGGACTGCCGAAGCCAATTTCCTAATTGCTTACTATCATTTCCTGATATTAGAATACTATGGCCCGTGCCCTATCACTGATTCATACATTGATATGGATACACCGAACAATGAATATCACGGACGTTATCACTTTGATTACGTAACAAGCTGGATTTCCATGAAACTGGACGAAGCAGCTAAAGATCTTCCGGCCTCCCGTATCGGTTCGGAATGGGGACGTGCAACTTCCACTATTGCAAAAGCAGTAAAAGCACGCTTGTTGCTCTATGCAGCTTCTGACTTATGGAATGGGAAATTCCCTTATCCGGATTGGAAAAACAAGAATTTCGAAACACCGGGATATGGGAAAGAATTAGTCAGCCAGGTTTATGATCCCGATAAATGGGAACGCGCACTGACTGCTTGTAAAGACGCACTGGAATGGGCAGAAGGAGAAGGCGGATGCGGACTGATGACTACTAAAGAAAGTGCAATCCTTATGGGTAATCAAGGACTTAATCTAGGAGAGCTTGATGTTCCCGTAGACGGAGTTACCGAAGAATTCAAAAAACATGTTTATTTGATACGTTATCTCGTAACTAGCCGTTACTCGGATGGTAACCGTGAAATGATATGGGGACTTGCAGATGACGGTGGTGTAGTAATGGCTTCTTTACCAGTACACGTGGTAAAAGTAGACGGAGGCCCTTGGAGAAGTGGATATAGCGGCTACTCTCCTTTATTAAACAGTGTAGAGCGATTCTATACCAAAGAAGGAGAATTACCTCGAATTGCTGCCAATAAAGGGACTTTCGCAGAAGAAGATTCATGGTATGAATCTGCAGGAAGAAGCAATGCGGATATTATCAAGTTAAATACCAACCGCGAACCACGATTCTATGCATGGCTTTCATTTGACGGAGACCAATACAGCCCACGAATTTCAGGCGGCAAACCTCTGGTACTCAATCTTAAGAAAGGCGAAGCACAAGGTTGGAACAGAACTGAATTCGCCCGTGATCACTGTGTCACAGGATACATGTCAAAGAAATTTATCCAGCCCGACCTGAACTGGGGTACAAACTGGAGTAACAACGAAAAAAGCTATCCACGTCCTCTCTTCCGCTTGGCAGAACTTTACCTAAGTGTAGCCGAATGTTTGGCTGCTTTAGACAGACCCAAAGAAGCACTTACGTATCTGAACGTAGTTCGTGAACGTGCCGGTATACCGGACGTAACAGAAGAAATGCTGAATGATATGCCGGCCATGGATTGGATACGCAACGAACGTTTTGTAGAACTATGGGGAGAAGGTCTACGCTATTACGACGCACGACGTTGGATGATTGCCCCTGAAGTTTTTGCAGCTGGCGTACGTAAAGGGTTGAATATGGAACAAGTAGAAGAACCTACTTTCGAAGAGTTAAATCAACCTGTTATTGTAAATCAAGATTACAAATGGGAAAACCGTATGTATCTGGCACCTATATTTGCTAACGAAACATACAAGAATCCACAAATGGTTCAAGCACCCGAATATTAATCTTTAAACTGTTTACAAATTATGAAACAAATATTATACTCACTTCTTTTCTTGGGTTCACTCGCCACATTTACCGGATGTGAAGAAGCTGACTACCAAGAACTGATACCCCAAGAGTACAACAAGATTCTTTATTTAAAGAATAGCGGACAGAACGATCTGGTACTCTTCAACGATGGACAACAAGTAAAATATTCTATTACTGTAGTCAAATCCGGAAGCGATCCTTCCGCTACGGCCCAAGTCAGACTAAGCACATTATCTCAGACCGAAATTGATAATGAATCACGTTACAAAGGCAACAACTATGTTGTATTGAACAGTGATTGTTATACTTTCCGGAATAAGGATATTAGTTTCGAATCCTCAGATACCTATAAAATAGAAGAGTTTACATTAAATCCGGAAAAAATAACAGAACAGGTGGAAGCGGAAGCTAATGCCAACAGCATCTTTATTTTGCCTATCCGCTTAACCAGTAAAACTGATTCTGTCAATTTTGAGCAAAGAGACTTAATTCTTAAACCTCAAGTGAAACAGCTAGGTATCAAATTTGAGAAATCATCCACAATGATAGACCTGGGAATTAATAAGGAAGAAGAAATTATTGCTGAAATCAAAGTCTCCATGACATCCGGAGTCATCAACCAGTGGAATTTTACGGCCGGTATAACAGCCAGCACTGACCAAACAGAAATAGATGCATACAATACGCCCCAAGGAACAGATTACAAAGCAGTTCCGGAAGGAGCGTTTTATCAACTGGAAGATTTAATATTCAGTTCCGGAATTAGTGAAAGCGTCGGGGTTTTAGTAGTAGACCGTTCTAAATTGACTAAAGGGGCGACTTATTTAATTCCACTACAACTTGAACAAAGTGAAGATCTTGAAACTATTACCTCGGACACTAAAAAACATTATGTAATCTTGAAGTATATGTTCGATATGGTGGATGATAAGATTGACTTGACAGATAAAATTACTGATCCGTTGAGCTGTGGAGCTAATTCACTAAGTTTTCTTTACGATGACGATACCAGTACAGCTTATGAAACCAAATATCAATCAGCAAGCGGAAATGCTCAGTATGGACAACCTATTGACATTAATTTAGGTAAAGAAATGAGAGCTATCATGTTTGAGTATATTACAAAAGGTTGGAATAACTCAGGACCTAAAGTAATTAAGTTATTTACTAGTAATGACGGAACAAACTGGAATGAGTTTGTCGAAATAAACGAAGGATTACCAACAGCAAGTGAAGGAGGAAAAACATATACCTCAAAAGTATTTACGTCGCCTAATCCTTTCAGCTATCTAAGATTGACAGTAATGGAGTCTTATTTAGGAAATTGCATAGGAGAATTCCAGCCAGGTAGTACTTCATGGTATGCATGTTGGGGAATGGCCGAACTCAAATTATGGGGAATGTAATCACTAAAGTTAATACATAGGAAACGCTCTTATTATTTATAGAGCGGTTTCCTATACAAATCCAATAACTTATGAAATATATACATTTATATTTAACATACTTCTTATGTCTAATAACATCCTTAATATATACCGGATGTAAGGACGATGAGAGTGAACTGATTCCAAATACATTTGAAATCAGCAGTAGTGACCTGAACAAAGAGATTGACTTTAGAAGCACTACAATGTCAATCCCGGTAAAAACAAATCTGCGAACCAGCCAATGGAGTGTCAATTCCGACGAAAAATGGGCTACAGCTTTCCAACAGGATGATAAAATAATGCTTTCTATCCTTGATAATCAAGGAAAAACAAAACGTTATGCCAAATTAGCTGTTAAATCTGAGTTGGGCAATTATACCATTAATTTAACCCAATATGGAGTTAATGATGTTGATTTCAGAAACGACACTCAAATAGCCATAGTAAGTGGAAATGCTATCTCACAAGGAGATAACTGGAGCATCGAAAAGACATTCGATGGAATCAAAGGTTCACAGACACAAGGTGATGGATATCATTATCATTCTCCTTGGGATAATACGACTCATCCATTGCCTATAGATCTAGAATATACACTTCAAGGAGATAAACAAGTCGATTATTTTATCTATTATCCTAGAAACGGAAACGGAAACTTCGGAGCAGTCGATGTTTACGTTCAAACAACGGATAACCCGAATTATGTTCTTGCAGGTACTTATGATTTCGGACAGCAGGGCGGGTTTGACGGCAAGACCGGAATACTAACTAAAACGGTCAAAGCCACTAAAGTTAAAATCACCGTTAAGACGGGTTTAGGAGGCTTCGCCAGTTGTGGAGAAATGGAGTTTTTTGAAAAAGCAAACTACAGAGATTTGAATGATCCACTCCTGACTGTCTTTACAGATCTTACTTGTAGTTCCTTGAAAGAAGGAGTTACCGACGAAGAAATCGATGCATTGGAAAGTGAAACTTTCAGACGTGTGGCCCATGCCTTAAAAGATAACACTTATGACGAATGGGAGAAAGATTTCCGTATACGCGAATATAAAGCATATAGCAATATCGACTACTGGGCAACAAGACTACGAACAAAGAAATACAGTAATCTAGACAATCCGACCGGAATCTACGTCAACAAAGATGAAGAAATCATAGTATTAGTAGGTAATATCCCGGAAGGACAAAAAGTATCATTACAATGTATTTGGGAGGAGAATGTCTATACAAGCGGTAGCTCCACTGACTACTACAAGCAAACACAAGCAACCGGAACGACCTACTCTTTGGAAGAAGGGGTTAACTTATTAAAAATGCAAAGTCCCGGTCAATTGTTCGTTATGTACAATGTGGATGGAGAACAGTTACTTAACAACCCTGCTCCTATCAAAATACATATTCCTCTAGGACACGGTGTAGTTAATGGTTTCTTCGATTTGGAAGAACACAAGACAGATGCTAAATATGCAGAATTAATCAGTAAAGCCACCCACAAATATTTCTGTGTACGTGGAGAACGAATGATGTTCTATTTCCATCGTCTGAAAATGTTGGATGCTGCTCCGACTGAAATTTTATCCGCTATTCATCTTTGGGATGACATTGTCGGTTGGGAACAATCGTTAATGGGAATCTCTCAATACAGACAGGACGGAAAAATCAATAACCACATGTTTGCCATTTCTCCTGAAGGTTCGTATATGTGGGCATCTGATTATCGTATGGGATTCGTATATACGTATCTGAAAAATATTCTTTTACGTGAAAATGTAATGGCAGCAGAAGATAATGCTTGGGGACCTGCCCACGAAATGGGACACGTACATCAAGCAGCTATCAACTGGCCGTCGTCCACCGAATCATCCAACAATCTGTTCTCTAATTACGTAATTCGCAGATTAGGAAAATATAAGTCACGCGGACGAGGCTTGACATCTTTAGCCAATGCAATTTATAGAGATAAGCAGGTATGGTGGAATATGGGTACTTCTACTCACCAGAATGAAGATACTGAGATTCACATGCGTATGAATTGGCAGCTATGGATCTATTATGATTTATGTAAAGGTAACGAACAGGAAGCTAAATTCTGGCCTAAAGTATTCGATATCATGCGTACAACATATAAAAATGTGCCAGAAAGCGATCCGGGAGCAAGACAATTGGCTTTCGTCAAAGCTGTATGCGAAGCTGCCCAGGAAGACCTTACGGATTTCTTCGAAACATGGGGATTCTTCAAAACTGTAGATAATGTAAAAGTAGAACAATACGGTACATGGACTTATACAGTGACTGACAAGATGATAGCAGATACTAAAGCATGGATTAAAACTCAGAATTATCCGAAGGCCGCTCCAATACAATATATTGAAGATCGTAAAATTTCAGATTTTACATCCGGCGACTACCGATATAAAGAGGTTGGAGACTTAGGATATTATACCCAGTTCCAGAACAATGAAAAGATTACTAAAACTCCAACCTATACAATGGTGGCATCTGTGACAGGAAGTGAAATCACAATTAAGAATGGAGAACAAGCCGTAGCCTTCGAAGTAAGAAAGCAATCAACAGACGGTACTATGGGCGAAGTTGTTTATTTCTCTAACTTCTTAAAATTCAGTGTACCGAGAAATATTCCTTTAATCCGTACAGGCATTTATGCCGTGCAGGCTGATGGAGAACGTATTCTTGTGAATAAAGAATAAGTTGCATTTCACGATAATTATTTATAAAAATGGCAGGTAATATATGCCTGCCATTTTTATTACCTTTATAACGCACAATCTATATCAATAACACAATCAGACTTATATGAAAACATTCCACAAGTTTACCCTCCTGTTTCTATTTCTCTCTATTTTCAATGCAACACTTTCTTGCAGTTCCAACGACAAAACACTGCCTCAGCCTATACCTGACATCGAGGAAGAAGAGGAAGAGACAAAAGATGTAGTACTTCCCGAAGATATTCAGATTATACCGTACGGAGGAAAAGCCAGCGAATACCAGCCCGGATCTGACATTGACAAATCATACGATGGCAAATTTACTCAAGGAATCAGCTTCGAGTCACATTATCACAGTTCATGGAGTAATACATCCTTCCCTGTCACTTTGGAATATTTCTTCAAAGGAGATACGGAAATCAATTACTTTATTTATTATACCCGATCAGGGAATGGTAATTTTGGTGAGGTTGAAGTTTACACCTCTACCGATTCCGATAGAAAAAGATATACGCTTCAAGGAACTTATGACTTCAAAATGAAAGATACTCCGAGCAGAATCGTATTCAAGAAAGGGATGAAAGCCACAGGCGTTAAGTTTGTTGTCAAAAGCGGACTTGGTAACTTTGTCAGTTGTGACGAAATGCACTTCTTTAAAAAGAATGAGGATAACACTTTGGCAACTAAGTTATTGACCGTATTCAAAGATATTACTTGTAGCGAACTGAAAGCTGATGTCACCAATGAAGAAATCAACAAATTGCCAAGCAAATATTTCGTCCACATAGCCGAAGCGTTAAAAAACAACGCTTATGATGAATGGGAGAAAGAATTTCGTATCCGCAAATACAACGCTTATAGTGATATCAACGAGTGGGCGGAAAAGTTAATGACCAAACATTACAGTAGCTTGGACAACCTGACCGGTATTGCTGTGGAAAAAAACGACGAAATTATCGTCCTTGTTGGCGATACCTATGGACGCGAAGTTTCAATACAATGTGTAGGAGAAGAAAGAACGAACTTTTGGGAACCGCAGGAATATGTACAGACCGCCGCTTCGGGAGACGTTTACTATCTGGAACCGGGTATTAACAAAATCAAAATACGTAATAGGGGCCAGTTATTCGTCATGTACAACTGTGACCTGACCAGCCATCCGAAACCTATAAAAATCCATATTCCATTAGGAAGCGGAACGGTCAGCGGTTTCTTTGACTTGAAAGAACACAAAACAAATGCCAAATATGCCGAATTGTTATCAAAAGCCACCGACAAGTATTTCGGAGTACGTGGTGATAAGATTATCTTTTATTTCCACCGGGATAAACTGCGTGAGTTTGTGAAAGATGAAATATTGTCCGCTATTAACCTATGGGACAACATCATCGGTTGGGAGCAGGAACTAATGGGTATTGAAGATGTGCGCCCTACTCAGGTTAATAACCACTTGTTTGCAATTTCACCTGAAGGTGCATATATGTGGGCTTCCGACTACCGTATTGCATTCGTATATACCTATCTGGAAAATATATTACTATACGACAAGGTGATGAGTGCCAAAGATAACGCCTGGGGACCCGCACATGAAATCGGACACATTCACCAACTGGCAATCGACTGGCCTAGTTCTACTGAGTCGTCCAATAATCTGTTCTCGAATTTCATACTGTATAAACTTGGAAAATATTGTTCACGCGGCACAGAGCTTAATCTTCCTAAAGCGGCCGATAACCGAACGACTAACTCCGAAGGAAATATTACAGGAATGACACTTTCGGAAGCCCATTGCGTACTCAACCGACCTTGGTGTAACTTTGGCAGCAATTATCAGGGAGAAAATACAGAACTGCATATGCGTATGAACTGGCAACTATGGAATTACTATCATCGTTGCGGACACAAAACGGATTTCTGGCAAAGACTGTTCAAACTCATGCGGGAGAACCGGACATCCTCCAATAATCCGGGAGTTAAACAACTTCTGTTTGCTCGAATGGCAAGTGAAGCCGCACAAGAAGATCTGACCGAGTTTTTTGAAATGTGGGGATTCTTTGTAACCGTAGATACACAGATCGATCAATATGGCAGCTATCAGTATACTGTAACGAAGGAAATGATTGAAAATGCAAAGAAAGCTATGGCTAAATATCCGAAAAAAGCCAAACCTTTCTATTATCTGGAAGACCGGAAGAAAGGAGATATAGGATTGGATACTACTCCACCGGATGTTGGTCATTATACCCAGTTTCAAAGGATAAGACCTATAACAAAGGATATAAAAGGAAATATCAACGGACGGGAAGTGAGCATTACAAACGGAGATGAAGCTGTAGCTTTCGAACTCAGGGAAAAAGACGCTAATGGAAAGTTACTCTATTTTTCTACCTTTATCAAATTCGAAGTTCCCTTGACGGTATCATTGACGTACGCCAAATTATACGCCGTACAAGCCGATGGAAAACGTATTCTACTGGAAGAATGACTTTGCTTCACATAGACATCCGATAAGAAGACAAAAAGTTAAGCAATACTAAAAAGTGGTTCCTATTCTAGGAGAATGTTCCCATAGTGTGTCTTATATTTGAGTTGGTTTGAAATAGTAATAGTAAACTTAAACATTAAGAAATGCTAAAAAAGATCGGAAGAGCACACGTCTGAACTCCAGT
>ENA-OVGI01001217-OVGI01001217.1-human-gut-metagenome-genome-assembly--contig:-NODE-1217-length-13642-cov-5.372341_pt1 | contig 13642 bp, 10 predicted proteins | sample MGYA00237771_ERZ505421 | MGnify/ENA primary metagenome ERZ505421 (study PRJEB26158, sample SAMN06016378) | human gut metagenome | biome: human gut; feature: ankylosing spondylitis patient; material... | reverse complement strand
CGTCGCGGAACAGGTCGTCGATGGTGATGGTCTTGCCGATGGTGGTGTTGGGCCGCACCTTGATGCCCTTCAGCTCCAGATGGCGGTACTGGAAATCGTCCAGCACGCTGTCCGGCAGGCGGTAGTTGGGGATGCCGTAGCGCATCACGCCGCCGATCTTATCCCGGGCGTCAAAGATGGTCACATCGTAGCCCCAGCGTGCCAGCAGCACGGCGATGGTCAGGCCCGCCGGGCCGGAGCCCACCACAGCGGCCTTCATGCCGTTTTTCGGGGCGGGGCCTGCGGTCATCTTGTTGGCGTAGGTGGTAGAGATATAGTCCTCGATGATGGAAAAGTGCACCGGGTCGTGGCTGGGCATCCGGTTGCGGATGCAGTGGCCCTCGCACTGGTTCTCGTGATTGCACACGAGGCTGCACACAGTGGTCAGGGGATTGTTTTCAAACAGCATCCGGCCGGCGTCGTCGAGATGATTGTCCTTGAGCAGGCGGATGACCTCGGGGATGTTGGTGTGGATGGGGCAGCCCTGCTGGCACATCGGCTTTTTGCAGCCGAGGCAGCGGTTGGCTTCGTCCAGAACGTGAAGTGCCATGGTTCCTCCTTGTGCCTGTCGAACAGGCGGCGTTGTATCCAAGTATCTTTACTATAATACACCGAAACTGTCTCGGCATACAAGTGCCGAAATGACAAAATTTGCAGAAAATTTTCTGTCATTACGTCAAAAAGATATTTTTTTGACGAAGTAGACCGCCCATGGCCTCGGGTGAAACGCGGCAGAGCGTACCAAAATCGGCGGCAGCAAGCTGCGCCTCGGCCATCCGAGCGGAGGCATCGCCTGATCCCCGCAGACGGGCCAGCGAGTGGGAGACAGGGAGGGCGCAATTTTTTAATAAAGGAAGGGCATCCTTCTTCCCTCCCAGCAGGTGGAGATAGGGCGGAAGGGCGGGGAGACTGTCGGCGGTGAAGCCCAGCGCGGCGTCCATGGCGAGGCGGCGCATCCGCGCCCGGGGGTAGCGGACGGTGGTGAGAGCGTCCAGAAGTTCGTCGTAGGTGGTGCTGGTACGGACGGCGGCTTTCAGACGGTGTTCCAGTCCTTCGGAGACGCCGCGGATGTCTGCAAAGGGCGGTTTGCCCCGGCAGGCAGACCGGAGAAGGGCCAGCTCGCACCGCCCGGCGGCGGAAAAATCGGTGTACTGCCCGGCGGCGTAAGCCTCCTGATAAAGCGGGAAGACCGCCTCGGGAACGTAAGGCGCGACGGCGTCCGCTCCGCCCTCGGCCCAGAGCTTGCGAAGTGCGCTGGCGCTGGCGAACTGCCCGTGGGCAGAGTGGAGCGCCTCACCGTGGTTCGCGCCTTGCCGGGGCAGGGGATAAGCCTCCATCCGAGGCGCAAGGCTGCGGATGGCCCGGCAGTATTCGACAGCGAGGTTGTTGTTGGGCTTGTCCAGCAGGGCAGCGACCCGCTCGTCAGATGCAAGCTGAGCCGCTGCGGCCTGCCGCGCGGCGGCAAAGCTCCGTGCGCCGCCCGCAAGCTGGGCTTTCAGGGCGGCGCGGTAGGAGTCGCTGTCAAGAAGCTCGGCGGCCTCCATCAGAAGGGCCTCGTCGGGCGTCTCGGCACCGAACACCAGACCGTCGCACCCAGCGGCGGCAAGCAGCGCCACGCCCGCCCGGGCGAACGCCTCTGCCCCCGCGCAGGCACAGGGAGCAGGCAGGGCGAACACAAGGTCGGCCCCGCAGGTGAGGGCGGACCGGGTGCGGACAGCTTCAGGCAGAAGGGGCAGCGCCCCCCGCTGCACCAGCGAACAGCTCATGGCGACGGCGACGTGCTCTGCACCCAGCGCTTTTGCCTGCGCCAGCTGCCATGCGTGGCCGTTGTGGAAGGGGTCGTATTCGGCGATGATACCGGCAAATTTCATGACGTGACCTCAAAAGTTTGTGAAATATCTGTCATACTGCATGGAGAACTGGGGCAGAATGACAGGATTCTGGGCAGGATGTACAAAAAAGCCCGGGGACTTTGTGACAGGCTTTGCCGCCATTGCGGCTTGAAAACCGGCCGACCCTATTATATAATAATTCTAGGAATCTGTAAAATTCTGCCCTCTCGGGGGTGGACAAAAACATATCTGGAGGAAACAAGAAGATGAAAATTCTGGTTATCAACTGTGGTTCTTCTTCCCTGAAATATCAGCTCATCGATATGGACGGTGAGAAGGTGCTGTGCAAGGGCCTGTGCGAGCGCATCGGCATGGAGAGCAGCATGATCACCCATGACGCTAACGGCCACAAGGCTACCACTCCCGCTATCTTCCCCACCCACACCGAGGCTTTTGCTGAGGTCGTGAAGAAGATGACCACCGGCGAGGGCAAGTGCATCGACGATGTCAGCGAGATCAACGCCATCGGCCACCGCGTTGTCCACGGCGGCGAGAAGTTCAAGGCCAGCTGCCTGATCACCGATGAAGTCATCAATACCCTCCGGGAGCTGAGCCCCCTGGCCCCCCTGCACAACCCCGCAGGCATCCTGGGCATTGAGGCTGCACGCAAGGTGTTCGGCAACATCCCCATGGTCGCTGTGTTCGATACTGCTTTCCACAGCACCATGCCCCCGAAGGCTTATATGTACGCCATCCCCTACGAGTACTATGAGAAGTACGGCGTCCGCCGCTACGGCTTCCACGGCACCAGCCACAAGTACGTCGCTCACAAGGCTGCTGAGTACCTCGAGGAGCCCATTGAGCGCCTGAAGCTCATCACCTGCCATCTGGGCAACGGCTCCTCCATCGCCGCTGTCGATCAGGGCAAGGTTGTTGATACCTCCATGGGCATGACCCCGCTGGCCGGCCTGATGATGGGTACCCGCTGCGGCGACCTGGACCCCTCTGTGGTCAACTACCTGAAGTACACCCTGAACATCACCGGCCACGAGCTGGACGAGATCCTGAACAAGAAGTCCGGCCTGCTGGGTATCTCCGGTGTTTCCAGCGACAAGCGTGATGTCGAGGAGGCTGCTCTCCACGGCAACAAGCGCGCTCAGCTGGCTTCTGACATGCTGAACTACCAGATCAAGAAGATCGTCGGCAGCTACATCGCAGCTATGGGCGGCGTGGACGCCATCGTCTTCACCGGCGGCATCGGCGAGCACGACGAGATCGCCCGTGCAAAGGTCTGCCACCACATGGATTGGCTGGGCATCCGCATCGATACCGAGAAGAACAAGCACCCCGTGGGCGATGTGTGCGAGATCACTGCCTGGGGCGCAAAGGTGCGCACTCTGGTCATTGCTACCGACGAGGAGCTGATGATCGCCCGCGACACCAAGGAAGTCCTCGAGAAGTAATCGTTTTCCAAAGGGCTTTGCAGGGGCTGCTGCACGGAATGTGCGGCAGCCCCTTTTTCATCTTCCGGCAGTTATTTTACCCAAATCAGCCCTGTCGGATTGTGCTATCTATACAAATAACAAGGCGAATGGTTGTTTTTTGGTTGACAAATTTCAAAAAGAACGGTACAATAGAAAAGTCCTCAATTGGAGGACGTCCATTCATTCAAGCCCCTGGTAAGCTTACTGATCAGCGCGATGGTCCCAAAACCAAAGGTATGGTTACAATCCTTCCGTGGGCAAGAACTAACTAAAGAGGAGATACTACTATGTTTGAAGACAAGACTCTGGTCTGCAAGGACTGCGGTAAGGAATTTGTTTGGACTGCTGGTGAGCAGGAGTTCTACGCATCTCGCGGCTTCGAGAATCAGCCCCAGCGCTGCAAGCCCTGCCGTGACGCCCGCAAGAACGGCGGCGCACGCAGCAACAGCGGTGAGCGTCAGATGTTCGATGCTGTCTGCGCAGCTTGCGGCAAGGCTTGCAAGGTTCCCTTCCAGCCCCGTGAGGACCGTCCGGTCTACTGCTCCGACTGCTTCGCTCGCATGAAGCAGAACTAAGCGCTGATTTTCATTTAAATCGGTAACAAATCCCCCCGCTGCCTGCTTGGCAGCGGGGGGATTTTTGCGTTTCTCTTCAGGGATGCTTGCGCTGATTTGCGCCCGAGAGCATCAGCACCGTGCGGTACAGCCGCAGCTTGAGCAGCAGCAGCTTTACCCGGTCGTTCCGGCTCTGCATGGCGTGCAGCGGGGTGCTGCGCACCGCTGTGCGCACGCGGGGCTTTTGCAGCGCACTGCGCAGCCATGCGGTCTGCTCTGCAAGGGAAAGCGGACTGCTGCCAAGGTTCTTGACCCCCATCATCAGGTCGCGGACGGTGCAGTAATTGGCCTTTGCGCGGTGCATGGGGCTGTTCTGCAAGCCCCATGCGGCAACGGTGTCCCACACGGCGTCACTGAGATAGAAGTTATCCTCCAGCCGCTCCGGGTGGTAGCGGTTGGACAGACTGCCCTGCCGGGCGATCATGTAGTGGTATAGCGGCTTTTCCAGCATTACCAGACAGCCGGGGTCATTGCGATAAAAGGCCACATAGAACAGCCCATCCTCTCCCAGCTGATGGCAGGGAAAGCGCAGATGGTACTGCTCCAGAAACGCCCGGCGGAACAGCTTGTTGATGACCAGATACGAGGACGCCATCTCATCAAAATGCTCCTTGAAGGGCTCGCCCCGGTACACGCCGGAGAGGGCGCAGCTGCTGGTCTGTGTGTGCAGCAGCTGGTCGGTTTCATCATAACTATCCAGATACAGCCCGAACTCCACGCAGTCCGCATCCGCATCCTGAGCGGCATGGTACAGCACCTCTGCGGCATCCGGTTCCACCCAATCGTCCGGATCCAGAAAGAAGATATATTCTCCCCGGGCGGCATCCAGCCCCGCGTTGCGTGCAGCGGCTACGCCGCCGTTGGGCTGGTCGATAAAGCGAAACCGTGCGTCCTCGGCAGCAGCCTGCGCGCACAGCGCGGCGCTGCCGTCCTTGGAGCCATCGTTGATGAGAATAGCCTCGAAGTCGGTCAGGGTCTGCGCCCGCAATGAGCGCAGCGCACGGGGCAGCAGACGTTCCATATTATAAATGGGCAGTATAAACGAGATACAGGGCATGATCCCAACTCCTTGAAATGATTATCCCGGCAGGCCAAGCCGCAGCAGCAGCGGCCGCAGATGCAGCCGACCGGCAAGGCGGCAGAACAGGTACGGCATTACCAGACTGACCGCACCGCATACGAGAACTGTCCCGCCTGCAGAAACGCCCAGTTTTTCATACAGCACAAGCCCCGGCACTGCGCAGCAAAAGGGCTGGTGATACAGATAGAACAGCATGGTGTTCTGCCCCAGCGGAACCAGCCGCCGCAGGGGCTTTTGCAACAGCACACACGCCGCCCAGATGCCCACACAGAACCCGCTGACCTTAAAATAGTCCACCCATGTGCACACAGCCTCTGCAAGCAGGCCGTCAGGCCAGACCATAGTGGGGAACAGCAGTCCCCACACCACCCATAGACCGCACAAAGCGCCAAAAAGCATCAGCGGCTTTGCGTGCTGTTCGGCCTTTTCACGCGGGAGCACACAGCCCAGAAAGAAAAAAGCCCCCTGCTGAAAATAACTTTTCACTGCCCAGAACCAGCCTGTGAAAAGCAGCTGATAGCACACGGGCAGCGCCACCACCAACACCAGCTTTGCCGCCCGGGCTGCCGCCGGGGACAAGGCTTTGTCCAACAGCCATGCCGTGAGGACAAACCAGAACAGCGTAGGCAGATACCACAGATGAAAACCATAGGGGTTCTCGTTGCGCAGCACCAACCAGAGATATTCCGCAGGCTGTTTTAGCTGGTATGCGCTGCCGGACAGCAGCGCCCGCACCGGCGGCACCAGATCTGCCAGATAAAACAAAAAGTACAAAAAAGCTGAATATATACCCCATGGCAGCAGCAGGCTGTGCGCCTTTTTGCGCACGAACTGCCGGGCGGAAAAGCTGCGGTTCTTCTGCGCGGTCAGGGTGCAGCCCATACCGGAGAGCAGAAACAGCAGCGGGACGTGGAACCGGTAAACAAAGGTATAAGAGAACGCACACCATGGATGTGCGGCACGCATGGACATCCGAAAGGTATGACCGTAGATCACCAGCAGCAGGCCAACTGCCTTGGCGATGTCGATGTGATCCAGACGTTTGGTAGTTTGTTGCATTCCGGCCTTACCTTTCGCCCAGCTGCAAATACTGCTGCTGTAAGCGGGCGGCGGCGATGTTGATATCGTAGCCCGCCTGCCGGATCAGCGCTGCACCGGCAGAGCGGTCACAGGGCTGTTGGAGCATCCGCTGCAAGCCTGCCGCCCAGTCTGCATTGCTGGCAGAAAGCGGGATCTGGATGGCGTGGGGCGAAAGCAGCACTTCCTCCGGCACTGCGTCCGAAAATACGCACCCCAGCCCGGCAGCCTGCGCCTCGATGCCCACCACCGGCAGACCCTCGAAGCGGGAAGGCATGACGAAGAGATCCATCAGCTGGTACCAGTCTGCCACATTGCTTTGCAGCCCGGCAAACAGGATATGGTCTGTGATGCCCAGTGTCTGTGCCTGTGCGCGGACAGCCTGCTCCAGCCTGCCGGTGCCGATAAGCACCAGCATCGCCCGGGGCTCCAGCTGCAAAAAGGCGGCAAAGATCTCCAACAGACGCTCGTGGTTCTTGCGGACGTCAAAGCGTCCTACATGGCCCAGCACCACCCGGTCTTCCAGCCCGTAGCGCGCCCGCATTTCAGCGCGGACGGCGGAGTCGAACCGGAAAGTCTCCGGCTCAATGGCGTTGGGAATGATCTGTCCCCGGCGCTCCCAGTCTGCTTTTCCAAAGTAGTAGATGCCCGCATCCCGTCCGCAGGCCCACAGGTGGGTGGCGGCACCGGGCAGCAGCTGCTTGCAGAACATCTTCAGCGGCCACTTGTAGTCCCGGACGATCCAGATATTATGGGCGTGGGCAATGCGCACTTGCAGCCCCGCCTTCTCGGCGCCCTTCAGGGCGTACAGCCCCATCGCCTCGTTGTGGGCGTGCAGGATGCGGATGCGGGGGTCTGCGGCTACGGTCTGCTGCACAAAGCGCAGATACGCCGGGTAGTGCAGCGGGTCAAGTCCCGGGCTTTGGTAGATGTGCCCGCCCAGACGGCGGATCTCGTCATCGTAGTCGCCGGGCTTTTTCTTGTTGACGATAAAATCAAACTGGACCTTGTCGCGGTCGATATGCCGGTAGTAGTTCATCAGCATGGTCTCGATCCCGCCGCGGTCCATATTGCTGACCGAATGCAGCACTCGTATCATGGGGTACTCCTCACATTATAACAACTGAAATCTTCTGCCGTAGCGGCACCACAGCCCAAAGTCCTGCTGCCGCAGCGCACGGGTGCCCCAGCGAGCACGGCGGGGCAGTACGTTCTCCTGCGGCAGCGCCTTGGCATACAGTGCGCAGCACAGCCGGAAAACGGCCTGCTGCGTTTCCTGCGGCAATCCAGATATGGTTGCATAGCAAAAAGCCGAAAGCTGCAGCGTCAGGCTGCAGCGGTATAGGGCATCGTGGGGCAAGCCCAGCGCGGCATCCTGCGCCAGCAGCTGCTCCATGATCCAGTAGCTCTGCACGGCTGCAGGGCGGTGCTGGCTGGTGGCGGTAAGTCCCTTGGGGTTTTTGCGCCACAGGTAGACGACCTCCGGCACAGAGACCACTGCTTTTGCCTGACGGAACACCAGAAAATGGATGATGGTATCCTCAAAGCAGGTATAGTAAGCCGGAAAGCGCACCTGTGCAAACAGCTCCCGCCGGTAGATTTTACCCCATGGCATTCCGGGCAGCTCAAATCGCTCCGGCGCAGCGTTACCGATGTAGACCGCCGCCGGGTAGCACTGCACCGGACCGTAGCTGCCATCCGTGTATAGGTACTGCCAGCCGCCCTGCACCACATCGGCATCAAGGCGCTGTGCGGCCTCCAGCAGGGTACGGATTGCACCGGGCAATAACAGATCATCGCTGTCCACGAACATCAGCCAGCGCCCCACGGCATGGCGCAGCCCTTCGTTGCGGGCGGCAGCAGCGCTGCGGGGTGCGATGCAATTGCACAGCACCACCCCGGGCTGTGCCCGGTAGCGTTCCAGCACAGCGGCTGTACCGTCGGTGGAATCGCTGTCCACCACGATCAGCTGCACGGTGCAGTCGGTATCCTGCTGCAAAATGCTGTCCAGACAAGCAGCAATGGTGGCTTCGCCGTTATACACCGGCACGATGACCGAAAGCGTCACCGCCGGGTCCTGCGGCGGCAGCGGCGGGCATTCCCCCTCCGCTGCGGGCTTCGGACACAATGCTGTCAGCGCAGCACGGTCGGCCTGTGTGCTGTCCGGCAGCGGTGCACCGCCCCGGTGCAGCAGATGGTACAACGCAAGGTCTGCGTGGCCGCAGGCGGCGGCGCACACGGCGGCAGCACCCGCCAGCAGACGGCTGTGGGTGCGGCATTGGATCAACTGGTAAGCGCGTCGGTTGCGGATCATACTCCACCTCTTTCGATCCCGGCAAGGGCAGAGCCGCCCTCCTCTGCGATCAGGGACATCTTTTTCTGCGCCGTGCGCACCAGATCCCGCACATTATAGATATCATCCTCCGAAGAGGTCGCCCATGCGGCGGTGAACAGGATGGGGTACTCCGGGTTCAGCTTGTTGTACTCGTCCACCTGACTTTGCAGGATGCGGATCACGACCTCTGCCTTCCGGCTGCTGCACTCACCAAAGAAGGCAAGGAACTTGCCCACGCCGTTGTAGCCAACCACTCCGTCGGTATCACCCATCAGCTGCAGCAGACCGGAAAAATCCTTCAGGATGCCATCGCCTACATGGTAGCCGAAGCGGCGGCTCATATCGGACAGATTATCCAGCTGCAAAGCAAAGCAGGTATAATCTTCCGGCAGGATGCGGTCTGCCATACTGCTGATATAAACATTGAGCTTTTCGCGGTTGGGCAGCCCGGTCTTTTTGTCCACATACAGCAGGTAATCCACAATATCGGAGATACGGCCCAGCAGAACGGCACCGCAGCAGCCGATGACGAAGAACAGCACCAGCGCCAGCATCAGATACAGCTTGACGTTGATAGCGGCAGCCACCTGCACCGAGCTGATCATCTTCAGATAATCCGCGCTGATGTACAAGTTCAGTTCCTTGCTGCTGGTATTGATGATCTCGTAGTATTTTTTCAGCTCTGTCTCGTAATCATCGATCAGGCTTTCCATCTTGGCGTGCTGCTCGTCTGTGCCGCCAAAATCCATATTGCGGAAGCTTTGCAGGATCTCCTCCTGGAACTGCCGGTCGATCTGGCTGGCAACCACCTGCTGTTCCAGCGACACCAGCTTCAGCACCAGACCGTCGTAGGTGGTCTGCGCCTTTTCGCCTGCGCCCTCCAGCTCGATGTTGCCCAAGATGTAGTCCGAGGACACCACCTCGCCCCGGTCGGTAAAGTAGTTTTTCAGCAGGTCGGCGTTCTTGTACACATACTGATCCGTCAGTCCCCACAGACTGTCCCGCTGCTCGGTGGTGATCTGTTCGGTCTGCTTTGCGGTCTCAATGCAGTTGGCCAGATACTCCTGCAGCACCGTGCCGTCCCGCACCTGCGGACCGTTGAGCACATAGGCGTACAGCTCTGGGATGGTGTATTTTTTAAAATCGGTATAGATATCGCACAGGTCTGCATAGGTGTAGCCGGTGCGGGAGGAGCGAAAATTCGGGTAGTGCTCCCGCTTGCTCAGCAGATAGTCCTGCATCTCGTTGGTATCGTTTTCCAGAATGCGGATGCACTCGTAGTAATCGTAGCCGTTGTCCAGCAGACCGGACGAGGGGTTGAGCGAGAGCTTCTGCTCCACATATTTTTCCGTATAATAGGTGCAGTAGCTCTGGATGATGGCATCCAGCATATTGCGGGCGTAGCCTGCACCCTGTGACCCGTCCACCACAAGGCTCACCTTGTAAGTATCGGGGAAATAGGTCACCTCTTCGCCCTTATCCAGCAGCGCATCATTGATGGTCTGCTGCTCGTCCGAGATCACCGGGGTCACCGAGATGTTGGAGCGGATGGTGCTCAGCCGCCCGGAAGCGCCCAGCGCGTCCATGGCCTGCGAGATGACCGTGGAGGAATAGATCTCGTTGACATCCAAATCGCTGCCGTCCGGGGTGTAGCCGTCGGAAATGCCGTCGTTGGTATAGCGGATGATGACCGACGCGGTGTACTGTTGCTTGCCATCCGCATACAGATAGATGGCGGCGGCACCTGCCAGCGACACCAGAAAGATCAGGATGCTGAAACGCTTCAGATAGCGCAGGATCTCAAACTTTTTCATTTGCGTTTTCCTGCCTTTCTGCGTTTGCGCTGCTGGAGCAGCCATGCGCCGCCCAGCATGACGGCAACGGACTCCATCAGCGTCTTTTTCAGGCTCAGGCGCTGCAGGAAGGAGACTGCGCCATAGCTAAAGGTGATATAGTTCTGGGATTTGTACTTGATATACGCTTTATCCAGTACAAACAGCTCCTCCGAGATCTCGTTGATGGCGTTTTCCAGCTTGTTCACCATGGCCTGTGCTTCGGCCAGACGCGGCTGTCCGGCATCCAGCTCCCGGATCTTCTGGATCACATAATTCGTGCTCACGATCTCGGACTGGTAGTCGGTGGCATCGGCCAGAGAAGCGTCTGCCGCCCGCGCCAGCGCGTCCATGGCGGTCTTGGTACGGGACATATAGTATTCGCTGGTCTCATCCACGGTGGGGATCATCATGATGGAAGTCATGGATTTTTCGTAGATGGAAATTCCCTTTTTGTCTGCATCATAATAGGCTTGTTTCTTGCGCATATCAATATCATCGATCTTGTTCTTGTATTCCAGAATACTGGTCAGCATGGACGGATCCCGGGCAACGCCGCCTTCGATCACAAAGGCCATGGCATTGGGCAGATCGTAATCCACCAGATTGTTGATCTTTTTGCCCATCGTAGTAAAGTTGTTGGTGGAGGAATCCGGGTTCGCATCGTCCGTAAAGCTTTTGTTCTCCTGCAGGCGGGTGTTCAGGTAGCGGTTCAGCCCCTCAGCGCGCACCTCCAGCTCGTTCAGCCGCAGGTAAGGCTCGCAATCGGTGGTCACTTCCAGCTTTTCCTTCAGCAGGCTCTGGTTATCGCAGTAGCTGCTCTGAAAGATCTCCCGGTAGGACTCGCACACGCTCTGCAAAAGATCCATGGGCTTGCGGCTGCCAAGCTCCAGCTTGCGGGTATTGATGGAAAGATAGTAGTTGGTGCTGATATACTCGCTGCCATTGGCGCTGCCGGTGCCGTCCGGGCTCAGGTAAAGGCACTCTGCCAGCTGGGAGGCAGTCAGGCTGTCCTGCAGGCCCACCCGCCGGATGGCGCGCTCCATCACCTCGTCCGACACGATCTCGTAGGCGTTGAAGCGGGTCTTGTTGGGGTTCAAGCCCAGCGAAGCCTCGGAGTAATTGAAGGAGATGCTGGCAGTGGCGCTGTCCGCACTTTTGAAATAGTGAACCAGCCCGAACAGACAGCACAAGGTCAGCAGGCAGAGAAACAGACGGTATTTATTTGTCCAGATATGGCGCAGCGCCTGTTTGATCTTTTCTTTGATGTCATCCATGGCATTCTACCCTTTTGCAGCGGCCTGTGCGCTCTGCGCAGGCTGCTTAGTCGATGTCAATGACCGAAAGCTCCGGCACGTTGTTGATGCGGGGCACCCGGCTGGAATCGCCCAGTCCCCGGCTTACGATGAGGGTGGCGTTGTTGGCAAGCTCATAGCTGCCACCGGCATAGTCGGGCAGAAAGCCCTCCTCGGCGCTATAAAGCGGGCCGATCTTCGGCAGACGGACGATGCCGCCGTGGGTGTGCCCGGCCAGACCCAGTTCAAAGGAATAATTTTCCAGATGCTCAGGAAAGTAGGTGGGAACGTGTGCCAGACAGATGCGCAGATCGTAGTCTGTCTGCGGCTCCACGCTGTCCATAAAGGTGCTTGCTCCGTAATTATAAAAGTCCTCCGGGCTGCCCTCCACACCCAGAATGCTGATGACATTGTCGCGGACGGTATAGCGCGCTTCCTGATTGCGCAGGATGGTCACCCCGGCGGCGGTGAACTTTTCCACCAAAGCCTGATCGCCGTCCAGAAAATACAGCTCGTCCTCATGGTTGCCCAGCACCCCGCATACCGGCGCGATCTCGTTCAGCTGGCTGCACAGGGAGAGCATATTATCGTAACCGGAACCCTCGCTGTAGGTCACAAGGTCGCCGCCCAGCAGGATCAGATCCGGGGCAAGGCTGCGGATATCCTGCACCAGATCACAGTTATCCTGCCCATACTCCCGCAGATGTACATCGGTGAGAAAAACGACCCGGCAGCTCTGGGTCAGCTTGCGGGAATGCACCTGATAAAACTCTGCCGTATAGTGGGTGCGGTTATAGCAGATGTTCTGCCACAGCACCCCGCCCATCAGGGCGAGCAGGGCAATAAAGATCAGCAGCGTCAGCAGCACCTGCTTCCACCGGGAAGCCGGCGCCTGTGCGCAGCTGCCGCTGTGTCTGCCGTTTTGCGCTGCGCCTTTTCCGTGCTTTGCTTTGATAAAGGCCACATCCTTTCTGCCGGGAATGGAATTGAGCGGATACAAAAACTGATATATGAATAAATTATAACATATTTAGAGTAAAAAGCAAAGAGTGCATCTCTGCCATGAGCGGATTTCACATTCGGGAGTTTCCCATAAAAAAGAGATGCCGCAGCGCAGCATCCCTTTTTTGCATATTTGCGGATCAATCGTCGTCGCTGTCCAGCTTGAGCACGGCGGTAAAGGCCTCGCTGGGCAGGGAAACGCTGCCCAGCTGACGCATCTTCTTTTTGCCTTCCTTCTGCTTTTCCAGCAGCTTCTTTTTACGGGAGATATCGCCGCCGTAACACTTGGCCAGCACGTCCTTGCGCATGGCCTTGACCGTCTCGCGGGCAATGATCTTGCCGCCGATGGCTGCCTGCACCGGGATCTCGAACAGGTTACGCGGGATGTTGTCCCGCAGCTTTTCGCAGATGCGGCGTCCCTTGGCGTAGGCGTTGTCCCGGAACACGATCATGGACAGTGCGTCCACGGGGTCGCCGTTCAGCAGGAAGTCCAGCTTGACCAGATCGCTCTCGCGGTACTCCTTGAACTCGTAGTCGTAGCTGGCGTAACCACGGCTGCGGCTCTTGATGGCATCGAAGAAGTCGTAGACGATCTCGCCCAGAGGCAGGGCGTAGTGCAGGTCCACGCGGACATCGTCCAGATACTTCATGTCGATGAGCACGCCGCGCTTCTGCTGGCACAGATCCATCAGGGCACCCACATAATCGTTGGGGGTGTAGAGGTGGACATCCACAAAGGGCTCCTCCTGCTTGACGATGTTGGAGGGGTCCGGGTAGCTGGACGGGTTGTCGATCATCTCCACAGTGCCATCCGTCATGGTCAGGCGGTAGCGGACGCTGGGGGTCGTGGTGATGATGTCCAGGTCGAACTCCCGCTCGAGACGCTCGGTGATGATCTCCATGTGGAGCAGGCCCAGGAAGCCGCAGCGGAAGCCAAAGCCCAGCGCGGCACTGGTTTCAAGCTCAAAGGTCAGGGATGCGTCGTTCAGCTGCAGCTTTTCCAGCGCGTCCTTCAGGTCGGGGTACTTGGCACCGTCGGCGGGGTAGATGC
>ENA-OVGI01001205-OVGI01001205.1-human-gut-metagenome-genome-assembly--contig:-NODE-1205-length-13754-cov-4.615519_pt1 | contig 13754 bp, 10 predicted proteins | sample MGYA00237771_ERZ505421 | MGnify/ENA primary metagenome ERZ505421 (study PRJEB26158, sample SAMN06016378) | human gut metagenome | biome: human gut; feature: ankylosing spondylitis patient; material... | reverse complement strand
TGACTGGAGTTCAGACGTGTGCTCTTCCGATCTTATGTATCTCAGCTTCATCCTATTGGCACAAAAGGCTTGCAATATCTTCAGATAAAGGCAGATATTCCTATGTCTCATTTTCTAAGACATCAGCTTTGGACACTGGCTCTTTCTGCCTGCATGATGTTGCTGGTGTTGCTTTGTCTGTTTTTCCAGCTGACAGCCATTCGCCGGAAGGAAGCATTGCTTCGCAAGAGGGAGATGACCATCAATGGCACTATTCATGATTTGAAGTCTCCATTGAACAGTGTTATTACGATGATGGGGTGGTTGAAACAGACAGCACCCGACAAAGAGACCAAGGAGATGCTTGAAACGAGTAAAGCGGGTGTTAGGCGTTTGATTTCCAATATAGAAGCCTTATTAATGACCGCACGCATGGACCGCCGGCAGGTGGTATTGAATAAAAGCCTGATCGATGTTCCGGAAATGGCAGAGGGAGTGAAGAAGGAGTTGTCCTGCCTCTATCCGGGCAAGCCCCATACCATCTGCATCATCAATGAGCTTCCTGCGGGTTTGCAGGTAATGGCCGACGGTATGTATATAGAGAACGTGATTCGTAACCTGATGGAGAATGCCTTGAAATATTCGGATGCAGGAGTGATGATAGAGGTCTCGCTCTCCATTGTGAATGAGCGGTTGCGTGTATCTGTCAAAGACAATGGTTGGGGTATCGCCCCATGCCATCAGAAGAAATTGTTCACCCAGTTCTATCGGGTCCCCCGAAGCGAAGAGCAACAGCAGAAGGGTTACGGCATAGGATTGGCGCAATCCCAATATATTATAAATGAACATGGAGGGGAGATAATGGTGAAGAGTGCCGAAGGTGAAGGAAGCACTTTTACATTCATTATTCCATGTCGTTGATTGAAAGGAGAAAAGACGGATGGAGAAGACAAAAGTTTTGTTTGTAGACGATGACATCGCATTGGGTCAAGTGGTGATTTTGGCATTAAGGGCTTCGGGCTATGCTGCGGAGTATTGCACTACGCTGGTAGGGATTCAGGGTGTGGTTCAGGAAATGCAGCCGGACATAATGGTGCTGGATGTAGAGATAGGAGAGAAGAATGGAATAGATGCCGTTGCGGAACTCAAGCTGACGGCTCCCGATACACCGGTTTTATTTGTCTCTTCACACATAGCCGGTTCGGAAGTGGCAAGGGCGCTGGATGCAGGTGGCATCGCTTATCTGCGAAAGCCTTTCGAAATGGAGGAGTTGGTGGCTTACATACGCAGGCACACGCCATGTTTTCATCCGAAAGGACTATCCATCGGAATGTTCAATCTGAGAGCCGGAGACAGTATGTTGTTCAAAGGCGAGGAACCTGTGAGAAGGCTGACTGATTTTGAATATAAACTGCTGAAATTGTTGGCACAGAACATGAATCAAACAGTAAGTCGCGAACAGATAGTGCAGGAACTGTGGGAGGGTACTTCCGGCAGCGAGCAGAGTTTGAATAACTATGTGGCGAGACTGCGGAAATATCTGTCGGAAGACGAGAGCCTGTCCTTGGAAACTGTGCCAAGAACAGGATATATGCTTTCCATTTTAGGAACTCAGCCGCGCGTTTTATGAGATTGCCTCCAATACATTGACAATCTCTACCACATACATTTTGTGAAAGCCTCCGTGTGCTTCTCCATACCATCGGTCGATAATGCTTTGGTCGATAAAGTCTTCCGGCTTAATCATATCGGCATACAGTTTCTTGCACTCAAAGGTCAGCCGGGCTTGTTCAAAAGTAATACTTCCATTTTCGGTGAATAAGGGTTGAAGTCCTGTTGCTTTCACTTTATCTATGTCTCGCCCTGACTTAGAACCGCAAATTTTATGAACATCCTTATGCTCTTCGCCCAAGAAAGAGAGAGTGAGATAATCATTCTGCTCTATGAAATCGAACGTGTAGCGTTCGGGGCGGATAAAGATGAAGGCTACCGGCTTGTTCCATAAGAATCCGATGCCGCCCCAGTTGGCAGTCATTGTATTGAATTTATCTTTTGTACCGGCGGTTACCAGCATCCATTCTTTGCTGATTGTCTCAAACATGTTGTCTTTCAGCTCTTTTACTTCTATCTTTTTCATTGTCTTTATTTGTTTATGTGCACAAAGATATAAACAATAAAATGACTATGCGGTTAATATTTTGGTATTTATTGGGTATATATTGTTTATTGTAGTCTGGCATTCAAGTATCAGATTACTCCGTGGAAAGTATGGCGGTTGGCTCATGGCAAGATGCCGGCACGCTCAATGAAAGAAGCAAAGATGCTCCGAAAATTGAAAGAAGCAAAGATTATTGTAGATATTGTGTAGCTGCGGAAAGGATAAATAGTGTAAAACTTTTCCTTTCACTTTTTTAAAATCAAAAGTCGATTTGCTATCTTTGTCCGACATTTAAGAACTTTAAAAAGAAAGGATACAACAGTGGCAAACGATGTGGTTTTAACCCCGATGATGAAGCAGTTTTTTGAGTTGAAGGCAAAGCATCCCGATGCGATTATGCTTTTCAGGTGTGGAGATTTCTATGAAACCTATTCCGAAGATGCTGTTGTTGCTTCTGAAATACTGGGAATTACACTGACCAAGCGTGCCAACGGACAAGGTAAGAGTGTGGAAATGGCGGGCTTCCCGCATCACGCTTTGGATACTTATTTGCCGAAACTGATACGTGCCGGTAAGCGTGTGGCCATTTGCGACCAGTTGGAAGACCCGAAGCTGACAAAGAAGCTGGTGAAGAGGGGTATTACCGAATTGGTGACTCCGGGGGTTGCCATCAATGACAATGTGCTTTCGTATAAAGAAAATAACTTTTTGGCGGCAGTTCATTTCGGCAAGTCTGCGTGTGGTGTTGCTTTTTTGGATATTTCTACAGGTGAGTTTCTAACGGCGGAAGGACCGTTTGACTATGTGGATAAGCTGTTGAATAACTTTGCTCCCAAAGAAATTTTGTTTGAACGTGGAAAGCGGGGAATGTTCGAAGGTAACTTCGGCAATAAGTTCTTTACGTTTGAGCTGGAAGACTGGGTGTTTACCGAGACTTCTTCCCGCGAGAAGCTGCTGAAACATTTTGAAACGAAGAATTTGAAAGGCTTTGGTGTGGAGCATCTTAAGAACGGCATCATCGCTTCGGGTGCCATTCTGCAATATCTGGACATGACGCAACATTATCAAATCGGCCATATCACTTCGCTTTCGCGTATTGAGGAAGACCGCTATGTGCGCTTGGATAAATTCACTGTCCGAAGTCTGGAATTGCTGGGCAGTATGAATGATGGTGGTACGAGCCTGCTGGATGTTATCGACAAAACCATCAGTCCGATGGGAGCACGTCTGCTGAAACGCTGGGTGGTGTTTCCATTGAAGGATGAGAAGCCTATCAATGAACGTTTGGATGTGGTGGAGTATTTCTTCCGCGAACCGGATTTTAAAGAGTTCATAGAAGAGAAAATGCATCTCATCGGTGATTTGGAACGCATCGTGTCCAAGGCTGCCGTGGGACGTATCTCTCCGCGTGAGGTGGTTCAGCTGAAGGTGGCGCTGCAAGCCATCGAGCCTATCAGGAATGCTTGCCTGAATGCCGATAATGACAGTTTGCGGCGTATTGGTGAACAACTCAATCTCTGTCTTAATATACGCGAGAAAATAGCCAAAGAGATAAAGAATGATCCTCCGTTGCTGGTGAACAAGGGAGGTGTGATAGCCGATGGAGTCAGTGAAGAGCTGGACGAGTTGCGCCGCATTGCTTTCTCGGGGAAGGATTATTTGTTGCAGTTGCAGCAGCGTGAGAGTGACCAGACCGGCATCCCCAGCTTGAAGATTGCCTATAACAATGTATTCGGTTATTATATAGAGGTGCGTAATGCACATAAGGACAAAGTGCCTGCCGAGTGGATTCGCAAACAGACGTTGGTGAATGCAGAGCGTTATATCACACAGGAGCTGAAGGAATACGAAGAAAAGATTCTGGGTGCGGAAGATAAGATTATGGCACTCGAAACCAAGCTTTATAATGACTTGGTTCTTTCCCTTGCCGAATATATCCCTGCCATTCAGATAAATGCCAATCAGATAGCCCGTCTGGACTGTCTGCTTGCTTTTGCCAATGTTGCCGAAGCGAATAAGTACATCCGTCCGATAGTAGAGGACAGTGATGTGCTGGATATTAAGCAGGGACGCCATCCGGTGATAGAAAAACAGCTTCCGGTGGGAGAGAAGTACATTGCCAATGATGTGTATCTGGATACCGACAGTCAGCAGATTATCATTATCACAGGGCCTAATATGGCAGGTAAATCGGCTTTGCTTCGCCAGACGGCATTGATTACGCTGTTGGCGCAAATCGGGTGTTTTGTTCCTGCAGAGAGTGCCCGTATCGGTATGGTGGATAAGATATTCACCCGTGTGGGTGCCAGCGATAATATATCGGTGGGAGAGTCTACCTTTATGGTAGAAATGAATGAGGCAGCAGATATCCTGAACAACCTTTCTCCACGCAGTCTGGTGCTGTTTGACGAGTTGGGTCGGGGGACTTCCACTTACGATGGCATCTCTATTGCATGGGCGATTGTGGAGCACATCCATGAACATCCGCGTGCAAAGGCGCGTACGCTTTTTGCTACTCACTATCATGAGCTGAATGAAATGGAGAAATCCTTCAAACGCATTAAAAACTACAATGTATCGGTGAAGGAGGTCGATAATAAAGTCATCTTTCTGCGTAAGTTGGAGAGGGGAGGCAGTGAGCACTCTTTTGGTATCCATGTGGCGAAAATGGCCGGTATGCCGAAGAGTATCGTGAAACGTGCAAACGATATCCTACACCAATTGGAGACGGACAACCGTCAGCAGGGAATTGCCAAACCGACGGCGGAGATAGCTTCCGGCCGAGATGGGATGCAGCTTAGTTTCTTCCAACTGGACGACCCCGTACTGTGTCAGGTACGTGATGAGATTCTGAATTTGGATGTCAATAATCTGACTCCTCTTGAAGCTTTGAATAAACTGAATGATATCAAGAAAATAGTCGGAGGTGTGTCAAAGCGTTGATGATGCTGTCAAATCGTCAACGGTATATACTTTTGATACAACCTTTTTTTAAACCTCAATGCTTATGAAAAATTTTTTTATTCTATGCTGTCTGTGGATAGCATGTTGCGCGATTTCTGCACAAGAACCGTGTCCCCAAGTAATTCCCGCTCTTCAGCAATGGAAAGGTGGCAGTGGCAAACTGGCTCTTCCTGCCGAAGGTAATATTGTCGTCAACCCTGCTGATGAGGCTGTGCTTTTGTCTACCGCCGAGATATTGGCAGATGACTTGAGCTTGATGATGGGGTGGGACTATTCCGTGAAAATCGGCAAACCGGGCAAAAATGATATTTATATGGCTTTGATGAAGCCGGACAAGGAGTTGGGTGATGAAGGCTATAAACTGTCGGTGAACCGGTATGCCGGGATTGAAGCGCCCACCCGAAAGGGAGTGTTCTGGGGAACCCGTACGCTGCTACAGATGCTTTATAAGGAGAGAGTTTCTCATGATGCATCTTTACATGGACAGCCTCTACGACGACTATTGCGTTGTCTACTACAATACCTATTGCGAGCACAAGGGCGAATAAGGTCAACATATTTATGGAGAAGCCCAGCATTTCCATAAAAAAGAATGTACCGACCAATGAAACTGGTACGGCGATAGCCGGAATTAAGGTGGAACGGAAATCTTGTAAAAATATATACACCACAATAAATACCAGTATGAATGCTTCGAGCAGTGTCTTCAGCACTGACTGTATGGAGGCGTCAAGAAAGCGTGATACGTCATAGGAGATATTGTAATCCATGCCAGGCGCAAAACTGCTTTCTTTGATTTCTGCCATTTTGGTTTTAATATTTTGGATGACTTCCCTTGCATTGGAGCCGGGGCGTTGTTTGATCATAATAGATGCCGATGGCCTTCCGTCGGTCATAGAGGTCATGTTATAATCTTCAGAATCGAATTCAATAGTGGCAACGTCTTTCAGACGTAGCAGTGAACCATCGGGAAGAGCTTTCAATACAATCTCTCCATATTCTTCTGCTGTGCTGAACTTTCCGGTATATTGTAATACATATTGCAGTTGTTGGGGTAATTTGTCTGAACTGATACCTGTCTTGCCGGGTGCTGCTTCTATGTTTTGATTACGGATGGCTTCAGTTACATCTTGAGGTACCATGTTGTAGGCGGCCAGCCGATTAGGATTCAGCCATACACGCATGGCATAATCACGGCTACCCATGATTTCTACCAAGCCTACACCGTCAATACGTTTTAATTCGCGCAAAATATTGATATCGGCAAAGTTATAAACAAACTTTTCGGTATGTGCACTGTCCGTACTCATGATGTTCAAGTACATCAACATACTGTTTACTTCTTTTTCTGTAATAACTCCGGCACGGATTACTTCTTCAGGCAATTCGTCTAGTACGGTAGTCACACGGTTCTGTACATTTACGGCAGCTACGTCCGGATCGGTTCCCACTTTAAAATAAATAGTAGTAAGGGACATACCGTCGTTGGTACAAACAGTGGTCATGTAGGTCATGCCGGGTACTCCGTTGATGGCACGCTCTAACGGGGTGGCGACTGTTTTAGACATCACATCGGCACTAGCCCCGGTGTATCGGGCGGTTACCGTTACAGATGGGGGTACGATATCGGGAAACTGAGTGATGGGCAGTGTCAAAATAGACAGTACGCCCAAGCAGACGATAATGACGGAGATTACTCCTGAAAGTATCGGTCTTTTTATAAATAGCTTAAACATAAACTGTCCGTTTTATTTTACGATAGGTTGTTTTAATTCAACTTCTTTTCTGATTGCTTCCATATCAATGGTATCAGTCTTGATGGTAATGCCATCCTTCATCATTTGCACTCCCTCGTATACGATGGCAGTGTTAGGAGAGAAGTCTTGTGTCACATAGTAATTATTATAGCGTTCCAGCGGTTGGAAGCTGCGTACTTTTACTACACTGGCACTATCAACGGTATATACATAGGTGAAATCTTGAATTTCGAATGTTGATTTCTGGGGAACTAGGCAGATGTTGTCCATTTGGGTCATCATACGTACTTTTCCAGTCACTCCATGTTTCAGCAGTCCGTCCGGGTTCGGAAAACGGACACGGAAGGCAATGGAGCCGGTTCCTCGTTCAAAGTCACCTTCTACTGTTTCTAATGTGCCTTTGTGGGAGTAGATGGAACCGTCTGACAAAATCAGTTCCACATTATTTTCTTCGTGCTGTTTTTGTCCGCTAAGTTGTTGGCGCTTGTATTCCAGATACTCGCTTTCGTTCACTTTATAGTAAGCAAAGATCTCGGAAATATCACTTACGGTAGTCAGTAAGCTTTGCGGATTTACCAGACTTCCCGTCTTATAAGGAATACGGTCTATGTAGCCGTCAAAAGGGGCAGTGATAGTAGTGTAAGAATAATCCATCTGTGAACGTTGCATTTGTGCTTTTGCCTGTTCCACTTTCATTTGGGCTACTTCTTTTTCTTTATTGGCTTGGTCGAGTCGGATTTTTGATAAGATTTGTTTGTCAACCAGCCGGCCTATTCTTTCGGCTTCATAATTTGCCATTTCATATTGTGCCTGTGCTTGTTTGTAATTGGCTTGCGCCTCTTTTACCGTTTCGCTATATTGGTCGGAACTGAGTTGGAATAGGGGCTGTCCTTTTTTGACTTTCTGTCCTTCGTCTACATATATTTGTTGAACAAATCCTTCCACTTTGGGCTTAATTTCTACAAACTGTATAGCTTGCACATCAGCTACATATGAGCGTGGAAACTCAATGGTTGTGGGGTGAAGAATGGTGATGGGAATGAATTCTTTGTGATGTTCCTGCTTGTTGTCCGATTGACCACAAGAGCATAGCAATCCTGTGCATGTACACAGGACCGCAATTTTCTGAAAATTACTCTTCATGAAATTACGAATACAATTTAAAAAGATTAATAATTGAGTTTGAGTAAATAAAAGATCCGGCTTGCATTCAAATCTTTCAGAATACAAGGCCAATATGTATGAATATGCTTTAATGTGACATATTAAATGCGGTACACACAAAAGATAATGTGATGATGTACCACTTTCCCCGGATTTTCACTGACAGGTGTGTAACTTTGTACCGGAACTTGGGGAATAGCAAAAAGATTGACCAGCATGTCGATAGTGCAGGGTAAAAAACGACTGTTTGGCAGTTGTGCACGTCCCGACTGGAAATAATAAGTTTCTTCTCCTCTGTTTTCTTCATTGTTGTCAGAAGGCAGGGTGGGTTGTTCCATCGTTTCTACCATAGCCAGATTGGCATCAATCAGTGGAGCGCATACATCAAATTGTACGAGTAATAACATAATTACGCATACTATTCTTACCACATATTTTTTGATACCGTTGAACATGAAAGATACTTTGTTTGTCAATTCGTTTGCAAATTTAATATAATTGAACACTGTTTTCAAACTAATCATCCAAAATTAGTGAGTTTTAATATATCCTTTCTCTTTTTTGGAACTACTATCCTTTATACTGACTGAAATCTGTTATTTTTGTACTCAGTATTTTAAATAATCAGATAATATTACTTATGTTACAACCCGAATTGAAATTTCGTCGAGATAAAATACGCTATTTGATGGCTCAACAAGGCATTGATGCTGCCCTGATAGCTTGTAATGTAAATTTGCTTTATACGTATGGTGAGATAGTGAACGGCTATCTTTATTTACCGCTTCATTCACCGGCACTTCTCTTTGTAAAACGTCCTAATAATATTGTGGGAGAATTTGTATTCCCTATTCGTAAACCTGAGCAGATAGTGGACTTGTTAAAAGAAAATGGTATACCTGTAGCTTCAAAGATAATGTTGGAAGGCGGGGAACTGCCTTATGCGGACTATATGCGTCTTGCATCTCTTTTTCCTGAATCGGAGGTAGTGGATGGAACTGCTATTATTCGTGAAGCGCGTAGCGTAAAGACTCCGCTGGAGATTGAACTTTTTCGTCGGTCGGCTGCTTTACATGCTCGAGCATATAGTAAGATTCCCGATGTATACCATCCGGGGATGACTGATCGTGAACTATCTGTTGAGGTGGAACGCCTGATGCGACTGGAAGGTTGTCTGGGAATATTCAGAGTATTTGGTCAGAGTATGGAGATATTTATGGGAAGTGTGTTGGCCGGAGATAATGCAGCTACTCCTTCGCCTTATGATTTTGCCTTAGGTGGTAAGGGATTGGACCCGTCTTTGCCCGGAGGAATGAATGGAACTTTGTTGAAAGAGGGGTATAGTGTAATGGTGGATATAGGGGGAAACTTTTACGGATATATGTGCGATATGAGTCGTGTGTTCTCCATTGGAAAATTAAATGATGAGGCTTATGCAGCTCATCAAGTCTGTCTTGAAGTGCAGGATAAGGTTGCCTCTATGACGGCGCCTGGTGTGGTGTGCGAGGATCTTTATAATGCGGCCATTGAGATCGTGACGAAAGCCGGATTTGCCGATCGTTTTATGGGGGTGTCCCAACAGGCACGTTTTATAGGACACGGCATCGGGTTGGAAATCAATGAGGCACCAGTGTTGGCTCCGCGTATCCGGAGGGAGTTGGAAGAGGGAATGGTGTTTGCCCTTGAACCTAAAATCGTATTGCCGGGAGTAGGACCGGTCGGCATTGAAAATTCTTGGGTAGTTACAGAAAACGGAGCCGGCAAACTGACCATTTGTAATGAGGAGATTATAGAGCTTTGATTCCTTGGATGTAAATATTGAAGCGGAAATATCAAAAAAACGAAAAATTTTATGGTTCTTGTTCTAGTGTCATTGGGGGCAAAGTGAAGAACTTGAATATAAAAAAGATCCCGAAACTTTTAGTTTCGGGATCTTACATGGTTTGAAGTATATTTTTTATTCCCACTCAATGGTCGCATTGGGTTTGGGCGACAGGTCATAGCATACGCGGTTCACATTCTTTACTTCTTTTAGAATACGGTCGGTAATTTTCATCAGAATGGACCAGTCTATCGGTTCGATAGTAGCTGTCATAGCATCTACGGTGTTGACAGCTCGGATAATAACAGGCCAGTCAAATGAACGGGCATTGTCACGCACGCCTACTGATTTGAAATCGGGTACTACGGTGAAATATTGCCATACTTTCTTGTCCAAGCCTGCCAGTTGGAATTCTTCACGCAAGATGGCGTCCGATTCGCGAACAGCTTCCAAGCGGTCACGAGTGATAGCCCCCAAACAGCGCACTCCCAAACCAGGACCAGGGAACGGCTGACGGTAGACCATGTCGTATGGTAAACCAAGTTCCACTCCGCAGGCACGGACTTCGTCTTTGAACAACTGGCGTAAAGGTTCTACTAATTCAAACTGTAAATCCTCGGGTAAGCCACCTACATTGTGATGGGATTTAACCATTTTGGCTGTTTTAGTACCACTTTCTACGATATCAGGATAAATTGTACCTTGTCCCAAAAAGTCGATTCCATTTAGCTTACGGGCTTCCTCTTCGAACACACGAATAAATTCACCACCGATAATCTTGCGTTTCTGCTCCGGATCAGTTACATTTTCCAGTTTACTCAGGAAACGGTCTGTAGCATCCACGTAAATCAAATTAGCGTTCAACTGATTTTTGAAAACTTCAATTACTGCTTCCGATTCACCTTTGCGCATTAATCCATGGTTCACATGTACGCAGACCAGATTATTGCCGATGGCTTTCAGCAACAGAGCTGCTACTACAGAACTGTCTACACCTCCGGAAAGTGCCAATAATACTTTCTTGTCGCCTACCTGGCGGCGGATCAATTCAATCTGGTCATTGACAAAGTTTGTCATATTCCAGTTAGCCTCTGCCTTGCAGGTATCAAAAACAAACGATTGTACAGCATTCTTTATTGCTTCCACATCATCCGTCAGTTGGGGAAGCTTCACTTCGCAACATGCTTTGTCATGACCGGCAGCCATTACGGGGATCCCTGCTTTGTAAATCTCGGGAAGCACGTCAATATCCACTCCGTCAATTACATGGTTGGGACCGCCATTGATAATGACACCCTTTACATTGGGCAATGCTGTCAGCTCAGCGGCTGTGATATCGTGCGGGTAAATTTCACTATATACACCCAAAGCACGAATGGCTCTGGCAAGCACGGTGTTTTCGGTGCTTCCCAAATCCAAGATAACAATCATATCTTGTTTCATTCCGTTATGTTGTTTTTAAGTTATTAGTTGGTTGTCTATTATTCCCACTCAATTGTGGCAGGCGGTTTGGACGAGATATCATAGCATACGCGGTTTACACCTTTTACTTTATTGATTATGTCGTTTGAAACCTTAGCCATAAATTCATAGGGAAGATGAGCCCAGTCGGCGGTCATGGCATCCGTACTAGTTACGGCACGTAGGGCAACGGCACGTTCGTATGTACGTTCGTCCCCCATTACTCCCACACTTTGTACGGGTAGCAAGATTACGCCTGCCTGCCATACTTGGTGGTAAAGGGATGTTTCGTTTCCGTCCGAGTCTTTCACTTTCCAGTCTCTCAATCCTTGGATATAGATATCATCGGCGTCTTGCAGAATACGTACTTTCTCAGGAGTGATATCACCCAAAATACGTACCGCAAGTCCTGGTCCGGGGAATGGATGGCGTGTAATCAGATGTTCCGGCATACCCAGTTCACGACCTACGTGGCGTACTTCATCCTTGAATAGCAGACGCAGAGGCTCGCATAGTTTCAAATTCATTTTTTCGGGCAGTCCACCTACGTTGTGATGACTTTTGATTACAGTGCCGGTGATACTTAATGACTCGATACAGTCAGGATAAATGGTACCTTGTGCCAGCCATTTCACATCTTTAATTTTATGAGCTTCTTCATCGAATACGTCAATAAAACCTTTGCCGATAATCTTACGCTTCTTCTCAGGTTCTTCCACACCTGCCAGTTCACTGAAGAATTTTTGGCTGGCATCCACTCCGATTACATTCAGTCCGAGACATTCATAATCATGGAGTACATTTTTGAATTCGTTCTTACGCAGCATGCCGTGATCTACAAAAATGCAGGTAAGATTCTTGCCTATCGCTTTATTTAATAATACGGCTGCCACAGATGAGTCTACTCCGCCACTCAGCCCCAGTACTACTTTGTCATTTCCCAGTTGCGCTTTCAGTTCGGCTACAGTCGTTTCAATGAAAGAGGCAGCACTCCAGTCCTGTTTCCCCCCGCAAATGTCGACTACAAAATTTTTCAGAAGCTGGGTTCCGTCTTCACTGTGGAACACTTCCGGGTGGAACTGTACTCCCCATACTTTCTCTTCCTTTATTTGATAAGCAGCGATGGCTACTTTATCTGTTGAAGCGATAATTTTGAAATTCTCCGGAATGGCGGTGATGGTATCTCCGTGGCTCATCCATACTTGTGAGTGTTCACGGACGTTCTTCAATAGTGGGTTCTCTTGGTCGAAAGTGGAAAGGTGTGCACGTCCGTATTCACGTGTGCCGGCCGGTTCCACTTTCCCACCGTTTGTATAAGACATGAACTGTGCACCATAGCAGATACCCAAAATAGGATACTTTCCGCGAATGTCACTCAAATCGACTTTAAAGGCGCTTTCATCATACACCGAGAAAGGGCTTCCCGAAAGGATAACGCCGATTATGGACGGATCATTGTGTGGAAATTTGTTGTAAGGCACAATCTCGCAATAAGTATTCAGTTCGCGAACGCGACGGGCTATGAGCTGTGTGGTTTGTGAACCGAAGTCGAGAATAATGATCTTTTCTTGCATATATATATTAAGATATGTAAATGATTTCGTGCCGCAAAGATACTCAGAAAAAATAAAAATCCGTCATGCTGTTGAGGCTTTTTATAATTGAATTGGAAAAACTTTGTTCTTCCTGCTTCCTTGTGGAAAAATATGCAAAAAAAAGATTGGAATGTTTAGGAAATGTCGGCTGGTATATAAATCACGGGCTGTCCGACAAGCATTTGAGGGCAGCCCGTTTTTTTGTGTGGATAATATTTTATTTTTTGCCAGCCTGTTCCTTCAACAAGTCACGGATTTCTGTAAGTAATACCTCTTCCTTGCTAGGGGCAGGTGGGGCGGCGGGAGCAGGAACTTCTTCTTTCTTGCGATTCAGCTTGGCAAGTAATCTTATAAATAAGAATATAGAAAAAGCAATGATGATAAAGTCGAAAGTAGCTTGTAGGAAGTTGCCATAATTCAACGTTACGGCAGCTTTTTCAACTCCATCCACTACTTCGGCCGGCTTTAATTGTAGTTTCAAATCTGTAAAGTTCACGCCACCTACCAGCAATCCGATGGGAGGCATGATGACATCGGCCACAATGGAAGATACTATTTTACCGAAGGCTCCGCCGATGATGACACCGACTGCCATGTCAATGACGTTTCCGCGCATTGCGAACGCCTTAAAATCTTGCAAGAAGCTGCTTTTTCCCATTTTTTTTTATTTTAATATGAATTTATGTGCGAATATAAAAACAAATTCTTATTTTTGCACCGCGTTTAGGAAATAAATACTAAACGTTTAACAACATTCCAACGTAGAGTGTTTAAAAGCTATATTATAAAACCTTTAAAATTTAAACAAAATGATTAAAGTAGGTATTAACGGTTTTGGTCGTATCGGCCGTTTC
>ENA-OVGI01001189-OVGI01001189.1-human-gut-metagenome-genome-assembly--contig:-NODE-1189-length-13972-cov-4.388158_pt1 | contig 13972 bp, 9 predicted proteins | sample MGYA00237771_ERZ505421 | MGnify/ENA primary metagenome ERZ505421 (study PRJEB26158, sample SAMN06016378) | human gut metagenome | biome: human gut; feature: ankylosing spondylitis patient; material... | reverse complement strand
CGGCGACCACCGAGATCTACACTCTTTCCCTACACGACGCTCTTCCGATCTCAGGGAAGTACAGTTTAGTCATCTGCCCTCCCTTCGTGTCTGCGCTTGCGGTGGATAAAACTATATGCCAGCGCAGACAGCATCATTGTGCCGCCCACGGCTGTGTACGGGAGTGTACCGGACCCGCCGGTAGAGGGGAGTTCGTAGTTAGCATCCTCGGGAACCTGATTGTAAAGCAGGATGGTGCCGCCGGTGATACCGGTGTTGTTCAGGTCGTATTTAAACGTACCGGAACAAGCTGTTTCCTTAACGTAGTACTTGTAGGTGATACTGCTGTCAGCGGAATCAGCCAAAGGAAGATTGTTCCAGCTATAGCTCCAGTTGTTGGAATTATCCAAGGTGACGGTCTTAACCAAATCATCAGACTTTTGGCTGCCATATTGGTAACTCTTGCGCCACAGCTCTACGGTTGCGGTGTAGGTGGAGTTGACCTTGTCCGGAGCAAGCTCTGTCTTGCCGTCCGTATCCAGCCAATGCTTGGCAACCGTAATACTGTTAGCGGTGTTGGGCATATATACAGCACTGCTTTCACCACGGGCAAGGTAGGTCACTTTGTGATTATCAATTCTCTGGTTGTACTCCGAATCATTGACCCAAGTTTCACCGGTAGCAGTTTTAAACGCGTCATCTTGCTTTGTGTTGGAAAATGCACCCCACAGCAGGTAGATCGGGCTCTGGCTAAGTGCATAACCGTCGGGCTGTTTTGTCTCTACAATACGGTAGAGCGTACTGCAAAGCAGCTGAGCGCTGCTCGTATCATGGCTTTCCGCTGTCGCGAGACTGAAATGAATCTGACCAGAGTTGTCTGTTTCCAGCGTGCAAACCTCTTTAAACGCGTTTGTTGTGGTATCCCACTTTGCAAGCTGGAAGGTTGCACCGGGAAGTGTGACCAGATAATCGTTGGAATCCACCTTGTTCAGGTCAAACTTGCTGAACCGGACGGTAGCCGAAGAATCATAATTCACAACATGAGTATCGACCCATTTTTCTTCCAGACCGGAGAGGTTTGCATGGTTTTTAACTGTTACCTCCGTAGAGGAAGGATAAGAGATCTGATAGGTGTATTCCAGCACACAAGCCAGTTCATCCGGGACGGTGACGGTCATGGTGTGGCTGGGGCTGTCGTAGGTTGCCGTAAACCGATCATGGCCGATCTCATTTGTATGGTCTGCAACAATGTTGCCGCCAGTATCAAGGGTCACACCGTACAGATGGATCGAGCTCAGATCCAGCTCAGCAGAGGTGTTGGCAGAGGGGTTAAAGCTAAGCGTATCCGTCAGGGTCAGGGTGTTGCTGGTGGTCAGCAGTTTAGCGCCGGTGGGGTTGATAACAACGCTGTAGTTGATTTTCTTGGTCGCAAGCTTATTGCCGGTGTCATCGGTGCCTTCATCGACGATAGTGCCGGTCTTATAAAGCTTTTCATAGCTGCGTTTGACGGTGGTTTCCGTTTCTGCCTTATCGCCGTTCCATTCTGCGCTGTTGCGGTACTTGTTTTCCGTACGAAGATCGTCCCAAGAAGCGTCCTCCGCAACGCTGACCCAGTAGCGGATATAGAAAACCTGCGGTTTAGCAGAAACGTTGTAGCCGTGATTGATCGTAAACGTGATCGTACGGTCGGTGTCGGTTGCGCCAATAGATTTCTTCGATACATCAAAGTTTTCGGATGTCGAAATCTTATAGTCTGGCCTGCCGTCAGAACCATGAATTGTTTGAGCAAGCCAACTTTGATGCGGCACAGAACCATCGTCGTTAAGAGAGAGTGCACCGACCGTGATGACATTACTTATGTCAAAGGTAACACCAGCAGGCAGGGTATCGGTGATCTCCAAATCTTTCGTAGTCAGCAAATCCTTACAGGTAAGTGAGGTGGGGATGGTCAACTCATAGTAGATCTTACCGTTGTTCTTTTTGTAATCCAGTTCACTGATCTTGCTGCCAGCTGCATCAAAATTGTTTTCATTATAGACCAACTTTTCAAGCTTTGCTTCCTTGGGCTTTTTATAGGTGTAGCTGGCATCGGAGGTCTTATCACCGGAAGCGGCAGTGTTTACAAACCGCCACGGCTCTTCTATGCCTGCATTACTGATGTCGGCAACGGTATGGTAGCTGCTCAGCACCATGCTGGTGGCATCCAGCGTTTGGCCATCGGCCAGCTTGGCGGTGATGGTAAACTTGGTCACATGGGCATCATTGTTAGTAGTCTGATTACCATATTCGTCATAATAGGTGACGGTAAACGTGACATGATGCTCAGACGCATTTGCCATTGTGACGGTTTCGGAGGAATTGAACAGGGTCAGGTGCAAGTTCGCGTTGATCTCAGCCTTCAACTCGGACAAGACCGCATAATGTGTGCCTTCCTGCTCAGCGCCAGATACCTCGGCATCGTGGATCGTATCCGTAAGGGTGATCTCGTTCCAACCAGTAGGGATGGAGACCGAGGTTTGCCAAGTCAGCTTTTTCTTGCCGGTTTCCAAGTCCTCTGCCTTATACAAGCTCTTGCTCAGATAGGAGTCGCGGTCGGTCACCGTAACATCACCGGAAGCACTGTTGCCATCAAACGTAGCCTCATTTTTATAGGTGGTACCGACTGCGGTGCCATCAGGGACTTTCGTCTGGATTTCGATCGTGTAGAACGTTGCGGTTTCCGGACCATGCGGCAAATCATTCGGGAAGGTGTAACTACACCCAGCATTCTTGAAATCCTCGGCAGAAATAGGTCCAAGGTCATTGCTATAGTAGCCGCGTTGGATCTTAACGTTATTTACGACCTCCAGCCCGGCAGGCAGAAGATCAGTAAAGGTTTTGCCGCGGAGATCTTCCCCATAGGGGTTTTTGATTGTGACTGTCCAAGTGATGATGCGGCTGCTGGCATCATAGTTGCCGCTCTTGGTAAGACGCGGCTCGGTGTTTTTGACCTCCTTGCTCACGGTACTGTCTTTGCCGTCGAACTCAGCCTTTACGTTATTGATGGATTTATAGGTGTAATCATCATGAACAGGAATGGTGGCGTGATACTGCAGAATGTATTGCTCACCGGCTTCCAGTTTGGGCAGAGCATCGTATTTGAGCTCAGTGCCCACATTGAGCTTGCCTTGATAGTCCGTTGTGACATCTGTTTTGTTGCCATCCGCATCAACCTTTATCAGTTTGATCGTACTTTGCTGATAGGTAGCTGCGCGGGGAAGAGAAGAATTTACGGTATCAAAGAAGTCGGTAATATCTACGGTAGTACCGGTGCCGTTTGTGGTTTTTGCAACCACTTCATAGGCGATATCAAGCGTCTTTGTTGCCGAATCGAATTTGATCAGTTCTTTTCCGGCTTCGTCTTTCTGCACATTCTTGAAAAGAGAAAGATCGTGGGTCAGATCCTCTTTTTTGATGGTAACAGAACCGGTCGTGCCGCCAAAATTGATTTCTTGGTTTTCCATGGAGGAATCAGAGGAGACAGAAGCCTTAAACTCAAAATCACCGTCAAAGGCTTTGCCGTCGGCAAATTCCTCATTGTAAGTAAACGTGACGGTGTCACCATCTATAGCGTAGGTGCCAACGATAACATTTTTACCGGTGGTACTGTCATGCCAAGTAATATTACCGGAGTGTGAAACACTGGGCAACAGCGTAATACCGTTGGGGAGCTTGTAGGTTGCAACGCGGTTGTCGCTGGTGATTTCGTTTGCAGCAAAACCGTAATTCAACTGCACCTTAACGGTCTGGCCGGGACGCACAATGCCGTTTGCATCTTTCCAAGAGGTCACATTTCCGCTGCCGTCCGTGTAGGCGGGAACCTGAACACTAACGTTCGTGATGTGAGTGCCCATATCAACAGCAGTAGCAGACACGGCAGCTGCTGCATAGGTGGAGGGTGCAGCGTACCTTGCAGCGCGGGAACGGGAAGGACGCACCGCAGAAGCAGATACAGTGCCGTATACGGTAGTAACAGAGCAGGAGAATACCGGGTCGATTTCAATAATATCCGAAGAGGTATCGCCTTCGCTCAGCTCTATCTGCGCATACGCCACAGAAATAACGTTTTCCACTTCGGTGTTGAACAGCGTTACCTCAGCCACCTTGCCGTCCACGTCGCCGGAAATAACGGTCAGCGTGTCGGCATCCTCGTCAACACTGCTCACGATGCCCACGGTCTCCACGGGCAAAGCGTCGGTCACAGTGGTGGTCTGCGGCTCAGCAGCGGGGGATACCACGCTGGGGGCAAGGGTGTCCGCGCCGGGCACAGAGGTCAAGGTGCTGGGTGCAGCGGTGTCAGCGCTGTCCACCGGCTTTTCGGCGGGCTGCTCCGGCTGCGGGTCAACGGGATCGGGGGTGAGCACAGTGTCCTGCGTGCCGGAGGTGGCTGCGGTATCCTGTGCGCCGGTGCTGTCATCAGCACTGGGGGCTGCATCCAGCGCAGAAACGCCGGAGTCCTCAAGCTCTGCGCTGTTTTCAAACTCTGTATCCACGCTGAACAGGTCGTCCAGATCTGGCTCTGCACTGTCGGCGCTGCTGTCCACAGCCACGGTGCGGGTGACGTACTTATTATAAATAACGATGTCGCCGGGCTGGGCGGCGCTGCCGTCCTCTTCCAGCAGCCAGTCCATGCCGCTCATGGAGCTGCGCAGGGCAAGCACGCTGGCCTCCTGCGGGATGGCGCTTTGGGGAATCTCGGCATACTTCAGGCAGTAGGCAAGGAACATCACGTCCCACTCGCCATAGGCATTGCCGTAGGACTGACCGTAGCGGGAGTAGTAGCGCAGGGTCACGCCGTCCGCCGGGTCGATCTCGAAGTTTTTCTCGCTCTGCTCGTAGCCCAGCTGGGTCTTTGCCACGCTGAGCAGGTCCTCGTCCCAGTTGCCGGTCATCACGGCCTCGGCGTTGGCGGCCTGCCACTCCTCGGGGGTCTCAAGGTCGGCAGAGGTATCGCTCAGGCAGCTTACGGTGTGGTGATGCTCCGGCAGGGGGCACACCAGCACTTCCTCGTAGCAGGCGTCGGTGTGGTGGTGGTAGATGGGCTCCACAGTGTCCACCACCGGCTCCAGCGCCACAGGCTCTGCCACCGCCATGGCCACCAGCTCGGCGGTCTGGGTGGGCTCTACCACCTGCTCCACAAGCTCGCCGTCCTGCAGACCGCAGGTCAGCTCGTACTCGGTGGTATAGCAGCTTTCATCGTGGGTATGTTCAAATTTTTCACAGATCAGGCTGCCGTCCTCGGGGTCGTAGCAGTCGTCATCGTGGACGTGCTCTTCCTCCAGGCAGGTCAGGGTCTGCACCTCGGTGTAGCAGTCATCGGTGTGCTCGTGGGGCACAAACTCGATCTGCGGCTCCAGCTCCAGCGGCATGATCTCTTCTTCGGCGCTGCTCTGGGCAGCACTGGCGGCGGCAGCTTCGGCAGCGGCAACTTCGTCCGCATTTTCAAGCTCGCCTTCCGTGTAGCCGCAGATCAGCACCTTGTCGTAGCAATCCGCCGTGTGGGCGTGCTCCACCTCGCCGCACTGGTACTGCGCGGTCATAGAGATGCCAACGCCGTGCAGCTGCCAGTTGACGAACAGGGTGGTGATCATGGCAAGCGCCAGCACAAATGCGGTGTAGCGCCGCAGCGTGTGCCGGTTTTCGCGGAACTGCTCCTTGTAGGTTTTAAGGATGTCGTTCATAACTTTGAGTACCTCCTCCCGGGCTCAATGGATCAACGAGAAACTGGACAGGGGCCATACCCTTAAAAACACCCTGCCAATGATCTGACTTTTTTCCACGCAGCCTATCACGCTGCTGCGGCTGTCGATGGATGTGGAGCGGTGGTCGCCCAGCACGAAGTAGCGGTTTTCCGGCACCTGATAGGGGAACCGGATGTCGCATTCGCCCACGGTCAGCGCGTCCACATAGGGCTCGTCCAGCACCTCGCCGTTTACCGAGACCACGCCGTTCACGTCCATATCGATCACATCACCGGGCTGCCCGATGATGCGCTTGAGCAAAAGCTTGTTCTGCCAGTAAAAGCCGCACAGCTCGCCGTTCTGGATGTGGTCGGATTTTACCAGCAGGATAATGTCCTTATCCTTTAATGTAGGGTTCATACTGTCGCCGGAAACCTGAAGCACCGGTAAAAACAGCGTAGCCAGCAGCACGGCCGCTGCGGCCACCACCACCAATATATAGACCGTACTGCGCAGCACCCGCTGGTAGCGGTTCTGGTACGCAAGACGTTCACGTTCTGCGGCCACTTCCTCGGTGGAGGGGATGGAAGCAAACCGGATATCGCGTTTTTTCATGTTTCCTCCGAAGGCTGGCTGTCGGCGCTGCGGTACTGGTCCAGCAGCGCGTTGGCCTTGTGGTCAAATGTCTGCCAGCGCTGCTGCACCTCCTGCTCGGCCTGCTCTACCATGGCGCTGCATTCCTGCCGGGTCTGCGCCTTCAGGCTGTCGGCGTCTGCCTGTGCCTGCTCCAGAATGCGTTTGGCCTCGCTGCGCGCCTGCGAAAGGGTGTTGGCAGCGGCGGCGTCGGTGTCTGCAAGGTTGGCCTGCACCGAGTGCAGATAGTCATCGGCGGCGGCCTGCGCGGCGGCGAACACGTTGTTCAGCTCCAGCGCAGCCTGCGCGATGGAGCCGGCCTTTTCCAGCCGGAGCTGCCGGTCCTGCAGCTGCGCGGTAAGCGCGGCGTTCTGCGCCTTGAGCTGATCCTCGTTCTGCTTCAATGCATAAATAATCTCTATCAGTTCAGCGCGGTGCATCCGCCGCAGTTCACGATCTGCCATGTATGTCCAAACTCCCAAACTATAAAGTACAAGCCAGCGAAAAGGTTTTCGTAAACTACGAAAATACTTAACAAAAACGGCTTAAAATGCGCTTGCCGCCGCGGTTTTTGCGGGGTACAATGGGTGCGGAAACGCTCCTTTACAAGCTGCCTTATTTTACCACATCCCATGTAACAACAATATAACAAAACAGACACAAAATCAAGAGATGACGCCAAAAAAATATCGCATTTTTTTGCTTTTTATATAGAAAAAGCCCAAAAAACGGCCACTGACCCCCCAAAAGCTTAAAAAGTTTGTTCACAATTCTGGAACGTGAAGTGCTGCGCAGTAATGCACTGAATTACAGCGTGTACGAAAAACGGGAGCCGCACTTTTTCGAAAAAAAGCGCGGCTCCCGTATGCAGACTTTGGGGTCAGCCTTTTACTTGCCAAAGCTGGTCAGCAGGCTGTTCAGCGAGACAAAGGACTGGTAGATGACGTTAACGTTGTTGATGATGGAGCTTGCACCGGAGAAGATGCGGGCAATGTAGTTGAACACCTTGCCAACGTCCAGGAAGGACTGGTAGGCGCTGCTGGTGCCGCCGTCCAGATAGGTCATCTCCTCGGCGTCGATCACGGCGTAGCTGGCGGGCAGTTTCATGGTAGAAGTAGACATGGTAAGATCCCTTTCTTCATTGGTATCAATGCGTTTTACAGCGTTGTTCAGAACATGGTGGAGACCAGCAGGGTGGTAAGCAGGGCACCGGCTACCAGTGCGGGCCCTACATACTTCTGCCACTGAATCGCGGCGGGCTGGGTGGCGGGCTGCGGCACGGTGGAAGCACCGGCCTTGGCGATCCAGTGCGCGTAGATGGTAGCGTCGGAGGTGAACACGGTGGAAGTGGTCACCTTGCTGCCGCCCACCGGCTCGGTGTACCAGCCGTCAAAGGTGTAGCCCGTCATGGCAGGCTGCTCGGGCGTGCTCTCCAGTTTGCCGGACAGGTTCGTGTAGGTTACCACAGTAGAGCAGATGCCGCCTTGGGCATCCATACCAATGGCGAACACGTTCTGTTCCTTTTTGCTCCCTGAAGTGTTGCCGGCAGCAAACGCAGCCGGCAGCGCACAGCACAGCAGGGTGAACAGGCAGATCCCGACCACCAGCGTTTTCAGGAATTTTTTCATGAGATCCCTCGCTTTCCTTCACAAAGATGGAGACCCTGCCCCACCCGGGCGCAGCCCGGACAGCGGAGAAGTTTCTTCAATCTATATTTATCACATCCAGTGTACCAGAACCGCAACAAAAAATACAGCTTTTGGCTGAAAAAATAATAAAAATTATGACAAAAACGATTTTTACCCTTGCAAGATGAATTTTATGCCCCGATAGACCGCATTTTTTGAAAATTGCATCCTTTAAAACTTGTCTTTCGTAAAAACATGGCAGGAAATGGAAAGCATAAAAACAGCGTCTAAAAGCCCAAAAAATGACAAAAAACGCCGCAAACGCTCTAAGTGCTGCGGGGAAAAGGCTGCAAAAATGCAGTGTCCCTCTTGTGGAACGGCAGAAAATATGCTATACTTAACTGCATGATGCGCCATCGCCAAGCGGTAAGGCAGGGGACTTTGACTCCCCCATCGTAGGTTCGACTCCTGCTGGCGCAACTGAAAAAGAACCCGCAGGGGGCCTGGACGACAGGTTCCATGCGGGTTTTCTTTTTGTGAAAAGGAGGTTGTTTGTGTGAACGAAGAAAATTCTCTGCTGACCGGGGCGGTGCGGCCTGCGCTGCTGCGGTACGCGCTGCCCATTATCCTGAGCATGGTGGCAACACAGTTTTACGCCGTGGCCGATACCATGATCATCGGCCTGCGGCTGGATGCCGATGCGCTGGCGGCAGTGTCCAACGCATCCACGGTGCTGATGATCTTCCTGTTCATCTCCGGTGGCATGGAGCTGGGCGGCGGTCTGCTGGTGGCGGCGGGCAAGCCCACTGCCACAAAGCATGAGATGACAGAGCTGCTGTACAACCTGCTGTTCGTGGATGAGGTCATCGCCCTGTTGACCACGGCAGTGGGCTTTGTGACCCTGCCGGCTCTGCTGCGGCTGATCAATACGCCTGCGGAGATCCTGGATACCGCTGTGCTCTACGGGCGCATCTATCTGATGGGGCTGCCATTTCTGATGCCCTACGATCTGAGCAAGGAGTGTGTCATGGGCTGCGGCGATTCCAAAACGCCGCTCAAGGTCATTGTGGCTACCAGTGCGATGAACATTGTGCTTGACCTTGTTCTGGTGGGGCCCTTCGGGGTAGCCGGTGCAGCGGCTGCCACAGCGGCGGCGCAGGTGGCGGGCGCGGTCTACATGGTGGCATTTCTGCGCCGCACCCAGATGGATGCGGCTTTCTCACTCCGGATGCTCAAGGCGCGCTATGCCAGGGATATCTTCCGGCTGTCGGCCCCCAACAGTGTCCAGCAGGCCAGCGGCACCATCATCACCACGGTCAAGCAGGGGCTGCTGGGCGGTCTGGGTGTGGAAGCCATTGCGGGTTTCTCCTGCGCAGGCAAGCTGTCCAGCCTGTTGATGATGCCGGTGTTCGGCTTTGTGCAGTCCACAGTGTTCTTTATTGCGCAAAACACAGCCGCCCTTCAGCCGGGCCGTGTGAAAGAGGGCCTGCGGGAAGGGCGGCGGATCTTGTTGGTGTATTCGCTTGGTATGGTGGCGGTCTGCATCGGTCTGCGGGGGCCGCTGCTCCGGCTCTTTACCACCGACCCGGCAGCAGCCAGCTATGGCTGCACCATGCTGGCCTTTGAATCGGTGACCTGCCTGTTTGTGGCACAGAAGCATCTGTTCGAGGCCCGCCTGCGCGGTGCCCAGAAGATGGGGCTGTATCTGGCTTCCAACCTGGGGCAGATCGCCCTGAACCTGCTGGCCTGTGTGATCCTTGTACCCCGCATTGGTTTTGCAGGCTTCTGGATGTCCAGCTGGATCAGCGCGCCCATCGGAATGCTGCTGGCAGCGGTGCTGGCGAACCTCTCAGGTGCTTCGCACCAGCTTCCCTAATAGAAAAGTTGGCATCCCGCAGGGATGACGGAGAGGTTCAGCCGATCACCTCATACTGAAAATATTCGCACTTGACCTTGCTGCCCACCTCGATCTCGGGCGGCAGCAGGGCCAGCGCAACGGGATTCAGCTCGTCGCTCTCAATGTCGGTGCGGCGCAGGTTGACATAATCGCCGTCAAAGCTGACGACCTCGTAATACCAGGGGCCCATAGGATACCTTCTTTCATTTGAGCTTTTCTTTGAGCTGTCGCTTTTTGAAGCGGCGGCTTTTTTAATGCTTCCGTCTTTTCTTTTCGTCCCAGGCAAAGTGCCCGGCGTAGAGCAGGAACACGGGCAGGGCGGCAAGGGTGACAGTCCGGCTCAGGCGGATGCCGTCCGGCTGATAGACAAAGTCGATGGTGACCGTTCCGGCGGGGCAGAGGACGGCCATCAGGCCCTCGTCCACCCGCAGGATCTCGGTCTCCTGCCCATCCACATAGGCCGTGAAGCCGTCATCGTAGGGCACGGAGAAGAACATCAGATTGGCCCTGTCCAGCGTGGCCTCGGCGTGGAAGCCTGCACTGTTCATCTCAAAGGCGGTGCAGGCAGAGGCCCGGCGGTCGGCGCAGTCCTGAGTGTAGCGGGTGTAGGTCAGGTCGTTGAGCTCTGCCGTGGGCAGGGGCGTGAGGTACTGCCCGTAGGCCAAGGCATCCTCCTCGGTGAGAACCAGTGCCCGCATGAGCAGGTTGGAGCGGGTGGGAGTCACGGTATCCTCATACTGGGTCTCGGTGAGGTAGTAATCGTAGGTGAAGCCCATGGGAACATAGTTCTGGTTCTCGTAGAGAACATAGCCGTCCAGGGTGTTGTAATACGTCCAGCCCTCATCGGCTTCGGCGTGGAACTGCTCCTGATGCGCGAGCGTGGTCAGCAGGTATCTGACGCTGAGCAGACCGCGCAGAGCATAGTTGGAGAGTTCGGGCTGACTGCGCACATCCCGCTTGACCCCCAGTGCCGGGTAGAAGCTGAGGATGCTGGGGGCGGCGGTGCTGCCGAAATACTGCAGGCAGCTCTTGTCCAGCCACAGGCCCAGATTATCGTGGGTCTTGTAGGTGTCAATGCGCCAGTCCCCCTCGGGCAGATCCTCCTTCAGGGCCAGCGCGTTGATATACTGCTCCACAAGGTCACTGTCGGTGTTCCACTGGCCGAACTTGCCAATGCCGATATGGACGATGCCGAACAGGCAGCTGAATGCCAGCACACCGGCCAGCAGGCGGCGGGCAAAGACCCTGCGCTGCTGCCAGCGCCTGCAGATGCAATGGTAGACGGCCAGACCGCCCAGACCAAAGGCAAGCACTGCGCAGTACTGGCCCGGATTCTGCAGCACGCCCAGGCTCCACTCCTTGGTGGCGGCATCCTGCACGGGCACCAGTGCAAAGGCCAGCGTGGCGATCATCACAAAGGCAATGCTCCGGGCGGGGCGGGCGAGGTCGAGGCTGGGGTCCTCCCACGCGCTCACCGTCATGGCCGCAAGGATGAGCACCGGCATATAGAACCACCGGGCATAGTAGCTGGAATTGAGGGCATAGAACGCGCTGTTCAGGATGGGAACCAGCGCGAACACCATACAGACGGCAATGATCCGCTTTTTGCTGTCGCCCTGCCGGGCACGCCAGTAGGCCACCACACCGGCCAGACTGCACAGGGGCAGATAGGCTGTCATGCTGGTCCATTTGATGATGCCCTCAGACCAGATGGAGGTCATATAGGGGGAATCCGGGGGCAGCACCCAGCTCAGCAGGATGGCCAGATACTGCTGGGGCTTGGAATAGGTCAGAAAGCCCCATCCGGAGGAAAGGTCGATGGTGCGCGGGTTCTGCAGCACGCTGAGGACAGTGGGCCAGAGCACCACAAAGCCCAGTGCCACGCCCAGCAGGCTCTCAAAGGCCAGCTGACCGAAGAGGCGGCGCGTGAGCCGGAACTCCCCGGCGGAGAGCTTGCAGACGAAGTAGATGACAAGGAAGAGCACCTGCCCCACAAAGAAGAAGTAGTTGTTGAGCAGGTTCACCGCCACCCAGAAGGCGAACCATCCGTGGCGGTGCTCATAGATGGTCTCATCCAGTGCCCAGAGCATCCAGGGGAAGAGGGCCAGCACATCGATGAAGTGGTTGAAGAAGATGTTGTACAGCCCCCAGCCCGAAAAGGCGTAGAGGGCCGCACCCAGCACCGCAAAGTTCGGGTCTTTGACGTAGCGGCGCAGGTACAGATACGCGCCGCCGCCCGCCACCGCGAACTTGAGCACCAGCAGCGGCACCATGAGGTAGGGGAGCCAGTTCTGCGGGAAGAGCAGGGAAAACCAGAAGAAGGGGGAGCCGTACAGGTAGAACGAATAGGCGTTCATGGTTCCGCTGCCCAGGTCAGTTGCCCAGGAAAAGGTATTCTTCACGCCTTCGTATCCGGCGGGGTAGCCTGCCCCCTTGAGAAAGCCGTTCATGTAGCGGTAAAAGCTGATCTGCTGGCTGTTGAAATCGCCTGCATAGTGGAAAAAGCCGCCGTCCAGCAGATAGAACGGCAGGAAGATGAGGGCGGCTGTCAGGGCGCAGAGCCCCACGGTGAGCCAGAACTTATCCTGCTTCTGCCCCAGCATCCGGGGCGAAGAATGAAATGCAGTCATGCGTCAGTCCTCTTTTCAGTATCGGAAATTTCCCGCTTACGGGAACGGCACCTCGCGGGTGTCATCGGGGTCCTGCGCGGCCCTGCGCTGCTGCTCGAACACCGCGTCGATGAGGGTGTCGAGGTCAGAAAGGCGGCTCAGCTCACAGCAGTAGCGCCGCAGGCTGGCGGCCCCCTTCAGGCCCTTCATGTAGTGCATGGTCTGGGCCCGGGCCTGGGGCATGGCAACGAACTCGCCCTTCTGCTCCACCATCTCCTCCACCTGCCGGCGCAGGGCGTTCATCCGGGCCTGCAGGTTCGGCTCCTTGGGGGCGGGCAGGCCCTCCAGCGCGGCGTTCACCCGCTCAAAAAGCCACGGGTCGCCCAGTGCGCCCCGGGCGATCATCACGCCGTCGCAGTTTGTCTCCCGCACCATGCGCAGCGCGTCCTCGGCGCAGTGGATATCGCCGTTGCCCAGCACCGGCACTTTTACCGCATCCTTTACCCGGGCGATGATCTCCGGGTCGATGCCCGGGGTGTACATCTGCTCCCGGGTGCGGGCGTGCACCGCCACCAGCGCCGCGCCCGCCTGCTCGCAGGCTTTGGCGCATTCCACGGCGGTGACATGGTCGGCATCCCAGCCCTTGCGCATTTTTACGGTGACCGGGCGCTTGGTGTGCGCCACTACCTGCTCCACGATGCGCCCGCAGCGGTCGGGGTCCAGCATCAGCTTGCTGCCCGCCCCGCCGGAAACGATCTTAGGGGCAGGGCAGCCCATGTTGATGTCCACAAAGTCAAATTCGTACTGCTCGATGGCGGCGGTGGCTTCGCCCATGATCTCCGGCACCTCGCCAAAGATCTGCACCCCATAGGGTGCGCCGTTGGGTTCTGCTTTCAGCAGACTGACGGTCTTATGGTCGCCGTACACCAGCGCCCGGCTGGACACCATCTCGCTGACCGTAAAGCCCGCGCCGTGCTGTGCCATCAGGCGGCGGCAGGGGGCATCCGTAAAGCCCGCCATAGGGCCGAACACCGCCCGGTGGGGCAGGGTGATATTGCCGATCTTCAAAGGTTCCATGGGTTCTCCTTGTATCTGTTTTGGGGGATAGACGATTTTGAATGCGCTCCGCGTTGCTCTGCACATATTCAGCGGAAAAATTATTTTTAATTTCGCGTTTGGAGCGACCGCGTTTGCGGAGCGCAGCGCAGCAATGAAAGCCCCAGTGGGGCTTTTAAGCGGCAGAGCGGTCTACGGTTAGCAGATGGAGGGGGTGCCCCGACAAGCTCTGCGGAGCGCTTCAAACGCATTTTCACAGGTGGGGTCGTTATGGAAAGCGGCAACTACAGCGCCACTTCCTGCGGAAGCGCGGCGCTGCGGGCATTCCCGGCCATCACTTCATAAAACAAAAAAGCCATCGCTTTTGCATTTCTGCATCAACGATGGCTTCGTATTGGAGCGGCCGACGAGGCTCGAACTCGCTACCTCCACCTTGGCAAGGTGGCGCTC
>ENA-OVGI01001174-OVGI01001174.1-human-gut-metagenome-genome-assembly--contig:-NODE-1174-length-14078-cov-5.724096_pt1 | contig 14078 bp, 10 predicted proteins | sample MGYA00237771_ERZ505421 | MGnify/ENA primary metagenome ERZ505421 (study PRJEB26158, sample SAMN06016378) | human gut metagenome | biome: human gut; feature: ankylosing spondylitis patient; material... | reverse complement strand
CATCAGAAACTGGTTGAGAAAATTATTGAGCAGAAACAGGAAGGTGCACAGGCGGTTGTACTTGCGCTTGGAACTGCCTCAAGAACAATCCTCACAAAGGAAGAGAGATGTCGTATATTGGAAGAAATGGGAGTGGATATACTGTTGGAATGTCCGCTCACAGAGAAAATACGGCACATGAAAGCAGAGAATTTTATAAAAGAAATACTGATAGGAGATCTGCAGGTTTCCTATGTGGCAGTTGGAGAGGATTTCCGTTTTGGCTATGAGCGGAAAGGAACTCCTGCCATGCTCAAAGAGTTCGGAAAGAAATATGGATTTCATACGGAAGTCCTGCCAAAAGAAATGGACGGACGCCGTAAGATTAGTAGTACCTTTGTCAGGGAAGAACTGAACAGAGGAAATATGGAAAAATTCCGTTTCCTTATGGGAACAGATTTCTCAGTGGAAGGAATCGTTGAACATGGACGTGGAATGGGACATAAATATCTGCTTCCGACCACCAACCTGATCCCTCCGGTAGAGAAACTGATGCCTCCAAACGGGGTTTATATCACAGTATCCCATTTCAGAGACAGAAGTTATCAGGGAATTACCAATGTAGGTCATAAGCCTACTGTTGGCGGCGAGAAGTTTATTGGTGTGGAAACATATCTGTTTGACTGCAATGAAGATCTGTATGGGGAATACTGCAAGGTGGATTTCAAAAAATTCCTCAGACCTGAACAGAAGTTTTCTTCGCTGGAGGCACTGAAGGCACAGCTGGAGAGGGATGCTGTGAAGGGACAGGAATATTTTGAAACTTTGTAAAAAAGAGGTTTACACGCCAGAATCAATGTGCTATACTAACCAAGGTGAATTTAGCCCATGTTCAGGGACCGGACACTCCGACCATCTCTTAATGTGTGGCGGTCAATCAATAATAATTATAGAATACAGGAGGAAATCACAATGATTTCAAAGGAAAAGAAAGCAGCTATTATCGAACAGTACGGAAGAAAAGCAGGCGATACAGGTTCACCGGAAGTTCAGATCGCAATCTTAACAGAAAGAATTGCAGAACTTACAGAACATTTAAAGGTTAACCAGAAAGACCATCATTCAAGAAGAGGACTTCTTAAAATGGTTGGTAAGAGAAGAGCTTTACTTGAGTATTTAAAGAAGAACGATATCGAAGGTTACAGAAACCTCATCGCTCGTCTTGGAATCAGAAAGTAATTTTAAGAAGGGCGGAGATTTCTCCGCCCTTTTGTATTGTGCGGAGCATCATGGAATAACCGCAGACCGTAAAACAAAGATAACAGAAGTTTCTACCGAGACTGCTGAAAAATGTACCGTGGTTGTGAAATGCAATGAGAAAATGGTGGGTTTTTCAGTTGTTTCGGGCTTCTGTTTCTGATAAAAAAAGAGCCGGGCAGAAAAATCAAAAATCCGGCAGAATGGAGAATTTATGTTTAAACAGTTTACAATGGAGCTGGCTGGCAGAACACTGCGTGTTGATATCGGCAGAGTCTGCGCACAGGCAAACGGTGCAGCGTTAATGCACTATGGCGATACAGTTGTGCTTTCTACAGCAACTGCATCCAAAGAGCCAAGAGAAGGAATTGATTTCTTCCCGTTAAGTGTAGAATATGAAGAAAAGATGTATGCAGTCGGTAAGATTCCGGGTGGTTTCAACAAGAGAGAAGGAAAGGCATCTGAAAATGCCATCCTGACTTCCCGTGTAATCGACAGACCGATGCGTCCGCTGTTCCCAAAGGATTACAGAAATGATGTTACATTAAACAACATGGTGATGTCTGTTGATACAGAGTGCAGACCGGAACTGCTTGCAATGCTCGGTTCTGCGATTGCAACCTGCATTTCCGATATTCCGTTTGACGGTCCTTGTGCAACCACACAGATCGGACTGATTGACGGTGAATTTGTAGTCAATCCTTCACAGACACAGTGGCAGGAAGGTGATTTACAGCTGACAGTTGCTTCTACAAGACAGAAAGTTATCATGATTGAAGCCGGTGCCAATGAGATTCCGGAAGCAAAGATGATTGAAGCGATTTACATGGCACATGACATCAACCAGACAATCATTGAATTTATCGATAAGATTGTGGCAGAAGTCGGCAAGGAAAAGCATACATATGTAAGCTGTGCCGTTCCGGCTGAAATGTTTGAAGCCATGAAGCAGATTGTAACACCACAGGAAATGGAAGAAGCAGTCTTTACAGATGACAAGCAGACCAGAGAAAAGAACATTGATGCAGTAACAGAAAAGATGAAAGAAGCTTTTGCAGACAATGAAGAATGGCTTGCCGTACTGGGTGAAGCAGTTTACCAGTATCAGAAAAAGACGGTTCGTAAGATGATTTTAAAAGACCATAAAAGACCGGATGGACGTGCTATTAACCAGATTCGTCCGCTGGCAGCAGAAGTGGATATTATTCCGAGAGTGCATGGTTCTGCGATGTTTACAAGAGGACAGACACAGATTTGTGACATTGTAACGCTTGCACCGCTTTCAGAAGCACAGAAGGTAGACGGATTAGATGATAACGTTACGGAAAAAAGATATATCCACCAGTACAATTTCCCGTCATACTCAGTAGGTGAAACAAAGCCGTCAAGAGGTCCGGGACGTCGTGAAATCGGTCATGGTGCATTAGCAGAAAGAGCATTGATTCCGGTTCTTCCTACACCGGAGGAATTCCCATATGCAATCCGTGCCGTATCCGAAACCTTTGAATCCAACGGTTCAACTTCTATGGCTTCAACCTGTGCTTCCTGCATGTCTTTAATGGCAGCAGGTGTACCGATTAAGAAGATGGTAGCCGGTATTTCATGTGGTCTTGTAACAGGTGATACAGATGACGATTATATCGTATTAACAGATATTCAGGGACTTGAAGATTTCTTCGGTGATATGGACTTTAAGGTAACCGGTACAACAGAAGGTATCACAGCCATTCAGATGGATATTAAGATTCACGGTCTGACAAGACCAATCGTAGAAGAAGCCATCGCAAGAACTAGAGAAGCAAGACTGTTCATTATGGATACCTGTATGAAGCCTGCAATCGCAGAGCCTAGAAAGACAGTTGGTGAATATGCACCGAAGATTATCCAGACAAAGATTGATCCGGCTAAGATCGGTGAAGTTGTCGGACAGCGTGGTAAGGTTATCAATGCAATTATTGATGAATGTGGTGTTAAGATTGATATTACAGATGACGGATTTGTATCTGTATGCGGCGTAGAGCAGGCAGGCATGGATCAGGCAATGAAGTATATCAATACCATTGTACAGGATTTTGAAGAAGGCCAGATTTACGAAGGTAAGGTTGTAAGCATCAAAGAATTCGGTGCATTTGTTGAATTTGCACCGGGTAAGGAAGGCATGGTTCACATTTCAAAGATTGCAAAAGAAAGAATCGAGCATGTAGAGGACGTACTGACATTAGGCGATAAGGTACGCTGCAAGTGCATGGGCAAAGATAAGATGGGCAGATTAAGCTTTTCTATTAAAGATGCTGAATAATAAAGAATAAATTTTACAGGCGGAGGGCATCAGATATGCTTCCGCCTGTAACAATAGAATGGAGGATTATCATGGTAGATAACAATTGCGCATATTGTGTAGAAGGCGATTTAGTAGCAAAATTCGGTATTAAGATTTGCGAACTTGAAACGTCAAAGGTCTATTTATTTAAGGAGCAGAGCCATCCGGGCAGATGTATCGTAGCACATAAGAAGCATGTCGGCGATATGAATGAACTGACAGCAGAAGAACGTGCAGCTTACTTTGAGGATGTTGCAAAGGTTGCCAGAGCAATTATGGCAGCTTTCCATCCGGACAAGGTAAATTATGGTGCTTATGGTGATACGGGTCATCATCTCCATTTTCATCTCTGTCCGAAGTACAAGGATGAATTTGAATGGGGCGGTGTATTTTTAATGAATCCGGATAAGAAGTATTTATCTGATGCCGAATATGCGGAAATGATTGAAAAGATTAAGAGCCATTTATAAAATAAAAAATGGACTGCCGCACTGGGATGAATGTAGGTTCTCTTAGTCCGGCAGTTTTTCTTTTACCTGAAAAAGTGTTTATTATGTCGGCAAAGTATGATAAAATAAACTATAATTGTGCGGGAAGAAGTACATGAAGACATGGAAAGAAAGGGTGACTCCGTATGAGCAGGCAGGAAGAAGATACGAAAATGGAATTTTCCCCAATGATGACAGAGCAGGGGCGCGAAGAACTATATTTATATTCACTACGGAAAATGGCTGAAGAAAGAGCAGACAGTGACAGAGCATCCCTTACGGGACTTTACGGTCCGAAATCATTCTTTTTTAAGGCCAATGAATGTATGCAGCAGCATGAAAAACTACAGTATGCACTGATTCGTATGGATATATACCGCTTTAAAACGGTCAATGAATTCTGCGGCAGGCAGCAGGGTGATAAACTGCTTCAGTACATAGCAGACTGCATACGGGAATACGAATCGGATATGTCGGTTGTCGGTCATCTGCGTGCGGACATTTTTACAATCTGCCTTCCATTTAAGAATAAAAAGCAGTTATCGGATATTGCAGTTGCACTGCATGAAAAAATCTGTGCGTATCCGCTGTTTTGTAAGGCACTGCCTGCATTTGGTATCTGCATTTCAAAGAATCACATGGACATCAGCCTGATGTGTGACTATGCTGATATGGCACTGCAGAAAATTAAAGGAAAAGCCTATGCAATTTATGAGTTTTATGATGATAAAATGCGTAAAGAAATGATGCGTGAAAAACGTATTGAAAATAATGTTGCAATGGCGCTGCGGGACGAAGAATTTAAAGTCTACATACAGCCCAAAGTTGATATGCGCAGTGGAGAAATAATTGGCGGAGAAGCACTTATACGGTGGCACAGCGTCAAAGAAGGCATTATTTATCCCGATGAATTTATTCCGGTACTGGAAAAGAGCGGCTATATCGTGGATGTTGATGCATATGTATGGGAGAAGGTATTCGCAGCAATTCATAGCTGGAAGACTGGTGGAATTACGCCGGTGCCGATTTCTGTAAATGTATCCAGAAGCCATGTATACCAGAAGTCCTTTGCAAGAGTGCTTGAAAAACTGGCCCAGCAGTATGACGTAGAGCCGTATTATGTGCCGCTTGAAGTGACGGAAAGTATGTTCACAGAATATGTTGACAAATTGTATGAGAACATTACAAAGCTTCAGAGTGAAGGCTTCCGTTTTTCCATGGATGACTTTGGCGCAGGGTATTCCTCTTTAAATATGTTAAAGGATGAGCCGGTGGACGAAGTCAAGATTGACCGTTTCTTTTTAAAGGATATTAAAAAAGAAAAAAGCCAGATTGTAATCCGCAATGTCATTCACATGATACAGGAATTGCAGTTAGATATGATTGTAGAAGGTATTGAAACAAAAGAACAGGCAGAATTACTGATGAATTATGGCAGCTATAAGGCGCAGGGCTATTACTATTATAAGCCGATGCCGATGGCGGAATTCGAGCAACTGCTGATAAAACAGCAAAAAGGCTTGTAATCAATACATAAAATGTGGTAAAATGTCTGTCGGTGTTTTTTAAATGAAAATAAAGATTGAGTTGAATAAAGGAGAATGAGAAATGTCAGGACATTCAAAGTTTGCAAATATTGCACATAAAAAAGCTGCGAATGATGCAGCAAAGGGAAAGATTTTTACCCGTCTTGGTAAGGAAATTATGGTTGCTGTAAAAGAGGGCGGTCCGGAAGTCAACAACAACAGTAAGTTAAGACAGGTTGTGACAAAGGCAAAGGCGGCAAACATGCCGAATGATACAATTGAAAGAGCAATCAAAAAAGCTGCCAGTACAGATATGAGCAATTTTGAATCTGTTACATACGAAGGTTATGGTCCGAATGGTACGGCTATTATTGTTGAAGCCCTTACAGATAACAGAAACAGAGCAGCTTCCAACATCCGTAACGCATTTACAAAGGGCGGCGGAAATGTCGGAACACCGGGCTGTGTATCCTTTATGTTTGACAATAAGGGACAGATTATCATTGGGAAAGAGGACTGTGATAAAGATGCCGATGAATTGATGATGCTTGCTCTGGATGCAGGCGCGGATGACTTCAATGAAGAAGAAGACAGTTTTGAAGTTACAACAGCACCGGAAGATTTTGATGCAGTCAGTGAAGCTTTGACAAATGAAGGCATTACATTTGCTTCTGCTGAAGTAACAATGATTCCGCAGACAGTTGTTGAACTGACAACAGAGGATGACATCAAGAAGATGAGAAGAATTTTAAATCTTTTAGATGAAGAAGATGATGTACAGAATGTATATCACAACTGGGATGAACCGGAAGAAGACGAAGAGTAAGATAAAAATTACAATAACTGTAATGTAGTTCTTCCGGATATTGCACGGACCGCCAAAATCAAAAGTGCGGTTCGTGCATTTTTTGTGGAATTTTAATAAAATACTTCCCTTTTGTAAAATAAGATGATAAAATAAAAGGTAAGAACGCTGGGGGATTGTGAACAATATAATCATAATACGGAAGAACTGCATTATGCAGCAGGGTGGAGAATGTTATGCGGTTAGCAGAATTGCCGGTTGGCACAAGTATTTTATTTGATGTGAGTATCCAGAAGCAGGAGCTGGAATTTCCGTCAGAGGTAGTTGAAGTTCATGATAATTTTATTTTAACAAAACCGGTTATGTCGAAAGGAAAAGTTGTCGGATTGGGCGGAGAAGGTGTTTCCGTAAGCCTGACCTATTCCAGAAATGACAAGGCGCCGATTGTATGGAAGGGTGTCGGATGTTCGGTTGTAAAAACCAAAGGCAGGGTTTTGTATAAAGTAATCGCCAGTGGTGCGGGATTTGAAGTGAACCGGAGAGAGGCATTCAGACTGTTTGTTGGTCTGGAAGGTATTGCACGTGTTGGAACCAACCGGAGGGCAATGGATGTTATTTTAAAAGATTTAAGTGATTCAGGCTTTGCATTTGTGGTTGATCATGAGATTGAAGATGCAACCGGTTTATCGGTGCGTCTGGTATTTAAGGATTTTGACAGAAATTATGATTTGACAGGATTTATTGTCCGGCTGGTAAAAGTGGAAGAAGAAAAATATGTGTACGGATGCCGCATGACAATGCGCAATCAGCTGATTAATCATTATATCAGCATGAAACAGCGTCAGATGCTTGCAAATCACAGTGGAGCCAATATACGGAATCGTGACAATTACGGACTGCTTAATGCATTGAAAGAAAAAGAAGAACCAGTAGTAAATGAAAGTGATTTGGACAGAAAGTATATTAGCGACGTGGACAAATCAGAGAGACGTAAGATATTTGACGGCAGAAATCCGGGAAAGATAATCTGATGGATTTGTAACCGTGGATTTTACGCCCCATAAAAGACAGACAATATGGAGGGACCGATATGAGGAGTAAAGAAGACACAGACAATAGCAGAAGAGTATTTCAGTCAGCTTCAGCATCGGGGCGGTATAAATATGACATGATGCCAAGATGTCCGGACTGTGGTATTCATATGAAATATATTTACGGAGAAATGTTTGAGTGTCCGGTCTGCCACAGACAGGAGCAGACAGAATTTGGTAAGGTGCGTTCTTATCTGGAAGAACATGGTCCGCAGCCGGCAATGGTTATTTCAAACGAAACAGGTGTACCGGTCAATGTTATTGATAATTTTTTACGTCAGGGACGGATTGAAATACCGGATGGTTCGCCGGTGTATATCAAGTGCCAGTGCTGTGGCGCAGATATCCGTTACGGAAGATACTGTCCGGACTGCATGGTAAGAATGACAAAAGAAATTGGGAAAGCCATGCTGATGTCAGAAGTTGGTGAGAAACCGACGAATAAGCCGGATATGTCAGGAAAGATGCACATTTTAAATTCATCTTTGCGGACAAGAGATGGAAAATAGTAAAATATTATAAAAAGCCTTTTTGTTCGGACAGGACAGAAAGGCTTTTTTATCATGATAATTTGTTCATTAAAAAAGAGGGATATACACTTATAATTCGTAAGCGTATATCCCATCTCTCTTTAGACTGAATGAATTATTTTACATCGAAACCGAAGTATCTTACTGCATTGTTGTAAGAGATACCCTTTACGATCTTTTCGAGCGCTTTTTCGTCGTTTGGATATTCACCATTTTCAACCCAGCCGCCGATTAATTCGCACATGATTCTTCTGAAGTATTCATGTCTTGTGTAAGATAAGAAACTTCTTGAGTCTGTAAGCATACCGATGAAGTTACCAAGTAAGCTTAAATTAGCAAGAGAGGTCATCTGGTTTGTCATGCCGACCTTATGGTCATTGAACCACCATGCTGAACCCTGCTGAATCTTGCCGACAGCCTTAGAATCCTGGAAACATCCAAGTACTGTACCGATAGCAGCATTTACAGATGGATTTAATGAATAGATGATTGTCTTTGGCAGTTCATCTGTGATATTTAATGCATTTAAAAACTGTGCCATTTCAGCAGAGCAGTCATAAGTATTAATGCAGTCATATCCTGTATCCGGTCCTAACTGGTTGTATCTTAATGTGTTGTTATCACGGATTGTACCGTAATGTAACTGCATTACCCAGTTTAACTTGTTGTATTCTTTACCAACAGAAACCATGAATGCTGTCTTGAACTTATTCATTTCATCAACAGTAATTGTTTCACCTGCAAATCTCTTAGCGAAAATCTTTTCGATTTCTTCTGTTGTGTATGGCTTGTACATAACATATTCAAGAGCGTGGTCAGATACACAGCATCCCATAGAAGCGAAGAATTCCATTCTGTTTCTTAAAGCATCAATTAAGGAAGCAAAAGAGTTAACAGTGATACCGCTGGCATCAGATAATGTCTTTAAGTAATCAAGGTATTCAGGCTTTTCAATGTTCATAGCTTTATCCGGTCTCCATGCAGGAAGTACCTTTACTTCAAAAGTATCATCTTCTGCCAGAACCTTATGCCATTCAAGTGAATCAACCGGATCATCTGTTGTACAGATTAATGTTACATTAGACTTGCGGATTAAGTTTCTGACTGACATAGAGTCTTCCTGAAGCTTTGCGTTGCAGAGATTCCATACTTCTTCAGCTGTATCCCCGTTTAACACGCCGTTATAGCCGAAGTATCTCTGTAATTCAAGGTGGCTCCAGTGATACAGCGGATTACCGATAGCCATTTCAAGTGTTTCAGCCCATTTCTGGAATTTTTCCCTGTCAGAAGCATCACCTGTGATGTACTTCTCGTCAACACCGTTTGTTCTCATCTGACGCCATTTATAATGGTCGCCGCCAAGCCATACCTGAGTGATGTTTTCAAATTTTCTGTCCTCAGCAATTTCTCTTGGATTGATGTGGCAGTGATAGTCAACAATTGGCATTTTGTCAGCATAATCGTGAAAAAGATGCTGAGCAGTTGGTGTGGAAAGTAAAAAGTCCTTGTCCATGAATTGTTTCATGTTAGTGTCCTCCTGTAACTTAAAAATTTGTTGTGTTGCGTTTAATTATATCAGCAGCAATGATATTCTCTGCGGGAACGTCATGACCGCTTAATACCTGCATTAAAATATTGACGGCTTTAACGGAAAGCTGTTCCACCTTGCTGTCAATCGAAGTTAATTCCGGTTCGGTGCAGTTGGCAAGAACGGAATTGTTGTAACCGATAATCTGAAGCTGTTCCGGAATGGCAATCCGGTGTTCATAGGCATATTTAACAGCGCCCACGGCTAAAGAATCATCGGAGGTGACTACGGCATCAAAAGAAATTCCTTTGTCATAAAGGGTATTCAGATAATCCTTTGCGCGCTGGATATTTTTGGTGCATAAATGCGTCCATTCCTCACGCAGGGGAATCCCCGCATCCGAAAGTGCATTTTTATAGCCTTTTAATTTGTTCATTCCGCTGTAGGAGGTACTGGTGTAAAGATACACAATCTGACGTCTTCCTGCGGCAATCAGACGGCTGGTCGCATCGTATACGGCAGCAGTGTCGTTGCACATGACGGAATAAATGTTTTTGCCGGGTAAAAACCCGTTTGCCAGAACAATCGGAACTTCCTTTGCGGCATTTAAGATATAGCGGTTATCGCTTCCCGGCTGGTTTAACACAAACTGGGAACCGGCTAAGATAATGCCGTCCACACGCTTACTGATTAATAAATCCAGATACTTTTTCTTGGTTTCGGAATCCTGTCCGGTACAGCACAAAATGGAATCGTAATTGTGCCGGCGCAGTTCCTGCTCCAGATAATAAACCGCATTGGCAAGGTAGGTATCAGAAGAATCACTGCACATAATGCCGATGGTTTTCATTGTATTAAGTCCCAGACCGCGTGCAAAAATATTCGGTGTATAGTCAAGCTCCTTCATGGCGACAAGAACTTTGTTTTTAGTTTTATCGCTGACATTGGCATTGCCGTTTAACACTCTGGAAACGGTTGCAATGGAAACGCCGGCTTTTTTAGATACATCGTAAATATTCATAAAATTCTCCGGTAGTGTTCTAGCTGCTTCTGATTATTTATGATACCTGCTGATTGCTTCATGTTACACATTCCCGCAATTAGCATCAGGATATTCGCATATCGTATGCCCATATCGGGGCGGGTCGCAAGGTCTTTTACCCACTGATGAGCAAGCTCATGTGTGTGAAAGACTTTTTGACCCTGGTATCATAAAAAATATGTAAATGTAAGCACTTACATATTGATAAATGCATTATACAATGTTATGATAATAAAAACAAGTGTGATGTTCTAACATTTATGCAAAAGATTGAAAAAGTAGTTGACTAATTACGCGTTTCAGTTTATTTTAAATAATGTAAGCGCTTACATTGCACTTATGTTTGATTACCATAAACTGGTTTTACTAAAGGGCGGTGCCAAGAAGCGGACCCTGTAAAAAAAGGAGATTGAAAATGCAAAGATTAAACAAGAGTATTACACATGCAGTTGACAGACCGGTTAAGGTTATGCAGTTTGGTGAAGGTAACTTCCTTAGAGCATTCGTTGATTATATCTTTGATGTAACGAACGAAAAGACGGACTTCAACGGCGGCGTTGTAATTGTTAAGCCTATCGAATTCGGTACACTGGAAAGATTCCATGATCAGGAATGCCAGTACACACTTCAGTTAAGAGGTTTTGTTGACGGACAGCCAAAGGAAATCACCCGTCAGATTACATCTGTAGTAGATGCTGTTGCTGCAATCGAAGATTATGACAAGTACATCGAATACGGAACAAGTGAAACTCTTAGATTTATCGTTTCTAATACAACAGAAGCAGGTATTGTATTTGACGAAACAGATAATGACCCGAATGCACGTCCTCCTAAGACTTATCCGGGTAAGCTGACACAGCTTCTTTATAAGAGATATCAGAAGTTCAACGGAGCAGCAGACAAGGGTCTTATCCTGCTTCCATGTGAACTGATTGCCGACAACGGTATTGAATTAAAGAAATGCATCATGAAGTTCATTGAACTCTGGGGACTTGAAGACGGATTCAAGGACTGGGTAAACAACTACTGCTCATTCTGCCCGACACTGGTAGACAGAATTGTTCCGGGTTATCCAAGAGAAGATGCTGCTAAGCTTTGTGAAGAATGGGGTTATGAAGACCAGTTAATCGACAGAGCAGAAGTTTTCGGACTCTGGGTTGTTGAAAGTGATTCAAACCTTCCGCTTGAACAGTTAGAGAAGGAACTTCCATTCAAGGAAGCAGGCTTAAATGTTGTATTTACAAAGGATCATCATCCATACAAGGAAAGAAAGGTAAGAATCCTCAATGGTTCCCATACTTCTTTCGTATTGGCATCATTCCTTGCAGGCAATGACAACGTTGAAAATTCAATGAAAGACCCTGTAATCAGAAAGTACATGGAAGAAACTCTTTACAACGAAGTTATTCCTACACTTTCACTTTCAAAGGAAGACTGCGAAGAATTTGCAAAGGCTGTTATCGACAGATTCTTAAACCCATTCGTAGACCACAGATTATTAAGCATTTCCTTAAACTCTGTATCTAAGTGGGAAGCAAGATGTCTGCCTTCATTCTTAGGCTATGTAAAGAAATTTGACAAGCTTCCGAAGTACCTTACATTCTCTATCGCAGCATTAATGAGCTTCTATACATCACAGACAGAAGCTGAATTTAACGGCGGTATTGTATTAAAGGGTGACAGAAACGGTGAAGAATATAACATCACAGACGATAAGGCTGTTCTTGATTTCTTCAGAGATAATTCAGGAAAGTCCGCAGAAGAATTTACACATGCTTACTTAAGCAATACAAAGTTCTTTGGTGGAGAAGATCTTACAAAGGTTGCAGGTCTTGAAGAAACAATTACTGAATATATCAAAGACATCAGAGAAAGAGGCATGAGAGCAGTTGTAAATGATTTAGCACTTGACTAATTCATATTGCAGTTTAGAATGCTTATCAGTGTATAAGAACAGGCTCTGAATACTTATAAGAGCGGGTGTGTCAGTATCATCCGCTCTTACTTTATAATAATCAAAAGATTTAAAGAGGTATATATGCAGGATTTTATTAAAATTAATAAAGATGATAATGTTGCTGTAGCATTAAAGCCGATTGCAAAAGGTACAACGGTCAACGTAGCAGGAACAGAAGTGACAACGGTTGAAGATATCCCACAGGGACACAAGTTTGTCATCAAAGCAATTAAGAACGGTGATCCGGTTATCAAATACGGTTTCAGAATCGGATTTGCACAGGCTGATATTCCGGTAGGCGCATGGGTTCATACACATAACTTAAAGACAGGCCTTGGCGAACTGTTAGAGTATACTTATGAACCGGAAGGACATAAGGATGTAGAACCGACAGAACCGGCTTACTTTGACGGTTACATGAGAGAAAACGGTAAAGTCGGTGTCCGTAACGAAGTATGGATTGTTCCGACAGTCGGCTGTGTAAACTCTATTGCAAGAGCAATCGAAGCAACAGCAAGAATGAATAAGCCGGAAGGCGTTGATGAAGTTGTTGCATTTACACATCCTTACGGATGTTCACAGACTACAGAGGATCAGGAAAATACAAGAAAGATTCTTGCAGACCTGATTAACCATCCAAATGCAGGTGCCGTACTGGTACTCGGACTTGGATGTGAAAACAGCCGTATTGAAGTATTAAAAGACTATATCGGCGAAGTAAGTTCCGACAGAGTAAAGTTCCTTCAGGTTCAGGACGTTGAAAATGAACAGGAAACAGCTGAAAAGATGATGGAAGAACTGATGGCTTATGCAGCGACCTTTAAGCGTGAAAAGGTCAATGCAAAGGAACTGATTATCGGTATGAAGTGCGGTGGTTCAGATGGTTTATCCGGTATCACAGCCAATCCGACAGTCGGTCTGTTCTCAGATATGCTCGTATCAAAGGGTGGTACAACCATTCTTACAGAAGTTCCGGAAATGTTCGGTGCAGAAACGATTCTTATGAACCGTTGTGCAAATAAGGAACTCTTTGAAAAGACAGTACACCTGATTAACGATTTCAAGGAATACTTCATCAAGAACGGTCAGGAAATTTATGAAAATCCTTCACCGGGAAATAAAGACGGTGGTATTACAACACTGGAAGATAAGTCTTTAGGATGTACACAGAAGTCAGGAAGCTCTTTAGTAAAGGGTGTTCTTGCATATGCTGAACCGGTTCATACAAAGGGACTCAACCTTTTAAGCGCACCGGGTAATGACCTTGTAGCAGCGACAGCCTGTGCAGCTTCCGGCGCACAGATGGTTCTGTTTACAACAGGCCGTGGTACACCGTTTGCTTCACCGGTACCGACCGTTAAGATTGCAACAAACTCAAGACTTGCAGGTAACAAGAGCAACTGGATTGACTTCAATGCAGGAAGAATCGTTACAGATGATCTTCCGCTTGAAGATGCAGCAAAAGAGCTGTTCCAGCTCGTATTAGACGTTGCTTCCGGCAAGAAGGTAAAGGCTGAAATCGCAGGATTCCACGATTTAGCAATCTTTAAGCAGG
>ENA-OVGI01001145-OVGI01001145.1-human-gut-metagenome-genome-assembly--contig:-NODE-1145-length-14318-cov-5.318236_pt1 | contig 14318 bp, 10 predicted proteins | sample MGYA00237771_ERZ505421 | MGnify/ENA primary metagenome ERZ505421 (study PRJEB26158, sample SAMN06016378) | human gut metagenome | biome: human gut; feature: ankylosing spondylitis patient; material... | reverse complement strand
TATTATCCGCAGTACTGGTCTTTTCAATGGCTGCCTGTAATGGTGGTAAGGAAAAGGCTGATAATCAGACAGAGAAACAGACGGAAAGCGTAAAGCCAACTGAAGAAGTAGCAATGGCAACGGAAGCTGTCACAGAGGTCACAACCGAAGCTGGAAGTGAAGAGACAGAGAAAGATATTGCCGAGGTTAAAGAATCAGAAGAGAAGAATGATAAGGAAGATAACCGGTCCGCTGATAATGAAACTGCTTCAAGGCAGGAAGAAAAGCCAAAGCAGAATGACGAGCCGGAACAGAAAGCTTCAGTAAATGATAATGAGGAAGCTGGCGGAAATCAGAGTAATGCAGGTAATGGTGGTCAGACTACAGACAGTCCGAAAGACAATGTGAGCAATACACAGCCTGCATCCGTGGCATACAGTCCACAGAATGTTGTGTCACTTGCAACAGCAAAGTGTCAGGCAGGAGGAATGATTACCACACAGCAGAATTTACAGAACCATTTGAATGATGGCAGTATCACGCAGGAAGAGTACAATGAGTATTATCCTTACGATGGTATGGAAGGCTCTTATTATAGTGTGTTTGTAGAGACAGACCTTAACAAAGCAAGTACCATTGATGGACAGCGGTTATCATCTGAGGATGCAATCGCAGAATATATTGCAAGTATGTTACTTTTGGAAACAGATCCGGTATTCTACATCAGTTATGATGGAGTTTACACGACAGGCGGTACAAACTATTACGAGTTTCGATGTCACAGATAAATAAAAACGAATAGAAGCAGAAGGAAGAAAGATGTAAGCCATAAACTTATGTCTTTCTTTTTTTATGCGTAAATTAAGGAGGAAAGAGCACATGAAACAGAAACTAAAGCGTTTTATGGCAGGATTTATGGCTATGCTCACACTGGTTGGAACACTCTTTACGAATGGTACAACAGCATTTGCAGCCAGTCCGCAGGCAAATATTGCGTTCTGGAATGCATCAGTCAAAAATTCCGGAGAAGTAAGTGAGCTAAAGCCCGGATTTAATCATGGCAAGATTCTGTATTCAATTCTTGACGGAAATTCTGCATATTGTATGAATTTCGGATTAAGAGCAGATGGCGGTCAGCTTATGAACAGCTACGATGATGCGAGCACATCAATGTCAGCACAGCAGAGAAAGCTTTTAAGTTACTGCCTTTATTATGGGTTTAACAGTACACAAAAGGCGGCACCAAGCAACAGCCAGTGTGATGAGTATATCGCAACTCAGGCAATGGTATGGGTTATTGTAGCAGATATCTTTGGAACCGGAAGCGGTGATTCAGCAGCAAGAAAGCTCTGTAACACAGCACCAAGTCCTGATTCTTCATACAGTTATTATGAGAGACTCAGGGACAATATCAGCAGCTCCTACAATGCAACACTTCCAAGTTTTGCATCACGCAGAACCAGTGAGGCACCAACTTATGAGCTGAAGTGGAATGAGGGAAGTCAGAGATTTGAAACAACATTATATGACAGCAATGGTGTTTTATCGGATTTTGATTTTGGCATCAGCGGATATTCTGTTGATAAGAATGGCAACAGTATTACCATATCTTCAACGAGTGTGAATACTACAGCTACAACAGGAACATTCACATCCAATGCAGGCAAGGTTGAGACAACATCAAGCTGTGTATTCTGGCTTACAGGAAAGAGCGGATATCAGGAGTTTATTTCTGAAAGACCGACAGCAGATCCTGTCAAAGCCTATATCAAGGTCAAGACAGAGAACATCGGATATGGTGAGCTTACAAAGACAGATGAGTCAAGCGGAGTGAAGCTTTCCGGTGCAGTCTATGGAATCTATTCTGACAGCGGATGCACAAACAGAGTACAGACCATGACAACAGATGGAAACGGATATGCAAAGTCAGCTGCACTTGTCGCAGGCACTTATTATGTAAAAGAGATTACCGCACCAAAGGGATATGTCCTTTCCGGTAAAGTTCATACACTTACTGTAAAAGCAGGACAGACAACGGGAATCTCTGCAACAGATAAAGAGCAGCTTGGAGCAATCACAATCTATAAAGAGGGTGAGGTGCTTAGCTCATGGAATGGAAGCAATTTCACTTATGAGAAAAAGAAGCTTTCTGGAGCAACTTTTAAGGTAACTGCTGGAGCAGATATCTATAAGGCAGATGGTACAAAGGTGTATAGTGCTGGCGATGTTGTGGCAGAAAGCCTTACAACAGGAACTGACGGACAGGTGGTATTATCTGACCTTCATCTTGGAACTTATGTGGTAACTGAGATTAAGAGCATTGACGGGTATACAATCAATACCACACCTCAGACAGTAGCAGTTGAGTATAAGGATCAGACTGTGACAGTACAGTATGAATCAACTACGATTGAGAATACAAGACAGAAAGCGGATGTATCTGTCGTAAAGAAGGACTCTGACACAGAGAATCCTCTTGATGGTGGCAAGTACACACTTTATGCCGGAAATGACATCAAAAACTATGCCGGACAGGTTATTGTGACAAAGGGTACAGCTCTTGAGACAGTATCTACAGGTGAGGACGGAAAGGCAAGCTATAGCGTGGATCTGCCAATCTCTAACGGATATTATGTCTCAGAGACACAGGCACCATATGCGTATATCAGAAACAGTAAAGATGTTTACAGCTTCAATTTCAATGTATTACCTGAAACACAGGCAAAGGCATCATTCAGTCACACATTTGTAAATGACAGAACCACAGCAAAGATTCATATCTACAAGGTAGACAAGGAATCAGGCAAGGCAGCAGCCCAGGGAGATGCAAGCCTTGAAGGTGCAGTTTATGGTCTTTATGCGAGAAACGATATCGTGCATCCGGACGGAGCAACAGGAGTCGTATTCAAAGCAGGTGACCTTGTAGCAACACTTACAACAGATAAGAATGGAGAGGCAGAGGTCAATAACCTTTACCTTGGAAATTATTATGTAAAGGAAATCACTCCATCAGAGGGGTATCTCTTAGACGAAGAGGAACATGATGTGGTATGTGATTATGAGGGAGACCTTGTAGCAGAGGTATCAAGAAGTACAACTTCAGCAGAGCAGGTAATCAAGCAGCCATTCCAGCTTATCAAGGTATCTGACAATGGCGATGATACTGAAGCAGGACTGCTTGCAGGTGCAGAGTTTACAGCTTATTTGAAATCATCTTTACCTGTAAAGGCAGATGGAAGTTATGACTTTGACAAGGCATCTCCGGTTGTAATCGGGGAAAACGGAGCAACAACAATCGCATCCGATGACAAGGGACATGCAGTTTCTATTGCAATTCCTTATGGAACCTATGTGGTAGTTGAGTCAAAGACTCCGCATAACATGAAAACAATCAAGCCATTTGAGGTAAAAATCAGCGAGAACCATCCTGACAAACCTCAGACATGGAGAGTATTCCTTGACAGGGAGTTTACTGCAAAGCTTCGTGTAATCAAGAAGGATTCCGATACAAAGCAGACAGTACTTGTACCAAACGCAGAGTTTAAGATCTTTAATATTGATAAGAACGAATATGTAAAGCAGTACACAACTTATCCGTCAAAGGTAGAGCATACTTCATTCTTTACTGATGAGGACGGAGATTTAATCTTACCGGAGGCACTTAAAATCGGTAACTACCGCATTGAGGAAGTGTCTGCACCATTTGGCTATGTTGTAAATGATAAGTATGTCAGCATCTCTGTTGATACTGACACAGCATTTGAGACAGATGGTGATACAAATGATGCAATCATTACTGTGGAATATTCCGATGCCCCTGCAGTCGGAGAGCTGACTGTAGAAAAGAAGGGAGAGGTACTTGACGGATTTAAGGGCGGACTTCTTGCAAGCTCATATGAGAAAGAGTTTGTTTATAAGGAAGGCTCACTTGCCGGAGCAAAATTCAAAGTTTATGCTGCCGAGGATATTTACACAGCAGACAACCAGAAGGATGCAGACGGAAACCGCATTAAGTATTACAGCAAGCCATTCAAGTGTGATGTCACAGGAAATGATAAGAACTATGGATTTAATGTGGTGAATGAAAACAGTACAGAGCTTGTAGTATTTGAGGCTGCAATCGACCTTATGAATTATGTCGATATCTTCGCGGATTATGAATCAAATAAGCTGGCACTTGGGATGCTTGCAGATGCACCACTTGAGACTTTTCTTCGGGAACATCCGCAGATTACTTCCATCCGGTTCTGCCTTGATGGAGATGAGCCGGGGAGAAAAGCAGCAGCTGAACTTATGAGAAAGTATTATGAGCTTGGATATGAGGTAGAAGACTGTCCGCCACCTGCCGGATATAAGGATTACAACGAGTGGCTTGTAGCGGCAAAGCTTAATCTGAGGTGAAAAAAGCGGATATGTTTTATAAGCAGACGATTAAGGCAAAGACTGTCATAGACAGGGTTGAGACTGCTGTGGAAGCCAATCTATCAGGATGTCTGCTATCCGGTCACAAAGGATTTCAGGGAAAAACTCTATAATGAGATTATCTCTGAATATGAGAAAGCAAAGGATAAGAGCAACGAAAAGGCGAGGGAGAGTGCCGAGAAACATCATGGCAATCCAGATAAAGAGAAGGACAAAGAGGCAACACCCTTTCGATAATTAGTAATCAGGGTACAGGGGCGGCCAAGGCTGCCCCACTTACAGAATGGAGGAAACAGAATGGATATGGAGGCAGTGATAGTTTCTATCTGGGCAAGTGCATCTTTTTCCAGTTTTATTGCTTTTTCAGGTCTGGTTTCAAGGGCGGCCTGAATTCTTGATTAGTTAAAGTTTTTTAACTTTCCTGATTTTAAAATAATACCGATCAATAATATCCTGCAATGTAATGGATTTCATTTTTTCATCTACCATATTTTGAATTTCATGATAGAAGTCCCCAATAGCGAATTGAATGTTGATACCGATTCCACAATCCGGATTGGTATCTGTGTCCAGGTGAAGCAGCGGCTTATCGCCCTCTACAGCTCGGTAGATGTCATACATATTGATTTTATCTGCCGATTTTGCAAGAGCGGCATTCGCATGACCTTGTGTGTTGACAACAATGCCTGTATTTTTCAGGGTTGCCATAAGCTGTCTGACATAAGCCGGGTTTGTCTTGATACTTTCTGCAATTTTTGTGCTGGAGAGTTGTTCGTCGTCTCCAAGAGCAATAAATATAAGAATATGAATGGTGTCACTAAGCTTTGTGGAATATTTCATTTGTCACCTCGAATTTTCTTCTTGCAATTTTTAAACTTACATGATAATATGATTTTAATGCTTGATGTAAATTTAATTTTAACAAGTAAAAAAATAAAAGTCAAGCAAAATAAAAAGTGTGGAATCTGACATAAAAAAGGAGATAAAGTGGTGTATGCAAAAGGAGGAACAAGTCAGTTTTCTGGCAGAAAAAATCCATCAGGCAGATGCCGTTTTGATAGGCGGTGGTTCTGGTCTTTCCAGTGCGGCGGGATATAACCATTATCATTGGCTACCCTATATGGAGGAATGCTTACAAGATTTCAAGGAGTGGTATGGACTGAAATCTCCTTTTGATGGTTTTTACTACTGTTATTCATCGCCGGAACAACAGTGGGCATATTACGCACGTTACATACAAAGTATGTGGGATGCACCTACAGGACAGCCATACTATGACCTGCGTGATATTGTGGCGGAAAAAGAAATCTTTGTTTTAACAACCAATATAGATATGCAGTTTGAACGGATTTTTCAGAAAGAAAGGATTTGCGATTATCAAGGTAACAGCGGCTATGTTCAATGCAGTCAGCCTTGCCATGACCAAATTTATTCCAATGTAGAAATGATTCGCAGGATGAACGAAAATATCCGGGAGCTGCGTGTTACTTCCGAGCTTCTGCCAAGATGTAATGAGTGTGGAAGAATCATGGTTCCATGGGTAAGGGATGATACATTTTTGGAGGGGAAAGACTGGAGGGAAGGTGTAAGGCGATATGAGAATTTCCTAAAAAAATATCTCATGAATGGAACAGATAAGAATGTTGTACTGTTGGAGCTGGGGGTTGGAGAGATGACACCCAGTATTATTAAACTTCCTTTTTGGGAAATGACATACAAAAATGAAAAGGTGTTTTATGCCTGTCTGAATCAGAAGAAATCCTCAACTCCAGAACATATAAAAGACAAAGGCATTTATATAGCAGGAGATTTGGCAGAAACCCTGCGGGATTTGAAAGAAAACATAGCGGGAAAGGAAAGGTGATGAAGATGAATGTATATCAAGAGATAAGTCAAATCATCAAAAAAGCAGATGGTATTTTGATTGGAGCCAGTAATGGTTTGTCTATCGCAGAGGGATATAATATTTTTGCAGATGACGCATGGTTTCAGAAAAATATGGGAGATTTCAGAGAAAAATACGGACTGCGTTGTGTTTTACACGGATTTTCAGTGCCAATGAAGGTAGAAGAAAAGTGGGCGTTTGTCAGCAGACTTGTTAAGGCAAAAGCTATGCAGGATGAGTCGAGTGAGATTATGAAAAACATCTATGCACTAGTAAAGGATAAAGAATATTTCGTAGTAACTTCCAATGCGGAGGATCATTTTGTGCCGGCAGGTTTTGAGGCAGACCGTGTTTTTGAAATGGAAGGGAAATTAACCCAGATGCGGTGCAAGAACAGATGTCACGACGAGGTTTATCCTAATCAAAAAGAAGTTATTGCAATGACAAAAGAGGAAGTAAACGGAAGAGTACCCAAAGAGTTACTGCCGAAATGTCCAAAATGCGGTGGAGATATGGAAGTAAATTGGGGTGAGATGTCCTCGTTTAAAGAAACGAAAAATTGGAAGGAAAAGGCTGCCCGCTATCAAGAATTTATTCAGAACTTACATGGAAAGAAGCTGGTAATTCTGGAATTTGGCATTGGTTGGAGAAATCAGATGATTAAAGCTCCTTTGATGCAGCTTGCAGCAGTAGAACCACAGGCAAGTTATATCACATTTAACAAGGGTGAAATTTACATTCCAGAGGAAATTAAAGAAAAATCCATCGGTGTGGATGGTAATCTTATGGTAGCGTTAAAGGAAATCAGAAAGGAAATCTAAGGAAAATGACAAGAGAAGAAAAAGCGGTATATTACAAACATAATGGATTTAATTGCTGTCAGTCGGTTATCAAGGCAATGATCGATTTATCAAATTCTGATAAGGAAATACTGACGAATGCTGCATCCGGATTTGCGGTAGGTATGGGAGGTATGGAAGCAACTTGTGGTGCATTGATTGGAGCAACCATGATGGCGGGAATTGTAAAGCCAGGGAAGAAAAGTGCGATAACGGCACGCGAGATATTAAACAAATTTCAGGAATATTCAGGTGCAACCATATGTAAAGACCTAAAGGGAAAGGATACAGGTGTTGTACTCTGTGAATGTGATGATTGCATTCGCAATGCAATACGTGCTTTTGACGAGGTGTTGCCGATGGAATCAGAAAGGGAAAGATAGACTAAGTAAGGTAGTTAAAGATATTACAGTTGTGAGACAGGAGAATGAAAAAAATGAGCTGTTACGAAAATTTGGTAATGAAAACACAAATGAACTATTCAAGACACTATAGTACCTATGCATACGGCGGTACTGCTATAGTGTTGAGCAAACAAAAACCACTTCCTTATGAGGAACAGATTCAGGAATTTGTTCGCAGAGTGCAGGAGGCAGAGTGTATCATAGTAGGCGGAGCATCCGGTTTATCAGCGGCTGGAGGTGGTGACTTTTATTATAGTGATACCCCTTCTTTTCGTGAGCATTTTGGAAAATTTGCAGATAAGTATGGATTCAAAGGTGCTTTTAGCGGAATGATGCATCGGTTTTCTACAAGAAATGAACACTGGGGATATGTGGCAACCTTTTTAAATACTACACAAAATGCTCCTATCAGAGAGCCATATCTGGATTTGGATAAAATTTTGCAGGGAAAAGATTTTCATATCTTAACGACTAATCAGGATACACAGTTTGTAAAGATTTATTCGGAAGAAAAGGTCAGTGAGATTCAGGGAGATCATCGTTTCTTCCAGTGTTCCCAGTGTTGTCAGGATGAAACATGGGATGCCGTACAACCTGTGGCAGATATGATTGCGGCTATGGGAGAGGGGACAATGGTGCCGGATGAACTGATTCCTCGCTGCCCTCATTGTGGTGCGGAAATGTTTCCGTGGGTAAGAGGATATGGGAATTTTCTGCAAGGGAAAAAATACGAAGAAGAATATGAGAAAATCTCAAAATACATTCAAAAGAACAAAGATAGAAAAATTCTCTTTATAGAACTTGGAGTAGGGCGCATGACACCGATGTTTATACAGGAACCGTTTTGGGAACTGACAAACAGCTTGAAAGATGCATATTATATCTCCGTAAATTCAGAATATCAGTTTTTGCCGGAATTCATTGAAGATAAGGGGATTGCTATTTTGGGAGATATAGGAACAGTGTTAAAAGATTTGCTGAAAGCAAAAGAGGAAAGTGCATTTGTATAGGATACTTGTTCCTGATATTCCACTTGATGGAGAAACATTAGAATATTGATTGATACAAAACTGCACTCAGGGATATTGTGGGTGCAGTTTTGCATTAAAATTATTGATTACGATACAGTTTCTGATATGCAGTAGGTAATATCTGAAATGTATCTCGGAAAGCCGATATAAATTTACTTTGGCTTTTATATCCCACAGCGGCGGCAATTTCCGAAATAGATTTATCTTCATGCAACAGCATATTTGATGCCAACTTCATACGGTATTCTTTCATGTAAGAAGCGATGGGCATTCCATAGACTGCTTTGAAAACGGATTTCAAAGTAGTGGTGTTCATCAGGTACTGTTTTGACAACTCTTCAATAGTATAGTGGCGTTTTCCAGCATCACCTATTGATCATATCTTTACTAAAGAATTTATAAAAAATACATGTACAGTGTCGCAACAAACAGAGTGTTCTGATCATTTAATTTTATGGGCTGAAGAAAAATAGTTAGTAGTTCTGAAAAATGGAATTATTTTATATAAAGGAGCGGACAAATTCTCATTTACAGGAAGCGGAAGATTGAGCTGGATAAAATACCCAGCTCAATCTTCCACATGGAATACATCTTCCACCAGCATATTAAAGTACTTTGATATCCGCAGCATAAATTCGGCAGATGGGGTACTGTCCCCACGCTCTATCCTGCCGACAGTTTTGGTGCTGTATCCGATAGCAGCGGCAAGGTCATCCTGGTAAATGCCACGCTGTTCCCGGATTTCTCTGATATTATTGGTAACCGCCATAAAAATCCCTTCTTTCAGTTCTATAGATATTTTCTTATTGTCAATTATGCAAAATAATGTGTCCGATAAAAAGGACTTGCAATTTTTATCGGTAATGTCCTGTAATAGCAGAAGCATCAGATTTTAGAATCGGTCGAAAAACTTGGATACCAAGTAGATAAAGAACCGGATGGACAACTAAATATCAGAAGAAGGGAGGCTGTGTAATATGGCAAGAAAAAGTAGAAAAAATGTGATACCACAGGAAAGCACAGCCTTACCGGATAAAGAGAAGAAGGTTCTTTTTAAGGCTGGATTATATGCAAGACTGTCCCATGAAAAGGAAGAGAACATTGAGAGAGGGACAATCGAAACACAGATGGAGCTTATGAAGAATTATGTCAAAGATCACGGAGATATTGTGATTGAAGAGGAATATTATGATGCTTCCTTTACTGGTACTAATTTTGAAAGACCGGATTTCCAGCGAATGCTTGAGGATGCAAAAACAGGAAGAATTAACTGTATTATAGTTAAGGATTTATCGAGACTTGAAAAGAAGGTGAAGAGCCTCAGCAGTAAAAAGATGATGTTGTATTCTGATTATAAGGATGACAAGCTCACAAGAGAAGAGTATGTCAAGCGTTCAAAGGCGATGGTGGATCAGATTGATGAATTGCATCAGGAAATCGAACAGCTTAAAACAGAAATACCGCCAGAAGATAATTCTTCTAGTAAGTTTGAGACACAGTTAGAAAGTATCATCAATATGGAATCTTTTGACAGAGAGAAAATCCAGAAGGTAATCAAAAAAGTGATTATCAATGGAGAGGACAATATAGAGATTGTATGGAATACAGATGATCCATTTTTCAAGTAAGATGGATGCTTATGGAGTTTGGAGTGTCGAGAAAATATGGCACTCCTTTCTTCTGCAGGCATAAGTATTACTTTCAATATACTGCGATAGCAGGTATAATGGAAAGTAATATTTGAGGGTACAAAAAAATCAATTTTTTTTTGGTCTAGGGTTGACACGAGCAGGAAATGGTTTTCCGGAAGTATCACTGTTGTTGCCATTATGTAATGAATTAGAGATAACGGTGAACGAATTATTGTCTGGCGAAAGAGTATCAGAAGAAGATTATCTAAAGGAGGCGGAGGAAAATATGGTGAATTTAGTTAGAGAAGCTCAGGAGAGTAAGAAGAAAATTATATTATCAGCAATGGCAGCAGGTCTTACAATTATTGCTGCAGTTCCATTGTTTCTGTTGTCAGGAATGCTTGCGATGGAGAACTGGATGAGGATTCTGCTTATAATTATAGGTTTGGTTGTAATATGTGGCGGAATTGTAATTGCGTGTATTCTTGACAGAGATGCAGGAGCATATGAATGTCCTGATTGTAAGAATAGATTTGTCCCGGATATGAAGTCTTATATTATGGGACCACACACAATAACAAAGCGTAAATTAGTATGTCCTAATTGTGGTGCATATAAGTACTGCAAGAAGGTCCTTACAAAATAAAGCAGTAATTTTACTGCTACAAAGATTTCGACAGATTTTAGCTTTTTTAACTCTATAGGCTTTTTGAGAAGTTTGGTTTTGATGAAGCATTTGGAAGAAGTGCAGTTATGCAACTTCTTGAGCTGAAAGGTTCAGGTGATTCAAAATTTCTTTCCAATCTGATGCAGGCAGATATTATTGAACTGGTATCCGGTCGCGGAAAGGGGAAATATAAGTTCAAAAAGTAATTTGATTATGAAGAAAGATTGAGTGAAAAGTCTTTATGATAAAACACTGTTGACTGAAGAAATGTGGGAAAATTATTAGAAAATTGATACGGATACTTAGAAAAAATACCAGCTGGAAAATATTGAAAGATAAAGCAAAGCCACAGTATATGGGATTTGTGTGTCATTTTTATTTAAAAACAATAAAATGGGTTATCGGCTGGTAAAAAATCGAAAAGAGTTGATAAATACTGGAAAAGTTGGTATAGTTATTCTTAGAAATGGCGGAAATACGTTGGATAAACATTAACATAGGATGTATTGAAACCCACTTGAAATGACCTATAAACCGACAGGTCAAAGATAAACATTAACATAGGATGTATTGAAACAACATCAAGCCGCACACAAAAGCCCCGGATTTTTCCGATAAACATTAACATAGGATGTATTGAAACTTTCCGTCTTTTGTCCGCCAGCCGTTCAGGCTGCCTGATAAACATTAACATAGGATGTATTGAAACTTATCCCCCAGCAGTTGAATCAGCTGTTTTGATGGATAAACATTAACATAGGATGTATTGAAACGTGGCTTACGGAGCATATGGACATGGCGACACAGGGATAAACATTAACATAGGATGTATTGAAACAAGACATTTTTTATGACTTCATTGTTAAAAATCGGATAAACATTAACATAGGATGTATTGAAACCTTATTACAAATCCACCGATGTTTCCACTTGTAGCAGATAAACATTAACATAGGATGTATTGAAACTCTTGCATCTGCTTATTTAAGCGATACCATTTTTGATAAACATTAACATAGGATGTATTGAAACAGTAACAACGGAGCGGATTTTAGAGCCGTGCCTGAAAGATAAATATTAACATGAAATACATTGAAATATCCATATGAAAACTGTAAATAAGACATCATTGAGATAAATTGGAGCGCATAGCATTGATTCAGATGAGAACGATACTGAAAAAATGAAAGATATAGTGGTGCGCACCAGAGAGGCAAGGGGGGAATAGTACATAACGATTAGCACAACTTATCAATAATCCGGGTAGAAGGAATTGATATATCATTTTAGAAATACTATAATGAAATTATCAAGAAAAAGGAGTTGATAATTTTGAGTAAAAATTTAATCATCTATTATTCACGTAAAGGTCAAAACTATGTAAATGGCAGAATAGAGAGCCTTACGAAAGGAAACACGGAAATTTGTGCAGAATTTATTCAAAAGGCAGTTGGCGGAGATTTATTTGAGGTTGAAACCGTCAATGGTTATTCGTCAGATTATCATGCATGTACAGCAGAGGCAAAGACGGAGTATGAAAACAATACACGTCCGGAGCTTAAAGCATATCTTAAAGACATCAGCGGGTATGACAATATTTTCATTTGCGGTCCGTGCTGGTGTGGAACATATCCAATGGCAGTATTTTCGTTGATAGAGTCCCTGAATTTTCAGGGCAAAAATGTAATGCCGCTGATGACACACGAAGGCAGTGGATTGGGACGTTCCATGCAGGATATAAACCGAATCTGCAAGGGTGCTGTAATAAAAACAGGCCTTGCCGTTCATGGGGCAGATGCCAGTAAATCAGAGCAGGCAGTCACAAAATGGGCAAAAGAAAGCCTGAATGTGTAAAATCTTTAAGTATGGTATGATATATATAAGGAAATACTGACAGGAGAGAATATAAAGGAGCTTAGAGCCGATGAAATGTGACAAAATCTATATCGCAATTGACCTCAAGTCGTTCTATGCTTCGGTAGAATGTAAGGAGCGTAACCGCGACCCGCTGACAACCAATCTGGTTGTGGCGGATCAGAGCCGTACACAAAAGACGATATGTCTTGCAGTATCACCGGCATTAAAAAAATACGGAATTCCGGGACGGCCGCGGCTTTTTGAGGTGATTCAGAAAGTCAAGGAAGCCAACAGCGACCGTAAGTGGAAAGCACCGAATCATATATTTACAGGGGCTTCGGATGACAGTGAGGAGCTTTGTGAAAATCCGGCGCTTGAGATCGATTACATTGTAGCATCGCCCCGCATGGCACTTTATATGGAGTACAGTACAAAAATTTATAATATCTATTTAAAATACATTGCGCCGGAGGATATTCACATCTATTCTATTGATGAAGTATTTATGGACGTCACGAATTATCTTGCAGCCTATAATCTGACACCGGAAGAACTGGCGATGAAAATGATTCGTGATGTTCTGCAGACAACCGGAATTACGGCAACCGCAGGAATCGGAACCAATCTGTACCTGTGCAAGATTGCCATGGATATTGTAGCAAAGCATATGGAACCGGATGATAACGGAGTCCGGATCGCCGAATTGGATGAGATCAGCTATCGGGAACTTTTGTGGGATCACAGGCCGTTGACGGATTTCTGGAGAGTCGGCGCCGGATACCGCAAGAAGCTGGAAGCCGCCGGAATGTTTACCATGGGCGATGTGGCCAGATGCTCTATCGGAGGACCGGGAGATTACTATAACGAAGATTTGCTGTACCGGATGTTCGGCATCAATGCGGAGCTTTTGATCGATCATGCCTGGGGGTATGAGCCGGTGACCATGGACCTGATCAAATCCTATCGACCGGAGACTAACTGTATCAGCTCCGGCCAGGTACTGCATTGCGCCACGGATTTTATGCAGGCCAAGATCGTAGTCCGGGAAATGGCAGAACAGCTGGCAATGGATCTGGTGGAAAAAAAGCTGGTCACAGATCAGATCGTGCTGACTGTTGGCTATGATATTGACAACCTGAAGATTCCGGAGATCGCAGATCATTATCATGGTGAAATCACGGTAGATCGTTATGGCAGAAGCGTGCCGAAGCATGCCCACGGCACTGGAAACCTTGATGCAATGACTGCGTCAGTCAGCAGGATTACAGAGACAACAATGGGATTATATGAACGGATTGTAGATCCCATGCTGCTGACCCGAAGAATCACTCTGGTGGCCAATCATCTAAAGGATGCGGACAGCGTAAAGGAAGAGCCGTTCTACGAACAGCTGGATCTGTTCTCCGGAGGCTTTTTGCAAACGGGGCAGAAGGAAACTTCCCGGGAAACAAAGCAGCTGGAAAAGGAACGGCTGGAAAAAGAAAAACACTTGCAGGAAGCAATGCTAAGCGTAAAATCAAAGTATGGAAAGAATGCGATTCTGAAGGCTGCCGATCTGCAGGAGGGAGCCACAACCATAGACAGGAACCGTCAGATTGGCGGA
>ENA-OVGI01001136-OVGI01001136.1-human-gut-metagenome-genome-assembly--contig:-NODE-1136-length-14416-cov-6.755936_pt1 | contig 14416 bp, 13 predicted proteins | sample MGYA00237771_ERZ505421 | MGnify/ENA primary metagenome ERZ505421 (study PRJEB26158, sample SAMN06016378) | human gut metagenome | biome: human gut; feature: ankylosing spondylitis patient; material... | reverse complement strand
GGGCTCTCCCTTTGGGAGAGCTGTCACCGAAGGTGACTGAGAGGGCGAGCCCGTCTTATGGACTTTTTGCGCTATTTACGACTTTTCAGTGAAAAAAACGGCTGCGGGTTTGATTTTTTGGCCGTTTTCATGTAAACTAAAGAGTAACCATGCCCGTGTGTTTTCCGGGCGGGAAAACCCCGCAAAATGCACAACGCGTGGGATAAAAACTGCTAAAAATAACGGAGCGTAATAAAATATTATGGCCATCGTAAGTCCTTCTATTCTTTCTGCTGATTTTGGCAAGCTGGGTGCAGACTGCCGCATGGTGCTGGATGCCGGCGCACAGATGCTGCACTACGACGTGATGGACGGGCATTTTGTGCCCAACATCAGCTTTGGCGTGCCGGTGCTCAAAAGCCTGCACAAGGCGCTGCCGGATGCCTTTTACGACGTGCATCTGATGATCAGCCACCCGCTGCAATACGCCGAGCCTTTCATCAAGGCCGGTGCTACCCTATATAACTTTCATCTGGAGTGCGAAGATGATATTCAGGCCACCATTGATGCCGTGCGTGCGCTGGGCTGCAAGGTGGGTCTGACCATCAAGCCCGGCACCCCGGCCCAGGCGCTGGCACCGTGGCTGGATCAGCTGGATCTGGTGCTGGTGATGAGCGTGGAGCCCGGCTTCGGCGGGCAGAAGTTCATGCCCTCGGCGCTGGAAAAGCTGCGCTGGCTCAAGGAAGAGCGGGCAAAGCGGAGCGCCCGCTGCCTGCTGGAAGTGGATGGCGGCGTGGACGATACCACCGCCCCCCTGTGTGTGGAGGCGGGTGCCGATATTCTGGTGGCGGGCAGTGCCGTGTTCGGCGCAGCCGACCCGGCTGCGGCGGTGCGCCGTCTGGCCGCCCTGTGAGAGGTGCCTTACCATGGATGAACGTTTGATCCAGCAGCAGGAGCAGGAGCTTGCAAAGACGGGGCGGTACTATCTGCACGTCTGCTTTATGACCATCCCGCTGCTCTGCATGGCCTGCTTCCTGTACGGTCTGCGGCCCCTGCTGCTCTGCGGCGCGGCGCTGCTCACCGGCAACCTGTGTGACCGCCTGGTCTCCCTGCTGCGCCGCCGCGTGTATCGGGCCGGGGATTTCTCCAACGAGAGCTTTGCCCTCATCATCGCCCTGCTCATGCCCGCCACGGTGGACTGGTATGTGGTCATTATGGCGGTGCTGGCCGGTGTCCTCATCGGCAAGGAGGTGTTTGGCGGCTACGGCAGCTATCCCTTCAACCCCGCTGCTGTGGGCTACGCCGTGGCGGCGGTGTCCTGGCCGGAGCAGGTGTTCCGCTACCCTCAGCCCTATACCAACATCCCCCTGTGGGATGCCACCGGCGTGCCGGTGTCCAGCACCATCTCGGATACCCTGCGCAGCGGCGGCAGCCTGAACATCGGCGCAATTTCGCTGGTGCTGGGCGAGTACGCCGCCCCCATGGGCACCGGTGCTGCCCTCATCCTTCTGGCCTGCGGGCTTTTTCTCTGGCTGCAAAAGGATGTCCGTCTGAGCGCTTCTGTCAGCTTTGTGGTCACCTGTGCCCTCATCGCCTTCCTCTTCCCCCGTCAGGTGGGAGTAAACGGCGTGGATATCGCTCTGCGCCTGCAGTGTGTGCGGGATGAGCTGCTGACCGGTGCCATGCTGTTCAGCGCGGTGTTCCTGCTCAACGAGCCCTACACCTGCGCCCATCACCATCTGGGCCGCATCCTGTACGGTGTTCTGGTGGGGGCGATCACCATGGGCTTCCGGTATTACGGCGTGTACGAGACGGGTGTCTGCTTTGCTCTGCTCACGGTCAACAGCATTTCCGGCTGGATGGACCGCACCGAGAGCCGCCTGTACCAGCTGATGCACCGCCCTGCGGCCGGAAAGGAGGGCGCTGAATGAAACGCTCCATTGCAGAACTGATCACCCGCGATCCGGAGAAGTTTGCCCACCATGACCGGGTGTTCAAAAACAACCCCGTTGTCATGCAGGGCATGGGTCTGGCTCCGCTGGTGGTGCTTGCCACCACAGGCAAAAATGCTTTGATGCTGGCCGTGGCTGTGGCACTGCTGCTCACGCCTTCCCGGATGCTGGCCTGCCTGGTCAGCCGCCTGTTCCCCCTGCGGGACGAGCAGCCTGCCCCGGAAGAGCTGGAGAAAAAGCTGCTGCCCCGGGCGCTGGTATACAGCGGCAGTGCGGCGGTGGTCTACCTTGCTGCTTATCCCATCCTGAACGCTGTGTTCGGCACCGACCTGCTGATGCTGGGTATCTACCTGCCCATGCTGGTGGTGGAGCCCTTGCTGACCTACCGCTTTGGCCGTGTGCAGGAAACCATGCGCAAGGCTGTCTCCAAGGGTCTGCGCATCACGGTGGGCTACGCGCTCATCCTGTTCATCGTGGGCTGCCTGCGGGAGTGGCTGGCGCTGGGCAGTGTGTTTGGAATCCAGCTCAATCGCTCTGTCCTGCCCATGGCATCCATGCCGGCAGGCGGCTTCATCGTGCTGGGCGTGGTGTGTGCCGTCTGGCGCGCGCTGGCCCGCAAACACAAGGAATACCTGAAAACTGAGGCGCGCGGCACTCTGACTGCGCACCCCCGGAAGGAGGTGCAGGATCAGTGAGTGCTGTGATGAATACCATCGGTGTGGCCTTTGCCTACGCCGTGCTGGCCCTGTTTGCCCAGAACGCCATCTTTACCCGCGGTCTGGGCGTGTCGCGCCTGATCCAGCTGGTGGGTGACGAGCGCACCAGCAGCTGGTGGTTTGCCCTGCTGCTCTGTGTTACCCAGACGCTGGTGGCCCCGCTGGCGTATTTTGCGGGCAGCCAGATCGTGGATCTGTCCTACCGTGCCCAGCTCCGCCCGCTGCTCTACCTGGCCTGTGTGGCGGTGGTCTGCATCTTTGAGCACGCCATCCTGCGGGCGGTCAAAGGCCCCCGCAGCGGCCTGCTCATCCGCATCCTGCCCATTGCCGCCGTGAACAGCGGCGTGCTGGGCACCGTGCTGGTGGAGCGCACCCAGAGCTTTACGCTGGCGCAGTCCATCGGCTTTGGCCTGGGCAGCGGCCTGGGCTACCTGCTGGCTGTGATGCTGGTGACCGAGGCGGGCAACCGTCTGCGCAGCAAGGCCATCCCCGAAGCATTCCGCGGCCTGCCCATCACCCTGATCTATATCGGTGTGCTGGCGCTGGCCATCTACGGCTTTACCGGCCATTCCGTGATCCTGTAAGTTGACCCCAAGGAGGGTGGTTGATTATGGCAAGATATCCCAAACGCCAGAAGGTCAAGCGCTACCGGCGCAGCTTTTACACCCGCGAGATGCGGCTGAAAAAGGGCATCGGCATTGCGGTGCTGGTGGTGGCCGTGCTGGCAGCGGCCTGGGTGGCCGCGCCCCATGTGCTGGACTGGGCCACCCACACCTGGTATACCGTGGTGCGGGATCGTGACCTCTCCGCATCCAGTGCTGTCAGCGAGAGTGCATCCTCCGGGACGCAGAGCACCGCTGCCAGCGAACCGGCAGCTTCCTCGGTGCCGGAAAAGGAGCCGGAGCCCGAGGTCAAGGGCACTGATATTGTGACGGGCCTGTGGGCAGAGGTGGATGTGACCACCCTGACCGACGAGGCCGCCATCCGCTCCGCCGCCCGGCAGCTCAAGGCACAGGGCATGACCTATGCCATCCTGACCCTGAAGGACACCGCCGGGCAGGTGTATTACGCCTCCCAGACGGCGGTGGGTGCCGCCAATGCAGCCCCCACGCAGGTCGAGCTGACGAGTGTGGCATCCATCTTCAAGGAGGAGGGGCTGGTGCCGGTGGCTGCGCTGACTGCCTTCCGTGACCCTGCCGGTGCCCGGGCCGACCGCGCTCTGGCCATCCGGTATCAGGGGCAGGAGTACCTCTGGCTGGACAACAAGGCTTCCGCCGGAGGCAACCCCTGGCTGAACCCCTACGCCGCGGAGACCGTGCAGTATATCGGTGATCTGATCGCTGAGGTACACGCCGCCGGGTTTGATCAGGTGCTGCTGGAAAATGTCCGGTTCCCCTCGTCCACCAGCGCCAAGCAGGACTATGGCACCACCAACGGTGTGGACCGTGCCGGGCAGCTGACTGCGGATATCGCCGCCTGGCAGGCCCGCTTCGGAGATACGGTGACGCTCTGGTACGGTTATTCGCTGGCCGAGGTGACCGGTTCCTCCAGCCAGCTGGGAGCCCCTGCGGCCCAGCTGGGCGTGAAGAACCTGCTGGTGAAGGTCCCGTCCTCCTCTACGCTGGATGCAGCGGCCCGGGAGGAGCTGACCCTCTCCCTGACCGAGGCAGGTGTGGAGCATCTGGTCATCCGGGACGATGCCGCCAGCTATTTTGAGTGATCCCTGCGTTTTTGTGAGAGGGAGGGAAGTATTATGAACAAAACATCCTGTTTTTCCCCGGCGCACATCCTGCTGCCGTCGGAACAGATCCCGGTGGGGCAGTGGGGCTGTGTGGCCTGCGATCAGTTCACCAGTGACCGCTCCTATTGGGAAAAGGCTGCGCAGGCCGCCGCAGGCGGCCCCAGCACACTGGACCTGATCCTGCCGGAGGTCTATCTGGAAGAGGATGACGTGGATGCAAGGATCAGTGCCATCCATGCGGCCATGGACGATTACGCCCGGAACGTGCTGACCCGCGCGGTGGACGGCTTCATTTATGTGGAGCGCACCGAGCAGAGCGGCCGGGTGCGGCAGGGCCTTGTGGGCAGGATCGACCTGGAGGCATACAGCTATGCCGAGGGTGCGGTGCCTGCCATCCGCCCCAGTGAGCACACCGTGGAAAGCCGCATCCCGCCCCGCATGGCGGTGCGCCGGGGGGCAAGGCTGGAAACGCCCCATATTATGATGCTGGCCGATGACCCCGGCTGCACCCTCATCGAGCCCATCGGCGAGAAGAAGGAGCAGCTGCGCAAGGTCTACGAGGGCGACCTGATGCTGAACGGCGGCCACATTGCCGGCTGGGCAGTGGAAGATCCCGCCCTGCTGGCACAGATCGACAGCGCCCTGAACGCTCTGGGCAGCCAGGAGGCCTTTGATGCCCGGTATCCCCAGGCAAAGGGCGGCGCGCCCCTGACGCTGGCCGTGGGCGACGGCAACCATTCGCTGGCTTCCGCCAAGGCCTGCTGGGAGGAGCTGAAAAAGACCCTGACCCCGGAGCAGCAGCTGACCCACCCGGCCCGCTGGTGCCTGGCTGAGGTCTGCAATGTCCACTCTCCGGCCATTGAGATCGAGCCCATCCACCGTGTCCTTTTCAATGTGGACTGCGGTGCCGTGCTGCTGGCCCTCATCGCGTGGAGCGATTCCCACGCGGCTGGCATCTGCTTCGGCGATGCAAAACAGCAGTCCTTTACGCTGGCAGGCCCCCATGTGGCCAATGTGCTCAGCTTTGAACATCCCGTTGCCCCGCTGACCGTGGGCACCATTGACGCATTCATTGAGTATTTCATGGCCCGCCACATCGAGGCCCGGGTGGATTATGTCCACGATGAGCCCGCTGTCCGCGCCCTGTGCAGGCAGGGGGGTGTGGCTTTCCTGATGCCGCCCTTTGAGAAGAGCGATCTGTTCAAGGGCATCGTTATGGGCGGTGTGCTGCCCCGCAAGACCTTCAGCATGGGGCACGCAGAGGAAAAGCGCTATTATATGGAATGCAGAAACATTTTAGGTGAAGAATGACATTTAACGAACTGAATCTTTCCGCGCCTGTGCTGCGTGCTGTGGCACAGGCGGGCTATGAATCCCCCTCGCCCATTCAGGCGGCGGCCATTCCGCCGGTGCTGGCCGGGAGGGACTTGATGGGCTGCGCCCAGACGGGTACCGGCAAGACGGCTGCCTTTGCGCTGCCCATGCTCGACCGCCTGACTGCCAGCGCGCCCCGTAAAAAGGGTGCCATCCGCGCCCTGATCCTGACCCCTACCCGGGAGCTGGCTTTGCAGATCGGCGAGAGCTTTGAAGCCTACGGCAAGTATCTGACCCTGCGCAGCACCGTCATCTTTGGCGGTGTGGGTCAGGCTCCGCAGGTTGCAGCCCTGAAAAAGGGCGTGGACATCCTCATTGCCTGCCCGGGCCGCTTGAACGACCTGGTGGGGCAGGGGCTGCTGGACCTCTCCAACATTGAGATCTTTGTTCTGGACGAAGCCGACCGGATGCTGGATATGGGCTTTGTCCACGACGTGAAAAAGGTGATCGCCAAGCTGCCCAGGCAGCGCCAGAACCTGATGTTCAGCGCCACCATGCCCAAGGAGATCGAGCAGCTGGCCGCAGGCATCCTGCACGACCCGGCCTTTGTCAAGGTAGACCCGGTGTCCAGCACGGTGGACCGCATCCAGCAGAGCCTGTATTTTGTGGAGAAGGGCAACAAGAAGTTCCTGCTGCCCTGGCTCATCAAAAACCTGAGGCCTGAGGTGGTGAACGCGCTGGTGTTCAGCCGCACCAAGCACGGGGCCGATAAAATCGCAAAAGACCTGAACAAGCAGGGCATCCCCGCTGCCGCCATCCACGGCAACAAGAGCCAGACCGCCCGCGTGACGGCGCTGGAGGATTTCAAGGCGGGCAAGACCCGGGTGCTGGTGGCGACCGATATCGCCGCCCGTGGCATTGACATCAGCGAGCTGTCTCATGTGTTCAACTACGACCTGCCCGAGGTGCCCGAGACCTACGTCCACCGCATTGGCCGCACGGCCCGTGCCGGTGCCGACGGCACTGCCGTCAGCTTCTGTGCCCCGGAGGAAAAGGAATATCTGGCCGGGATCGAAAAGCTGAACCGCCGCCAGATCCCGGTCGTCTCCGGCCATCCCTGGGACGGCGTGCCCGCCCCTGTCAAGGCTGCGCCCCCGGTGCGGGGCAAAAAGCCCAAGGCGGAAGCAGAGCAGCCGGAAAAGCCTGTGAAGGCAGAGAAGCCTGCCAAAGCAGAAAAGGCAGCCAAGGCCGAAAAGCCCGCTGCCCCCAAGAAGGAAAAAGCGGCTGCAAAACAGCCCAGCCCCAAGAATACCGAACCGAAAGAAGGAACATCCATGGAGGAAAACCAGAAGCGCACTTCCGGCGGCCGCAGTGAGAACCGCCGCTCCAATAACAGCCGCACCCGCCGCGAGGGCAATGCCCAGCAGCCGGCCAACCGCGGCAGTAATGCTCAGCCTAAATTCGACCCCCACTTTGTGAGCGCCCCGGAGGCTACCCCCCTGCGCCCGGTCAAAAAGGCTCCGGCTGCGCAGCCTGCTGCAAAGCAGACTGCTCCGGCCCAGAACGGCCAGCGTCAGCGCGGCGGTCAGCCTGCCCGTGCCGAGCAGCGCACCGACCCGCGCACCGAGCAGCGGGCAGAGCGGAACAGCCGCAATGCCCGCCCGGCCCAGAACAGCCAGAGTCAGCAGGGCAGCCGCAATAGCCGCAATGCAGTGCAGAGCAGCCGCCCGGCCCGCTCCGCCAAGAGCGAGGCACCCCGCGGCCGCAGCCGGAACACCGCCCCTGCACGGGACGAGGACCCGGGCCTGATGCTGATCAGCCGCCGCCCGCCCCAGCAGAAGTTCACCAACTTTGAAGAGTATATGACCGCCCACGGCGGTGCCACCGCACCCATTGAGGATCACACCGATGAAACCTGAGCCGTTTACCCCCTGGCAGTGCCCGCTCTGCGGCGAACCCCTGACCGGGGACACTGCCCTGAAATGCGGCAGGAACCACAGCTTTGACCGGGCGAAAGAGGGGTACTGGCACCTGCTGCCGGTGCAGAGTATGCGCACCAAGGCCCCGGGCGACAGCAAAGAGATGGTCGCCGCCCGCCGTGCCTTCCTGAACGCCGGGTATTACGGCATCTTCGGCCGGGCGTTGGGGGAACTGTGCCTTGCGTACGGCGCTGCCGCCGGGGCAGATGCACCGCTCCACCTGCTGGATGCGGGCTGCGGCGAGGGCTGGTACGACCGCTGCATTGCACAGGCCTTTGCGCAGGCGGGCAGGCCAGTGCAGCTGGCGGGTTTTGATATCGCAAAGCCTGCGGTGCGTCTGGCCGCAAAGGCACTGCCTGCCGCAAAATACGCGGTGGCATCCAGTTTTGCCCAGCCTGTCCGCACCGGATGGGCCGACCTGCTGCTCAACTGCTTCTCGCCCTTTGCGCAGGAAGAGTTCCGGCGTGTGCTGCGCCCGGGCGGACGGATGATCTATGTTGTGCCCGGTGCGGAACACCTCTACCAGATGAAGGCTGTCCTCTACGACACGCCCTATAAAAATCCGGTGCAGGAGGTGGCCTATGAGGGCTTCCGTCCCATCGGGGAGCGGGAGGTCTCGGGCAGCATCACGGTGCCTGCCGGGCAGCTGGAGGCGCTGTTCGCCATGACCCCCTATTACTGGAAAACGCCACGGGATGGCGCAGCCCGCCTGGCCGCCCTGCCCGAGCTGACCACGGACATCGCGTTCCGCTTCCTTGTGTTTGAAAAAGAGTGATCGAAAAGCCCCCGGCCTGTGAGGATACAGGCCGGGGGCTTTTTGCGTGCAGAAAACAGGGTCACATCGCGATCCAGCCCAGTGCGTTGGCGACCGAGCTGGCCAGGATGATAGCCGCGAAGATGGGGCAGAGATACCGGAGCATAAAGTTGAACACCGGTTTGCGGCGGAAGGGCTGACCTTCCCGTGTGACCTCTTCCTCGATCTTTTCCACACCGACGATCCGGGAGACCAGCAGGCAGGTGGCAATGGCCGCAATGGGCATCATCACCGAGTTGGTCAGGAAGTCGAAGAAATCGAGGAACTGCATCCCGAACACGGTCACGCCGGCAAGGGGGCCGTAGCCCAGCGCGGAAAGGCTGCCCAGTGTGATCATAATGCAGCCGATGAGGATGGTGGAGCGGGTGCGGTCCCAGCCCAGCTCGTCCTCAAAGGTAGAAACAGCACTCTCGGTCAGGGCAATGGAGCTGGTGAGGGCCGCGAACAGCACCAGCACAAAGAAGAGCACGCCTACGGCAGTGCCCATGCCCATGCTGGCAAAGACCTTGGGGATGGTAATGAACATCAGGGCCGGGCCCGCCTGCAGGGTGTCAGGGTCGCCGCCCGAAAAAGCGAACACGGCGGGAATGATCATCAGGCCCGCCATGATGGCAATGGCGGTGTCGAAGATCTCCACGTTTTCCGTGGACTGCTCAATGGACACGTCCTTTTTCATGTAGGAGCCAAAGGTCACCAGAATGCCCATGGCAATGGAGAGGGAGTAGAACATCTGCCCCATGGCGGAAACCACCGTCATCCACGAGAAGTTGGCCGGGTTGGGGACCAGAAAATACTTTACGCCTGCCAGTGCGCCGGGCCGGGTGACCGAGTAGACGGCAATGACCACCGAGAGCACCACCAGCACCGGCATCATCACCTTGGAAACGCGCTCCACGCCGTTGCGCACGCCCGCAAAGATGATGCCCAGCGTGATAAAGGCGAACAGCAGGAACGAGATCTCGGCCAGCAGACCGTTGGAGATGAAGCCGGAGAAATACCCGTCCGATGCCAGCGCGCTGCCATGGCCGGTGAGATACTGGGCCAGATAGTGGATGACCCAGCCGCCGATGACCGAATAATAGGGAACGATCAGGATGGGGATGACGGCGTTGATCCAGCCGCCGAACGCCAGCCCCTTCCCTTTGCCAAAATGGCTGTAAGCGCCCACCGGGCTTTTGCGGGTCATCCGGCCCAGCGCCGTTTCGGCAATGATCATGGTGTAGCCAAAGGTGACAGCCAGCAGGATGTAGATGAGCAGAAAAATGCCGCCGCCGTATTTTGCGGCCAGATACGGGAAGCGCCAGATATTGCCCAACCCGACCGACGCACCGGCGGCGGACAGCACGAATCCGAGTTTGCCGGAAAACGCGCTGCGCTTGTGGTGAGTTTCCATGTTTTTTTCCTCTTTTCCAATTGATAAACTCAAGTGTAACATAGAGAAAGCGGGATTTCAACGAATCGCAGGCGTTTCACCGGTGGAGAGATTTCAGGCGGAAGGTGAAGAAAAGTGAATCATCTTCTGGTAAAGGGCTCCATGCCGTGCTCCTCGGGGGTGTAGTATTCCATCAGGGAGATGTAGTTTTCCGGGTGGTGGCAGAACGCCGCGCGCAGAACGCTGTCCAGCTCGCCCCGGGCGGTGAGCAGGCGGATGATGTACTGGGCCACCATCTGCACCACATCGGTCTCGATGCCGTAGCACAGGCCGACCGCCAGCACCGGGATCAGGATCTGCCGGGCCAGCAGGGGCACGTTCTGGCCGTACCGCTCAAGGATGGGGCGGCTCATGGTGGAGGCGGCCCAAACGCTGCCCACGATCTGCCAGTAATCGATCTCTTTCATGTGGGAAAGGGTCTGCAGCCGCTCCACGATCTCACCGTCGCTGAGGATGTAGCCATCGACCACCTCTTTTTCGGAGCGGATAAAGGCACACTGGATCATGTCCATGATGGCGGTTTCGTATTTCTGGTGGAAATTTTCCCGGGAAACGCAGAACTTGGCCACGATGTCGATGAGGGCACTGGTGTCCTCGGCGGTGGCAAGGCTGCTGACCACCAGCGGCGTGGGGCCGAATTCCGCCCCCAGTGCGTCCAGATCGGCCAGCTCTTCGGCATTTCGGGTGGCGGGCAGAAAGCGGTCACAGCCGTTGCGGTGGTAGCCCCAGGCAGCGGGCAGCACCCGGGCCACCGCATCGCCGCTGGAAATGATGCTGAAGATGTTGCTCTCGGGCCAGCTTTCCAGCAGGGTGCCGTCCGGGGCGTGGTTGGCATCGAAATCCTGCTGCAGGTCAGGCCGGTCAGCGGCAGTCAGGGCCGCAGGCACCGCAAAGCCGTAGGCATAGATGTTCTCCCGCCCCAGCTGGGGGAGCTCCCGGGCAATCTTTGCCGCCAGCAGATTTGCAATGATGGAACCGCGGCTGTAGCCGCCCAGCCAGAGCTTGAAGGCACCGCTCTGCCCGGCCCGGGCCAGATAGGCTTTGAGGGACGCAAACACCGCCGCCACAGGCGTGACAAAGCCGGTGTGCGCGCTGGTATCGCCCATGTGGAAGTTGCTGGCCCACTCGCCGCCGTAGCCGCCGCCCCGCAGGATAAGCGCCACAAGGGTGGTGCGCTGGCCGTTCAGGGTCAGGGTTTTGCGGGCCAGCGAATAGCCCACAAAGTCCCCGGCCCGGCCGGTGTCAAGGTCGTAGTTGCAGAACAGTGCGTCCCCGAAGCCCAGGGCCTCGTAGGCGGCAGCAATGTGGGCTTCCCGCCCCACGGAGCCGTTGACCCAGTATTCCGCATCGCTGGCCACGGTGTTGGCCGCAGCGCAGACCAGACCCAGCGTTGCCAGCGCCAGCTGGTGGTCATATTGGGTGGCCGGGTGGGTGAAAAAGCTGTCGGAGTAATAGAACGTGTGGGTCAGGTCACAGCCGCTCAGGTCACTGCGGATGCCGATGGTGTAGCGGCCATCCGGCACTGCATGGCCCACGGAGCCCTGCCCGGCGGCCCGGACCATCAGCCCGGGCAGCAGAGTGCTGCCGGCCGCAAACCCCAGCACCTTGCAAAAACTTCTTCGATCCATAATTTTTCCCCTCAAAACCAGAATGGATTTTTTCTTAGTATACCGTATCCCGGGCGGGGATACAATCCAAAGTTTTCCGGGCGGCAAAAAACGGGCCGGTGTTGCGCACACCGGCCCGTTATGTTACACTGTTGTTCAGTCCAGATCCTTGCAGCACTCCACGATGTGGTGGAACATCTGCTCCACGGCGGGAGCCATGGCGGTGGGACGCTGGACGGCCAGACCCACCACCCGGTCCTCTTCGGGTTCGATGGGGTAGATCTTGACCGCTGCCGTGCAGTTGCGCAGCAGCATCCGGGGCATGATGGAAATGCCCAAGCCCGCCTCGACCATGGCAATGTTCGACTGGTCATCGATGACATGGCAGCGGCGCTCCGTTGAGATGGAATACTTCTTGAGGAACTGACGCATCTCCGCGTCGGTGGCATCCCACTGCACCACAAAGTTCTGCCCGTTCATCAGGGCGGGGGTCATCACGCCGTTGGGCGGCTCGGGCCAGTCCATGGGGGTGATGCAGAGCAGCGGCTCGTGGAACAGCTCGGTCAGAACAAACTCCTCCCGGCAGTTGTTGGAGAGGAAGGCGATGTCCACCTGACCGGTGCGCAGCCACTCCTTAACATCGTCGTAGGTGCCCTGATAGACCTCGACTTCGATCTGGGGGTAGTGGTCCATAAAGCCCTTGAGGATGCTGGGCAGCAGCCCGGAGCAGATCGAGTTGAAGGCACCCAGCTTGACCTTGCCCTTTTCCAGGCCGTTCAGGCGGGCAATGCTCTGCTGCAGGGCCTCGTCGCTGTTCAGCACCGCACGGATGGAGGGGTACAGCGAAGCGCCGTAGCTGGTCATGGTGACGCCGTTTTTGCCGCGATTGAATAAGGTAAAGCCCAGCTCGGCCTCCATCACGGCGATGGCGTGGCTGATGGCCGAGGGGGTCAGATGCAGCTGCTGAGCCGCCTTGTTAAAGCTGCCCTGCCGTGCAACTGCGTCGAAAATCTCATAAGAAAACAGCGTCATTCCCAATGCCTCCTTCCGGTCTGATCTGGTTCGGAGACGCTTGATCCTCTGTGAATCTTTTTCATCTTTGGTTTGAGATAGTTCAATTATCTTCTTGATTTTACTATCCCGCGTCCGTCCTGTCAAGCATTTTGGGCTGATTTGTGCACACTCTGTGCAGATTTTGCCGCAGCAGACGCAGGAAATGCCACCTTTCCGCCGTTATAGTTCTTATAACGATTTTTTACAAACTGACCGAGGTGTTTTTTTTATGACCGCACTTTCCCCGCGCTGCAGCTTCAGCGGCACCGCCCTTAAAACCATTGCCTGCATCACCATGCTGGTGGACCACATCGGCGCGTCCTGCATCGAGGCAGGTATCCTTACGCCCGGGCTGGACAGCGGCACCCTCTCGCGGGACACCCTTTCCGCCTATCCGCTGTACCGGCTGGACATGGTGCTGCGCTTCACCGGGCGGCTGGCCTTTCCCCTGTTCTGCTTTCTGCTGGTGGAGGGCTTTGTGCACACCCACAACGTCAAAGGCTACCTTGGGCGGCTGGTGCTGTTCGGCCTTCTGAGCGAAGTGCCTTTTGACCTTGCGTTCTTCCGCACCCCCTTTGACTTCAGTGCGCAGAACGTTTACTGGACGCTGGCGCTGGGCGTGCTGGCCATGGCAGGTCTGAAGCATTTTGAAAAGCCGGACGGCTCTGCCAGCTGGAAAGGACTCTTGTGTGCGGCAGGCTGCACGCTTGCGGCGCTTCTGGCCTGTACGGACTACAACGGCATCGGCGTGCTCATCATCTGCGCGCTGTACCTGACCCGTGGCGACCGCAAGCGGCAGTGCATCGTGGGAGCCGTGCTGTTTGCCTGGGAGCTCACCGCCCCGCTGGCCTTTGTGCTGGTCTGGTTCTACAACGGGCAGCGGGGCGCGTGCAGTCCGCTGCAAAAGAAGGCCTTTTACTGGTTCTATCCTGTGCACCTGAGCGTGCTGGCTGCGGTGACGAATCTTCTGCTGTAAAAAAGCAAAACGCGCTTTTCGGAAGGCCCCGGAAAGCGCGTTTTGTGTAAAAATCTGTTCAAGCCATGTGTAGCTGCTCTTTCAGTGCCTGCTGAAGGACGCGGGAGAAATTGATCCCCTGTGCCATGGCGGCATCGTTCAGCCAGGCAGGGATGGAAAGTGTCTTTTTGACAGATCTCTCGAAATGCTGTTTGGCATATTCTGCCACGTCAACAGAAACAACATTGACAAATGCTTCGGGAACAGGCTCGTCGGGAGCAAGTGCCCGAGACACAGCGATTGGGTCGATGGAACCCGGACGAGACGGTGTGGGAATCGTTTCGCCATCCCGCTTGCAGGTGTAGAGATAGCCTGCAAGGCAGTCCACAGCCATCTCCATGGCTTCCTCAAAGGTATCACCCTGTGTTGCAAGGTTGTTCAAATCAGGAAAAACGACAGAATAACCTTCTGCCTCTTTATAAAAACAAGCCGGATACATGGATAACATCCTTCATCCCTCCTGTATGATGATATGGCATTATTTGAGCCCTGCCTGCTTTCGGATGGAAAGCTCTGTGCGGCGGTCAAGTTCTTTTCCCTTGTGAAAAGGAATCGTGACCTTGCCGGGTTTTGTGGGATGGACATACTGACGGTGGGAACCGACCTGTTCCTTGAAGACCCAGCCATCGGCAAGGATCAGCTTTTCCATTTCACGCGGTTTTGGCGGCACAAGCTTCACATCCTTTCAAGAGGAGTATACCATATTATACGTATTATGTAAATACGGATTGAAAGATAAGATGAGAACAAAAATGGAAAAAGCCCGGTGATTTCAAAGAATCATCGAGCTTTTTCTTGGCGGAGTAGGAGGGAT
>ENA-OVGI01001117-OVGI01001117.1-human-gut-metagenome-genome-assembly--contig:-NODE-1117-length-14516-cov-4.635572_pt1 | contig 14516 bp, 13 predicted proteins | sample MGYA00237771_ERZ505421 | MGnify/ENA primary metagenome ERZ505421 (study PRJEB26158, sample SAMN06016378) | human gut metagenome | biome: human gut; feature: ankylosing spondylitis patient; material... | reverse complement strand
AACATGGGAAAAATAAATCCTCCTCATTTAAATTAAGGTGGCTTTATAGATGAATTAATAGAGTATCTAGATTATTTTATTATGAGGAAAAATGAACATATATCATATTTAAATAATGAATATCCTTCTGTTAGGATAATGAATGTTTGTGGAAAAATATTTGTCTGCAATTGAAAAATATATCATGTTATTAAATAGAGATGAGCTATATGAGAAACTAGAAACTGCTATACTTAATCTTCCAAAGAGAACTTTTTTAAATTATCGTGAACCATTAAATATTAGATTGTATGAAAAAGATTAAGACTTTAGAAAAAATTCGTTTGTCTGACAAGACAATAAAAAAATGAAGGAACAGGCTTCTTCCCTCCTTCATGCTTTTATGAGACAACAGGTCCAGAAGGATGCCTTTTCCCTGATCCTAATATGAATTATGGCAGTGGTTCCCCACTTCCACCGAGTTGTACATGTGGGTGCTCTGGTTGTATTTGGGATGATGGTGGTACTGGCTTTTCTCTTGGCATGAATATGAATAAAATCGGATAAATTATGAAAAAGACATGGTTGATATGCTTGGTTCTGGCTTCGTTTGTATGTGGATGTCAGAGTAAGAAGGAAAGTAATGCTGTCCTTTTTGAGAAATTCTTAGATAAGAATGTTGCGTCATTCGCCAAGGTCATGGCAGAAAGCGGAGTCGATACAATACAGGCCAAAAAGTATTGCAGATGTGTGTTTACCCAGCTGTATGGCATTGACTCTACATTCTTCAAACTTCCTAACGATAGTATCAATAGCCTAATCGATAAACATAGTCTATTGATAGAAGAGAAATGTGGAAATCTGAAGAAATGATTATCACTATTATTCCGCTCTACAGTCGGAAATCGGTTTCTCTCGTCATCCTTTCATTATCCGTTGAAACGTCCTGTTGATGGGGGGGGGCCGGTAGTGAATAGGGACCCTACATTGTCCCCCCAGTCTCCTTTCAGCCTCCTTTCATTCGTAATACTTTTGGGGGCGTGACACAAATACTGAAGGCAGATTTGAAAGGACGTGATAAGCCTGGCTGAAAGGAGGATGAAAGGGTATCCTTACATTATTAACCGTCTGATTATATGAATGTTTTGATTAAAATGTAAGGATGAACGGAGAACGAGAATAACTGACTTGGTGAGGGGGAGTGATGCAATCTACCCTTACACAAAAAGATGCCGAGCTTTGCTTAAAACCTCAAGGCCTTTTGGCAACGCGTATATTCGCATCGGGCAACGCAAATATACGCGTTATTTTTTTTATTTCTTAATCAGCTGGAAGGCTTTAGCCAAAGCATCTTCCTGTGGCACTGCATAATCGGGCAATGTACCATGTATCTCCTTTTCGTCCGCGCCATATTGCCAAAAACGTTTGAACGAAATAGTGCAACTCAATCCCGACACCGGCAACTTATAATAGATGATATCGCCGAAACTCACATTCATGCCACCGGATTCCTCGCCGATAACCGTCCCCATGCCAAACTCCTTGAAAGCCCAGGCAAACGAACCGGCAGAAGAGAATGTATGATGACTTATCAACAGATATACACTGCCTTCGTAATGACCTTCTTCTTTGGTGAGCGGAGGAATAAGATTTCCTTTTGATTCATCATTATAAAAAGACCATCCGGGAACCATTTGGGTTCTTCCCGTCAAGCGTATGGTGGTGGGCGTGACGCGTACCAGGGCCTTGCCCATTTGCTTAAAAGGCTTGGGAGAAATGTAGCGGAAAAGAACATCTCCTACCATCGAATTACCTCCGCCGTTGTTGCGCAAGTCAATGATTAAATTCTTAATGCCCTTTTCGCGCAGGGTTACAAACATGGAGTCGGCAAACATCTTCATCCGCTGCGGATTATTAAAGCTTCTAAAATCCATAACGGCTACCTTCTTCTTTTCATCCACTTTGAAAGAATAATCCGGCACCCGCGCCTGCTCTTTCTTCTTCGGCATACGGGGAAGAAGTTCCGCCCACGTAGTAGGATGCAAGGTGACTTCAAGTTTCTTTTTGCTATCTTTCATACGATAAACGACATCGTATTTATCTGCGGCATACATCATTTCAAACAATGCCGAAAAATCAGAATTAATACGTTCTATACGGAAGAAATCGCGTTCTCCGCTTGCATAGTCCATCATCGATTCTATCAGTTCCCTACTCTCCTTTCCGTTGATGGAAAGAACTTCCGCATCTTGGGGTATCAGGTTGTCAATGCACCCTCTTACACGCAGTGTGTAGTCGGACTTTACATTGACAAACAAGGGGAGCCGAATAGTAGATGAAGTAAAATAATCATTAAAAGGAAAACGAAGCATGGTGTGCCCGTCGCCTAACTTCGTGACCAACGGAGCCGCATACTTAAACAGCTCTACCGTGGTAACAGAATCGGGCAACTGCTGCTTCACCCTATTTACCGATTTAAACCATTCGCTTTGTCTGCACACGGAAAACATATCGGGATGGACTTCGCTGAGAGTATAGACCAAGGCGTCGATATCGAACTGCGCCTGCTTCTTTGAAAGCAATCCGCCGGCAGAGCGTTTCAACATATCCCGCGAGGGTTCTTCCAAAGGATTTGCCGATACCCATTTTATCCGGGTCATGGCGGAATCACCTTGATGAGTGACCACCACAAAATCATAACATCCTTCTTTGGCTACATTGAACCGGATGGTATCTATCTTGCTTCGGAATACAACTTCCTCTCCCGATGTCTCAAATACATCGGGACGAAGAGAGGGATTAATCACCCATGGAATTTGTTGTTCTTTACCATCGACCGTAATGCGCAGCACTTTACCATCAGTTTTAAGTACTTGCATTTGTTCTACTTTCTTTGCTTTTTCTCCAACACCCTGTGCAGCCAATGGGCTTGTCGCGCCGGAAAGACATAGCAGTAATGTCCATCTGAAAAATTTTGTTTGTGTCATGTTGTTTGTTAATTATTTAATAATCCCATACTCAATCCGTGAGTATAGTCTGTGCCAAAGTTATCTTTTTAAATCAATAAAACAAACGGATTGGCGTTTAAATATGGACATTCTGCAATCTTAATAGCGTTCGTGCATCAGTTATCTCCATCCGCAGCAGGAGCAGCATCTTCTTTTCGCATGCTAAACTCACAACCGCAATATCTTTGGTTGTAAAAATCATATTCCTTAATAATGGCAATACGACGCTCGCTCAAACCGCCTTTACGCCAGTTCTGTTCCCAATAAGTAACATCGGGATAGCGGGCAGTGGCATAACGTCCCGCCTCTTCTATCTGCTCCAGGCTTTTCCATCGGCTGGATGCCAGCGTAGTGGTTATCACGGAGAATCCATGCTCGTGGGCATAGCGCGCCGTTTCCAACAGACGCATCTTGAAACAGCGGAGGCAACGCCCTCCACGCTCAGGCTCCTGCTCCATCCCCGACATTTGGCAACGCCAAGCCTCATGGTCATAATCGGCATCTACAATCTCCAATCCCAAGGAACGGGCATAGCGGGTACATTCATCTTTCCTTATGTTATACTCTTCAAGCGGATAGATATTCGGATTACAATAATAGATGACAGGGGTAATGCTGTGTTGCATCAGACACTCAATGATGGCTGACGAACAGGGGGCGCAACAAGTATGGAGCAACACCTTGTCGGCTCCTCCCGGAACTTCAAGTTGGAATTTCTTTTTCATACGGCAAATTTAATAGATATTTGCCATACTGACCAGCGGTTCGTACAATTTTTCAATATCCTTGGCGTCCATTTCTATCTCCACTTGGTCGCCGGGAACAAGCGTCTCACCCGCAGCAGGCAGGGTTTTGTGGTCACGGCGGATGCTGAGAATGATACAGTTGTTGGGTAAAGTCAGTTTATCCACTTCTTTTCCATCCAAATAAGAGCCATCCATTATTTCCACATACAGATGATAACGCGCACCCTCGACTTCAGGAAACTCCGGGTTGTGGTTGCGAAACATCCTGTCATAAAGCAATACATTGTAAGGCTTGATTTGAAGAAGTTCCGTAAAATAATAAGTCAGTCCGCCCACTACGATAGAAGGATAAAACACCTCAAAGTGGCCTGTTATTTCTGTTATCAGCACAATAGCGGTCAGCGGAGTGCGCACCACTGCTACCAAGAAAGCTACCATCCCGACAAGCATCATATAACTGACATTTTCATACCCTATCACTCCGCGCTGTACCAATACGAGCCCGAATAATTGTCCCAACAAACCTCCTGTCACCAGAGTCGGAATAAAGCTTCCTCCCGGTAATCCTGAAGACAATGAAAGCAAAGTGAATACAAAATGAATCAATATCATGACGCCGAGCCACCGGATGTCGTGCGTACCGTCCATTCCCTGCATCATCAAAAACTGTTCTCCGCCTCCCGTCAAGTTGGTCTCGGTCAGAGAAATAGCGTATGCCGCAATCAGCAAATACAACATTTTAGTATAGACAGAGAGTTTCAACGTCGGCAACCATCGTTGAAAAAAGGGAACTATAAGCGAATAAAACTTTGCTATGGCAGCAATCACGGCAGCAAAAAGGATATAAAGCTCCGCCTGCCGCCAAAAAGACAAACCGGGAGAGACGGCATTTATCAGATGATAAGGAGTAGTGGGAAACATCCAACTCGCCACACCGCCCGCCACCACGCCTGCCAATAAAGTAGTAATGGCTGTTTTGGGAGCATCAAACCGTTCAATGGATTCGATGACCAACAGAGAAGAAGACAAGGGAGCTGCAAAAGCTGCTGAAAGTCCGGCACCGGCCCCTGCCGCCAGCAACTGTTTTCGTTCACCTTTCAGAATATGTCCCCATCGGGATACCAATGTTCCGATATATGAACCAATCTGAACGGAGGGCCCTTCACGACCCAACGACAGCCCTGCACTCAAAGCTAATATTCCCCCAAAAAACTTTGCTATCAGTTCCTTGAAAGGATGGTCGTAATGAATACGTCCGTTGATAGCCGCCCTTGTCTGGGGAATACCGCCTCCGGCTATCAAAGGCATCTTCTTTACCATCAGGGCAACCCCGATAAGGATGGCCCACAGAGAAAAGAACAAGACAACATGATAGTACCACGGATAATGGGCAGTGAAGAAGGCTTTTCGGATATCAAAGAATTCCCATAACAAATAATGATAGGGCACGGCAATCAGCCCCGTAAGCAAACCAACAAATATACTTACGAAGTAAAGGCGGGCATCAATCAGTTTTAATCTCCAGATACGCCATTTCCGCAGATTGCTCAACTGTTTCCATTTCTGTTTCCACTTGTTCGGTTCCATTGTGAGGAATAAACAAATGAAAAAGAAGAAGGTTTTGGTTTAAATTAATAAGTAAGATAGTTGATTTTCTATTTAAATAATGGTTTCAACATCTTAGGAACTTCTATTTCGTTCTCCTTCAACTGATTCAAACAAATCTTTCCCTTATCCGATAAAGTAAAATACATCTGCCGCTTGTCTTTATCGCCCAAACTGCGAACTATCAACTCTTTATCTTCTATCGAACGAATCACTTTCGATGTATTGGAATGAGTAAGCCCCAACTGCTTGGCGATATCTCCCGAAGAGAGCCTCGGCTCTTGACGAAGGCAACACAAAAGCATCCCTTCGTTCAGGCAAAGCCCGTATCTCTTCTCAAATCTCGTTTCAAAATCGGTTATCGCTCTATAAAAATCACGAATCTTACAAAATGGTTCCATACTTATCTTCCAATCGATATATAGCTTTCATACCACAGTGGCGGACACATTTCCCGCATTCGATACATTTATCCGAATCGATACGAGGCAAGCCGAAACCGGTCTGGCTGATGGCCTGTTGCGGACAAATCGAAATCAACGGACAACGATGATTCTGCGGACAACGGTTCTTATCTACGACAAGAGGCATAAAATTACTCATTTTTTCAATAATACACCATCGATTGCCTCTTTAAACGAACTTTTGGGCATCGCCCCCATAGCCATTTGAGGCTTGTCATTCATGGGTATGAACAAAAACGAAGGTATGCTACGGATATTGAACAATGCCGCTAACTCTCGCTCCTGCTCGGTATTCACCTTATAAACATAAATCTGCCCGTCATACTCCGCAGCCAGCTCTTCCAATATCGGAGCCACCATTTTACACGGTCCGCACCAAGAGGCATAGAAATCGATAATCGCCGGTTTATCTCCTAAATATATCCACTCCTCGGGATTTTTTTTATAATCCACTATTTTCTTTAAAAAATCAGCCTTTGTCAATTCGATCGTTTTCATTTTATTTTCTTTTTTACCATTATTTATCGCTTTCGTTTCACAGGCGGCAAGCATAAGCGATAGTATACCCACCGTCAAAAACAACACTCGTTTAATCATATTTCTTTTCTCTTTTGAATGAACTCACAAACAATCCTCCTATCGCTGCTCCCCAAACCGTACTGGCAAAAGGAGAAGAGGTAATAGGACACGTACCCGTCGCACAACCTACGAACCGCCAATAAAGATAACCGCCCAAAGCACCTAACAGAATACCTGTGACCGGGAGCCAATAACGTTTCAACAGCATTTTCATTTTTCAAATTTATTATTTAGTTCTTAATTTATTTTCCAATAGAAATATATTCTACAAGAAATATCACAACAAATATATTCTCTATTTTCCATTAAAACAATTTTCCATAGGAAATATATTCAATTATAACGTTTTTTAACCACCAAGTATCTGCCCTATCCTCTCATATTTTATTTAGTTTAGGCGTAGTAAGAACAAGTAGAGGGCCACTTAAACACCTCCCCTGCCGTGCCCCGTAGCATTGCGGGGTGTGACGCAACCATACGAACAGGGGAGAAGTGCACAATGCTATCCTTATACCGAAACTGAAACACCACTTCCAATCCTCTCCCCCTGTGTTTCCGTTAGGGAATATAGGGGGAGTGCCCGCAGGGCGAGGGGGTTGAAACGACGAAGAGGTTAAAAAAAGCAACAGCAACAATCGGGTTTCATACTCTCCCCCTGCCGTGTCCCGTAGCCTTACAAGGTGTTTTGTCGTACAAAATATAGGGGAGGTGGCACGTAGTGACGGAGGGGTTAGAAAATAGTTAGGAGTATTTATTACCGTTGTAAAATAAAGGGGCTATCAAACAATATGAAATAATGAATAGGCAAAAAAAATTGATTGTCTCACGACAACCAATCTTTGTTAACCTTAATCTTAATCTAATACTATGAAAAACACATTGCAAATGTATGAATTTTCTGTTATACAACATAATTTTCAAACACAATTCTAGCACATTTAACATTATTTCAAATATAAATATACTTGTACTTTATTGGATCGTCATTTTTTTCAAATTATTTTTCAATCCGATTCTCCATTGTAAAAGCAAATCGATGCGCTTTATTTTTCTCGTTCTTTGTACAACACCAAAAGTCAGAATTCCGACATAAACAAATAAATTTGCTTCGACCCTCGGCTTACATTATCTTTGCAGACATGAAAGAAACATCGGCTCTTATCGACAAAGCGTGTCGCAACTTGAATATCGACTCACTGAACGGCATGCAGAAGCAAATGCTCGAAACGGCTACACGGCCAAACGACATTATACTGCTCTCACCCACAGGCTCGGGAAAAACATTGGCATTCCTTCTGCCCGTACTGTCTCGAATCTCCCCCAAAATTGCCGGAGTACAAGCGCTCGTCATCGTTCCCTCCCGCGAGCTCGCTTTACAAATCGACAACGTATTGCGCAAAATCGCCGCAGGTATAAAAATAGTTTGCTGTTACGGCGGCCACTCCGTACGGGAAGAAAGTAAATCGCTCGCCGTAGCTCCCGCTCTTATCGTGGGAACTCCCGGAAGAATCGCCGACCACATACGCCGGGGACGAATCGTACTCGAAACGCTCGATACCCTCGTCCTCGATGAATTCGACAAATGTCTTGCCTTAGGCTTTCAGGACGAAATGCAAGAAATTATCGCTCCCTTGAAAAACGTAAAGAAAAAGATTCTCACCTCGGCAACCGACAGTGAATCTCTACCGGCCTTCACCGCTTTGAAAAAACCGGTAAAGCTCAATTTCCTCGGCTCACGGAAAGACAACGAGACTATGTCGACCGACAGACTATCGCTCTACCGAATCGACTCGCCGATAAAAGACAAATTGGAAACGCTGCTTGCCCTGTTGCACAACCTCAAACCGGGACTCACCCTCATCTTTTGCAACCAACGTGAAAGCGTGGAACGGGTACGGCAGTTCCTCACCGACCGGGGCATTATCGCCGAAGCCTTCCACGGCGGCATGGAACAAGCCGACCGAGAAAGAGCGCTTTGTAAATTCCGCAACCACAGCAGTTACATCTGCATCTCTACCGATCTGGCCGCACGGGGGCTCGACATTCCCGAAGTCAAATACATCGTACATTACCACCTGCCCGTCGACTTCGAAAGTTTCACGCACCGCAACGGACGCACCGCCCGCATGCATGCCGAAGGAGAAGCATTTATCATTCTCGGCCCCACAGAACAAATGCCCGAATACGCAACCGAGGCGACCGACTTCCGAATCGATCCGAAAGCCAACTTCCTGCAAACTCCGCCAATGGCCACATTCCATTTCGCAGCCGGGAAAAAAGAAAAAATAAGCAAAGGAGACATCGTGGGATTCCTCACTCAGAAAGGAAAGCTCGCAGCCGACGAGATAGGGCTCATCGAGATTAAAGACCATTACAGCTATGTCGCTGTAACTCGCGACAAAGCGCACGAAACGCTCACCCGCCTCAAAAACGAAAAGATAAAAGGGAAAAAAGTAAAGATTTCTTTCGGGTACTGAAAAGCACGTTCTATTTTCCTTCCACCATCTTTTCGAACGCCTGCCACAAATTATCGGACGGGACAGGAGCCGTCACGCTCACAAGCTCCTTCGAAACCGGGTGAACAAACTCGATATGACGGGCATGTAACGAAATCCCCCCATCGGGATTGGAACGCTCCGCTCCGTACTTCAAATCCCCCTTGATAGGCGAGCCTATCTTGGCAAGCTGACAGCGGATCTGATGATGCCGGCCTGTTTTCAAATCCACTTCCAACAAGGTATAACGATCGCCCCGAGCCAAAATTTTATAATCCAATACAGCCCGTTTCGCACCCGGTTTCTCCCGGTCGTACGCTACCGACTTGTTACTCTTCTCGTTTCTGACCAAATAATGTACGAGTTCGCCGCTCTCCTTTTCAGGAGCTCGTTTCACGATAGCCCAATAACTTTTCTTTACCTCGCCGTTACGAAACATATCGTTCAATCTCGCCAGTGCCTTGCTCGTCTTGGCAAACACTACCAACCCGCTCACCGGACGGTCGAGCCGATGAGTTACTCCCACAAAGACATTACCCGGCTTATTATATTTCTCTTTCAACCACGCTTTCAACATCTCGCTCAACGGAGTATCTCCCGTCTTATCGCCTTGCACAATCTCAGAGCAACTCTTATTGACAATAATCAGATGATTGTCTTCGTAAAGGGCTTCCATAATTTACACAAATTTCAATCTTGTGCAAAAATAGTACAAACCGAGCGCAGAAACAAATGTGCTTGGATATATCAAGACTCCGCCTATTTTTTCGCAAGCCTTGCAAAATAGCGCAAGCCCCAAAAAAGACAAAACGAACTTTTCGTTTTTCCTATCGAATCGTAGCTTACCTTACCTTCACTTCTCTTGCCCCGACCGAGCCCCCTATTAAAATATATAGAAAAACTTATAACCAAAGACAGGACGATAAAAAAAAATTTATTTTTGCACAGTTTTTTTGCAACCGAATGTAGAGAAATTACGTCTCTATTAGAAAACGACACATACAATGATAAAAAAAGCACTCCTCCTTGCAGGTATATTAGCGGTCTTTTCCACGACAAAAGCGCATCCCGCAACCGACAACGATACGATAGAAGTAGTTTATGCCGACACAACGGGAATCGACATCGACTCCATAGAAGCCTCGATAGATCACATAGAACTCGACGAAGTAACCGTAGAAGCCTCCGCTTGGGTACGTAAAGCAGACCGCAATCTGCTTTTCCCCAATGCCCAACAGATAAAACAGTCGAGTAACGGGTTGCAACTGCTCCAAATGTTACAGATTCCGGGTGTTATCATTAACCCTACCGACAACAGTATCGCTTTGGCCGACAAGAACGAGGTGAGCCTGCGTATCAACGGCCGTCCCGTCGATAACAAGGATATACAAGCTCTTTCGCCCGAACAAATCGTGCGTGTCGAGTATATCGACAACCCGGGCGTGCGTTACGGTGAGGTGGGAGCCGTGATTGATTTCATTGTCAAGAATCCCACTTCGGGCGGCAGTTTCATGGGCGACCTTACCCAAAGTGTCAATCGGGGATTTGGCGAGTACTGGTTGGCAGCCAAAGCCAACAGCGGCAAGTCGGAGGTTTCCTATTCGGGTTGGTTTGCGCCCCGTTGGAATTTAAAAATGCAACGCGACAACTCCGAACATTACGAGCTGCCCGATGGTACTCGCTACACACGCACCGAAAAAAGTCTCGACGGGAGTCGTTTTGTGCAATGGAACAACGGACATTCGCTCAACTACAATTACCTCGATTCCAAAAAGCAGATGTTCAACGCGACACTCAAATTCTATAATTTTCAATACGAGAACCTTTTTCGGGGGCTTCTCACCGACCATTCGCCCGGTGGCACAACTAACCTTATGTTCGACAAAGAGAAAAATTGCCGTATTAATCCCCAGCTTAATCTTTACTATCAGAACAACCTCACCGACGACCAACTGATTATGGCCAATATCGTGGCAAGTTATGAGCAGCCCAATAGCCACCGTATCTATACCGAGGACGAACTTATTTATACCGACGATGATTTCAAGACCGGGGAACCTCTCGTCGGTATCGATAACCTTATCAAAAGCCGCACCTACTCGGTGTTGGGCGAAGTCGATTATGAAAGAACATGGGAAAACAGCCGTGTGACAGCAGGTATCCGCCACACCCAGTCGTGGATTACCAACGATTATGTGGAGCAAGGTATCGACGACCACATGAATCAGGGGAACAGCTATATTTTCGGCGAATATTGGATGCGGTTGGGAAAACATTTTGACTTCTCGGCCGGTATCGGGTATAGCCTCTATTCCTATGCACCCCGTGGACGGGAGTCCCACACCTACTCCATTTGGCGCCCCCGGTTCACGGCCCGATATACCATCGACGACTATTCTTCCCTACGATTCAACTTTGTCCGCATGGGCAGCGTAATCACCCTCGATATGCTCAGCCCCGTAGTTCAGGAAATCGACGGCATACAGCAATCGACCGGGAACCCCGACATAAAGCCCTATGCCACCTATAAATACGAACTGCAATACCAGTACAACCGGGGAATATTTTACGGAAAACTCGGCGCATTCTATACCCATGCTCCCGGTGCGATCATGCCCGAGAAAGTGTGGGTGGGCGACAAAATTCTTACTCGATACAACAACCAAAAGAATGCTGAGGAGCTACGCTTTTACCTCGATACTCGGGTGATGGTTGTCCCCGATTGGATCACCCTGAGTGCCGGGCCAGCCTGGCACCGCTACTGGATGCGGGGGAACAACTATACCCACACTTATAACAACTTTTATGCCTATGCCACCTTCGAACTTTCGCATTGGAACTTTGCGCTCGAAGGTATGCTCCAAACCAACTTTAACCGGTTTTGGGGAGAAACCCTCGAAGGCGGTGAAAATGTACACACCCTTAAACTTTCCTATAACTATAAGGATTGGAATTTCGGAGTGATGGTACTCGATCCTTTTATCAACGACTACAAAGTGAAATCGGAAAACCGGAACCGATATGCTGGATACTATCGCGAAATGACCTCAAATGCCATCAAACAAATGGTCGCATTTAGCGTGAGTTGGAACCTCAACTGGGGTCGTCAACACGAAGCCGGACAACAACGAATCGACAACTCGATCAACAGCGGCTCGGTAAACGCCGCCGGGAAATAAATATAGGAACAATACAGGGGCTATATCTGAACGATATAGCCCCTGTACTATATATGCCTTGTCGTGCAGACCCGATTACATATTCATACCGCCGCAGCAGTGGATAACCTGTCCCGTTACATACGACGACAAATCCGAGGCAAGGAAAGTAGCTACATTAGCCACATCTTCGGGCGTACCGCCTCGACGCAAAGGAATTTGTTTAGCCCATTCGGCTTTCACTTCGTCCGAAAGAGCCGCTGTCATATCGGTGATGATAAAACCCGGAGCGATAGCATTGGCACGCACGCCGCGAGAGCCCAGCTCTTTGGCGATGGACTTCGCCAAACCTATCATACCGGCTTTCGAAGCCGAGTAATTACACTGTCCGGCATTACCCGATACACCGACGACCGAAGCCATATTTATAATACTCCCGCATTTTTGTTTCATCATAATAGGAGTTACGGCATGGATAAAATTAAATGCCGATTTCAAGTTCACGGTAAGAACCATATCCCATTGCTGCTCCGTCATGCGCATCATCAAACCGTCACGAGTGATACCTGCGTTATTCACCAAAACATCGATACGGCCGAAATCCTTTACAATTTCTTCCACCACCTTGTGAGCCTCTTCGAAATTAGCTGCGTTCGAAGCATACCCTTTGGCTCTCACGCCAAAAGCGGCAATCTCTTTTTCGGTAGCTTTACCGTTCTCGTCGATAACAAGATCCGTAAATGCGATATCAGCTCCTTCCGAAGCGAATTTCAGGGCGATAGCCTTTCCTATGCCCCGTGCTGCGCCGGTAATCACAGCGACTTTTCCTTCAAGTAATTTCATAACTCTTTTTTTCATAATACAGGGACAAGACATGCGCCTCGTCCCTTTGGTTCATATTTCTATCGTTTTATTCCGTATAAAATAAAATCCAATATATAATCCTTCAATCTCGATCGGTCTATTCCCGATTCCGAAAAATTATTGCGGATATAAGGGACGTCCAGCCCCCGAAGCGCATAATGAAGCACCGAAGCAGTAGCCGTCACATTAGGAATATGAAATACACCTTGCTCCACGCCCTCGCTCAATATACTCCGCAACAAGGCCACTTCTCGCAAGTCTATACTCCTCCGGGCCTTCTCCACTTTCCAAATATCCCTGAAAAACTCCGCTCGCAATGTCCCGTTACGCACGACAGCTTCTTTCACAGCCTCCAAACGGATATTGATATAGTTGAGCAACTTCTCTTCGGGAGGCAAATCCCGGTTTGTAAGCCCCTCCAATCGAGCGTATAAATGCTTCGATTCGGCTTCCACGACGGCCCAATAAATCTCATTCTTGTTCTTGAAATAGGTATAAATCGTACGGCGACCCTTTCCCGACGCCTCGGCTATATCGTTCATCGTCGTAGCGGCCACACCCTGACGGGCAAACAACTGACGGGCAACATCGATAAGCAATTCTCGTGTACGAACCATAATCCTAATTCATCTATCTGCACATCTGTACAAAACTTGTGCGAAATTACACATTTTTATCATGAAATACCAAAGTATGCACCCCGTTTTTCCTTCATACCACGGTATTTACATTTTTAACAATAAAATAATCTTCTATCATTCAACAACTTAAATAAAATCCAAAAACAAACTACATATATTTCTCTTCAAAATATTTGCTATTTAAAAAATTATCCATACCTTTGCACTCACAAACATCGCGGGGTGGAGCAGTGGTAGCTCGTTGGGCTCATAACCCAAAGGTCGTCGGTTCGAGTCCGGCTCCCGCAACTACACAAGGACTGTAAATTACAGTCCTTTTTTATTTCCCCTTTCAAATCTAACACCTCGTCGAGTTCAAAAATAAGAATATTATACCCCACACTTGCTTAAACTGCAAAAGAACTGCTTTAACCTCTCCCCTGCCCCATAGCATTACGGGGTACTACAAAACAGCAAAGAAAAAAGACCTATATCCGACTTCATTTCCGAAGCCGGTACTACCCTCCTCTCCCCCTGTGTTTCCGTAAGGGAATATAGGGGGAGTGCCCAAGGGGCGAGGGGGTTGAAATAGAAAAAATATAGCCCACTCCCCCTACTCATCGCAAATGAATAGAGGGCCACTTCTAAACTCCTCCCTGCCGTGCCCCGTATGCGGAGTATCGCACTGCAATGAGCGGAGGGTTACTCTCACCCTCCTCCCCTGTGTTTTCGCAAGAAAATATAGGGGAGAACTGAGGAGCGTAGCGACGAGGAGAGGGATTAAAAAGACCAGCAATGGAAGTAATAGAGGAGGGTTAGAATACAAGCAAGCCCCGATAATTGCGGCAGCCCTTCCGGGTTCATTCCTCTCGCTATTGAGAAGAATAAACGAATAAAAGTATAATCATGCCATAATTCCACTATCCCACTATCCTACCTTCGCAAAAAAATCAAACGAGCGATGATAGATACAAGATTCGAAACGACCATAGACCTGA
>ENA-OVGI01001116-OVGI01001116.1-human-gut-metagenome-genome-assembly--contig:-NODE-1116-length-14526-cov-5.523184_pt1 | contig 14526 bp, 10 predicted proteins | sample MGYA00237771_ERZ505421 | MGnify/ENA primary metagenome ERZ505421 (study PRJEB26158, sample SAMN06016378) | human gut metagenome | biome: human gut; feature: ankylosing spondylitis patient; material... | reverse complement strand
GTGCCCGCCATGTCACCTGCTATGCCCGCCGGGACGAGAGCTGCATCAGCGCCTCCGAGTACGAGGTCAGCTACGCCAAGCTGGAAGGCGTGGGCTTCCGCTTCTGCAAGGCACCGGTGGAGATCCGGGAAAACGGCCTGATCTGCCGCGACACCGTCAAGGGCGAGGACGGCAAGTTCACGCAGGTGGAGGGCAGCGAAACTCTGTACCCCCACACCGGCGTCATCGTGTCGGTCAGTCAGGGCTCTGAGAGCAACCTCGTCAAGACCACGACCGGCATCGAGACCAACCAGAAGGGTCTGCTGAGCGTCAGCGAGGACGGCCGCACCACCCGCGAGGGCGTGTTTGCCGGCGGCGACGCCGTCATGGGCGCACGCACCGTGGTGGAGGCGGTGGCTGTGGCCAAGAAGGTGGCCGAGAGCATGGATGCCTACATGAAGAGCCTGCCTGCAGAAGAAGTGGCTGACCCCTATGCCAATATCCCGGTGTTCCAGACCCCCACCTCGGACGTGCTGGCAAAGCAGGAGATCTGACGAAATAAAGACAAACTTGGAAGAAACTGTAAAGCTTTTGCGTCTTTGCCGATCTTTGCCGCTCCGTTTGTTGACGGGGCGGCGTTTGCTTTGTATACTATTCATATACTTGTTTATGATTTGTACAAACTGGATATAAAACGGCGAAAGGCGGTGGACGCTATCCTGAAAGCATCCCTCCCGAAACTGCGGGAAAAACTATTGGAAGCGCTGCAGGCAGTGCTGCCCATTGCAGCCATCGTGCTGGTGCTCTGCTTTACCATTGCGCCGGTGTCGCCCAGCATCCTGCTGTGCTTTTTGCTGGGGGCCGCCATGATCGTGGTGGGCATCATGTTCTTCACACTGGGCGCGGAGATGAGCATGACCCCCATGGGCGAGCGCGTGGGTGCGGTGATCACCAAAAGCCGGAAGCTGCCGGTGATCTTGGGCATCGGCTTTCTGCTGGGCTTCCTCATCACCATTTCGGAGCCGGACCTGCAGGTGCTGGCAAATCAGGTGCCCTCCATCCCGAACCGCACCCTTATTTTATCGGTGGCGGCGGGCGTGGGCCTGTTTCTGGTGTTTGCCTTCCTGCGTATGCTCATTGGCATCTCGCTGCCAAAGCTGCTGGTGCTGTTCTACGGCATGATCTTTCTTCTGGCGGCGTTTGTGCCCAAGGAATTTCTTGCTGTGGCCTTTGACTCCGGCGGTGTGACCACCGGCCCCATGACTGTGCCCTTTATCATGGCGCTGGGCGTGGGTGTTTCGTCCATCCGCGGCGACCGCCACGCGGCGGACGACAGCTTTGGTCTGGTGGCCATGTGCTCCATCGGCCCCATTCTGGCGGTGCTCATTCTGGGCATCGTATTCCGCGCCTCGGACAGCACCTATATCCCGCCGGTGCTGCCGGAGGTGAGCGACTCGGTGGAGCTGTGGCAGCTGTTCCATGTCAGCCTGCCTACGTATCTGGAAGAGATCGCTGTCTCGCTGCTGCCCATCATCGTGATGTTCGGCATTTTTCAATTTGTGGCTCTGCACATGGACCGCCGGTCGCTGGGCCGCATTGCGGTGGGTCTTGCGTATACCTACGTGGGCCTTGTGCTGTTCCTCACCGGCGCAAATGTGGGCTTTATGCCCGCCGGTAATTATCTGGGTCAGGTGCTGGCCGGGCAGAGCTTCCGCTGGATCATCATTCCCATTGGAATGCTCATCGGTTACTTCATCGTCAAGGCCGAGCCGGCCGTCTATGTGCTGAACAAGCAGGTGGAAGAGGTGACCGACGGCGCCATCTCGGCCAAGGCCATGGGCACAGCCCTTTCGGCAGGTGTTTCCATTTCGGTGGGCCTTGCCATGGTGCGGGTACTCACCGGCGTTTCCATCCTGTGGTTCCTCGTGCCGGGCTATGTGTTTGCCATCGGCATCTCCTTTGTGGTGCCAAAGCTGTTCACCGCCATTGCATTTGACGCGGGCGGCGTGGCATCCGGCCCCATGACGGCCACCTTCCTGCTGCCGCTGGCACAGGGTGCCTGCGTGGCCGTGGGCGGCAATATCGTCACCGACGCTTTCGGCGTGGTGGCCATGGTGGCCATGACCCCGCTCATTACGGTGCAGCTGATGGGCCTTGTGGCACAGCTGCGCACCCGCAAGGCCCGGCGGCTGCAGCCTGCGGCCATGGGTGCGGCCTTTGCCGGTCTGCCGGACGATGATATCATTGAACTGTAAGGAGGGCTCGGCATGAGTTCGTTGTTTTTGATGGTGACCATCACCGACCGCCGCTCCACCGATGCCTTTTTGCAGCTGTACCAGCAGCGCGGCGTGGATGTGAACCTGCGCACGGTGGGCAGCGGCACAGCGGTGCGGGAAACGCTGGCCACGCTGGGTCTGGAAAAGACCGAGAAGGCGGTGCTGCTGGCGGTGGTGACAGAGGATACATGGAAGGCCGTCCGGACAGACCTGCGCCGCAAAATGCGCATCGACGTGCCGGGCACCGGCATTGCATTCACGGTGCCGCTGAGCAGCATCGGCGGCAGAAGGGCGCTGATGTTCCTCACCCAGCACCAGCCGCTGACATTGAAGGAGGAGAGCACCTTGAAGGATACCCGTTACGAACTGCTGCTGGTAATTGCCAATCAGGGCCACACCGGCACCATTATGGATGCCGCCCGCGCAGCAGGTGCTGGCGGTGGCACGGTGATCCACGCCAAGGGTACCGGCATGGAAGGCGCAGCCCAGTTCCTTGGCGTGGAGCTGGTGAACGAAAAGGAGCTGGTGCTCATCGTGGCCCGCACGCCGGAAAAGAACCGCATCATGAAAGCCATCATGGACGGTGCCGGGCCAAAGGCGGGCGCGATCGTGTTCTCGCTGCCGGTGACGGATACCGCCGGTCTGCGTCTGCTGGAGGACGAGGAACTGGTGCAGGAAACCTCTGCGCAGTAAACAACAAAATGTAATTTATTTCGGGATTATTCCGCATTTATGGGCGAAACGCTTGATAAATGCGGATTTTTTCGTTATCATAGAAGAAAGAAATTCAAGAATGAGGGACAAAAGATGATAAAGCTTTCATATGAGCAGCAGATCGCATTCAATTCGCTGTCCATCATCGTGGGCAATGCACTGTATGCGCTCACGGTGGTGCTGTTTCTTGTGCCGTCAGGCCTGATCACCGGCGGTGCCACCGGCATCGCACTGGGCATCAACCGTGCATTGGGACTGCCGGTGTCCGGTGTGCTGTTCGTCATCAACATGACCATGCTTACGGTGGGCTGGGTGCTGCTGGGGCGGCGCTTTGCCATCACCACCATTGCCAGCACCGTGCTCAGCCCCCTGTTTCTGGCCCTGTGGGAGCGGGTGTTCACAGGCTTTGTGCTCACCGATGATCTGGTGCTCAACACCATTTTTGCAGGCCTCGGCGTAGGCATTTCGCTGGGCATCACCATCCGGGCAGGCGCATCCACCGGCGGCATGGACATCCCTCCGCTGGTGCTGAACAAATATTTCCACATCCCGGTGTCGGCCAGTATGCTGGTGTTCGATATGCTCATCCTCTGCCTGCAGGCGGCGTTCAGCCCGCTGCAGCAGTGTCTGTACGGCATCGTGATGGTGATCGTGTATACGGTGGTGCTGGACAAGGTGCTCATCTTCGGCACTACCCGCACCGAGGTAAAGATCATCAGTCAGCACGCCGATGATATCCGTGAGGCCATCTTCACCCAGCTGGACCGCGGTGTGACCGTGCTGCATGGCGAGGGAGGCTACAGCCACGAGCCGGAGCAGGTGCTGCTGAGCATCGTGAGCAACCGCCAGCTGCCGAAGCTGGAAAAGCTGGCCCATGCCATCGACCCCACCTGCTTTATGATCGTGAGCCATGTGACCGAGGTGAGCGGGCGCGGCTTCTCGCTGGATAAGAATTACCAGTAAACGCTGAAAATCCCAGCAGATACTTGAAAAACAGTACCGGTTTAGGGTATAGTATAGAAGAACGGTAGGTTATGCCGTGATTTTACCCAACAGGAAAGGAAAACCATCATGTTTGATATTTTCAATATGCTCAAGAAGGAAGAACACAAGGACGCAAAGCAGGTGACCCGCGAGACCATCATCGGCGATATCCTGGATATGGACCAGACCACCGCTCCCTACTTCATGGAGATCGGCATGCACTGCCTGGGCTGCCCTGCATCCCGCGGCGAGAGCATCGAGGAGGCCTGTGCTGTCCACGGCGTGGACTGCGATGAGCTGATCGAGAAGCTGAACGAGCATCTGGCCGCAAAGAAGGCATAAATTGCTGCCCACACTGGATGCGCGTCTGGCTGCCGCCGCAGAGCTTGTGCGGCCGGGAGAGCCGGTGGCGGACATCGGCTGCGACCACGGCAAGCTGACGGCGGTGCTGGCGGCTTCGGGAAAATACCCGAAGGTGATCGGTGCCGACCTGCGGCCCGGCCCGCTGGCAAAGGCAGAGCAGACGCTGGAACATGCAGGCTGTAAAGACCGCGCTGAGCTTCGGCTTGGCGACGGTCTTTCTGTGCTTACGGAGAACGAAGTAGGCAGCATCGTGCTGGCGGGCGTTTCCGCCCAGACCACTTGGGAAATTTTAGAGAAAGCCCCGTGGGTGTTCACCGTGGGAGGGCCGCGGATCATCATGATCCCGGCCACCCGCCACGACGCGCTGCGCCGCTGGTTGTGGGAGCATGGCTTCTCCTTTGCGGCCGACCGCCCGGTGCAGGCGGCGGGCCGCTGGTACGCGGTGATGGCGGCGGAGTACACCGGCAGGGTGTATGCGCCCACCTTTGCCGAGTGCCTGTTTGGCAGTACGGGAGAGTGGCCCGAGGGAAAAGGCTACGCCGACTGGCAGAAGGCAAAGCTGCCCCGGATGCGCCTTGGCGTGCCGGATGGCAGCGCACTTGCGCAGGAAATCGATAGTTTATTAGCTGGCTTGCCCTCTCAGGCCGCTTCGCGTCCAGCTCTCCCAAAGGGAGAGCCTTTGGCAAAATGATGAACGCTGCATGGAATGCCAAGGCCTCTCACCATGGGAGAGGTGGCATTGCGTAAGCAATGACGGAGAGGGCGAGGATGGTGAAGATATGATAACAGTTAATCAGGTATACGAAGCAATGCAGGCCATCGCGCCGCTGGAGCTGGCGGAACACTGGGATAATCCCGGCCTGCTGGTGGACTGCGGCGGGCAGATGCACCGGGTGCTGGCAGCACTGGACATCACCCCCGAAGTGGTGGCCGAAGCCGCCGCAAAGCAGTGTGAGATGATCGTGTCCCACCACCCGGTCATTTTTGATCCGCTCAAAAAGATCGGCCCGCAGGATGTGCCTTTCCAGCTGGTGCAGGCAGGCATTTCTGCCATCTGTATGCACACCAATCTGGATGCTGCCGAGGGCGGCGTGAACGAAGTGCTGGCAGGCATCTTTGACATGAAGAATATGGAAACCTTTGCCGAGGGCTGCGGCCGTGTGGGAGCTATTGAAGAAATCGCGGTTCCGGAGCTTGCCCGCAAGGCACAGCAGGAGCTTGCTGCGCGCTGCAACCAGCCGAAGAACGGCCCGGCGGTGCAGGTGAAGTTTGTGGATGCGGGTAAGCCGGTCAAGCGCTTGGCGGTCATCAGCGGTGCGGGCGGAAGCCTGTTTGCAGATGCCATTGCTATGGGCGCGGACTGCCTGCTGACCGGTGAAGCCAATCACCACCACGCCATCGATGCCAAGCGGCTGGGCCTTTCGCTCATTGCGGCGGGCCACTATGCCACCGAATTTCCGGTGACTGCCGCCGTGGCTGCAAAGCTGCGCGCCGCCCTGCCGGAGCTGGACGTGCTGGTGAGCACTGAAAACCGGGATCCGTATACGTATTTGTAAGGAAAAGCCGCTGCTTTTTCTTGCGGCGATTTTCCGGCTGAGATGAAGATTGCCGCTGCAGCCTCTTCTGTGAAAGAGTAATTCGGCAAAGCCCGCAGGCTTGGCCGAATTACAAATACAAATAAAAATTCCGCTGATTATGGCCAGAGCGAATGCGGTGGCCATTTAAAATCGTTAAATGAGGTAAACACTATGGCATTGGATGCCGCGACACTGGCCCTTACGGCAGCAGAGCTCAAAGCAACGCTGACCGACGCCAAGATCGCAAAACTATTTGAACCCACCCGTGATGAGCTGGTGCTCACCCTGCGTACCCGCACGGATACCTATGCGCTGCTGCTTTCGGCCCGCAGCGGTTCCGCCCGCGTGTGCCTGACCGAAGAAAGCTTTGAAAACCCGGAAACGCCGCCCTCCTTCTGTATGCTGATGCGCAAGCATCTCACCGGCGGCAGGCTGCTGGACGTGCACATGGAGCCGGGAGACCGCATCGTCTATTTTGATTTTCAGTGCACCAACGAGATGGGCGACCTTGTGCGCAACACCCTGTGTGCCGAATTGATGGGCCGCTACTCCAATCTGGTGCTGGTGCAGAACGGCAAGATCATTGACGCACTCAAGCGCGTGGATTTTGAGGACAGCGATGTGCGCCAGCTGCTGCCGGGCCTGCCCTACACCACGCCGCCCAAGCCTGCAAGACCGGACTTCCTGCTGGTGAGCAGTGCGTCCATCGTGGCAGCAGCCTGCCAGAGAGATCTGCCGGTGGCAGATGCCCTCAACAAGACCGTGGCCGGTGTTGGCCCGGTGGTCTGCCGCGAAGCTGCATGGCGTGCCTTTGACGGCGAACATCTGCCCGCCAATGAGCTGACCGAGGAACAGAAGTCTGCCGCCGACAGCTACGCCCAGCAGTTGATGGATAACTACGGCGATGCCTACACTGCCAACGGCATCGGGTTGGAGACCTTGAAGCTGTTCCAGCAGCTGCAGTACAAGCACACCCTGCTGCTGGATCTTGTCTACGGCAAGGACGGCGAGACCCCTGTGGAGGACGGCGAGCTGACCGAGCATCTGGACAGCACCATGTACGAGATCGGCTTTATCACCGTGCCGCTGTACAACACCAGCACCTTCGCCTTTGCCAGCGATGACCAGAAGGCCGAGATGCTCTCCCTTGCCCAGAAAGCTGCGGACAGCTACAACGCCAGCGCCCCGGAGGACACTTCCAGCCAGCTGACCACCTTTAACAGCATCGCAAGCAGCGCACTGACCGGGATCTGTGCTGTGCTGGACGCCGAGGTACCCTCCACCAGCACCCTGCAGACCGACCTGCTGAGCGAAAGCGACCTGACCGATGCCTTTACGCAGGAGGGTGCCGCCGACACCCTGCGCGGCCTTGCCTACGGACAGGCAGCCGCCATCCAGTACTCCGGCTATGCCCTGATGCTGGCCGTCCGTCTGGACCCGCTGGGCGTTTCCACGCTGGATGCTCTGCGCAGCCAGATCCTGAGCGACCTGAAGGGCGAGGAGCTGGACGACGCCCTTGCCGCCTACGGTGCCCAGCTGGCGAGCACCCTGAGCAGCTCTGCCATGAGCAAACTGCCCGCCGCCAAGATCGTGAACGACACCAGCGCCAACAGCGCCAACAGCTAATGGCTTTGTAAAAACAACACGCCCGGGTTTTCCACACACTTCCTGCGGAAGGTGGAAAACCCGGGCGTTGTTTTTATTTTATTACTTTTGCAAACTCTGCGGCAAGGGCAGCGTTCACCGAGCGGACGGCGTTAGCGTCCGGCTTGATGGCGGTGCGGTCGTAGGTGAACAGGCCGTTCACCTCGTCCTCCACGTCGGTCAGCTGGGTGTATACCAGCGCTGAAAGCCCTTTTTGCAGCTGCGGCAGCACCGTGCCCAGCTGCATTTTTTTGTACCGGGCGGTCAGCTCCTCCCGGCTTTTGGCTGTGCCGTAGCCGTAGGTCTTGCGGGGCGGCTCGTGCCCCGGCATGGGCCACGCAATGCCGCCGTACTCGCTCAGCGCCACGGTGCGTGTCTGCGGGCGCACCCGCAAAGGGTAGAAGTAGTTGTGCAGGGAGTATACATCCCCGCCGCCCTGATCGTACCAGCCACTGGCTTCGTCTACAAGGCGGGTGTCGTCCAGCGTACGGATTGCCTGCACTGCCCCGGCGGCATCGTACTGTCCCCACCCCTCATTGAAGGGCACCCAGCAGCCCACGCAGGGGTGACAGCGCAGCGCCTGCACCGTATCTTCCAGCTCCCGGCGGTATTCTTCCCGGCTGCTTTCGCTGCCCCGGCTCAGCAGCCCCCACAGCGCCGCCTTGTCCGGCAGGCGGCGCATAAGCGGCTGCAAAACATTGGTCAGGTAGGTGACGAACCACAGGTTATACTTACTGCCGCCGTTGACCATATCCTGCCAGACTACAAGTCCCAGCCTGTCGCAGTGGTAGTACCAGCGCTGCGGCTCTATCTTTGCGTGCTTGCGCAGCAGGTTGTAGCCCAGCGCCTTTACCTCGCTCAGCTCCCGCTCCACCGCCGCATCCGAGGGCGGGGTGTACAGTCCCTCCGGCCAGTAGCCCTGATCCAGCAGACCGTTGAGCAGGATAGGCTTGTCGTTCAGGCAGAAGCGCAGCACGCCCCTTGCGTCCGGTGCGCAGCTCCACTTGCGCAGGGCAAAGTAGCTGTGCACGGTGTCGAACTGCTCTTCTTCTCCCTGCGTAGTGCCCACGGTCAGGTCGTACAAAAAGGGCGTGTCCGGGCTCCATGGGAAGAAATACTCGTCCGCAATATGCAGCGTCACCTCACCGTCTTGACCTGTCTCATCACCGCCCCAGTCCTCGGCAATGGTCACGCCCCCGGCGCGCACCACCGCCCACAGGTTCGCCGCGCCGCCGGGTGCAGAGGTATGGGCTTTCACGGTCACGGTGCGGGCATCGTAGTCGGGCGTAACGGTGAGAGACTGGATGTAATTTTCCGGCACGCGCTCCAGCCAGACCGTCTGCCAGATGCCGCTCTGCGCAGGGTAGAACATCCCGCCGGGCTGCAAGGTCTGCTTGCCCCGCGCCTGTGTGCCGTGGCCGGTGGGGTCCTGCACCGCCACCCACAGGCTGTTGCGGCCGGTGCCGTTAAGCTGCGCGGTGATATCCAGCGTAAAGGGCCAGTAGCCGCCCCGGTGACCGCCCACCAGATGGCCGTTCACCTGCACGGCACAGGCGTAGTCCACTGCACCGAAATGCAGCAGCACCCGTCCGCCCGTCCCGGCGGGCGGCGCAAAGTATCGGTGGTAGTGCAGCCACTGCCCGGGCTGCAATGTGCGCCCCACCCCGGAGGCGCGGCACTCCGGCGCGTAGGGCACTAAGATCTCGCCATCCCAGCCCGCCGGGCGCTGCGCCGAGGCGGTGATGGCGTACTGCCACAGGCCGTTCAGGTTCTCGTAGCTGTCCCGCCGCAGGGCCGGGCGGGGATATTCGGGCAGAGGATGATGCTGCATACTGTCACCGCCTTTTCTGCTCCCATTGTAGCACAGGCCAACCGCCTTGTATAGGCGCAAAAAGCCCCCGCCGCCGGGGTTCCGGGGCAGGGGCCGTGATGCAGTGCTTATGCCAGTTTTGCTTCCAGCCGGGTGCGGATGGCCTGGATGAATTCCTCGCTGTTCACCTGGGTGGGGGTGATCCCCTCTGCCAGGCCGCAGAGGTCTTTGGTCATAATGCCGTCGTTGAGGGTCTGCAAGCTGGCAGCCTCCAGCGCCTCTCCAAACCGGACCAGCGCGGGCAGGTTGTCCAGCTCGCCGCGCTTTTTCAGGGCACCGCTCCAGGCAAAGATGGTGGCCATGGGGTTGGTGGAGGTGGCCTCACCCTTGAGGTACTTGTAGTAGTGGCGGGTCACGGTGCCGTGGGCGGCCTCGTACTCATAGTTGCCGTCCGGGCTGACCAGAACGCTGGTCATCATGGCCAGCGAGCCAAAGGCGGTGGAGACCATATCACTCATCACGTCGCCGTCGTAGTTCTTGCAGGCCCAGACAAAGCCGCCCTCGCTGCGGATGACACGGGCCACGATGTCATCGATCAGGCTGTAGAAATAGGTGATGCCTGCGGCCTCGAACTTTTCCCGGTACTCGGCATCGTACACCTCCTGGAAGATGTCCTTGAAGGTGTGGTCATACTTCTTGGAGATGGTGTCCTTGGCACCGAACCAGAGATCCTGTTTGCTTTCCAGCGCGTAGTTGAAGCAGCTGCGGGCAAAGCTGTAGATGGAGGTGTCCTTGTTGTACTGGCCCTGCAGGACACCGGCACACTCGAAATTGTAGACCGTGGCGGCCTGCCGGGAGCCGTCGTCGCCGGTGTAGATCAGCTCCGCCCTGCCGGGGCCGGGGATGCGGAACTCGGTGCACTTGTACACGTCGCCGTAGGCGTGGCGGGCAATGGTGATGGGCTTTGTCCAGTTCCTGACCACCGGCTTGATGCTGTCGATCATGATCGGCGCGCGGAACACGGTGCCGTCCAGCACGGCGCGGATGGTGCCGTTGGGGCTTTTCCACATCTGGTGCAGGTGGTATTCCTCCACGCGCTGGGCGTTGGGGGTGATGGTAGCGCACTTGACTGCCACGCCATACTTCTTGTTGGCAAGGGCGGCATCCATGGTCACCTGATCCTGGGTGGCATCCCGATTGGGCAGGCCCAGATCGTAGTACTCGGTCTTCAGATCCACAAAGGGCAGGATGAGCTCCTCCTTGATGATCTTCCAGAGCACACGGGTCATCTCGTCGCCATCCATCTCCACCAGCGGCGTGGTCATCTTGATCTTTTCCATAACAGTTTCCCTTTCCTCTGTTTCAAAAAATACTGTGACCCCCGGCGGCACTGCCAGATGCTCTGCCGGGAGGTTCGGCTTTATTGATACGCGGCCGCCAGCTTTTCCAGCGCGGGCAGGCTGCGCTTTACCTTTTCGGTGTCGATGCAGTAGGCAAGGCGGACATAGCCCGTTACGCCAAAGGTATCGCTGGGCACCAGCAGCAGGTCAAATTCCCGAGCCCTGCGGCAGAAGGCGTTGGCATCCTCCTCCAGTGCCTTGGGGAAGAGATAGAAGGTGCCGCCGGGCCGCTCCACCTCAAAGCCCAGCGCTTTCAGCTTGTTGTAAAGCAGATCCATATTGGTCTCGTAGACGCTCAGGTCGCTGGTCACATCCAGGCAGCGGCTCACGGCGCGCTGGATGATGCTGGGCGGGCAGTTGTGGCCGGTAAAGCGGGAGATCTGGGCCATCATATCCACCAGCACCTCCTCGCCCTCACAGCCGGGGCGCACGGCCACATAGCCCAGGCGCTCGCCGGGCAGGCTCAGGCTCTTGGAGAAGGAGAAGCAGGTCAGGGTGTGGGGGTAGAACGCCGCCGGGTAGGGCACAGCCCTGCCATCAAAGGCGATATCCCGGTAAGGCTCGTCGCTGACAAGGAAGATGTTGTGGCCGTAGGCCCTGCTCTTCTCGGTCAGGATCTCCGCCAGCCGGGTCAGGGTGTCGGCAGAGTAGACCACACCAGTGGGGTTGTTGGGGGTGTTGATGAGGACGCAGGTGACCTTCTTGGTCAGCATCTGCTCAAAGGCCTCCAGATTGGGCTGGAAGGCCGGGGCCTGGGGCGGCACCACCCTGAGATGGGCACCGGTGCCCTCCACATAGGGGCCGTACTCCGGGAAGTAGGGGGCAAAGGTCAGCACCTCGTCCCCGGGCCGGGTCACGGCGCGCAGGGCGTGGGCAATGGCACCCGCCGCGCCCGTGGTGGGAAAGATATCCTTCTGCGCATAGGGCAGGCCGAAGGTCCTGTTCAGGTGGGCCGCCACGGCGGTGCGGAACTCCGGGTCGCCCTGGCTGGGGCAGTAGCCATGCAGGGCCACCGGGTCCTCCTGTGCCAGCAGCTCCTGCATGGCAGCGGTGAACCGCTCCGGGCAGGGCACGCTGGGGTTGCCCAGCGAGTAATCAAACACGTTCTCGTAACCAATCTGGGCCGCGCGCTGCTTGCCGTACATAAAGGTCTCGCGGATGACGCTCTTGTGGGCCAGCATCCCGCGGTAAGTTTCGTTCAGCATAAGTTCCTTCCCCTCTAAAACACAAATTTATTTTTCGTGGGCAGCAGACGCATAGCTCTGCTCTACTTTCACCACACAGCTGTATTTCGGGTCCTGCTCATGGACGAACTGGCACATGGCGGCCAGCATCTCGTCCTTGTTCCCGGTATAGCCCGCCGGGAACTCCAGATCGAACAGGACATTCGTATGGGTATCACCCGGCACGATGCGCAGGTCGTGGATCGAAAGGCAGGGGTCGAGCTGGCGGGCCTTTTCCATCAGGCGGGTGCGCAGCACGCCCACCGCCGCATCGGTGGTGACGATGGGGTCATAGTGGATGGTCACCTGCAGGCCGTCCCGCTTTATAAAATCGTTCTCGATGTTGTCGATGACATCGTGGGCCTTGAGCGGGTCGGTCTCTGCCGGGAACTCGATGTGGAGGGATGCGAACTGATGCCCCGGGCCGTAATCGTGCACCATGAGGTCGTGCATCCCCAGCACGCCGGGGTAGCCCATGACCGTCTGCTCAATGTGCTCCACCAGCTCCGGGCTGGGGCTCTCGCCCAGCAGTGGGCTCAGGGTGTCCATGACCAGCCCCCAGCCCGACCAGAGGATGAAGGCTGCCACGGCCACGCCCATGATGCCGTCCAGCCGCGCCCAGCCCGTCAGGCTGCAGACCACGGTGGAGACCAGCACCGCGCCGGTGGTCAGCACGTCATTGCGGCTGTCGGCGGCGGTGGCCATCAGGGTCTCGGAGCCGATGGTGCGGCCGATGGTGCGGTTGAAGCCGCTCATCCAGAGCTTGACGAGGATGGATGCGGCCAACACGCCCACGCTCAGCCAGCTGAACACCACGGGGGTGGGGTGGAACGCCTTGACCACCGATTCCTTGAGCAGGGAAAAGCCGATGCCCAGGATGGTCACACTGACCACCAGACCGGCCAGATATTCATAGCGGGCGTGACCGTAGGGATGCTCGGCATCCGGGGCCTTGGCGGCCAGCCGGAAGCCGATGAGGCTGACCACGTTGGACGAAGCGTCCGAGAGGTTGTTCAAAGCATCCGCCATGATGGCGATGGAGCCGAACAGGGTGCCTGCCAGCAGCTTGCCCAGGCAGAGCAGCAGGTTGCAGGCCATGCCCACACCGCTGGCAAGGTTGCCGTAGGCCGTGCGGGTGGCGGGGTCCTGGGGATCATTGGGATGCCGGATGAACCGGCGGATCAGAAATTGCGTCATATCTATCTTTCATCTCCAGAAGTGCGTTCAAAAAATACGACTTAGGTATAGTATAGCACCCAGCTTTACCGTTGTGAAGCGTTCACCCATGAAACTGCGGCTTGTCAGGCAGCAGTTTTGTGAATTTGCTTCTTGTTGCAATCAAAAAAGAGCTGCCGCGCGCGCCCCTTGCCAACACTTTGGTTGGCACAGAGCGCCGCAGCAGCCCCTTTTACAGTTCCGTCAGGGGAACTCAGACATTCTTGGCAGAGGGCTTGCTCAGATCCACACCGCGGATGATCTTGCGCACGGGCAGGATGCTCTTGGCGTTCATGGACAGCTCGTCCACGCCCATCCGCAGGAAGGTCTCGGTGAGGGCGGTATCCGCGCCCAGCTCACCGCAGATGCCCACCCAGATGCCGTGGCGGTGGCCCGCCTCAATGGTCATCCGGATGGCCTTCAGCACAGCGGGGTGGTGGGGATCAAAGAAGGGCTCCAGCTTGGCGTTCTGGCGGTCCAGCGCGCAGGTGTACTGGGTCAGGTCGTTGGTGCCGATGGAGAAGAAATCGCACTCCTGGGCCAGATCGTCCGCCACCAGAACCGCGGCGGGGGTCTCGATCATGGTGCCCACCTCGATCTTGTCGCTGAACTTCTTGCCCTCGGCGGTCAGCTCTGCCTTGCACTCCTCCAGCACGGCCTTGGCATCCTGCAGCTCCCGCAGGCTGGTGATCATGGGGAACATAATGCTCATGTTGCCGTAGGCAGAAGCGCGCAGCAGGGCCCGCAGCTGGGTCTTGAAGAAATCCCTGCGGGTCAGGCAGATGCGGATGGCGCGGTAGCCCAGCGCGGGGTTGTCCTCGTGGTCCAGCTTCATGTAGTCCACAGTCTTGTCCGCGCCGATATCACAGGTGCGCACGACCACCTTTTTGGGGGCCAGGCTCTCCAGCACCTGCTTGTAGGCCTCGAACTGGTATTCCTCGGTGGGGTAATCCGTGCAGTTCAGGTAGACGAATTCGGTGCGGAACAGGCCCACGCCGCCCGCGTCGTTCTGCTGGACCGCGCCCACATCGCTCATGCCGCCGATGTTGGCAAAGACCTGCACGGTCTTGCCGTCCAGCGTGGTGTTGGGTTTGCCTTTGAGCTCGGCCAGCAGGGCCAGCTTCTTCTGGTCCTCCTGCTGGCGCTTTTTCAGGCTCTCCAGCAGATCGGGGGTGGGGTCCACATACACGCAGGCGTTGTAGCCGTCCACCACAGCCATCTTGCCGTCCCAATCTTCCTGGATCTCCTTGCACTGGATCAGGGCGGGGATGTTCATGCTGCGGGCCAGGATGGCGGTGTGGCTGTTGGAGCTGCCCTCCCGGGTGATGAAGCCCAGCAGCA
>ENA-OVGI01001082-OVGI01001082.1-human-gut-metagenome-genome-assembly--contig:-NODE-1082-length-15017-cov-5.526133_pt1 | contig 15017 bp, 16 predicted proteins | sample MGYA00237771_ERZ505421 | MGnify/ENA primary metagenome ERZ505421 (study PRJEB26158, sample SAMN06016378) | human gut metagenome | biome: human gut; feature: ankylosing spondylitis patient; material... | reverse complement strand
GCAACAGCTACAGCTGCGCGACCAAATCTTAAAAGTTTTTCTTGAACATCTTCAGGAATTTCTGTAGCATCTGCATTTTGAACATCATGACCATAAATACCAAAAGCTGGAAGACCTTTTTGCGCATGGCTTGCAAGCACAGAAGCAAGATATACAGCACCAGGACGTTCAGTACCATTGAAGCCCCAAACGCCTTTGATTGTTTTTGGGTCCATATCCATTGTTTCAGAACCATAACACCAACAAGGAGTTACTGTTAAAGTGATATCTACACCTTCTTTTTTAAATTTTTCTGCAAGCCGGGTACAAACGCCCGGGGGAGGGCTTCATGAAGCTTAAATTTACACGCAAGACATGGTATTTCTTTTTGCTGGCTGCAGCGGCGGTGTCCATGCTGGGCGGCTTTGCCGTGCTGGGCGGGATGGATTTTTCCGGGCTGGAAATGATCGTGTTCTGCCTTACCGGCATCGCGGTGCTGTTTCTGGCGGCGCAAAAGGGCGCACCGGCCAAGGAAAAGCGCAACTACACCGGCGTGTTCGTGGTGCTGATGCTCAGCAAGCTGGGTGCCAGCGGCTGGGCGGGGGATATCTGCTCGGCGCTGGTGTGGCCTGCGCTGCTTGCCACCGAGTACGAGCGCGGCAAGCCCATCCAGCGGCAGCTGCAGCTGGTGTGCGCGGCGGAGGTGCTGCGCACGGTGTTCTGGCTGCTCACCCGCTATGCGGGCATGGCCGGGCTTGCCTTCTGGACGAACCTGCTGTTCGTGCTGCTGGCCTGTGCCCGCGGCTGGGCGGCACTGACCCTGTATAAATTGCAGGAGGAAGAGCTGTGACCCGGCGCAGCCGGAAAAAGACAGGACGCAAAAACCGCCGCATGGGGCGGCGTACCTTTCTGCTGGGGGCCGGGGCGGCTGTGTGTGCCGCGGCAGGGCTGGCCCTGCGCCGGGGCACTTCCCCTGCGGCCGCCGACAGCACCCCAGCACCCCCGGCAGACCCCAACCCGGCGCTGCCTGCCGGAGAGTGGCGGGCCGTGTGGGTGAGCTATCTGGAATGGGCCGCCATGGACTTTTCCACGGAGGATGCCTTCCGCGCCGGAGCTGTGCAGCTGCTGGACAACTGTACCGGACTGGGGCTGAACACAGTGCTGGCCCAGGTGCGCCCCTTCGGGGATGCGCTGTACCGCAGCACCCTGTTCCCATGGAGCCATCTATGCACCGGGGTGCAGGGCAAGGACCCCGGCTTTGACCCGCTGGATGTCTTTCTGACCGAGGCGCACCGCCGGGGCATCGGGGTGGAAGCGTGGGTCAACCCCTACCGCCTGCGCTCCTCGGCGGCCATGCCGCCGAATCTGGCAGAGAATAATCTGGCAAACACCCACCCGGACTGGCTGTGCACCGCCGGGGAGGGGCTGTACCTGAACCCCGCCGTGCCTGCCGCCGCAGACTATGTGGTGCAGGGGGTGGCAGAGCTTTTGCAGAACTACCCGGTGGACGGCATCCACTTTGACGATTACTTTTACCCCACCACCGATGCCGCTGTGGACGCGGTGCAGTTTGCGGCGAGCGGCGCAGCCGACCTTGCCGCGTGGCGGCGGCAGAACGTCACCGCGCTGGTGGCGAAAGTGTACCGCACCGTGAAGGCGGCAGACCCTACCCTGCGGTTCGGCATCAGCCCGCAGGGCAACCCGGACAACGACCTTGACCAGCAGTACAGCGATGTGACCGCATGGCTGGCGGCGGGCGGGGAGGAGAAGGTCATCGACTACCTCTGCCCGCAGGTGTACTGGGGTTACGGCTTTGCCCTGCACTCCGGCAGCACCCGCTTTGCGTTTGAAAACATCGTTCCGGCGTGGCTTGCCTACCCTCGGGCGGGAGATGTGGCGCTGTACTTCGGGCTGGGTGCGTACCGGGTGGGCACCGGGGACGGCGGCGCGAACCCGGACAGCGTGTCCGGCTGGAGCACCGGCAGCGCGCTGGCGGCGCAGGTAAAGGACTTACGGCAGCAGGCGGCGGGCGGCTGGGCACTGTACCGCTACGGCAGTCTGTTCGGGGCGGAGGCTCCCGCGCTGGCCGAGGCCGAGTGCGCGGCGCTGCGGGCACTGAATACGTGAAAATTTGTGCAGAAACAGGCGGCAAACCGCACAAAATAAATACAGATATCTTGTGCGGAGCGGCAAAATGCGGTATACTTAACTTGTATCTGCCCGTTGGCAGAGACGCACAAAAAAGAAAAGTTTCTTTGTTTCTATGAGGAAAGCTATGAAGATGAAAAAACAGCTTTTGGCACTGCTGCTGGCGGCGGTGATGGTGCTTAGCCTGACCGGCTGCAAGGAGACCCTGAAAAAGGTGGCGCAGAAGGTGACAGGCCACTCCGAGGAAGTGCAGGAGGAGGACACCACCCGCTGGGCAGAAGCCACCGCCGACCCGCTGATCATTCAGGGCATTGCGGATGCCTCGGCAAAGTATGCCACCGCCACCGCAGACGGCTGTCTGTACGCGGTGTTCAACGGCATCTGGAGCCGCAACACCGGCTACTTTACCGTGCCGGGCGGCAGTTTGAACATTATGGCCTGCGGCACCGCCGAGGGCACCCAGAAGTTCAAGGTGGCACTGTGGAAAAAGGTGGACGGCGGCGCAGCGTATGTGCCGGACAGCACCTACTACGTCAAAACCGATGGCACCGACTACCGCTGCACCATTTCCGGGCTGGATCCGGCGGCGCAGTACCGCGTGACCATCTCCTATGATTCCAGCCGGTACTACCTATACGGCCTGATGAAGGTGGAGGGCATTGCCGGATGACGAACCAGACGAAAAATTCAATGCTGCTGATGCTGTGCGCCCTGATCTGGGGCACAGCCTTTGTGGCGCAGAGCGCCGGTTCCGGCATGGGCGCGTTCTCCTTTCTGGCGGGGCGCAGCTGGATGGCGGTGCTGGTGCTGCTGCCCACGGTCAAGGCGTTTGACGCCTTGCACCACCGGCAGGGCAGGCCGGACGGCAAGCCCAAAACGGCGGCAGAGCACAAGCTGCTGCTGAAAGCCGGGCTTATGTGCGGCACGCTGCTGTTTTTGGCCAGCGCGGCGCAGCAGCTGGGCATCACGCTGGACCCCTCCACCGCAAAGGCGGGCTTCCTGACCGCCATGTATGTGGTGCTGGTGCCGGTGTTCGGCCTGTTTCTGGGGCGTAAGGGCAGCGCGCAGCTGTGGGTGAGCATGGCCATTGCTGTGGTGGGGCTGTACCTGCTGTGCATGAAGGACGGCTTTGGCAGCATCCAGAGCAGCGACTGGCTGCTGCTTTTGTGTGCGGTGCTGTTCAGCTTCCAGATCATGGCGGTGGATCATTTCTCCCCGCAGATGGACGGCGTGCGCCTGAGCCTTGTGGAGTTTTTTGTGGTGTCGGTGGAAAGCACCGTGGCGGCGTTTTTGTTCGAGCAGCCTGCCATGGCAGAGTTTGTCACCTTCGCCGGGCCCATCTTGTACTGCGGCATCATGTCCAGCGGCGTGGCCTACACCCTGCAGATTCTGGGTCAGCGCGACCTGAACCCCGCCGTGGCCAGCCTGATCATGTGTCTGGAAAGCGTATTCAGCGCCTTGGGCGGCTGGCTGCTGCTGCACCAGAACCTTTCTATCCGGGAATCCTTCGGCTGTGTGCTGCTGTTTGCCGCCGTGGTGCTGGCACAGCTGCCCCTTGGCCGCCTGATGCGGAGCAAGGCCTGAGGTGGCGGCAAAGCCGTGCGCCCAGCTGCGCAGCGTGGAGGGCATCCAGTACGAACTAGTGCGCAAAAAGGTAAAGCAGCTGCATCTGCGGGTGCGGGACAACGGCACCGTGATGGTAAGCATCCCTTTGACGGCCAGTCTGGAACAGGCTGACCGTTTTGTGCTGCAAAACGCCCAGTGGATCCGGGATACCCGGGTGAAGAACATCACCAAGCGGAACAAGGATAACGCTGACCTGCCGGACAAGGCCACGGCACTGGCCTACTTTACCGCCATGAGCGATAAGGTCTACCCGGCCTTTGCCGGGGTGCTGGGCGGGCAGAAGCCTATCCTGAAAGTGCGCAGCATGACCAGCCGCTGGGGCGTGTGCTGCCCGGGCAAGCGGCAGATCACCCTTGCTTTGCAGCTGTATAACCAGCCCCCTGCAGCGCAGATCTATGTGGTAGTACACGAGTACTGCCACTTTTTGCAGTTGAACCACAGCCCGGCCTTCTGGGCAGAGGTGGAAAAGCTGCTGCCGGACTGGAAGGCCCGGCGGGAACTGCTGAAAAAATAATCTATCGTAAAAACGGAGGGAAGTTCCCTTGGAAAACGAAAAAAAGACCGGCGATAAATATTCCAAACTTGCCGGCAATACCCTGATCTTTGCAATTTCCAGCTTTTCGTCCAAGCTGCTCACTTTGATCGTACAGCCCTTTCTGACCTACGCCATGGCGGAGATCTCGGATCTGGGTCTGTCCAAGATTTTGAGCCAGTACGCCAATCTGCTCATCCCCTTTGTGTCCATGGGCATGTCCAACGCCATCATCCGCTTTGGTCTGGACAAGGGCAACAGCGAAAAACAGGTGTTCACCAACGGCCTGCTCACCATTCTGGGCGGCTTTGGCATACTGGTGCTGTGCTGGCCGGTCACCCAGTTTTTGCCGGATATGGCGCAGTACGGTCTGCTGATCTACATTTATGTGCTCATGAGCTGCCTGCGCACCCTGTGCACCCAGTTTGTGCGCAGCCGTCAGTGGAACAAGCTGGTGGCAGTGGACGGCGTGCTGTGCACCGTGGCTACCATGGCCTTCTATGTGCTGTATCTGGTGGGCTTCAAGTGGGGCGCCAACGGCTACCTGCTGGCCATCATCAGCGGCGACCTGACCAGCGTGCTGTTCTTGCTGTTCACCGGCAAGCTGTGGAACTATGTGGAGCTGAAGGGCGTCAACAAAAAGCTGTGGCGGCAGATGCTCAACTTCTCGCTGCCCATGATCCCGGCGCAGATCAGCTTCTGGATCATCAATGCGTCCGACCTGTTCTTTGTGCGCGAGATGTGCGAAGGGCTGGACGGGCGCACCGGCAACGCATGGAGCGGCCTGCTTTCCACCGGCTACTTCCTGCCCACCATCCTGACCACGCTGGGTCTGATCTTCTACGATGCGTGGCAGCTTTCCGCTGTCACCGAGGAGGAAGGGCGTGCGCGGTTCTTTACCCAGATCTTCCGCACCTACTCCAGCGTGCTGTTCTGCTGCGCGGCGGGCATTATCTGGCTGTGCCGCCCGGTGATGCACGTCATGAAGTCCAACTACTATTACGCATGGCACTTTGTGCCGTTCCTCGTGCTGGCTTCCACCTGCAGCTGCTTCAACCAGTTCATGAACAGCGTCTATGTGGTGACCAAAAAGTCTGACCGCAGCATGGTCACCATGATGGCGGGTGCTATCAGCAACTGCATCATGAACTACTTCTTTATCAAGTGGTGGGGGCCTGTGGGCGCGACCTATGCGTCCTTCCTTGGCCTTGCACTGGTGTTCACCCTGCGTGCGGTGGATGCCCGCCGCATGATCGGGATGCACGTCCACCCGGCGCGGGTGCTGGTAAATGCCGCCGCGCTGGTATTTGAAGCCTTTGTGCTGCTGGCAGAGCCGCCGCTGTACGGGCTGTGGACGGGGCTGATCACGCTGGTTATCATTCTGTACAACTTTGCGGGCGTATGGGCCATGGCGCGGGTGCTGCTGCCCCGTCTGCTGGGCCGCCGGGGCAAGGCGCTGGTAGCCGCCGTGGACGGCTGTCTGAAGCCGAAAAAGGCGTAAAGATATTAAAAAAAGAGGTTTTGAAAAGCCGCAGGCTTTTCAAAACCTCTTTTTTCATGGCGAAACCTTTTACAATTTATGGAATATGCTCAAGTTTTTTCCTTCTGCCGGTTGACGGTATCCCCCGGAATCCGTATACTATAAATATATCTTGTACAAAAGTGTACAAACAGGATACAGACGAAAGGCGGTGGACATCATTCTCAGACGATCGCTCCCCAAGCTGCGGGAAAAGCTTTTGGAGGCGCTGCAGGCGGTGCTGCCCATTGTGGCCATTGTGCTGGTGCTCTGCTTTACGGTAGCACCGGTGTCGCCCAGCATCCTGCTGTGCTTTTTGCTGGGCGCTGCCATGATCGTGGTGGGCATCATGTTCTTTACTCTGGGTGCAGAGATGAGCATGACCCCCATGGGCGAGCGGGTGGGTGCAGTCATCACCCGCAGCCGCAAGCTGCCCCTCATCCTCGTGCTCGGCTTTTTGCTGGGCTTCCTTATCACCATCTCCGAGCCGGACTTGCAGGTGCTGGCAGATCAGGTGCCCTCCATCCCAAGCGGCACGCTGATCCTTTCGGTGGCGGCGGGCGTGGGCCTGTTTCTGGTCTTTGCCTTTCTGCGTATGCTCATCGGCGTTGCGCTGCCAAAGCTGCTGGTGCTGTTCTATGGGCTCATCTTTCTGCTGGCGGCCTTTGTGCCCAAGGAGTTTCTCGCTGTGGCGTTTGACTCCGGCGGCGTGACCACCGGCCCCATGACTGTGCCCTTTATCATGGCGCTGGGCGTGGGTGTTTCGTCCATCCGCGGCGACCGCCACGCGGCGGACGACAGCTTTGGTCTGGTGGCCATGTGCTCCATCGGCCCCATTCTGGCGGTGCTGACGCTGGGCATCGCGTTCCGCGCAGCGGACAGCACCTACATCCCGCCCGTTCTGCCCGAGGTGGCAGACTCGGTGGAATTGTGGAAGCTGTTCCGGGAAGGTCTGCCCACCTATCTTGCCGAGATCGCCCGCTCGTTGCTGCCCATTGTGCTGATGTTCGGGGCATTTCAGCTCATCGCCCTGCGGCTGGACCGCCGCACGCTGGGGCGCATCGGCGTGGGCCTTGTGTATACCTATATCGGCCTTGTGCTCTTTCTGACCGGCGCAAACGTGGGCTTTATGCCCGCCGGTAACTATCTGGGTCAGGTGCTGACAGGCGGCGGGATGCGCTGGGTGATCATTCCCATCGGGATGCTCATCGGCTACTTCATCGTCAAGGCCGAGCCTGCGGTCTATGTGCTGAACAAGCAGGTGGAAGAGGTGACCGACGGCGCTATCTCGGCGCAGGCTATGGGTCTGGCACTTTCCGCAGGCGTGTCCATCTCGGTGGGTCTTGCCATGGTGCGGGTGCTGACCGGCATCTCCATCCTGTGGTTCCTTGTGCCGGGCTATGTGTTCGCCATCAGCATCTCCTTTGTGGTGCCCAAGCTGTTCACCGCCATCGCATTTGACGCGGGCGGCGTGGCCTCCGGCCCCATGACCGCAACCTTCCTGCTGCCGCTGGCGCAGGGTGCCTGCGTGGCGGTGGGCGGCAACATCGTCACCGATGCTTTCGGCGTGGTGGCGATGGTCGCCATGACCCCGCTCATCACCGTGCAGATGATGGGTCTGGTGGCGCAGCTGCGCACCCGCAAGGCACGGACGGCGCAGCCCGCTGCGGTGTTTGCCACCGTGTTTGCGGACCTGCCGGATGACGCCATTATCGAGCTGTAAAGGAGGCAGAACGTGAGCAGTTTGTTTTTGATGATCACCATCACCGACCGCCGCTCTACCGACGGCTTTTTGCAGCTGTACAAAAGCCACGGCGTAACGGTAAGTATGCGCACCGTAGGCTCCGGCACGGCGGTGCAGGAGACGCTTTCCACCCTTGGGCTGGAAAAGACCGAAAAGGCGGTGCTGCTGGCTGTGGTAACGGCAGAGAGCTGGCAGAAGATCCAGAAGGATCTGCGCCGCAAAATGCAGATCGATGTGCCGGGCACCGGCATTGCGTTTATTGTGCCGCTGAGCAGCATTGGCGGCAAACGGGCGCTGATGTTCCTTACCGAGCACCAGCCCCTTACATGGAAGGAGGAGAGCACCTTGAAGGATACCCGCTATGAACTGCTGCTGGTGGTGGCAAATCAGGGCTACACCGGCTCCATTATGGATGCTGCCCGCACCGCCGGTGCAGGCGGCGGTACGGTGATCCACGCAAAGGGCACCGGCATGGAGGGTGCAGCCGCCTTTCTGGGCGTGGAACTGGTGAACGAAAAGGAGTTGGTGCTCATCGTCAGCCGCACCAGCCAGAAAAACACCATCATGAAGGCCATTATGGAGGGGGCAAACCCCAAGGCGGGCACCATCGTGTTCTCGCTGCCGGTGACCGATACCGCCGGTCTGCGGCTGATGGAAGAGGACGAAGCCCAGCCGGAAGCCGCCCTTTGACCCCTTAAAATTGATCCCGATATCCGCATTTATCGCCGAAGGCTTGATAAATGCGGATATTTTCGTTATCATAGTAGAAGATACTTCAACGATAAACAAAGGAAGATAAAGATGACGCAATTAACACGCAAACAACAGCAGCTCTTCAACGCACTGTCCATCGTGGTGGGCAACGCGATGTATGCGCTGACTGTGGTATTATTTCTGATGCCCTCCGGCCTCATCACCGGCGGTGCCACCGGTATCGCACTGGCTTTCAACAAGGTCACCGGGCTGCCGGTGTCCGGCGTGCTGTTCGTGATCAACGTGGCCATGCTGCTGCTGGGCTGGTGGGTGCTGGGACGCCGCTTTGCCCTGAACACTATGGCAAGCACGGTGCTCAGTCCCTTTTTTATGGCGCTGTGGGAGCGGTTGCTGGGCAATCTTGTGCTGACCGATGATCTGGTGCTGAACACTGTGTTCGCGGGTTTTGGCATCGGCATCTCGCTGGGCATCACCATCCGCTCCGGTGCTTCCACCGGCGGCATGGATATCCCCCCGCTGGTGCTGAACAAATGGTTCCACCTGCCGGTGTCCAGCACCATGATGGTTTTCGACTTTATCATTCTGGCGGCGCAGGCGGCGTTCAGCCCGGTGCGGCAGTCTTTGTACGGCGTGGTAATGGCAATTATCTACACGGTCGTGCTGGACAAGGTGCTCATGCTGGGCACTACCCGCACTGAGGTGAAGATCATCAGCGCCAAGTCCGACGAGATCTGCGCCGCCATTTTTGCGCAGCTGGACCGCGGCGTGACCATCCTGCACGGTGAGGGCGGCTATCTGCGGGAGCCGGAGTCGGTGCTGCTGAGCGTGGTCTCCAACCGGCAGCTGCCAAGGCTGGAAAAGCTGGCCCACGCCATCGACCCCACCTGCTTTATGATCGTGAGCCACGTTACCGAGGTAAGCGGGCGCGGCTTCTCGCTGGAAAAGGACTATCAGGCAGAGGAGTAAGCGGATTTCCCCAAGGCTCTTGCAAAACTGCCCCGGTTTGGGGTATAGTATAGAGGAACAGTAGGTTATACTGTATCTCACCCAAAACAGAAAGGAAAAGCTATCATGTTTGATATTTTCAATATGCTCAAGAAGGACGAAGCCAAGGCTGTGAAGCAGGTCACCCGTGAGACCATCATCGGCGACATTCTGGATATGGACCAGAGCACCGCTCCCTACTTCATGGAGATTGGTATGCACTGCCTGGGCTGCCCCGCCTCCCGCGGCGAGAGCATCGAGGAAGCCTGCGAGGTCCACGGTGTGGATTGTGACGAGCTGCTGGAGAAGCTGAACGCTCATCTGGCCTCCAAGAAGTCCTGAGTGCTGCCGACACTGGATGCGCGTCTGAGCGCTGCCGCTGAGCTGGTGCGCCCCGGTGAGCCGGTGGCCGACATCGGCTGCGACCACGGCAAGCTGACGGCGGTGCTGGCCGCTTCGGGGAAGTACCCCAAGGTCATCGGGGCCGACCTGCGCCCCGGCCCGCTGGCAAAGGCAGAACAGACGCTGGAATATGCCGGATGCAAAGACCGCGCTGAGCTGAGGCTTGGCGACGGTCTTTCTGTGTTGTCTCCGGGCGAGGTGAGCACCATCGTGCTGGCGGGCGTCTCGGCCCAGACAACGTGGGAGATCATAGAGAAAGCCCCGTGGGTATCTGCGCCGGGCGGGCCTCGCCTTGTGATGGTGCCAGCCACCCGCCACAGCGATCTGCGCCGCTGGCTGTGGGAACATGGTTTCGCCTTCGTGGCCGACCGGCCGGTGCAGGCGGCGGGCCGCTGGTATGCGGTCATGGCCGCCGAGTACACCGGCGAGGTGAAAACGCCCACTTTCCAAGAGTGCCTGTTCGGCCTCACCGGCCAGTGGCCGGAGGGGGAAGGCTACGCCGCATGGCAGAAAGCCAAGCTGCCTCGCCTCCGCCTCGGTGTGCCGGACGGCACAGAGCTGGCGAAAGAGATAGATGAACTGATAAAAGGGGAGAGCAAAGGATGACGACGGTACAGCAGATATACGAAGAGATGCAGCGCATCGCGCCGCTGGCTCTGGCCGAAAGCTGGGACAATCCTGGCCTGCTGGTAGACTGCGGCGGCGAGGTGTCCCGTGGGCTGGTGACGCTGGACATCACCCCCGAGGTGGTGGAAGAGGCCGCCCGGAAGGGCTGCGGGTTCATCGTGTCCCACCACCCGGTCATCTTCTCGCCCCTCAAAAAGCTGAGTGGGCAGGACGTGGCTTTCCAGCTGGTGAAAAACGGCATCTCGGCGATTTGTATGCATACGAATCTCGATGCCGCCGAGGGCGGCGTCAATGAGGTGCTGGCCGGTATCTTTGGGATGCGGGAGATGGAAGCGTTCGCCGAGGGCTGCGGCCGTGTGGGCAGCATCGAGCCCGTCACAGTCCCCGAGCTGGCAAAAAAGGCGCAGAAAGAGCTTGCCTCCCGCTGCAATCAGCCGTTCAACGGCCCTGCGGTGCAGGTCAAATTCGCCGACACCGGCAAAACAGTGCGGCGGCTGGCCGTCATCAGCGGTGCAGGCGGAAGCCTCTTCGAGGACGCCATTGCACGGGGTGCGGATTGCCTGCTGACCGGCGAGGCCAACCACCACCACGCCATCGACGCAAAGCGTCTGGGGCTCTCGCTCATCGCAGCGGGCCACTACGCTACGGAGTTCCCGGTGACGGCGGCGGTGGCGGAGAAGCTGCGCACGGCCTTTCCGGAGCTGGAAATCCTTGTGAGCGAGGATGCCCGGGACCCCTATACTTATTTATAATACAAAGAAGCAGATCGGCAGGGCTGGACAGGTCTTGCCGATGTGCAAAAAACGAGGTAATATAAATGGCATTGGATGCCGCGACACTGGCGCTGACGGCGGCGGAGCTGAAGACCACGCTGGCTGACGCCAAAATCGCAAAACTGTTTGAGCCGACCCGCGACGAGCTGGTCATCACCCTGCGCACCCGTACGGAGACTTACAGCCTGCTGCTGTCGGCCCGGAGCGGCTCGGCACGAGTCTGCCTGACCGAGGAGAGCTTCGAAAACCCCGAGACGCCGCCCTCTTTCTGTATGCTGATGCGCAAGCATCTCACCGGCGGGCGTCTGCTGGACGTCCGGATGGAGCCGGGCGACCGAATCGTCTACTTCGAGTTCCAGTGTACCAACGAGATGGGCGACCTTGTGCGCAACATCCTCTGCGCCGAGCTGATGGGCCGTTACTCCAATCTGGTGCTGGTGCAGAACGGCAAGATCATCGATGCCCTCAAGCGGGTGGATTTCGAGGACAGCGATGTCCGTCAGCTCCTGCCCGGTCTATCCTACACGACGCCCCCCAAGCCTGCCCGGCCTGATTTTCTGGCCGTCAGCTCGGCGTCCATCGTGGCGGCGGCCTGCGAGCGCGACCTGCCGGTGGCAGACGCCCTGAACAAAACGGTGGCCGGCGTCGGCCCGGTGGTCTGCCGCGAGGCCGCATGGCGCGCCTTTGACGGAGAACATCTGCTGGCCAACGAGCTGACGGAGGCTCAGAAGGTCCGGCTGATGGCGGCCATCGACGAGCTGAAAGAGATTTACGACGCGGGCGGCTGTCCGTGCAGCGTCACCGCTCCGGACGGCAAGCCGGTGGAGTACACCTTCTTCCACCCCCAGCAGTATGGCGAGAAATATCTCATCAAGGAGTGGCCCTCCTTCAACACGATGCTGGAAGGCTATTACGCCGAGAAAGACCGCGCTGAGCGCCTGCGTACCAAGAGCAAGGAACTCCACAAAGCCGTTCACAATATGTACGAGCGCGCCGTCCGCAAGCAGGCGGCCCGTCAGGAAGAGCTTGCCGCCAGCGGCAAGAGCGAAAAACTCCGCCTCTACGGCGAACTGCTGTCGGCCAACCTCTATCTCGCCGAAAAGGGCATGAAAAGCATCACTGTGCCGAACTGGTACGATGAGGGCAAAGAAGTCACCATCCCGCTGGATCTGCGGTTCAGTCCCAGCCAGAACGCGCAGAACTTCTTCAAGAACTACAAGAAGAAGCAGACGGCCGCCCGGATGCTGGTGGACCTGCTGGCCGAGGGCGAGAAGGAGATCGCCTATCTGGAAACGGTGCTCTACGAGGTGGAGACGGCTTCCGGCGAGGCGGCGCTGAACGAGATACGCGCCGAGCTCAAGAGCCAGGGCTATCTGAAATACTACAAACAGCGCGACAAGCGCCAGAAGCCCGCCGATTTCCTCCGCTTCACGTCCAGCGACGGCTTCGAGATCCTGGTAGGCCGCAACAACGCCCAGAACGACAGGCTCACCCTCCACACCGCCCGGGGCAAGGACCTGTGGTTCCATGTTCAGAAGGCCCCCGGCAGCCACGTCGTGGTCATGAGCCGGGGCGAGGACATCCCCGACACCACCCGGCAGGAGGCTGCAGAGCTGGCTGTCGTGTATTCCAGCACCTTCAAGGCCGGTGCCGCCGCCAAGGTGGCCGTGGACACCACCGAGGTGAAGAACATCTGGAAAGCCAACGGGGCAAAGCCCGGCATGGTGCTCTACGAGGTGTATACTACCGTGTACGTCACCCCGAGAGAGAAACTTCTGGATGAGCTGAAAGCAAACGCGAAAAAATAACCCGATTTGAGCCGCTGTGCATCTGCATGGCGGCTTTTTTCAAAAAGCAAGAACACTTTGAGCTTCCCGTTCGTCTTACAGACAGAACCCGGCACGATGCAGAAAGGAGGGGAGACACCCCATGTGGGATGAGATGTATGAAGAGTTCTGGGACAAGCTGGAACATTTCTGCGCGAGGCTCTGCCGCGACGAGAGCCGCGCCGAGGACTTGGCACAGGAAGTTTTCCTCAAGGCGCTGCAAAATCGGACACTGATAGAAAGCTTCAACGCCCGGCAGTGCAGGGCGTGGCTGTTCGCCGCCGCCCGGAATCTCTACTGCGACCAGGTCCGCCGCGCGGTCAAGGAGCGGGAGCTGATGGAGGCGTTTCTGCCCGACGGTGACGAAGAACCAGCCGACGAAACAGCCTCTGCCGCTGTCGGCCTGAGCGACCTCGAAAGCCTGATGGGTATGCTGGACCCAGCCGACCGGATGCTGTTCGAGCTGCGGTACACCGAGGGGTACAACGCCAGCGAGCTGGGTGAGATGCTGCACCTCCCGCCCGGGACTGTCCGCACCCGCCTGCTCAAGATACGCACGAGACTGAAAGACGAACTTTTGGAGGAATGAACGATGAAGAAGAACCTGAATGTGACCGCCGCTGTCCTCGACCTGCGGAATGTCAGCGAAGATACCCTTGCAAGCTACGAGCACATCAAGCTGCAGGCCGCGCTGATGCTGACGACGCCCCGCGTCGAGGCCCTGCTGGCAAAATATCCAGTGGAGATGGAGGTAGCAAACTCCCTGCCCGGCGGCGAGGACACCGTGGTCAGCATGGTGAACGGCAAAGCGAATCTGACTGCCGCCCAGAAGCCCGAAAAGGACACCATCCTTATGGTGAACGGTAAGCTGACCATCGCCGCCGATGCCGCCGACACCCTGCGCAGCTATAACAAGATCATCGTCAACGGCAAGGCCCTCTGCCCGGAGTCGCTGACGGCTGTGGTCAACGAGAAGGCGATGGTGAACGGCAAGCTGAGCGTCTACCCCGACGAGGCCGTCGTCCTCAAGGGTACCGTCAAGTTGGACAAGGGCTTCCTCATCCGGGCGCAGAGCCGCCTCTACTGGACGGAAAAGCAGTTCGTGGCGGTGGACGCCAAGCTGGATGTGGATGCGCTGGCCGCAAAGGGCGCGCGGTTCGCGGCCCCGAAGGCTGTCATTGCCGAGCCGCTGGCCGAAAAGCTGGTGCCGCTCTTCACAGAAGACACGGAACTGGTCATCCTGCCCGAGGGCGTGACCTTTGTGGACGATGATTTGAAGTTGACTCCCGCCGCTGTCCGCCGCTACGGCAGCAAGCTTTATGTCACCGGCGACGTGAACATCCCGGCTGAGAGCGGGAAGGCACTGGAAAAGGTCGAGTATCTCCACGCCGGCGGCGATGTGACGATTGCCGCAGCCCTCGAGGATGCTTTCTACGCCATCCCGGACGCAGAGTACAGCGAGCTGTGCGTCCTGAAAGGCCGTCTCATCACCGACAAGCCGATGGTGCGCATCACCCCCGAGATGCTGGACCTCGACCCGGAGGGCGTTTCCTGCACCGACTGCGCCCTCGTGACGCTGGACAAGGCGCTGGCCTCCGAGGACATCGTGGAGAAGCTCCATATCTCCGACTGCGCCTGCATCCGCTGCACCATGGCGCAGGAGGCGGCGGTCAGCGCCGTCTCCACCGATGTGGCCCAAATCAAAGTGACCGATGCCCCCGAGGAACGGGATGACGGCGAGACAGTCCGCCGCATGGGCGCACAGCTGACCCTGTGAGGCACTACCTTTTTATTATATAAGGTGTTTCCCTCCCATGGCGGTCAGTGCCGCAGCAGGGGAGTATACGAAAGCTCTTTTGCCCTTCCCTCAGGGCAAGGGGGCTTTTTTAGTATAAAACGACCTGAGAACGGGCATTCTATCCCCTGAGCGGGGTTTTCCACAGAAAAAACTGCCACCCGATTGTGCATTCTGCACAGAAAATCTCCCGGGAGATGAAACGGAGCAAATAAAAAAGAAAATTTGCGTTTTTTCGAAAAAACACTTGCCAAATGCACGAAGATGTGATAGAATATCTCTCGGCTGCAAAAGGCTTGTGCGATACAAGTCGTGCAGGCCAGCGATATGCGTAGATGCGGGAGGTTG
>ENA-OVGI01001058-OVGI01001058.1-human-gut-metagenome-genome-assembly--contig:-NODE-1058-length-15263-cov-4.993688_pt1 | contig 15263 bp, 11 predicted proteins | sample MGYA00237771_ERZ505421 | MGnify/ENA primary metagenome ERZ505421 (study PRJEB26158, sample SAMN06016378) | human gut metagenome | biome: human gut; feature: ankylosing spondylitis patient; material... | reverse complement strand
CGATTGCAAAAGGAAACACGAAGAAACAGCGCGGCGGGAAGCGCAAAGCCTAACCCGCCCCGCAAGCTCACCCGCGCCGAGAAAAAGCAGATTGCGGAAATCATCAGACAGGCAAAGGGCGACGGGAAAGCCCACACCGCACAGCAGACAATCCCCTATATCCAGATGTACCCGGACGGTATCTGCAAGGTTACGGGACGGAAATACTCAAAGACCGTCGCCTTTGAAGATATTAACTATCAGCTTGCACAGGCAGACGACAAGACCGCCATTTTTGAGAACTGGTGCGACTTCCTCAACTACTTTGACGCTTCCGTTTCGGTGCAGCTCTCTTTCATCAATCAGGGGACGCAGCGGGGCGAAGCGGAAAAGGCGGTCAATATCCCGGCACAGGAGGACGCTTTCAACTCTATCCGCACAGAATACCGGAATATGCTGAAAAACCAGCTTGCAAAGGGAAACAACGGGCTTGTCAAAGCAAAATATATCACCTTTGCCATTGAAGCCGACAGTCTGGGCGCGGCGAAATCCCGCCTTGCCCGTATCGAAACGGACGTACTCAACAACTTTAAGCTCTTGGGCGTGTCTGCCCGCCCCATGACAGGCTATGAACGCCTTAAAATGCTGCATGGCATTTTCCACCCGGAGGGCGGGCAGTTTGCCTTTGATTTTTCATGGCTTGCCCCGTCCGGGCTTTCCACAAAGGACTTTATCGCCCCATCCTCTTTCCGTTTTGGCGAGGGGCGTTATTTCCGCATGGGGCGCAAAATCGGCGCGGTTTCATTCCTTGAAATCCTTGCGCCGGAATTAAACGACCGTATCTTATCGGATATTCTGGACTTGGAAACGGGCGTTATCGTCAATCTGCATATCCACAGTATCGACCAGACCGAAGCCATAAAGACAATCAAGCGGAAAATCACCGACCTTGACAAAATGAAAATCGAGGAACAGAAAAAAGCGGTACGCAGCGGCTACGACATGGATATAATCCCGTCCGACCTTGCCACGTTCGGCAGCGAAGCGAAGAACCTCTTACAGGACTTGCAGAGCCGGAATGAAAGAATGTTCCTCTTGACGTTCCTTGTGGTGAACATGGCGGACACGAAGCGGAAACTGGAAAATGACGTATTCGCGGCGGCGGGCATTGCACAGAAATACAACTGCGCCTTGACCCGCCTTGACTACCAACAGGAAGCGGGGCTTATGTCCTCTGTACCGCTTGGGGAGAACCTTATCCCCATTCAAAGAGGGCTTACCACGTCAAGCACCGCTATCTTTATCCCCTTTATCACACAGGAGCTTTTCCAGACGGGCGCGGCTTTGTACTACGGCTTAAACGCCCTGTCTAACAACATGATACTCTGCGACCGCAAGCAGCTCAAAACCCCAAACGGGCTTATCTTGGGAACGCCGGGAAGCGGTAAGAGTTTCGCTGCCAAAAGAGAAATGACAAACGCTTTTCTCATTACCGACGACGATATTATCATTTGCGACCCGGAAGCCGAGTATTTTTCCCTTGTGCAGCGTCTTAATGGGCAAGTAATACGCCTTTCCCCTACGGGCAGGGGCATTGACGGCAAGCCCCAGTATGTAAACCCTATGGATATAAACCTTAACTATTCCGAGGACGACAACCCGTTAGCCTTAAAATCTGATTTTATCCTTTCCCTTTGCGAGCTTGTTATCGGCGGCAAGGAGGGGTTGCAGCCTGTTGATAAGACCGTCATTGACAGGGCTGTAAGAAATGTGTACCGCCCGTTCCTTGCAGACCCCGACCCGGCAAAAATGCCTATCTTGGGCGACCTTTACGACGAGCTGTTAAGACAGCCGGAGCCGGAAGCTGCCCGTATCGCGGCGGCATTGGAGCTGTATGTTTCCGGCAGCCTTAACGTATTCAACCACAGAACCAACGTGGAGCTTTCTAACCGCCTTGTCTGCTTTGATATAAAGCAGCTTGGAAAGCAGCTTAAAAAGTTAGGTATGCTCATTGTGCAAGACCAGACATGGAACAGGGTAACGATAAACCGGGCAGAAAAGAAATCCACCCGCTACTATATGGACGAGTTTCACTTGCTCTTAAAAGAGGAACAGACCGCCGCTTACAGCGTGGAGATTTGGAAGCGTTTTCGTAAATGGGGCGGTATCCCCACAGCCATTACGCAGAACGTCAAAGACCTTTTGGCAAGCCGCGAGGTGGAAAATATCTTTGAGAACAGCGATTTTGTCCTCATGCTCAATCAAGCGCAGGGCGACCGTACTATCCTTGCAAAGCAGCTTAATATTTCCCCGCAACAGATGAAGTATGTTACCCACACCGAAGCGGGCGAGGGGCTTATCTTCTATGGAAATGTGGTGCTGCCTTTTGTAGACCGCTTCCCGAAAGATACCGAGCTTTACCGAGTAATGACGACGAAGCCGGAGGAAGTGAGCAGCCTATGAAAAGATTAACGCATTTCAGCCTGTTTACCGGGATTGGCGGAATTGACCTTGCCGCAGAAGCGGCAGGGTTTTCTACCGTCTGCCAGTGTGAATGGGCAGAATACCCCAACAAAGTGCTTGAAAGGCACTGGCCGTATGTGCCGCGCTTTCAAGATATTACAACCGTAACAAAGGAGGCTTTTATTGAAAAAACAGGACAGGAAACAATCACTCTTATCTCCGGGGGGTTTCCCTGCCAGCCGTTCTCCGCAATCGGCCCGAAACAGGGATTTTCCGACCCCCGTTATCTCTGGCCGGAAATGTGCCGCGTCATTAAAGAACTGCGCCCCCGTTGGGTGCTTGGCGAAAATGTTGCTAACTTCATCAATATGGGGCTCCACAAAACGCTCTTTGACTTGGAACAGGCGGGATATGCAGTTTGGACATTCGTACTTCCTGCTTGCGCCGTCGGCGCGTGGCATGAACGCAAGCGAACTTTTATCGTGGGGGCTGATGTTTCCCACGCCCCTTGCCTCCGACAAATCCACCTGCAGGGATGCGGCAAACCTGGATGTGTTCCTGTCGGACAATGGGATCTTCCGAAAGAAGAACAAGGACGGATCCATCTGGAGCCTGTCCCTGTCGGCGGCGGTGTACTACCTGACCCCGGCGGCGTCGGAGGGCTACCGCTCCACCCTGAAACCGGAGGCCTTCCGGGAGAAATCCCCGGCGGCCAACCTGTCGGCGCAGATCATCCACCAGGAGAAACCGCTCTCGGAGAAGGCGGCGCTGAACCCGGACTGGGTGGAATGGCTCATGGGCTTCCCCCAGGGATGGACGGCCGTATCCTCTGGGCCGCCGAGCCGGAGGGCGTCCCCCGGATCACCGAGGACACGAAAGACCGGGCCCTGCGGCTGAAAACCCTGGGCAACGCGGTCTGCCCGCCCCAGGCCTATCCCATTTTTCACTATATCGCGGCGATTGAGACCGGGACCTGCGCCAGTATTTGCCCCTATGGAGGAGGTGACGGATAAATGCAGGAATGGAAAGCCTCCGAGAAGGAGGCCCAGAAGATGACCCGTGACGGGGCCATCTCGGTGAACCTGGTGACCGGCGAGGCCACCCATATTTCGGACCGTCCCCCGGAGCAGGACTATTCCTCCGCTGATGACACGGCGGAAACGTCTGGCCGGGTAGTGGATGAGATGGAGGGCCATGTGGAACGGCGCCAGGCGAAAAAAGCGCGGCACAAGCGGCGCGACACCTTCCGGGAGGGGGAGGCGGCCAGGGACCGCCCTTCCTCCCGTTTGCAGTTTACAGAGGAGGAACGGGCGGTGCCGGAACTGAAAAAGGCCATCCGCAAGTCGGACAAGGCGGCGGACAAACTGGACGCTGCGAAAGCCGCTGTCCCTTTGAAACCGCCTGGGAAGGAACACGGCAATCCCTTATCCCGGCCGGTCCAGGAACTGAAATCCACCATCCACGGCGAGGTGAGCAAGGTGGAGGGCGAGAACTCCGGCGTCCAGGCCGGCCACCTGGGGGAGCGGCAGATCGAGAAAGCCGTGGGCTATGGCGGCCGCCGCTTCCACCAGGCGCGGGCAGACCGCAAGCTGAAACCCTGGCGGGATGTATCAAAAGCGGAGCAGGCGGCGGTGAAAGCCAATGCGGATTTCTATTGGCAGAAATCCGTCATGGAGAACCCCCAGCTTGCGTCCAGCAATCCCATCTCCCGGCTGTGGCAGAAGAAGCGCCTGCAAAAGCAGTACGCCGCTGCCCACCGGGCAGGGACCGGCGCGGCCCAGGCCGCGGGCAAGGCGTCCCAGACCGCCGCCTCCGCAGCGAAGAAAGGCGGCGGGACCATCGCCCAGAAGCTGGGCGGCTTCGTTACCAAAAACAAGCACACCCTCCTCATCGTGGGCGGGATTGGGCTGATCCTCATGCTCATCATGGGGCTGATGCAGTCCTGCACCTCCATGTTCGGGGGCGGGACTTCCGGCCTGGTGGCCTCCTCCTATCTTTCGGAGGACTCAGACCTGACCGGGGCCGAGGCCGCCTACTGCGAGATGGAGGCGGAGCTGCAAGAATATCTGGACACCTACGAGGCCACCCACGACTACGACGAATATCACTTTGACCTGGACGAGATCGAGCATGACCCCTATGTGCTGCTGTCCATCCTGTCGGCGCTTCACGAGGGGGTGTTCACCCTGGACGAGGTGCAAGGGGATCTGGAAATGCTCTTTGACAAGCAGTACATCCTCACCGAGACCGTGACCACCGAAACAAGGTATCGGACAGAAACGAGGACGGACAGCGAGGGCAACGAGTACGAGGTAGAGGTTCCCTACACTTGGTATATCTGCACCGTCACCCTGGAGAATTTCGACCTCTCTCATGTGCCGGTCTACATCATGGGCGAGGATCAGCTTTCCATGTATGCCGTGTATATGTCCACCCTGGGCAACCGGCCGGATCTGTTTCCGTCCTCCGGGTATGTGGGCAAATACATCGAGAACCCGCCTACGGCCTGGGACATCCCCGCCGAGTACCTGACGGATGAGCGGTTCGCCACCCTTATCACCGAGGCGGAGAAATACCTGGGATACCCTTATGTCTGGGGCGGGAGCAGCCCGGAGACCTCCTTCGACTGTTCCGGCTTCGTGAGCTATGTGCTGACCAATACCGGGCTGTGCAACACCGGGCGGCTGGGCGCCCAGGGGCTCTACAATATCTCCACCCCGGTATCCGATCCCCAGCCGGGCGACCTGGTGTTTTTCGTGGGGACCTATGATACAAGCGGGATTTCCCATGTGGGCATTTATGTGGGCGACAATATGATGCTGCACTGTGGAGATCCGATCTCCTACACTAATTTGAACACCAGCTACTGGCAATCACACTTTTATGCCTACGGCCGGCCGCCGTACAACTGACGGGAGGTGGTAAAGCATCAATATGGTTTCCTACGGGGGCGGTGTCAACAGCACCGCCCTTTTGATCGGCCTGCACCAGCACCGCATCCCGGTGGACCTGATCCTCTTTGCGGATACCGGGGCGGAGCATCCCCACACCTATACCTACCTGGACGTCATGGACCGCTGGCTGAAAGATCACGGGATGCCGCCCATCACCAGAGTGTACAAGACCACGTGGGACGGGAAACGGCTGACCCTGGAGCAGGAGTGCTTGCAGAGCGGCACCCTGCCCTCTATGGCCTACGGTTTCAAGCGGTGTTCCCTGAAACACAAGATCGGGCCGCAGGACAAGTTCTGCAACTGCTACCCGCCCTGCCGCAAGGTATGGGCGGCCGGGAAACGGGTGGTGAAGTTCATCGGTTACGACGCCGGCGAGAGCTACCGCAGCGACAAGGTGCTGCTGGGCGACCTGGCCGACCAAAAGTACAGCAAGTGGTATCCCCTGATGGAATGGGGATGGGACCGGGCGGCCTGTCAGCAGGCCATTGAGGATGCGGGCCTGCCCCAGCCGGGCAAGTCCTCCTGTTTTTTCTGTCCCAGTATGCGGGCGGAAGAAATCATCTATCTGCGGGACCACCACCCGGACCTGTTCCGGCGGGCCATTGCCCTGGAGGACAACGCCCGCCCCAATTTGAAAACGGTCCAGGGCCTGGGCCGGAACTACTCATGGAAAGAACGATTTGGAAAGGAGTTTTGCGAACATGGCAACTGTTGAGAAGATCCGCCGCGATATTGAAAAGACCAGGGAGAAGATCTCCGAACAGCAGAAGCGCCTCCGCGCCCTGGAGGCCCAGCTCACCGAGGAGGAGAACCTGGAGATCGTCCGCATGGTCAAGGCGGTGAAGATGGATAACCGGGAGCTGACGGCCTTCCTGAAGGCCTATGCCAGCGGCCTCATCACCCTGCCGGATGGCATGATGGAGGCGGAGGCCGCGGCGGACCCCGGCGACGAAGATATGGAGGACATCGAAAATGAGGAGTAAAAAGATCATCCGCCTGTTTACGGCCATGCTGGCCGTGGTGCTCTGTACCACGGCTTTTGCGGTGCCGGCCTCTGCCGGCGGCGGGGATGGAGAACCCTACTACACGGAAACGGCCGGGACAGAGGCCGCTCCCACGGGGGATGCCGAGTCCCCGGAGGTCACTGTGACCGATGATGAAGATACTGCTGGCAACAATGATACGCAGGCCGGCGCTGATACTCTGGATCAGCTTGCCGAACTGCTCGGCGGTCTGGGGACCGTCACGGTCACCGAGGAGGGTATCCAGTTTACCCCTGATGCGGAGGGATTGGAGACCCAGCAGATCGGGACTGTGACCACCTGCGGGGGAAACCTGAATGTCCGCACTGGCGCGGGGCTGGAAAACGACGCATTTACCCAGCTTCCCAACGGGGCGCAGGTGGAAGTCATCGGCACCGAGGACGAATGGGTCAAGGTGCTTCTGCCGGAGCGCGAGGGCTATGTCCATTCCGATTACCTGACCATCACGGACACGGGCACCTTCTCCCTCTCCCTGGATGGGGCGGAGCTTTCCTCGCTCCTGGAGCTGTTCACTTCCGGCCTGTCGGATGGGACAGGCGCTGCCCTGACCCCGGACGGGAACCTCTCCCTTGTGGATGACATCGGCGGAACCGCCTCCGGCAAACAGTTCATCACGGTGGAGACAAAAAGCGGAAATGTGTTTTACCTCATCGTTGATCGGGATGATGAAGGAGCGCAGACTGTTCACTTCCTCAATCAGGTGGATGAAGCCGATCTGATGGCCTTAATGGAGGATGGGGAGACCCAGGAGGAGGAACCCGCGGTCTGCACCTGTACCGAGAAGTGCCAGGCCGGGGCGGTGAACACTTCCTGCGAGGTGTGCGCGGTGAATATGGCCGAGTGCGCCGGCGCGGAGCCGGAGCCGGAACCCGAACCGGAGCCGGAGGAGGAGAAGTCCGGGGGCATGGGCGCCCTGGCGCTGGTCCTGGTGCTGGTGGTGCTGGGCGGCGGCGGAGCCTTCGCCTACATCAAGTTCATCCGTCCCAAGCAGGCGTCCAAGGCCAGCGCAGACCCGGACGACTATGATTTTGCGGATGAGGAGGAGTATATCAACGAGGACGAACCTGAACAGGAGGAAGAAACGGAGGATACGAAATGAAGCTGGTGATCTGCGAGAAACCGAGTGTTGCAAAATCCATCGCGTCGGCCCTGGGTGTCACATCCAGGGCCGACGGCTGTTTTGAGGGGAACGGGCTCATTGTTTCCTGGTGCGTGGGCCATCTGGTGTCCCCGATGGACGCGGCGGGGTATGACCCTGGCTACAAGAAATGGCGGTATGATGACCTTCCCATTTTGCCGGAGCCCTTCCGTTATGTGCTGGTGAAGGACAAGGCGGACGCCTTCCAGAACTTGAAGCGGCTCATGGACCGGGAGGATGTCACCGAACTGGTCAATGCCTGCGACGCCGGGAGGGAGGGTGAGCTCATTTTCCGGCTGGTCTATGAGATGGCGGGCTGTACCAAACCCTTCTCCCGGCTGTGGATCTCTTCCATGGAGGACGCGGCCATTCGGGAGGGCTTTGCCGACCTGCGCCCCGGTGCGGAGTATGACCCGCTGTATCAGTCCGCCCTCTGCCGCCAGAAAGCGGACTGGCTCATCGGGATCAATGCCACAAGACTTTTTTCTGTTCTCTACCACCGCACCCTGAATGTGGGGCGGGTGCAGACGCCCACCCTGGCGATGCTGGCCGACCGGGACAGTAAGATCGTCCTGTTCCGCAAGGAGAAATACCATTATGTGCGGCTGGCGCTGGAGGGGGCCGAGGCGGTCAGCGACCGCATTGTTTCCCCGGAGGACGCCCAGGCCATCCGGGATGCCTGTGACGGGCAGCGGGCCGTGTGTGTATCCCTGGTGCGGGAGAAAAAGACGGAGAACCCGCCCAAACTGTACGACCTGACCACCTTGCAGCGGGAGGCGAACCGGGTGTTCGGTTACACGGCCAAGCAAACCCTGGACTACGCCCAATCGCTCTATGAAAAGAAGCTGCTGACCTATCCCCGCACGGACAGCCGGTATCTGACCTCCGACATGGCAGAAACGGCTTCCTGCGTGATCCACTTGGCGGCAAAGCTGCCGCCCTTTGATGGCTGCTCCAACTTCTTCCCGCTGGTGGAGGCCATGATCTCCGATAAGGATGTATCCGACCACCACGCTATCATTCCCACAATGGAGATTGAAAAGGCAGATATCAAGGCTCTGCCCCTGGGCGAGCGTAATTTGTTCCTCCTTGTCTGCTGCAAGCTGCTGTGTGCATCGGCGGAGCCGTATGGGTATGAGACGGTCACGGCCACATTTGACTGCTGCGGCCATTCCTTCACCGCAAAGGGCAAGCGCGTCATCTCCGAAGGCTGGCGGGAAATCGACCGCATTTTCCGTGCCTTCTTGAAGGAAAAGCCTGCGGATGGGGACGGCGATACGCTCCCTGACTTCACCGAAGGGCAGACTTTTGACAGTGCGGAGGTTGCTGTTACCGAGCTTTTCACCCAGCCGCCGAAGCCCTACACCGAAGATACCCTTCTGTCCGCTATGGAGAATGCGGGCAAGGACGACATTCCCGACGAGGCGGAGCGAAAGGGACTTGGCACGCCTGCGACCAGGGCGGCCATCATCGAAAAGCTGGTGGCGGCCGGATTTGTGGAACGCAAGGGCAAAAACCTGATCCCGACGAAAGCAGGTATCAACCTTGTCACGGTCTTGCCGGAGCCGCTGACCTCTCCCATGCTGACAGCGGAATGGGAACAGAAATTGACGGAGATCGCAAAGGGCGGCGCTGACCCGGATATCTTCATGGACGGTATCCGCACGATGGTTCAGGAGATCGTATCCACCTATTCCTGCATTTCCGAGGATGGAAAAAAGCTGTTTGCCCCGGAGAAGGAAGTGATCGGTACCTGCCCCCGCTGCGGCCAGCCGATTTATGAGGGCAAGAAGAACTTTGCGTGTTCGGATCGGTCCTGCGGTTTCGTCCTCTGGAAAAATGACCGCTTCTGGACGAGCCGCAAGAAGGAGCTGACAAAGAAGATGGCAACGGACCTTCTGAAAAAGGGTCGTACCAATGTCAAGGGAATGTGGTCTGAAAAGAAACAGACTGCTTATGACGCTGCGGTGATCCTGGATGACACAGGCGGCAAGTATATCAATTTCAAGCTGGAATTTCCGAAAAGAAAGGAAGGTGTCAATGGCAGAAAATAAGACTTTGGAACATTTACCTGAAGTGAGGGTGGCGGTGGCCGCCCTCTCCCCGGAGGACCGGGAACTGTTAGCGGCGGTGCAGGCCTCGCCCTTCAAGCTGACAGCACCGGAGCAGTTCAAGGAGTTTGCGGACAACATCGACTATTTCGTATTTGAGCCCAATATCCACAATCTGAATGATCTGGGGTGGCGGTATCTGACACAGCACATGGATATGCTGCTGCCCCCGGAACTTCTGAAAGCGATCGACCCTGTTCCTTTTGGCAAATACGCCATGCAGGAGGAACAGGGCCATTTTACGGAACACGGATATATTTCTCTCTCCGGCGACGAGTGGAACCATGAATGCTCTGCGGAGCCGGAGAAAAAGCCCTCCATCCGAGAACGGCTGGAACAGGGCAAGAAGAAATGTGCGGAGAAAAACAAGGTGCAGCCCCATAAGGAAAAGTCTGCGCCGGAACTGTAAGGAGGTGCTGATATGCCATATTACGATCACAACAAGGATTATCCCTTTGCCGCCTTTATCACCAATCTTGGCAAGTACAACGAGGGCGAGCTTGTGGGCGAGTGGGTGAAGTTCCCCACCACCGCCGAGGAAATGAAGGAGGTATTCAAGCGTATCGGCATCGGCCAGAGGGATGACTTCAGCCAGCCCTATGAGGAATGGTTCATCACGGACTATGACTGCTATGTGGATGGCCTTTATAGCAAGCTGGGCGAATATGAAAATCTGGACGAGCTGAATTATCTGGCGTCGAAGCTGGATGAAATGAGCGACAGCGAATACGCGCAGTTTCAGGCCGGTATGGAAATGGGCGACCATTGCGGCAGCCTGCAGGAGATCATCAACCTCACCGAGAATCTGGATTGCTATGAGGTTTACCCCGATATCCATGACTATGACGATCTGGGCCGCTATTACATCGAAGAACTGGACGTTATGCAGGTGCCAGAGCATTTGCAGAATTACATCGACTATGAGGCCTACGGCCGGGACGTTGCGTTGGAGGAAAACGGCACCTTCACGGATCAGGGCTATGTGCGTGATACGGGTGACCGTTTCTGCGAGTATTACGATGGTGAGCGCGGCAGCATCCCCGATGAATACCGGGTGATGACCTTCCAGGACGATCTTCCCGAAGAAGAAAAATCCGAGTGGGCTATGGATATTGCCTTTGACATGGACGAGTTTTTCCGTCAGAACGATCCGCAGTATGCGGCGGAGCACCCGGAGACACACGCCGCAAAGGAAGAACTGTATGAAAATCTGATGGCCGGACGCATTTCCGCTCTGGATGAAAAGCTGGCGGCGCTGGGGCAGACGCAGGAGGACTATCTTCCTTCGGAGATTGAAAAATTCAAGGACGCCACGGGCTATGAGGAATTTCTTGATTTTGACCCGGCGGAGGTCAAGGCAGCTTTGGAGGACCCGGCTAAATCCCGTGTGGATGAAATGTTGGCCTTCGCGGAAAGAGCGGAACGGGAGTACGCGGCGGAGGCGGCCGCCTATGCGCAGACCCCCGCTGCTATCGTGGAGCAGGCGCGTGCGGCGCAGGGCGACACCTTCTCCATCTATCAGCTGAAACCGGGAGATAGTACGCGGGACTACCGCTTCGAGCCGCTGGACGCCATCCGCAACAACGGTCTTTCCGTAAAACCGGAGAACTATGAGCTGGTCTATACCGCCCCGCTGACGGCGAAGGACAATCTGGAAAGCATCTATACCCGCTTTAACATCGATCACCCGGCAGACTTCAAGGGGCACTCTCTGTCCGTATCCGATATCGTGGTGCTGCATCAGGACGGGAAAGACACCGCCCATTACTGTGACCGCTTCGGCTTTTCCCAGGTGCCGGAGTTTTTGCAGCCGGAACGGGCGGCCGAAGTCACGATCCCCACGCCGGATCAGATGGCGACGCAGGAACGGATCAGCACGCCCAGAGGCAGCTTCTGTGTGACGGATATGAGCCGGGCACAGATGGAGGCAGCCGGGTATGGGGTTCACCATCAGTCCGAGGACGGAAAATACCTTATCATGGGCAACGGCACGCGGGCCTTCGCCATTCCCGCGCAGCAGCAGCCGGAGCAGGACAATCCCCTCCGTACCGCTGAAATGACGCTGGAGGATGACTACGGCATGATCGACGGTGTTATCAACAACGGCAGACGCGGCGAAGCATTGGAAAAAGCCCAGGAGTATGCAGAGCGGACGACGCCGGAGAAGTCTTCCATCCGTGAGCGGTTGGAGGACGCAAAACGGGAGTGTGCAGAGCATAAGTCCTCGGAGGGCAAGAAGCCCGGCCGTGATATGCCGGAGCATGACTGCCTATGAGCCGAAGCAAGAAGTGGCGGCTGGAATGGGCGTTCTTCCTGGGCGAGAACGGCAGGCGGCAGTATAACCATATCTGCAAAAAATGTGTTCACGGCTGCAAGCAGAGTTTCCGGGCGTGTCTGATCGCTTGTCCGCATTACAGTTCCAAACGGTCTAAAATCTGTGAAGATAGGGGTAGAAAAACCGCAGAATAATTCCCTGCATTCGTATTTTCAAAGGTAGCCTTTATAATTTCTCATGTGTCGGTCTGCTTGCTGGCACACAGAGAAAAAGGCTCGATTTCAAACACTTTCTGTCACACAAAACGGGAGTACAGCTTTTCGGTTCGTCCGATCGGCTGTACTCCCGCTTTTTCTTTTTAATCAAATTATTTGAACAGGGGTACAAACTGTACCTCAGTTAGAGAATGATTTCCATAGTATTTTTTAGGATTGGATAGGAAAGGATGGATAGCCGCCGCAGTAGGCGTTGTGGGAATGTGTGTAAACTGCCAGGATTGTGAGGCTGTGGGAAAGCTGTTTGCAGACTTGTGGGAAAAGGCTTGTCTTTTTCCATCAGGTTGTGAATGGCTTTTCCATCTGCACGAGCGGCAGTTTTCCATATTTCCATGACGCAAAAAAGTCATCCAACAATCAGCCGGTACACTGTCAGCGGCACATACCATATCGCTATGATCAGCCGCCACGCCAGAACAAAGCCACCGATTACGCCACCGAGAATGAAATTCAGCGCGAACAGGGCGATCCCTCCACCCAGGGAGCCACCACCCGGCACGATCCAGAGGCACATCCGATGGAGGCCAAACGGCAGCCCGCAGAGTATCCAGAGCCATACATAGTCAAGCTCTCCGTTCTTCATGCAGGCGGATTTGAAGATACAATACAGAATCAGTGCCACGGTCACGGGCAGTACACTTTTGAAGAAAAATGCTTTGATTGCTTCGCTTCTTGTCATCGGTAAAACCTCCTTCCGCAGTTCCATTATACAGGATGCCGGGAGCTGCGCCCAGCGTCTTTCAAAGAAATTTATTCCAGTTCATGCCGCCGCTGTTGTTCCTGTTCCTTTGCAACGGTCAGCAGCGCATCCACATTCTGCTTAACAGTATCGTATTCCTGAGTTTCGGCTCTTGCGGCTTTATATTCAGCAAGGAGCCGTTCCTTTTCTGCGTTGAGATTGGCAAGCTCCGTTTTCATACTTTCCGTTGTCGGCAGCGGCACAGCCCCCAGCCGTTTCAATTCTCTGGCGGCCGCTTCAAAAAGGATGATCTCGCCCTCATGCCCCCGCAGGAACTTTTCTTTATCATTCGATTTACGGTATTGGTCATAAAGCGGCTTTAGCTGACGGTAAGTTCCGGCGTGCTTCATCACAAGGGCAAGTTCGGCACTTCTGCTTTCTATCCGCTTAATCTCTGCATGAGCGGTATCTCTCCGTGCGGATAATGCGGTCAGCTTGCTTTCCAGTTCTCCATAGCTGCTTATCCCGTGTTCGGTCAGAAAATTCATGGTCTTGGCGGACTGTTTCAGATTGTTCAGCTTCGCCCAATGGGTGAAGCCTGCACTCTGCTGCGCCTTGATGTTGTTCTGAATATCAATGAGCAGGCTGATCTTTCCGTCCTGCCGTTTCGGTTGGCGGGAAGGTCTGGAGCGTCCGGCGATCCGGGCGGCAAGGGCTTCTTCGGTGTAGTCCACCCCCAGCGTTTTCAGACGGGTGAACCGTTCCTGATCTGGTGCTCTGGCAGAGATATACTTGCCTCGCTTGATCTCATAGCCTTCTCTCTGCAGGCGGCGAAGCAGTGCTTCCAAATCGGAACAGGCTGGCAGGAGCCGGTCGATGGCCGCTTTCAGCTTCGCCTTATAGCTGGTGCCGTTCTGCGTGGTCTGATGTTCAATATAGCTCTTGCCCTTGTCCTGTCCGGGGATGATGACGGACAATCCATGTTCTTTGCAGAGGCGGTCGCTGGTGCGGCGGATATAGTGGTAACTCCGCTTGTTTGAATGGTAGTGCTTGTGATCCGCAAAGCTGACCGCATTGAAAATCAGGTGGTTATGAACATGATTTTTGTCTATGTGAGTGGTAAGTACAAACTCGTACTTGCCACCCAGGATTTCTTTTGCAAGCTCCATGCCGATTTCATGGGCCTGTTCCGGCGTGACCTCCCCGGGCTGAAAGGCTTGGATCAGGTGGCGGCCCAGGTTTGTTCCCTTGTCGATGGCATGGTGGCGGGTCCAGGAAAATTCGATATCCGCAGTTTCGGCGGCACAGCCATAGGAAGAAACAAGCAGTTTTCCGTCCGTCTTTTCCGGGTTGCAGATATAGTCAATGGCCGCTTTCAGCGTTGACTTGATAGGATGTGTCTTTGTAACTGCCATATCTCGTCCAGCCTTTCCCGTATCTCTTCCATGTCGGCCTGATACGCAGGACCTCCGGCGTTGATCCGTTTGGCGATCTGGTTGACATTCCGACCGATGGCGGAAAGCTCTTTGGTGAACGCCTTGATATCTGCGGTGTCCGTATAGATGATATACCCGTCAATCGCCATCTTGCGGAGGTAGGCGCCATATCTGCGTGTGGGTAACTGGCTCATTTTTTCGTCTATGAGCCGTTTTTCATCCTCCGTAACATAGAATTTCATTTGGATATTCCGCTTTCGGTTTGCCATGCGCCGCCTCCGTTCTTTATAAGGGTTTGGGACTATCCCAACAAGCAATTTTGAATTTTCGGGCAAGGGACCTGAAAATCTCAAAATTCGCAAGCGGGTACTCGCTTGCTGTGCTTGCTACCGTATCTTATCCCTACTTATAAAGCGTTGCAGAAGTCCCAAAATGCCCGCAAAATAAGAAAAACAGAGGATGTTCAGACACCCTCCGTTTCTTCATTCGGCTTTTCAATTTTTAAGGCCCCGTCAATGGCACCTTCCACGATAGGCAAATACTGTTCCGGGCAGAGTTTTAACTTCTGTCCGACCCGCTGGCGCAGCTCGCTTTCCTCTCGCATGACCTCTGGATTGAAGATTGAGCAATATATCCGAGCTTAATAGCTTTTGTTATCATCTCAACGGTAGAGCTAACTTGCAATTTTTCAAAAATATGTTGCAAATGATTTGATACTGTTCGTTCACTAATAAAAAGCTGTTCAGCGATTTCGCGGCGCCTAACTCCTGATGCAACCAATTCGAGAACTTTTCTCTCCCCGTCTGTCAGCTCTTCTATAAATACTTCTTCCCGTGGGAAGTGTGTTGCCCCATTTTTGATGGTCAATAAAATGTGCAATAACTCATCTGGTTCTACATCCTTACTGATA
>ENA-OVGI01001049-OVGI01001049.1-human-gut-metagenome-genome-assembly--contig:-NODE-1049-length-15371-cov-3.468399_pt1 | contig 15371 bp, 14 predicted proteins | sample MGYA00237771_ERZ505421 | MGnify/ENA primary metagenome ERZ505421 (study PRJEB26158, sample SAMN06016378) | human gut metagenome | biome: human gut; feature: ankylosing spondylitis patient; material... | reverse complement strand
ATCCGTAGGCATCAAAGTCGGGGGCTTTTGACCCCGACATCATGTAAAGGAAAAGTCAAAATAATATCCAAATCAGTTGACATCCCTATGCCCCGGTGTTATGATTTCTTTGAACATCAGAAACGTAGGTAGAGGTTGCATTTTTCATAAGTAGGATGACGGATGTGTCAGGAACAGAGGAACTCATCAGAAAGGGAAAGATGCCGAAAGGATGAGAGCTCCTGAAGGCTCATTCTTGGGCATGACATTAAGAGTGGCATGACTGTCATCGCAAGATGGAGAGCTATCTGATTTATACAATGACGTATATTTTGGAACGGCGCATCTTGCCGTTTCTTTTATTGTTTCACCATTTTAAAGGAGGATAAAAAAGAATGGCAATTTTTAAAGGCGCAGGCGTAGCGATTGCTACACCAATGAAAGAAAATCTGGAAATTAATTTTGATAAGCTGGATGAGATGCTGGAAGAGCAGATCGCTGGCGGAACTGATGCGATCATCATCTGTGGAACAACCGGTGAATCCGCTACCATGACAGAAGCTGAACATGCTGAGACGATCCGCTTTGCTGTGGAACGCGTCAACCACCGTATTCCGGTTATTGCAGGAACTGGTTCTAATTGCACACGTACTGCCATTGAGCTTTCCAAAGAAGCAGAAAAAGACGGTGCTGACGGACTTCTTCTTGTAACCCCTTACTATAATAAAGCAACCCAGAAGGGACTGTATCGTCATTTCAAGACCGTTGCGGATTCTGTGAAGGTTCCCGCTATTCTGTATAACGTACCCAGCCGTACCGGCTGCAATATTCTGCCGGAGACCGTAGTGAAGCTGTGTAAGGACGTGGAGAACATCGTAGGTGTCAAGGAAGCCAGCGGCAACATCAGCCAGATCGCTCACCTGGCAGCCATCGGACAGGGCGTTGTGGATATTTATTCCGGTAATGACGACCAGATCGTACCCATTCTGGCCCTGGGCGGAGTCGGAGTTATCTCCGTACTTTCCAATGTAGCACCTACACAGACCCACGAGATCTGCCAGAAGTTCTTCGACGGAGATGTGGCAGGCAGCCGTCAGATGCAGCTGGATGCTATGGATCTGTGCAATGCACTGTTCTGCGAAGTGAATCCCATCCCGGTCAAGTATGCAATGAATCTGCTGGGCTGGGAGGCCGGCGAATGCCGCCTGCCGCTGGTGGAGCCCAGTGAGGCACATCAGGCACAGATCGAGAACACCCTGCGCGCAGCCGGTCTGATCCAGGAATAAGTTTCAGGTAAAATGCCCAGGGAGACGGTTCTCCGGGCATTTTTCCGTATTATTGCGTAAAAAGAAAGGAACTCAACTATGACGGAAATCGTGATCCAGGGCATTGGCGGCCGTATGGGCCATGTCCTGTGCGATATGATCGCACAGCGGGAGGACTGCTGTGTTGTGGCAGGCATTGATGTGAAGGACGGCGAGCAGAACGGCATCCCCGTGTATGACAGCCTGGAAAAACTGAACGGCAAGGGCGATGTCGTCATCGACTTCAGCTCCCCCGCTGCTGTGGAAAAGGCTCTGCCCTACTGCGAGGCCCACAAGCTGCCCATCGTGGTCTGCACCACCGGCCTGTCGGAAGAGCTGCAGCTCAAGGTCGTGCAGCTGTCACGCACGGTGCCCGTGTTCAAGAGCGCCAACATGTCCATGGGCATCAACGTGCTGTCGGAGCTGTGCAAGCGTGCTTCTGCCATTCTGGGCGTGAACTATGATGTAGAGATCGTGGAGCAGCACCATCACAACAAGTTGGATGCTCCCAGCGGCACCGCTCTGATGCTGGCCGATGCCATCAATGAGCAGAATGATGGTGCTTACCACTATGTCTACGATCGTTCCTCCGTGCGTCAGAAGCGTGACCCGAAGGAGATCGGCATCAGCTCGGTACGCGGCGGCAGCATCGTGGGCGACCACGAGGTGCTGTTCTGCGGCCCGGACGAGGTGATCACCCTGCGGCACACTGCCTACTCCCGCAGCATCTTTGCCAACGGTGCCGTGAATGCTGCGGTCTATCTGGCAAAAAAAGAGCCGGGGCTGTACGATATGGGCGACCTGATCGCCGCCCTCTGAAAAATAAGCTGCCCCGGCATACGCCGGAAGAAGAGGTGAACGATGAAGCAGGAACCTTTAAAGCGGCGGCGTCCGGCTGCCCGTAAGCGCGGCCGAAAGCAAACGCTCCGGGCGGTGGTGCTGTCGGTTCTTACGGTGAGCGTAATAGCACTGTGTCTGGGAATCTGGACAAGACTGCCGGGAGAAGATGTACCGGTAGGCGGCATTGCGCCGCCGGAGGATACGCTATCCCCTGCTTCATCCATCGTGCCCCCGGAGCCGGAGCCTGAACCGCAGCCCGTAGTGGAAACGATCCGGTTTTCTGCAACAGGAGACAACCTGATCCATGCTCCTATCTACAAACAGGCCGCCCGTCGTGCAGGCGAAACCGGAAAGTACAACTTTGACTACTGCTATAAGCACATTGCGCCTTTTTATGCAGAGCAGGACGTGAACTGGATCAATCAGGAGACCCTTTGCAGCGACACCCTTGCACCCTCCACCTACCCCAGCTTTTCCACCCCCGGCGACTGTGCGCGGGCGCTGTACCGCGCCGGGGTGCGGGTGTTCAGCCTTTCCAATAACCACACCTACGACAAGGGCGCGTCCGGTATTGCAGCCACTCTACAGTTCTGGGAGTCCATGCCGGAGGACGTGGTCACCACCGGTCTGTGGCGCGGCGAAGAGGACTATGACCGCATCCCGTTGCAAACCGTCAACGGCGTCACCATCGCCTATCTCTCCTACACCGAGCACACCAACGGCATCCGCCAGAACAAGAATATGACGGCCAATATCATCTACACCAGCCAGACCGATGTGATCGAGCGGCAGGTGCGTTTGGCACGCCAGCAGGCGGATTTTGTGGTGGTTGGGGTTCACTGGGGTGTAGAGGATAGCCACGCCATCGTGGACAGCCAGCGCACACTGGCGCAACAGCTGGCAGACTGGGGTGCGGATGTCATTGTGGGCACCCACCCTCATGTGCTGCAGGATGCCCAGTGGCTTACCGCAGCAGATGGGCGGCGGAGTTTTGTGGCCTACTCGTTGGGCAATTTTCTCAGCACTCAGAGCCGCCCGGATCAGCTGGTGGGAGCTATCCTGACCTTGCAGCTGCAAAAGACCACACAGCCGAACGGCTCAGTGCAATGTGCAGTGCTTGCGCCGCAGCTGCGCCCCACCGTGACCCATTACGATGCAGGAAAAGCCAATGTGCGCACCTATCTTTTCCGCGATTACACGCAGGAATTGGCGGCAGCGCATGGTGTGCGGGCAAAATATTCTGATTTCAGCCTTGACAGGATACAAAAAATCGCGCAAAATAATATCAGCGCATCCTTTTTGTCGCAAGACAAGAATTAGTGTAACATAAAAGCGGCGTATTTGTGCTATGCAATGCAGCGCTGTTGCATTAAAAGTTGAATTGCGATAGTACTTACATAAAAATGTGAAATGATTGAGCGTTGTCCGGCAACTCGGGCAGAACGGAGGACTTTTTATGTACGGAGTGTCGAAGATCAATATCGAGACTGACCTGATGATGATCAGCGTGCAGGACGTGGCGTTCCGGGGCAACAGTCTGTCCCGCTATCTGGATATCTTTGCAGAGACCGGCGTGGTGGTGGACATGATCAGCCAAAGCGCCCCCCATGGCACTACCATTGATTTCAGCTTTACCGCATCCAGCAGCGATCTGCCACTGGTGATGAAGGCGATCTCAGCGGCAAATCTGGATAAGGACGCCAAGGCTTCTCCTTTGATCAGCGTGGGCTACTCTAAGCTGAATCTGTTCGGCGAGGATATGGTCACCAGCTGCGGCGTGGCTGCGCGGGCGCTGAACGCACTGGCTATGGCTGGTATCGAGGTATTGCTGATCACCACCAGCGATCTGGATATCTCTCTGCTCGTCCACGCTGAAAACGAAGATGCTGCCTATGAAGCGCTGAAAAAGGCGTACGAGCTGTAACAGCAATAGGCCGGAGGGGGCAGTTGCGTTTCCGGTTTGATTTGCAGGCCATCAGCGGCTGTTACGTGCTAAAATGTAAAAAATGGTCCAGAAACGCCTACAGACGTTTCTGGACCATTTTTAATAATGCTTTTTTACAGCGTTACCTTGTGGTAGATCTTTTTCCCCTTTTTGATGACGATGCCCTTGGCAAGCTGCTCTGCGGTAAAGCTGACAGTGGGAGCAGCGACCTTTTCGCCGTCTGCCAGAACACCGCCCTGCACCACCAGACGGCGTGCTTCGCCGTTGGAAGCAGCCAGACCGGCCTTGACCATCAGGGTCAGGATGCCGATAGCGCCGTCCGTCAGGTCAGCCTCGGTCAGCTGGGTGCTGGGCATATGCTCGGTATCCATCGCGTTGCCGCTGAACAGTGCACGGGCAGCATTCTGAGCCTTTTCGGCCTCCTCCTTGCCATGCACCATGCTGGTCATCTCGTAAGCAAGGATCTCCTTGGCTTCATTCAGGCGCTGATCCTGCCAAGTGCTCATCTCTTCGATCTGCTCCAGCGGCAGGAAGGTGAGCATCCGAATGCACTTCATCACATCGGCATCGCCCACGTTGCGCCAGTACTGGTAGAACTCAAAGGGACTGGTCTTGTTGGGATCCAGCCAGACAGCGTTGCCGGCGGTCTTGCCCATCTTCTTGCCCTGAGAGTCGGTCAGCAGGGTGATGGTCATAGCATAAGCATCCTTGCCCAGCTTGCGGCGGATAAGCTCGGTGCCGCCCAGCATATTGCTCCACTGGTCGTCGCCGCCGAACTGCATATTGCAGCCGTAGTGCTGGAACATATAGTAGAAGTCGTAGCTCTGCATGATCATGTAGTTGAACTCTAAGAAGGACAGACCCTTCTCCATGCGCTGCTTGTAGCATTCGGCGCGCAGCATATTGTTCACGGAGAAGCAGGCACCCACCTCGCGCAGCAGCTCAACGTAGTTCAGATCCAGCAGCCAGTCGGCGTTGTTCACCATCAGAGCCTTGCCCTCGGAGAAATCAATGAACTTTTCCATCTGCTTTTTAAAGCAGGCGGCATTGTGGGCGATATCGTCCTTGGTCAGCATCTTGCGCATATCGGTGCGGCCGGAGGGGTCACCGATCATGGTAGTGCCGCCGCCAATCAGGGCGATGGGCTTGTTGCCGGCCAGCTGCAGGCGCTTCATCAGGGTCAGTGCCAGAAAATGGCCGGCGGTCAGGCTGTCGGCAGTGCAGTCAAAGCCGATGTAAAAGGTAGCCTTGCCATTGTTGATCAGGTCGATGATCTCCTCATCGGTGATCTGCGCTACCAGACCACGAGCTTTCAGTTCTTCGTACAGCGTCATGGGAAAAACCTCCTGTTTTTGGGGCAGAGGAAACAAAAACGCCCTCTGCCAAAAATAAATTTGGCAGAGGGCGAGATAACTTCGCGGTACCACCTCTGTTTGCCGTTTCCTCACAGAAACGGCCTTACGAGTGCACACCCCAGAGTAGAGTGACACTCCTGCGTCTTTAACGCTCGCACGCGGCACAACCTACTAGCCTTACGCATTCAGCCTGCAGCTCCGGGAGGTATTTCCCCTGCTGTTCTGTGATCCCTTGCACCAACCGGGACTTCTCTGGACAGAACGCTTCAGGGTACTTGTTCCCTTCATCGCCATTAACAGTGTCTACTCTATCACAAGACCGCCGCCTTGTCAAGAGCTGTCTTTTTCTGCATAAATGCATTCCTATGAATCAACCGCTGTGCTTGCGCTCCTGCAGCATTTCCCGTGCATTGGCGCGGGAAAGTTCGGTGACATGGTCGCCGGAGATGAGACGCGCCAAGGCTTCTACGCGGCCATTTTCGTCCAGCGGATGGATCTCGGTATAGGTGCGCTCGTTGGACACGTTTTTCTGGATGAGCAGATGGCAGTCGGCCAGCGCTGCGATTTGCGCCGTATGGGTGATGCACAGGATCTGATGTCCCTGTGCGCTCTGGCGCAGCACCTCACCGATGCGTCCCGCCGCCTTGCCGGACACGCCGCTGTCGATCTCATCATAGATCACGGTTGGCACAGCGTCCTTATCGGCCATTGCGTTCTTGATGGCAAGGGTGATACGGCTCAGCTCGCCGCCGGACGCGATTTTAGCCAGCGGCTTAGGCGCTTCACCGGGGTTTGTTGAGATGTAGAATTCAACGCTGTCCTGTCCATGGCTGGCCAGCGGACCGCGGGTATGCCGCAAGGTCATACGCACACCCGGCATATTCAAAAAGTCCAGCGTGCCGGAAATGCGGGTGTTCAATTCCTCAAAGGCTTTCAGCCGGGTCTGGGTCAGCACCTCTGCTTTTTCCCGCGCTTTTGCGTAAAGACGCAATTTTTCCGCCTGCAAGGCATCATAGCGCTGCTGGGAATGCTGGATGCTATCCAGCTCCTCCCGGGCCTTCTGCCCGAAAGCGATCACGTCCTCCACCGTGCTGCCGTATTTGCGCTTCAGCCGGTACAAAAGATCCAGCCGCTGCTCCACCTCGTCCAGCTCTGCATCGTTGGTGTCGTAGGCATCCAGCCGCCCGATCAGATCTGCGGCCACGTCCTTGGCATTATAATATAAGTCCAGCAGCTGCCCAGCGGCGGCTGTAAGCGCAGGGTCCAACTGCGCAGCGGCATCCACTGCGTTAGAGGTTTCCCCCAGCAGATCCACCGCACCTGCAGCGTCATCACTGCCGGATAGCAGCGCATAGCTTTGTGCCAGACGATCCCGGATGGCAGATGCATTGGACAGCACCTTCCGGCGGTTTTCCAGCGTCTGCTCCTCACCGGCAGTCAGTCCGGCATCCTCAATTTCCTGCACCTGATATTGCAACAGATCGATCTTGCGCTGCTTTTCAGCTTCGTCGGTGATCAGAGCATCCAGCTCCCGCTTGACCCGCACCAGCTCCCGGTACAGGGCATAGTACTCCTGAAAAACAGTGCGATTCTGCGCATAATCATCCAGAATCCCCAGATGGTGCGCCGGATTGAGCAGACCTACGGAATCGTGCTGACCGTTGATGTTGATCAGACCGCCGCACAGATCCCGCAGAACAGCTGCGGTAGCCGGCATTCCGTTGATGCGGCAGCTGCTTTTACCCTCAGCGGTAATCTCGCGGCTGAGCAGCAGTGCTTCGGAGCGCTCATAGCCGGACTGCTCCAGCTTATCCAGCACAGCAGACGGCACCTGTTCAAAGGCGGCGCGGATCACCGCCTTTGAAGCCCCGGTACGCACCAAGTCTTTAGAGGTGCGGTTGCCAAGGATCGCATTGATGGAATCGATCAGGATGGATTTGCCCGCACCTGTCTCGCCGGTCAGTACGTTCAGCCCCGGTTCAAAGTGCACCTCTGCCTTCTGGATCACGGCAACATTTTCAATTTGCAGGCTGCTCAGCATGGCTTCGTTCTCCTACCGTCATCTCTGTCCCACATAACGGGTCAGCTCCGAACAAATGGTCTTAGCATCGCGCTCAGAGCGCGCAACGATTAAAAAGGTGTCATCACCGGAAAGGGTGCCAACAACGTTTTTCCACTGCAAAGCGTCAAAAACCTCGCAGGCAGCATTGGCCATGCCGGAATAGCATTTTACCAACACAACATGTCCGGCGTAATCTACCCCCAGAACGGACTCGTGGAAGATGGTCTCAAAGCGCCCTTGGGTCTTGGGGTTGAAGCTTTCGTTCCGGCTGGAAACATAGCGATAGCCCTCAGTAGTAGCTGCCTTTACAAGGCACAGCTCCCGGATATCGCGGGAAACGGTGGCCTGCGTCACCTCAAAGCCCTCGTTCCGCAGGTGCTCCAGCAGCACCTCCTGTCGGCTGATGGGATGCTCCTGCACCAGACGCAGGATCGTCTGCAAGCGTTCCGCTTTTGTTTTTGTATCTTCTTTGCGGCTGCGTGCCATCTTAAAAATCGCCTCCCGTGTTATTGTCTTTTACGCAGTTTCTGGTCAATGGCCTGAAACTGGTCTGCCCGCCCAAAAGTGATAAGCTTGACGTTCTGATCAGACAGGCGGATCTCTGCGGTGGCACCCGCCTTGAGGGGGTAGCCCACACCACCGTCACAGCTGATAAACACTTCATCATCTGCCACCTGTCCCACACAGACATTCAGCTTGCGCTCCTGCGCAAACACCATGGCCGGACTGGCCAGACTGTGAGGGCAGATAGGGGTCACTACAACGCCCTTGGTCTGCGAGTCCAAAATCGGGCCGCCGGCTGCCAGCGAGTAGGCCGTAGAGCCGGTGGGGGTCGCCACGATAACGCCATCGCCCCGGTAGTGCTCTACCAGAATATCATCGCAGTAAATGCTGAAGTCGATGGCCTGCTGCAAGCGCCCCTTGGTCACAACTACATCGTTGAGGGCATGACCTTCCCAGCCATCCTGACCAAGCACCCGGGCATATAAAAGCATCCGGTTGTCCAGCTGAAACTCGCCACGTGCCACGGCGGCCAGCTTTGTTTCCATTTCGCCGATCTCGCAGGTGGCCAGAAAACCGCAGCGTCCCAGATTGATGCCGAGGATGGGCTTTGCGTACCGGAGCGAAAGATTTGCTTCGTGCAGGATGGTGCCATCCCCGCCGATGGCCAGGACCACATCCGTGCGTTCCAGACACTGCTCCAGCGGCAGATAAACGACCCCTGCCGTGCTGCAGCTTTCCCGCAGAGCATCGCTCATCAGCACAGCGGCACCGTGGGTCAGCAGGATCTGCGCCGCACGCAGCGCGATCTCGCTTGCGGAGGTCTTGCCCGGATTGGGCGAAATGTAGATCGTCATACCGGCTTCTCCTTTGCTGACGGCTGAGCCTCAGCGATCCAGTGTGGTATGGCTTGCCGCCACCACCTGTGCTGCAGCTTCATCATCCAGCACTGCGGGCTGATCGCTCTTCTGCACAAACATCAGATACTCGATATTCCCCTCCGGCCCCTTGACCGGGCTGTAATCCAGCCCGCGCACCACAAAGCCGTTTTCTGCAGCATAAGACATGGCATTGTGCAGTACCTCACGATGCACCGCGGGGTCGCGTACCACGCCGTTTTTGCCCACCTTCTCGCGGCCTGCCTCAAACTGCGGCTTCACCAGACAGACGCCCATAGCGTCCGGGGTTGTGATGCGCTGCGCCACCGGGAAGATGTGATGCAGAGAAATAAAGGAAACATCCACACTGAAAAACTCAATGGGCTCTGCCAGATCCTCCGGCGTGACATAGCGGATGTTCGTGCGTTCCATGTTTACCACGCGTTCATCCGTCCGCAGGCTCCATGCCAGCTGACCGTAGCCAACATCCACGGCATACACCTTCACTGCGCCATTTTGCAGCATACAGTCGGTAAAGCCGCCGGTGGACGCACCGATGTCCATGCACACTTTGCCGTCAGGGGTAAGCGGGAAGCACTTCATAGCCTTTTCCAGCTTCAGGCCGCCGCGGCTGACATAGCCGATATCGTGGCCACGCACCTCAACAACTGCGTCCTCCTTGATCATCTCGCCGGCCTTGTCCACCTTTTGTTGGTTGACAAAAACCACACCGGCCATGATCAGAGCCTTGGCGCGCTCCCGGCTCTGCACAAGGCCGTTCTGCACAAGATATTGATCCAACCGAATTTTCACAGCTCGTTTTCTCCTTTCGTGAGGGCAGCCCGGACTGCCTGCACAATATCCGCAGCATCCAGACCGGTGCATTGCTTGATCTGCGGGACGGTTGCATGGGGCAGGCAGGCTGTGCGGACAGCACAGTGCAAAAAGCGGCCATTCCAGCCGTTTTGCTGCAAAACGTAAGCCAGATGCTCACCGATCCCGCCGGCAGCAACGCACTCCTCTGCAAACAGCACGATTTTATATTTCGACGCAGCATCGATAAGTTTATCTGTAAAGGGATATAACTTTACAAGTTTTAGAACATCCGCATTTTGCGATGCAGCGTTCAATTGGTCGGCAGCATCCAGCAGATCCTCCAGCTCGTCTGCATAGCTGACCAGAAGGATTTCTGCCCCGGGTAGCTGCTGCAAAAAGTCGTACTCCTGCTTTGTGCAGGGATACTGCGCCAGCTTTGTGTTCTCGCCGCCGCGGGGGTAGCGGATGGCACGAGGGCCGGAGATCGTATCCTGCAGCAGATAGTGCAGCCAGTATTGCAGTTCTTCGTAGTTGGAAGGCGCATAGACCGGGATGTTAAGCTGGCTGAGGAAGGCTGCATCGTAGATGCCCTGATGGGTCTCGCCGTCTGCGGGAACAAAGCCCGCACGGTCAATGGCAAAGAGCACATTTTCCTTTAGCAGATTGACATCATGGATGATCTGGTCATAGGAGCGCTGCAGGAAGGTGGAGTAGATGCACACCACCGGCAGCATTCCCTGACTGGCAAGGCCTGCCGCAAAAGTAACAGCGTGCTGCTCTGCCATACCCACATCAAAAAAGCGCTGCGGGTGGCGGTGAGCAAAGAACTGCAGTCCGGTGCCGTACTTCATGGCAGCAGTGATCGCACAGAGCTTCGGGTTTTGTGTTCCCTCCTGCACCAGCAGCTTACCAAAAACTGTGGAGAAGGACTCCTTCGGCGCAACCTCCGGGTCCGGCATTCCATCCGGGTCAAAGGCAGATACACCGTGATAGTTGCCCGGGTTCATCTCTGCCGGCTGATAGCCCTTGCCCTTTTTGGTCACAACGTGCAAAAAGTGCGGACCCGGCCGCTGGTAGATCGAGCGCAGAGTGCGCTCCAGCTCTTCCACATTATGGCCGTCTACCGGGCCGATGTACTCAAAGCCCATATCCTCAAACATGGTGGAATGGTACATGGCGCGGCGCACCAGTGTTTTTGCGCCCATCAGCGATTTTTTCATCGGCGGGCCGATCAATGGCACACCGTCCAGAAAGCTGCGCACATTGTCCTTGGCGTCGTAATATGCCGTAGTCGTGCGCAGATGGGTCAAATACCGCGCCAGCGCACCTACATTTTTGGAGATGGACATCTTGTTATCATTCAGGATCACAAGCAGATTGTCCAGCCCGCCGATGTTGTTCATGCCCTCGTACACCATGCCGCCGGTAAAGGCGCCATCACCAATCAGTGCCACCACAAGTCCGGGCTCATGCTTGATCTTTTTTGCCCATGCCATGCCAATGGCCAGCGAAAGTGCTGTATTGCCATGTCCGGCAATAAAGGCATCGTGCACACTTTCGTTGGGGTTTGGGAAGCCGGAAATGCCATCCAGCTGCCGCAAATGGTCAAACTGCTTCCGGCGTCCGGTAAGCAGCTTGTGGGTGTAGCACTGATGTCCCACATCAAATACGATCTTATCCTTCGGCGTTTCCAGCACTCGGTGCAGCGCCACGGTCAGCTCTACAGTGCCAAGATTAGAGGCCAGATGTCCACCGGTCTTGGAGATATTCTCCAGCATAAAATGCCGTATCTCCGCGCAAAGCTTCTCCACCTGCTGTGCATTCAGCTTTTTAAGATCGCTGGGCTGATCGATCTTGTCCAGCAACGACTCCATATTCACACGTCCTTTATGCGTTTGTTCTTTCGCTTTTTCTACCGCAGCCATTCTGCACTGCTCTGTCGCAAATACAAAGCAGCTTCTGCAGAAGGCCGCATTTCATCACACGACTGGGAACAAAAAGCCCACCAGCGAGCCGAGCAGCACGCCTGCCACGACCTGCAGCGGCGTGTGGCCGACCATTTCCTTCAGATGCATATTCTGCAAAAAGGGAGCGTTTTTCTCGCTCACATCGATCCACTGGGCGATCATCTGGTTCAGCACCTTTGCCTGCTCGCCGGTCTCGTGCCGGACGCCCATAGCATCGTGCATGGTGATAATAGCCACCACGCAGGCCACCGCAAAAATGGGCGAGGAGACCCCAGCGCTGCGCCCGGTAACAATGGCCATAGCACAGACGGTCGCACTGTGTGCGCTGGGCATACCGCCGTCGCCCCACATCCGCTCCAGCTGAAACTTGCCCAGCAGAATAAAGTTGATGATCGTCTTTAATACCTGTGCAACGAACCAACTGAGAAGCGATGCGGTCAAGATCTGATTGGCCGATAAGATGTTTTGAATAAGCTGCATATCCGTATTCCTTTTTCTTTAGTTTTTGCGCACCAGAAGCTGCTGTGCCAGCTGCTGCAGGAAAGCCGCCTTTGCACCAAAATGCTGCTGCAGATCACTACAGATCTGCTCGTTCAGCTTTTGCGCCAGCGCCATTGCACCGTCCACTCCGTACAGAGTGACAAAGGTGGTCTTACCGTTTTCACTGTCGCTGCCAATGGGCTTGCCCAGCTGCTCTGGAGTGCTGGTAACATCCAGCACATCGTCCACGATCTGGAACACCAGTCCCAGCCCGTATGCGTAGGAGGCCAGTATCTCGCACTGCTGCGGTGCTGCACCGGCCGCAGCAGCGCCCATCTGGACGGCGGCGTTGATCAGCGCACCGGTCTTGTTGCGATGGATAAGGCGCAGCTGTTCCTCGGTGGCTGCCAGCGCTTCATATTTCAGATCCAGCTCCTGTCCGTAGACCATGCCGCAGCTGCCGGCACCTGCGCCCAGCGCACGGGCGGCTGCTACGCAGATCTGCGGTGCAGCGGGCGCATTGGCGATCACCTCAAAGGCCTCGGTCAGCAGCACATCACCGGCAAGCATTGCCGTTGACTCGCTGAAGGCTTTGTGGCAGGAAGGGCGTCCCCTGCGCAGATCATCATTGTCCATGCAGGGCAGATCGTCGTGGATCAGCGAGTAGCAATGCAGCATCTCCACAGCTGCTGCAAACTGTGCGGCCGCCTGCATCTCTCCGCCCAGCATATCGCAAACGCTGAGCGTCAGAATTGCGCGGATGCGCTTTCCGCCGCCCAGCAGACTATAGCGGGCTGCTCTGCACACCTCCGATTCCTCGGGCAGAAAACGGGCACTGGCAGCATCCAGTGCAGCCGTAGCCTGCAGCAGATATTCCTGATATTGCGCCTTGTATTCCATTATTCTTCCTCCTGCTCCTGTGGTGCTTCTACGGTCTGTGCGAGCCTTGCATTGATCTCCTCGATCTGCAGCGACGTTTTTTCCAGTGTCGCGTGGCAGTACTGCATCAGGGTGGCAGCTTCCGCATACAGCTTGACGGAATCTGCCAGCGAGGTATCCTCCTGCTGCATCTGCGCAAGGATCGCGTTCAGCCGATCCATTCCTTCTTCAAAGCTTTTGGGTGCTCTCATTGATCTCCTCCACCGTTTCTACACGGCATCGTGCCTGATATTGCCGACTGCGCACGCAGATGGTCTGCTCCGGCTGCAGCTGCTCCATGGTGCAGACCTTGCCTTTTGCATCGGTCACCAGAGCATAGCCGCGAGCCAGCACACGGTACGGATCCAGTGATGACGCCAGTGCAGCCGCGTGCTGCAGCTGCACGTTTTTATCATTCATACGCACTTTTTGCCGCGTCTGAATGGCCTGTTGCATCTGCTGTAGACGGCTTGAATACTGCTGTAAGATTTTATCTGGCGCGTTCTGCTCCAACAAAAAGTTGTATTGTTCCAGACCATTATAACACAACGCGAGCCGTTTTTGTATATTTTTGTGAATATTTTCTTCAATAATTTTTAAAATGCGCTGTTGCTCTTCCCGATCCGGCACTGCAAGCTCTGCGGCAGCGGACGGTGTGGGTGCACGCTGGTCGGCCACAAAGTCCAGAAGAGTGTAGTCGATCTCGTGTCCGATAGCACTGATCAGCGGCGTTTTGCAGCGAAACGCCGCCCGGGCGATCTCCTCAGCGTTGAACACCCACAGGTCCTCCCTGCTGCCGCCGCCCCGTGCCACAATGATCTCGTCCACCCGCCCGCTCTGATCCAGTGTGTGGATGGCGGCAGCGATCTGCCGGGCGGCTTCAAAGCCCTGCACCGTTACCGGGCACAGCAGCAGCCGGACAGACGGCCAGCGGCGGCTGATCACGTTGCGGATATCCTGCAATGCCGCCCCTGTTTTGCTGGTGACGACACCGATACATTTGGGGTATGCGGGCAGCGGCTTTTTTTGCGCCGGGTCGAACAGACCTTCCTTTTCCAACCGAGCCTTCAGCTGTTCCAGCGCAAGCTGTGCCGCGCCCAGACCGTCCGGGAACATTTCGTTCACATAGACCTGAAACGCGCCGTCCCGCTCGTAAAGGGTAGCACGGCAGCGCACCACCACCCGCATCCCTTCCTCTGGGCGAAACGCCATACGGCGGGCATCGGTGCGAAACATCACTGCTTTTACGCTGCAGGCTTCGTCCCGCAGAGAAAAATAGCAGTGTCCGCTGCGGGCGTTCTGCACAAAGTTTGCGATCTCGCCGCGCAGGGCAAGATCAAACAGACTGTCGTTGACGTCCAGAAGCGTTTTGACATAATGGTTCAGCTCTGATACCGAGATCACATCAGCCATAGCCCGGCCTCCCGCGCAGCAAGAATGGATACGCCGATGGCGTTATCGCTGGAATACTGCCCTGGCACAAAATAGACCTGCGGCAGACGCTGCTGCACCCATGTGCGGATGATATCGCTGCTCATCACGCCGCCGGCACAGACCACCGGCAAGCCGGGGTATTCCTTCTGCGCAGCCTTCGTCATGCGGACAACAGTATCCGCTACGCAGAGCAGGCAGTACTTGCAGACGTATTCCGGTGCTTTTCCGGCAGCAAGCAGGGCGTTGCATTGGTTTTCCAGCCCGGAAAGGCTGCATTGCAGCCCCTTTACGCTGGATTTTGGGCGGATCTCCTCGGTGCACTGCGCAGCAAGGCGCGAGACCTCGGCACCTGCGGGGAAGCCAAAGCCCAGTCGTACGCCTACGCGATCCACCGCCTGACCGGCGTACAGATCGGTACTGGTGCCAAGGGTGGTGATGGTACGCACCTGATCGCACAGCAAAAGATCCGTGGTGCCGCCGGAGATATGGAACAACAGCACCTTCTGGGAGAACAGCGCCTCGCCCTTTGCGGCATACAGCGCCGCAGCAGCGTGTCCCTGCTGATGGGTGGTGTAGATCAGCGGAATGTCCCGCGCCGCCGCAAAGGCAGTTGCGGCGCTGACGCCAGCCAGAAAACAGGGCATATAGCTGCCCTCCACCGGGCGCGGCTTTTGCGAAACGCCTACGGCATCTATTTTTGTCAGGTCGAATTCCTGCGCCAATTCCTGCAACATCTCCGGTAGAGCCGCCGTATGATGGAACAGTGCATCGCTCTGCCGCAGGCCAAGCTGCCCGGCTTTTACCGGCAAAAAGCGCTTTTTTGCACAAACAACCTCCCCGGCTGTATCAAAAACTGCCAGAGAGGTTGCATAGTTGCTTGTATCGACCCCGA
>ENA-OVGI01001009-OVGI01001009.1-human-gut-metagenome-genome-assembly--contig:-NODE-1009-length-15933-cov-5.708402_pt1 | contig 15933 bp, 8 predicted proteins | sample MGYA00237771_ERZ505421 | MGnify/ENA primary metagenome ERZ505421 (study PRJEB26158, sample SAMN06016378) | human gut metagenome | biome: human gut; feature: ankylosing spondylitis patient; material... | reverse complement strand
ATATTTCTACTGTAAAAATAATGCCAAACAGCCTTGTAGGCAAACGAAACAGTTGACAGCTGAAAAAACCAATGATAAGATAAATGCACTCAAATTATAACAGAACAGGCTTACAGTCAGAAAAGGATCAGAATTTCGGTTCTGATTATTTTTTGTGTTTTATTCCGTTGACAAGGGAAAGTTCGCACTTGAAAAAGAATAAAAACTGGGTTATAATACGAACAAGTGTTTGCAATGCAAAAAATCATTCCCGGATTTACAGTAAGCAATCCGGTTGATAGAAAGAAAGGAAATGTAACAGACATGGCAAAGAAAAACACCTATGATGCAGGGAGCATCTCTGTCCTGGAAGGTCTGGAGGCGGTTCGTAAGCGTCCGGGAATGTACATCGGAAGTGTTTCACGAAAAGGATTAAATCATCTCATTTATGAGATCGTAGATAACGCAGTAGATGAACATCTGGCAGGATACTGTACGCAGATTGACGTATCATTAAATAAGGACGGCACGGCAACAATTAAGGATAATGGACGAGGAATTCCTATTGGGATTCACCCGAAGGCAGGAATCCCGGCAGTGGAGGTTGTCTTTACGGTTCTGCATGCGGGTGGCAAGTTCGGTGACGGTGGATATAAGATTTCAGGTGGACTTCACGGTGTAGGTGCATCTGTTGTCAATGCACTTTCAGAATGGCTGGAGGTTGAAATTCACGTAGACGGCGGCATATACCGTCAGCGTTATGAGCGCGGTAAAGCGATGTATCCGCTTGAAAAGACCGGTACCTGCCGAAAGAGCGATACGGGAACGACAGTTACTTTCCTGCCGGATAAAGAAATTTTTGAAAAAACACGTTTTAAAGCCGATTCTATTCAAAGCCGTCTGCATGAGACGGCTTATTTGAACCCCGGACTGACGATTCATTTTACGGATAACCGCATTGAACCGGCAGCAGAAGCAACATATCATGAGCCGGACGGCATTAAGGCATATGTAAAGGACTTAAATACAGGCAAAGAGCCGGTGCAGGATATTGTGTATTATAAAAAGAGCGAAGACGGCATTGAAGTGGAAGTTGCATTCCAGTATGTCAATGAATTTGAAGAAAATATTTTAGGCTTCTGCAACAACATTTATACACAGGAGGGTGGAACGCACATCACCGGTTTTAAGACGAAATTTACCATGGTCATGAACCAGTATGCGAGGGAGCTTGGTATTTTAAAGGAAAAAGACCAGAATTTCACCGGTGTTGATGTCCGCAACGGTATGACGGCGATTGTAGCAGTGAAGCACCCGGCGCCGCGTTTTGAAGGACAGACAAAGACCAAACTGGACAACCCGGACGCGGGAACGGTAGTAAGTTCCGTGACAAATGATGAAATCCAGCTTTATTTTGACAAACATCTGGACGACTTGAAGGCTGTGCTTGCCTGCGCAGAAAAGTCTGCAAAAATCAGACGTGCCGAAGAAAAGGCAAAGACCAATATGCTCTCAAAGCCGAAATTTTCGATTGACAGCAACGGAAAGCTGGCAAACTGCGAAAGCCGTAATGCGGAGGAATGTGAAGTCTTTATTGTCGAGGGAGATTCTGCCGGTGGTTCGGCAAAGACAGCGAGAAACAGACGGACACAGGCAATTCTGCCAATTCGTGGTAAGATTTTAAATGTAGAAAAAGCAAGTATTGATAAGGTTCTTGCAAATGCGGAAATCAAGACGATGATTAATTCTTTCGGTTGTGGCTTTCTCGAAGGCTACGGCAACGACTTTGATATCAGCAAACTGCGTTATCATAAAATTATTTTAATGACCGATGCCGATGTGGACGGTGCACATATTGATACACTGCTGTTGACATTTTTCTACCGCTTTATGCCGGAGCTGATTCAGCAGGGACACGTATACCTTGCAACACCGCCGCTTTACCGTGCCGAGTTAAAGAAAAAGGAAAAAGGCGCAAAGGCGGGAACAGTCGAATACCTGTATGATGACAAGGCACTTGAAAAGTACAGAAAGAAGCATCCAAGCGGCTCATTTTCATTACAGCGTTACAAAGGTCTGGGAGAAATGGATCCGGAACAGCTTTGGGAAACTACGCTGAATCCTGAAACGCGTATTTTAAAACAGGTTGAAATCGAAGATGCCAGACTGGCAACAGAGGTAACTTCGATGTTAATGGGCAGTGAAGTACCGCCGCGTAAGCAGTTTATCTATGCACATGCAGACGAGGCGGAAATTGATGCGTAGAGTATTTCTGGTATAGCAAATAAAATAATATGATTTAATAAATATAATCAGCAGAATTTAATAAATTCAGTTCATTGTTTTTTGAAATGAAAAGATAATAAAAACTGATTTTCAAATGCAGAGATAATAAGAACTGAAAAATCAAGAGGAGAATAAAATGGCAGAGCAGATAGTAAAGACCGAGTATTCCGAGGTCATGCAGAAGTCCTATATCGACTATTCCATGAGTGTCATCACAGCCAGAGCGCTTCCTGATGCCAGAGACGGATTAAAGCCGGTACAGCGGCGTGTTTTGTATGCAATGGATCAGTTGGGCTTAAATTATGATAAACCACACAGAAAGTCGGCACGTATTGTCGGTGACACAATGGGTAAGTATCACCCGCACGGCGACAGTTCCATTTATGAAACGCTGGTCGTATTGTCGCAGGACTTTAAAAAGGGCATGGCACTGGTGGACGGACACGGCAACTTCGGTTCAATCGAAGGGGACGGTGCCGCCGCCATGCGATATACGGAGGCCAAGTTAAAGAAATTTACGCAGGACGTCTACCTTGCGGATTTGGATAAAAATGTTGTCGATTTTGTACCGAACTTTGATGAAACGGAAAAGGAACCGGCAGTGCTTCCGGTCAGAGTGCCGAATCTTTTAGTAAACGGTGCGGACGGTATTGCAGTCGGCATGACAACCAATATCCCGACACACAACCTCGGCGAAGTCGTTGACGCGGTCTGTGCGTATATGGACAATGAGGATATTACGACCAAAGAACTTATGCAGTATTGTATCGGTCCGGATTTTCCGACCGGCGGTATCGTCATCAATAAAAGTGAGCTGGAACAGATTTACGAAACCGGAAACGGTAAAATCAAGTTGCGCGGCAAGGTTGAATTTGAACCGGCGGCAAAACGCTCGGAGCGTGACAAACTCGTTATTACAGAGATTCCATATACCATGATCGGTGCGAATATCGGAAAATTTATTTCCGATGTGGTAGACTTGATTGAAACAAAGAAAATTACAGATGTCGTAGATATTTCCAATGCTTCTTCCAAAGAAGGTATTCGCATTGTGCTTGAATTAAAGAAAAATGCGGATGTGGAATATTTAAAAAATGTATTATATAAAAAGACAAAGCTTGAAGATACGTTTGGTGTCAATATGCTTGCGATTGTTGACGGAAGACCGGAAACACTGGGCTTGAAGCAGATTATCAAACACCATATTGATTTCCAGTATGAGATTGCAACCCGTAAATATACGACCCTTTTAAATAAGGAACTTGACAATAAGGAAATCAAAGAGGGGTTAATCAAAGCCTGCGATATTATTGATTTAATTATTGAAATCCTGCGCGGCAGTAAGAATTTAAAAATGGCAAAGGACTGTCTTGTAAACGGCAATACCGAGGGCATTCAGTTTAAATCCGAAGCTTCAAAAAAGCAGGCGGCAGGGTTGAATTTCACGGAACGTCAGGCACAGGCAATTTTGGAAATGCGCCTGTACAAGCTGATTGGACTTGAAATTCTTGCATTGCAGAAGGAATATGAAGAATGTCTGGAAAAAATTGCAAAGTACGAGCGCATTTTAGGCAGTAAAAAAGAAATGGCAAAGGTCATCAAGGCAGATTTACTCAAAATCAAGAAAGAATACGCACTGCCGAGAAAAACGCAGATTGAAGATGCCAAGGCGGTTGTATTAGAGGAGAAAAAGGTGCAGGAGCAGGAAGTGATGTTTATTATGGACCGCTTCGGCTATGCAAAGACCATTGATATGTCGGCGTATGAAAGAAATAAGGAGGCGGTACATAATGAGAACCGCTATGTATTCTCTTGCATGAATACCGATAAAATCTGCATTTTCACGGACAACGGCAGTCTGCATCAGATTAAGGTGCTGGATATTCCGTTTACGAGATTCCGTGACAAGGGAACGCCGATTGACAATCTGGGCAACTATGACAGCAGTGGTGAAAATATCCTTTATCTGACACCGTTTGAACAGTTAAAGGGTAAAAAAATGCTGTTTATGACAAAACTGGGTATGGCAAAGCTGGTGGATACCTCAGAATTTGAAGTCAGTAAACGTACCGTAGCCGCGACCAAATTACAGGAAGACGATTTACTGGTCGGCATCTATGTGACCGATGCGGTAAAAGAAGTTTTCTCAAGATTTTCACTGGACGGGGAAGTCAAAGAAGAAGAAATGATTGTGAGCAGTCAGCATGTTATCGTGCAGACAGCGGACGGATACTTTTTACGCTTCCCGCTTTCAGATGTGCCTGAAAAGAAGAAGGGTGCGGTCGGTGTGCGCGCAATCAAACTGACCGGAAAAGATACGGTCGAAGATGTGTATCTGCTTACACAGGGAGATGAACTCACGATAGAATACCGTGGTAAAAACGTAGACTTTGCCCGATTAAAAATGGCGCATAGGGATACGAAAGGAACGAAAATACGAGTCTGAAAAAATAATCTGCTGTACCTCAACGTGTTACTTGACTTCGGTACAGCAGATTATTTTTTCTGTGTAGTGGGTGGCTGAGGTTGTACGGAGGAGAGGTCAGGAGTAATGGTGTGTCGGGAATGGAAAGTATGAAATATGATATATAGTATTAGAGTCCGCGTAATCAGGCATTCTGCCTGATTTTTGCGGACTCTTTTTGACGGATATTATCACCATAAAACGGAGATATTTATCTGATTTAGTCATTTAACAAATATTCTTCATATTTTTCAATAACCTGCTTCATGACATCAGGTCCCGGGGCGCCGAGGGTCAGACGTTTTTCAACGCAGGTCTTTAAGCTGATGGCATCGTAAATATCCTGTTCAAATACAGGACTGATTGCTTTGTATTCGTCTAATGTAAGGTCATCTAATGCGATTCCCTTTTCGATACAGGTTAATACAAGCTGACCGACAATGCCGTGGGCATCGCGGAACGGAACACCTTTTTTTACAAGGTAGTCAGCAGCATCTGTTGCATTGGTAAAACCGTGCTTTGCGCTGTCTTCCATGCGCTTCGGATTAAAACGCATTGTGGCAATCATGCCTTTAAACAGGCTGACACAGCCCTTTACCGTATCAATCGCATCAAAGGAGAGTTCCTTATCTTCCTGCATATCCTTATTGTAAGCAAGCGGAATACCTTTCATGGTTGTCAGCAGGCTCATTAATGCGCCGTAGACACGTCCAGTCTTTCCACGGACGAGTTCTGCAATATCCGGGTTTTTCTTCTGCGGCATGATAGAACTGCCGGTGCTGTATGCGTCATCTAACTCAATGAATTTATATTCATTGGAATTCCAGATACAGATTTCTTCTGAAAAACGGCTTAAATGCATCATAATCGTAGAAAGTGCATTTAAAAATTCAATCAGATAGTCACGGTCAGAAACAGAATCCATACTGTTTAAAGTTGGACCGTAAAAATCAAGCAGGCTGGCAGTCAGTTCACGGTCAAGCGGATAAGTCGTTCCGGCAAGTGCGCCTGCGCCGAGCGGGCAGTAGTTCATTCTTTCGTAAATGTCATGCAGGCGGCTTCTGTCACGCTTAAACATTTCAAAATAAGCGCCGAAGTGATGTGCAACCGTAACCGGCTGTGCCTTTTGTAAATGTGTAAAGCCCGGCATATAGGTTTCGGTATTTTCCTTCATGATTTTTAAAATCACTTCCATGAGTTCTTTGACTTCCTGATTGACGTTTAAGACCTCATCACGTGTATAAAGGCGCATATCCAGTGCAACCTGGTCGTTACGGCTTCTTCCGGTGTGCAGCTTTTTGCCGGTGTCACCGATGCGCTCAATCAGAGTTGCTTCCATAAAGGTATGAATATCTTCATATTCGTCTGTAATTTCAAGCTTACCGCTTTCAATATCGGAAAGGATTCCGTTTAATCCGTCAACAATTTTTTTGCTTTCGTCTTCTGAAATGATACCCTGCTTTCCGAGCATTGTTGCATGGGCAATACTGCCGCGGATATCCTGTCTGTAAAATTTCTGGTCAAAAGAAATAGAAGCGTTAAAGTTATTTACAAGCTGGTCTGTTTCCTTTGTGAATCGTCCTCCCCAGAGTTTCATAGTGTCCTCCATTCTGCCGTTTTGGCGCTGTAATTTTGTGTAAGTTTTTAAGTAATGCTTATTTGGTATCGTCCGTAATATCCATATTTTCAAAATCATCTAAAGTGTCAATATCTACCGGAGGGGCAGTATCTTGTTTTATTTGATTAATGTCGGACTGTGTCATGATAACTTTTGTCTTGCGGTGCATGAATAATGTGTCTGTTTCAGAAAGATATTCCTGAAGCAGCGGTGGAAGTTTTGTGGTGTCAATCTTTCCATTAACCCGGTATTTTCCGAATAAATGTACCGCAACTAATATAATAATGCATAAAAGTGTAATTATGCAACCCTTAATCAGATTTACCGGCATATATTTTAGTACAATTGTGTGTTCTCCGGCTGAAACAGAAACTGCAAGCAGGGCATCTTTTACTGCATAAGTATTCACTTTTTTACCGTCTATATAAACACTCCAGCCGCCGTCATACGGAATTGAAAACAGCATTGTGCTGTCGCTTTGTGCCGTTACGGTGCCTTTTATTTTCGTATCAGAGTGTGAGGTGATGTTTAATCCGCCGTTATTTAAAATGTTATAGGCGTTGATAAAACGTTCTTCTTCTAACGTATAAACGGAAAGACCCATTGGGGTATCGCCGTATACTTCAATGGAATCGGCAGTTGTAACATAGCCGATGTCAATTAAATGATTGCCGTTTTTTAATCCGGAGTAGTTATTGACCGATCCGTTGACTTTAACACCGACAGAATCGACATTTGTACCGGATACGGCAAGATACATATGACCGTTTTTAATCGGTTCAATATTAACATCTGTTTCCGATGTATATTCGTAAGTCAGCGTAAAGACATTGGCAATGCCTGTGGCAGCCTTAATCAGGCTGTTCTGGCTTTCAATGCCGTTATACATCGAACTGGTTGTCCATTCATCTTCAAAATTCGCCGGTACGAGATAACCCAGTGGCAGTGTATAATTATTTTTATAAATAAATTCACCGTCACTTCCGGTCACATACTGTAATAGCCGGCTTTCTGCCAGATGCTGGTTACTGATAACATATTTTACGGAAAACAAAGAATTTGTCACCATTGTAGCGCCTTCATATCCATACGCATTCGTAGAATGTTCAAAGCCCAGATAACCGAATAAATCGGAAATGCCTGCATTGGATGTTGATGAAAATGTCGCTACAGAGTGATAATTGTGCCATGCCCCGTCATTTTTGGAGCGCGCGCCCGTTACCTTATCCATGCGGTAAAAGGTGGAATCCGATGCGGCAATCGTATCGGTAACCGTTTCCACGGCATCGTAATCAAGCAGATAAGCGGTCCGGTTCGTTGTGCCAAGACCTGTCGATTCCATATTCATGGTACATTCAATAATGCTGACGGCAAATGCTGCAAATAAAATAACCGGAATTTTAAAGCTTGTCCGGCGGTGAAGCTGAATCAGCAAGGCATAAACCAAGATAAATGCACCGCTGATATATACGCTTTTTGCATCGTAAGTGCCGTCTGTGGTAAACATCTGTTCAATTACAAATAAAAGTCCGACAGCAATCCACACAGCCGCTGCCAACTGCTTATTCGATATATCCTTTAAATAGTAAAATGCTTCAAATGCCATCGTCAGCACAAAGAAAACGTAGATAAAGGACTGACGGCATGGCAGGCTGTTCGGATAGTGGAATCCGTGCCAGATGAAATTAAAAATGTTAATATTAAATGCCAGTAAAAAGACCAGCAGAATACAGAATTTTCCGATACGTTCTCTTGGCTGAATCTTTTTATTCATGGCATACAGCGGAATCAGTAAAAAGATAAAGACACCGCAGTAAATGTTCGGATAGTGGTCCAGTCCCAGATGTACCGGAATGTTTATCAATTGTCTGGTAAGCATTTCAAGCATGGAAAAATACACGCTTAACGTTTTCGGGAAAGATACGTCACTGGAAGCAGATAACGAGAATGTATACAGCTCCGGCAGTAACAGACAGGCAGACAGGCCGCCCGCAAGCAGGGAGTATACGCACCAGTGAATAAATTTCTTTAAATAAATGCGCGGATGGCGTGTGCCGTTGTAAGAAACCATTAAAACAATGAAATACAATACAACCGCCATACATACCATGATTGCAATATAGTAATTGGTGAAAATGCAAAGTCCGAGACTGATACAGTACAGCAGGCATTTATTTTCATTGACCAGACGTTCCAGTCCCAGCATAATCAGCGGTACTAAAATAACGCAGTCCAGCCACATAATATTCCAGCTGTATGCGGCAACGAAGCCGGAGAGTGCATAAAATGTTCCGAATAATGCAATCGAACAGCTTTTTGTGTGAAAATGCTTTGCAATATAATATGCAAAGGAGACAGAAGCTGCTGCCAGCTTTACAATAATCATTGCATTCATGATTTCAATCATGGAACGCTGCGGAAACAGTGCAATCAGCCAGTTGGCAGGACTTGCAAGATAGTAGGCAAACAGGGAAGTGAAATTCGTTCCCATGCCGATATCCCATGAGTAGGTCAGGCTTTCGCCGCTTCGGATTTTATGCCAGAATTCCGAAAAAAACGGTGCATACTGATGATACATATCAGAACGCAGATAGCAGTTTGAACCAAATGGGAAAATGTCGCGCACATAATACAGTGCAGCCAAAATAATAACCGGAATCAGAAATGCCATTACAAAGGTAATATTACCGCTTGGAATGGAACCGTTCTCATCATCCAGCAGTGAAAAATGAAATCTTTTCTTAGTGTCAGCCTTTGCTGACTTGATTTTCTTTGACAAGATGTGCCTCCTCGAATCATAATAATAATTTATTTTACTATAATGGGAAATTTCTGTAAACATTTTGTTAAATAAAATGTTTCTGGTACTTTCGTTTGTTTTGTGATTTTCTGCTTGTAATCTACGATTGATTTCGGTAAAATAAAAAATGAGCACAAAGGGGGCTTTATACTTGTAAAAAATAAAGTATAAGGAGATGTGGTCAATGAAAAAAGAACAGGTTATTAAAGCTGCTGCCATTGCAGCCGTAATTTTAATTTCAGGGGTGTTTTATACAGTAAAACAGCAAGCTGAAAATGGGGCTGTAAAGGCAGCGGTTGTGCATACGGAAGAATCTGTTACACAGGAAGAAACAGATCATACACAAAATGTAACCGGGCAGGAAGAACAGAAAGCACTTTGTTACGTATATATCTGTGGGGCGGTTGTAAGTCCCGGTGTATATGAAGTTCCGGAGCATACAAGAATTTATGAAGTTGTTGAACTGGCGGACGGTTTTACGCCGGAAGCAGATGATACGGTATTAAATCTTGCAGAAAACGTGTTGGACGGTCAGAAACTCTATATTCCCAAGCAGGGAGAAGTAACAGAAAAAGCAGATACGGCACAGGATGTGCAAGGTGTGGGGAAAGTGAATATTAATACAGCAGATAAAACGGCGTTGATGACACTTCCGGGAATCGGAGCGTCTAAAGCGGAGGATATTATACAATACAGAAAAGAAAACGGGTCTTTTCAAAAAATTGAAGATATTAAAAAAATTTCCGGTATTAAAGATGCTGCGTTTAACAAAATCAAAGAGTTGATTTGTGTTTGAGAAAACCTGCAGGCCGGAGGGATGAGGAGAAACATGGCAAACAAAGTTTTAGTAGTGGATGATGAAAAGCTGATTGTAAAGGGATTAAAATTTAGTCTGGAACAGGATGGCATGCAGGTAGAATGTGCATATGACGGAGAGGAAGCACTGGAATGTGCCAGAAAGAATTCATATGATATGATTCTTTTAGATATTATGCTGCCAAAAATGGATGGCATGGAAGTGTGCCAGCAGATACGTGAATTTTCAGATGTTCCGATTATTATGCTGACTGCAAAGGGTGAGGATATGGACAAGATTCTCGGTCTGGAATACGGTGCAGATGACTATATTACAAAGCCTTTTAACATTTTAGAGGTAAAGGCACGGATTAAGGCAATTTTACGCCGGAATTCAAAGGCATCAGCCAAAACGGAAGCAAGCAGCCGGATTGAAACGGGAGATATGCGTATGGACTGTGACAGCCGCAGTTTATTTATCCATGATAAGGAAGTGTATCTTACGGCAAAAGAATTTGATTTACTGGAATTACTGGTGTTAAATCCTAATAAAGTTTACAGCCGGGAAACGCTTCTTAATACGATCTGGGGTTATGACTATCCGGGGGATGCAAGGACAGTAGATGTACATGTACGTCGTCTGCGTGAAAAGATTGAAGAAAATCCGAGTGAGCCAAAGTATGTTCATACCAAGTGGGGAGTAGGATATTATTTCAATGTTTAAGAATTTAAAACCAGATCGGTTAAAAACTGTAAAATTTCATAAAAAAAGCCTGCCGGAACTTGTAAGGTCGGTTTTTAGAAAACTCAAAAGTGCAAGGGTGTGGTTGTTTATGATACTGGCAGTCTTTTCAATAGCACCACTGTATTTCGTGGATGTCATGATTCCATATTATTACAGAAGCTCCATGATTAAGGACAGAAAGGCAGACCTGCAGACGAAAGCAGCCGTCGTTGCCGGAGAGTATGCGGATTATGAGTCGCTTGCCGAGGCAGAAAAAGCTGGTATGTATAATCAGATGGTGCGCTACTCCGCATTTGAAATCATGCGTATCCGTGTTATTAATACGAACTTTGTCATACAGTCGGATTCTTATTCTTTTGAAACAGGAAAGACGATTATTAATTCACGTGTTATCAGCGCATATAATTCCAAAAAAAGTTTTTCAGGATATGATAAAACAACCGGAACAATAGAAGCTGTTGTGCCGCTGTACAATAAAAATAATGAACTCATGGGGGTACTTTCTGTGGGCGTTGATGTTTCTGAGATTGATAAGTTCCAAAGCGAGGTCAGTTACCGTACCGGAATTATCCGAACGGCATTGGTAACGATGCTGCTGGCAGGAGCATATATTATATCCAAGCTGTATGGAAAGACATTAAGAAAGCAGTTCCAGACGGTCGAGGAAATTGCAAACGGACATACAGAAAAAAGGCTCAGCATAAAAGGCGATACACAATTACAGGACTTTGCCCGCAATTTTAATCTGATTATGGATAAGGCAAGTGTATTAGATGAGAGCCGTCAGGAATTTGTATCGAATGTGTCACATGAATTAAAGACGCCGATTACATCGATTAAGGTGCTGGCGGATTCCCTGAATTTGCAGGAAGATGTGCCGATTGAACTGTATAAGGAGTTTATGCAGGATATTGTCAATGAAATTGACCGCGAAAGTAAAATTATTGACGATCTGCTTTCGCTTGTGCGGATGGACAAGCCGTCCGGTGCGATGAATATTTCGTCTGTGAATCTGAATGAATTAATGGAGATTGTACTTAAGCGTTTAAAGCCGATTGCACAGAAAAAGAATATCGAACTGCTGTTTGAAAGCTTCCGCCCGGTCGTTGCAGAAATTGACGAAGTCAAGTTTACACAGGTTGTATCCAATCTTGTTGAAAATGCGATAAAGTACAACAATTTAGACGGCTGGGTGCATGTAGCCCTAAATGCCGATTATCAGTATTTTTATGTGCGTGTAGAGGATTCGGGAATTGGTATCCCGAAGGAAAATCAGGATATGGTATTTGAACGCTTTTACCGTGTGGATAAGGCACGTTCCAGAGAAACCGGAGGAACGGGTCTGGGACTTGCAATTGTAAAGAAAATTATCCTTATGCACCACGGAACGATAAAAATGCACAGCGAAGAAGATGTAGGAACGACATTTACGGTCAGAATTCCGTTAAATTATGTTCAGTCCGATACAGAACAGGAGGGACGGCTTTCGTGAAAAAAATAGTTGGATATATACTGGTTTTATTGCTGGCTGTCAGCAGTTGTTTTGCGTATACCGGATGTCAGAAAAACACATCGGAAAGCCAGGTGTATAAAGTTTACTATATGAATAGTTCGGCCAATAAACTGGTAGAAAAAACATATAAAACGGAAACATCAGATACGCTGGTGCTGATGCGGGAATTGATGCAACAGATGAATACACGTCAGAAAAAAGAAGACTGTGAAGTCATTAAGCCCGAGCAGGTCCGTTTAGACCATGTGACTTTTGATTCGTCCAAAAGCACGGCGAATATTTATTTCAGCAGGGAATATAACGAATGTGACAATTCTGTTAAACTGCTTTTAAATGCGGGAATTGTAAAAATGCTCACACAGATTAACGGTGTTTCTTATGTGCAGTTTTACGCGGATGGCAGTGTAGCGGAGTACCCTGACGGAACGCAGATCGGACTGCTGTCCATGGAAGATTTAGTCGATGACTCGAATGAGGCAATGGGAAATATTGAATGGAAGAATCTCAATTTGTATTATGCGGACAAGCTTGGGGATAAACTGGTAAAAACATCGGTTGCAGTCGCTTACAGCAAAAACGTATCCTTGGAAAAAATGGTTGTAGAACGGCTGATTAAAGGTCCTTCTGATACGTCGGTATATGCAACACTGCCAACGGATTTAAAACTGCTCAATATTTCCGTAAGTAACCGCGTGTGTTATGTCAATTTAAGCACGACATTTTTAACGGAAATGGTTAACGTGTCCAATGAAATACCGGTGTATTCTATTGTGAATTCATTGTGTGAACTGGATAGTGTGGATGCTGTTAAAATTATGATTAACGGGGACTCCAGTAAGACATTCCGTGAAAGCATCAGTTTAGATAGTACATTTACATTTAATGAAGCAATTGTAAGTTCATAAATGCATTATGCATAAAACAGGAGGGGATTTTATTAAAAGACCGATGGTATTTGCGGCACTTGTCACGGTATATATTGCGCTGTGTATGACTGCTGCAGGCAAAATATATCTGCTTTGGGGGCTGCTTGTTATGACGGCAGCAGTTTTGGTAATTGTTAAGAGAACAGGCAGGAAATGGACTGTCTGCCTGTCCTTTCTTTTTTCTTTGATTTCTTATGGAATAATCTCTGTCCGGTCAAAACCGGCATCCTTTGATTCCGTTATACAGCAAAAGGCACAAAAAAGTACGGTTACAGGAACGGTCTGTGCCGTGGAACAAAAAGATGGATATGATTGTATTATATTAAAAAATACAACGGTATCCATACAGAATAGCGACAAAACTGAAAATCCGGAAGAAAGAGCAGGAAAGATGCTTGTATACATTATGCAGAATGTAAAATCCGCTGTTCATACATATTCTGATAAAGGCGGGGTACAGGGGGATGGACGAACTGTGTTAACAGTTGACTTTGCACCCGGAGATACGCTTTTAGTATCTGGAACATTAAAGTGTTTTGAAATTTCACGCAATGAGGGCGGTTTTGACAGCAGAAAGTATTACAAATCTATCGGGATTCATTATAAAATGACAGCTGAAGATGTGACGGTGCTTACCAGGAAAAGACAGACGGCAGGGTATTTGTTATCAGAATTCCGCATGAAAATTAAAGAAGTCTATGAACAGATTAGCACAAAAGAAAAGGCAGGTTTGTACAGCTCGATTGTTCTCGGCGACAAGAGCAGTCTGGATGGTGATATTAAAAAGCTTTACCAGCGCAACGGAATTGCACATCTGCTGGCAATCAGCGGACTGCACATATCGCTTGTGGGAATGGCATTATACAGGCTGCTGCGCCGCGCAGGAACGTCATATGTATTTTCTTTTGCGGCAGGAACGCTTTTTATAACCGGATATGTTCTGATGACAGGAAATGCGCTGTCAGGACTGCGGGCATTAGTGATGTGTCTTTTGATGATGTATGCACAGGTGCTAGGAAGAACATATGATATGCTGTCTGCGTTAAGTACAGCAGCAGTGATGTTTATCTGGAATAATCCATACGTGTTGTATAACAGCGGTTTTTTGCTGTCTTTTTCTGCAATATTGGGAATTGCAGTCGTTCTGCCTGCGTTGAAACGTGTTTTTCTGCCGGATCGTCCGCAGAGTAACCATGCAGAAAAACGGTGTTTTATAGATACACTGAGAGATACTGTAAAAGCTTCTTTTTTAACCAGTTTTTCTGTTACGGCAGCAACGCTGCCGGTCATTTTGAATTGTTATTATGAATTTCCTTTATATAGTGTATTTTTAAATCTTCTGGTGATTCCGTTGATGCCGCTTGTCATGTTATGCAGTGTGAGTGCTGGCGTTACAGGACTTTTTTGTAAACCGGCAGGTGTGTTTTTACTGGGAACAGCCCATTTTATTTTAGAATTTTATGAAGTTTTATGCGGAACAGCTGGAAAACTGCCGTATGCAAGAATTGTTACAGGAAAGCCAAAGCTATGGCAGTGTGTAGTATATGTGTTGTTATTGGCATTGTTTGTCGGGTTATCATATTTTTCGTTAAATTTCTGGCAGAAACTTCTTTTTAATACAATAAAAGGTGAGAGTGTTGCGGAATTAAAAAAAGTAGCAGAAAATACAAAAACTGTAAAAAGATTGCAGATAGTAATTCTACTTGCCGGTATTATGCTTTTCATGCTGCCGAAAAAGCCGTCTTTTGAAATTGACATGCTGGACGTGGGGCAGGGGGACGGCATCTATATGATGACACCGGAAGGTGAAACGTATCTATTTGACGGCGGGAGCAGTGATGAGAAAAATCTGGCAGAAAATACGCTGGTACCGTTTTTAAAATCCAAAGGTGTTGCGCGGATAGATTATGCACTGGTCAGTCACACCGATACAGACCATATCAGCGGCATTATGGAACTGATGCAGGGAGATGAAATTACTGTCGGGGCAGTGCTGCTGCCGGAGGCATTGAAAAATTGTGATGATGCAAATTATATTAAATTTATCAAGATTGCGCAAGACTGTAATATTCCGGTGTGGCATGTCAAAACCGGAGATTTTGTCGGAAACAGTCAGGTTACGGTGCAGTGTCTTCACCCGGAAATATCATACCACACGGATTCAGTGAATGATATTTCAGCGGTTTACCGGATTGACTATGGAGAATTTTCTATGCTGATGACGGGGGATGCAGGAATAAACGTTGAAAATGAATTGCTGGAAAAAGGTGTATTATCGCCGGTTACGATTTTAAAGACCGGTCACCACGGCTCAAAAAGTGCCAGCAGTGAAGCATTTTTAGAGGAAATCCGCCCACAGGCGGCACTGATTTCATGCGGGGTCAATAACCGTTATCACCATCCGTCGGAGGAAGTAATACAGCGTTTTAAAAAAATGGATATACAGACAAAGGTAACGGCGCAGTGCGGTCAGATTACCGTTAAAAGTGACGGAAAAACTTATCGGCTTATGCAGTGGCAATAACGGCAGGAATATGTTATGATGGTTTCTAAAGCGGAAGCAGGCTGCTTAGAAGTGAGGAAAGTGTGAAAAATCCTTAAATCTAAGATTTTTCACAAGACAGATTGATGAGGCAGGTGTCATCAATCTGCCTTATCGCAGGACTGAATAAATTCAGTCCGCGAATCCTCCGGCATTGGAAGGCCTGCGGAAAAGAGAGATTAGTGTGAAAATATGCTTGATAGCATATTTTTCACACAGCACTTTGTGCCGCAGGCGCCACAAAGTCGCTTTTTATCGCAGAGCC
>ENA-OVGI01000965-OVGI01000965.1-human-gut-metagenome-genome-assembly--contig:-NODE-965-length-16799-cov-4.242654_pt1 | contig 16799 bp, 16 predicted proteins | sample MGYA00237771_ERZ505421 | MGnify/ENA primary metagenome ERZ505421 (study PRJEB26158, sample SAMN06016378) | human gut metagenome | biome: human gut; feature: ankylosing spondylitis patient; material... | reverse complement strand
GGTTGTGTGATACTATCCTGATACTAAAAAATCAGCAAGCCACATCTACTACGGCAATCTCATGGAAAAGTGAACATCCAAAGATAGATACACTAAACAAATTTGCTTAGTAACAATTAAGACATACCGAGCTCGAGTAATGAATCTCAATGCCGAAAGCCTGTATTCATGCGGGTTTTTGGCATTTGTTTTTATCAATGCATAAGGAAAGGGAAAGAAGGGATAGGTTATGCTGCCAACAAGAAAAGAAGCAATGGCGTTGCTTCGGGATGGTCTATCAAATAATCCGGGGCCTTGGGGAAAACATAGTTTAACAGCAGCGCATTGTGCAGAAAAAATAGCAGTGGCATGTGGAGATATGGATGTGGAGAAGGCCTATGTTTTAGGCTTACTGCATGATATAGGAAGAAAATTTGGCGTAAGACATCTTGGCCATGTTTCCGATGGGTACGCATATATGATGTGCCTTGGATATGATGAGGCGGCAAAAATCTGTCTGACGCATTCTTTTAACAATCACACGATAAATGAATACATTGGAAAATTTGATGTTTCAGATGAAGAAATGAAAATGATTAAGACTGAATTGGCCAGGACAGTATACGATGATTATGACCGGTTGATTCAATTGTGTGATAGTCTGGCAGGAGCGGAAGGGGTTCTGGATATAGAAGATAGAATGAACGATGTAAAGAAACGGTATGGCTTTTATCCGCAAGACAAGTGGGATTCCAATATGAGATTGAAGCAATACTTTGAGAAGAAAATGAAGAAGGACATCTACCTTGTTTGTGAGAAAGACTCATTTGTACCGGAAGAGATAGGATGATCGCAGGTCTTGCGAATGGGTTCCCTGATGGGGCACTTTATGCTATAATAGGCAGGCAGCGAGGTGAAGTATATGAAAAAAACAAGAGATCTATTCTGGACTTTTTTGAAGATCGGTGCGTTCACATTTGGCGGCGGCTACGCAATGGTGGCCCTGCTGGAACGGGAATTTGTGGAAGACAAGCAGTGGCTGAGCCGGGAGGAATTTCTCGATATGGTCGCCATTGCGGAGTCCACGCCGGGCCCTGTGGCGGTGAACAGCGCCACCTATGTAGGCTATAAGATCGAAGGGGCAGAAGGGGCTGCGGCATCCACGCTGGCGGTCTGCCTGCCCTCGTTTGTGGTCATCTACCTGATCTCACTGGTGTTTGACCGGTTCTTGCAGCTGTCGGCGGTGGCAAGCGCATTCCGGGGCATTCAGGTCTGCGTCATCTATCTGATCCTTTCGGCGGGGATGAAGATGCTGAAAAGCCTGTCCGGTACGGCCTTCAACAGGATCATTGTTGCCGGTGTCGTGGCGGCCATGGTGGGCTGCTCGGTGGCGGCGGTGTCCTTCTCGTCCCTCTACTACATCCTGCTCTGCGGGGCGGCAGGGGTGCTGCTCTACCTGTTAAAAAAGCTGCGGAAGGAGGAGAAAGCATGATCTACCTCCAGCTGTTCCTCAATTTTCTGATGATCGGAGCGCTCTCCTTTGGCGGCGGCTACGGGATGATCTCGCTGGTGCGGGAGACCGTGCTGCGTCATGGCTGGCTGACCGAAGCAGAATTCCTGAGCTTTGTCGCCGTTTCGGAGTCCACCCCGGGCCCGCTGGCAATCAATATGGCAACCTTTATCGGGTCGTCACAGGGCGGCTTTCCGGGGGCGCTGATCGCTACGCTGGGTGTGGTGCTGCCCTCGTTCTTCATCATCCTGCTGATCGCGGCAGTGCTGAAAAACCTGATGAAGTATGCGGGCGTGGAAGCCTTTCTTTCCGGTGTGCGGCCCTGTGTGGTGGCCATGATCCTGGCGACCGCGCTGAACATGATGCTCTCTACACTGGGCGGCATCAAAACGCTGGCGGATGAATTTGCACCGGATGCGAGATCGATCCTTGTGTTCGCTGTTTTATGGGCGGTGCATTTTGTCTGGAAGAAGCGGACGCAAAAAGCCCCGTCGCCCATCGGAATGATCCTGCTGGCGGCGGGACTGGGAATCCTGTTCTGGGGCGTATGAGAGATCATCGCCCTTTTTTTGTGGCTCAGTGCTCCACAAATTCGCCGCGCAGGGCGAACATGTGGTCCATGGGGCCGGAGCCTTTGCCCAGATCGAGCATGGCGGACAGGCAGCCTGAAATATATGCCTTGGCCCGCTCAACGGCGGCATCCAGGGGATAGCCCTTTGCCAGATTGGAGGCAATGGCGCTGGACAGGGTGCAGCCGGTGCCGTGGGTATTGGGGTTGGCGATGCGCTCGCCGTGGAACCACTTGCCGCTGCCGTTGCGCCAGAGCAGATCGTCGGCATCATTCACCTTGTGGCCGCCCTTGCAGAGCACGGCACAGCCGTATTTTTCGCTGATGCACTTTGCAGCGGCCTCCATCCCGGCGGCATCGGTGATGGTCATGCCGGACAGGATCTCAGCCTCCGGAATGTTGGGCGTGACCACCTCGGCCATGGGCAGAAGCTGCCCGGTCAGGATCTGGATGGCGCTGTCCTGCAGCAGCTTGGAGCCGGATGTGGCCACCATCACGGGATCGACCACGATGTGCTTGGCATCGTACTGGCGCAGCTTTTTGGCAATGGTCTCAATGAGCGCAGACGACGATACCATGCCGATCTTGATGGCATCCGGGTAGATATCGGTGAACACCGCATCCAGCTGCTGGGCCAGAAATTCGGGTGTGGTCTCAAAGATTCCGGTCACGCCGGTGGTGTTCTGGGCCGTCAGAGCAGTGATGGCGCTCAGAGCAAACACGCCGTTGGCGGTCATGGTCTTGATGTCGGCCTGAATGCCTGCGCCGCCGCTGGAATCGCTGCCGGCAATGGTCAATGCTGTTTTCATAAGAAAAAATCCCCCTTTTTCCTCTCAGCATAACACAGTCCGGCGGTATTTGCAAGGAAAACCGGCCCGCCCTCTTTTCTGCCGGAGAAAAGCGTGATAAAATAAGGCAAAAACGAAACTGGGGGAGAATACAATGAACATCACGGTATATCTGGGCGCAAACGAGGGCAATGATCCGGCCCTGAAGCAGGCGGTCCAGGAGCTGGGAAGGTGGATCGGGGAGAGCGGGAACGCGCTGGTGTACGGCGGCTCCCGCTGCGGCCTGATGGGAGAGATCGCCGAAAGCACCCTGAACGCCGGGGGCAAAGTGACCGGCGTGGAACCGGAGTTTTTCGTGCAGGAAGAGCTGCAGCACGAGGGGCTGACGGAGCTGATCGTGACAAAGGATATGACTGAGCGCAAAACAAAGATGATCGCGCTGGGGGATGCGTTTATTGCGTTTCCCGGCGGCACCGGCACACTGGAGGAGATCGCCGAGGTGATGTCCAAGGTGTCGCTTAGGCATCTGGATGCGCCCTGCATCCTCTATAACCTGCACGGCTACTACGATGGCCTGAAAGCCCTGCTTGCCCGGATGATCGAAAAGGGGCTCTCCTCCCCGGAACGCCAGCAGGGGATCTATTTTGTAGAGGATCTGGAGCAGATCAAGGAAATTTTGCAGAAATTGTTTTGAAGATCCTGTTTAGGGTCGCTCTTTGCACACCTCCTGCCGCCCTGGCATAGACCGGGAAAAGGGGGAGTGCGATTTGGAACAGATTTTCCTGACGGCGGCGGTATTGCTGCTGCCGATGCTCTGCACCACAGCCGGTGCGGCGGGGGTGTTCCTGCTGCGGAAGACCGGGGAGCCTGCCACCCGGCGGATGCTCTGCGGCATGGCGGCGGGCATCATGCTGGCGGCCAGCGTATGGAGCCTGCTTTTGCCGGCCATTGAGCGGGCAGAGCAGGGGCCGCTGCCTGCATGGGTCCCGCCTGCCGTGGGCCTGCTGCTGGGTGCGGTAGGGCTTTTGCGGCTGGAAACGCTGGCGGGCCGCCTGCTGAATGCCGGGCCGGGCCGCTGTGGGCGGATGGTGCTGGCAGTCACCCTGCACAACCTGCCCGAGGGCATGGTGGTGGGCCTTGCTGCTGCGCTGGCCCTGCGGGGAGAACCGGATGCCATCAGCGGGGCGCTGGCCCTTGCGCTGGGCATCGGGCTGCAGAACATTCCCGAGGGAGCTGCGGTCAGTCTGCCGCTGGTGCAGGAGGGCAGGTCTAAGTGCCGCGCCTTTGCGGCGGGGGCTGCCTCCGGGCTTGTGGAGCCGTTGGGGGGCCTGCTGGCCCTTGCACTGGCCGGGTGGGTCAGTGCGGCCCTGCCCTGGCTGATGAGCCTTGCCGCCGGGTGTATGGTCTGCGTGACGGCACAGGAGATGATCCCGGAAGCCGTGGAGGCAGACGAACCGGCGGGGGTCATCAGCGTGGTGGCAGGGTTTGCTCTGATGATGGCGCTGGATGTTGCCCTGTAACGCAAAAAGGAGACCGCGCGGTGCGGTCTCCTTTTTTTGTCTGTCAGTGTGCTTCGAGTATTTCGGCCTGCAGGGTATCCAGCTGCTCAAAGCTGTACAGCCGGTTCAGCGCCTCCACCAGCTCCTTTTTGGAGAGCCGGGGCGGCAGGCCCAGCGCGTTGAGCAGCTGGTATTTCCGCTCGGCACTGCCCGGGGTGCCGGAAAGCCCCCAGTTGTACAGGTCGGTGTAGATGATCTGCCGACCCTCCGGGTGGGCAGGCGCGGCCCCGGCTTCTGCGCCCAGTGCATCCCGCAGGCATTGCAGGACGATGGCATCGTCCACGCCTTCCACGCCCAGCAGGCCTTCCTTGCCGGGCTGTGGCTTCCGCTTTTCCTTGCCATGGATGGCGGGTACATAGGCCTGCACCACGTTTTCTGCCCCCACCAGATTGGTGATGTAGGTGCGGATGCGGAACCCGGCGGCATCAGAATCGGTGAAAAGGATCAGGCCGTTTTTTTTCGCCAGGGCTTTCAGCAGCTGCTGGCGTTTTTTGTCCTTGTAGATGCCAAAGCCGTCTGTCAGCAGGATCATGGCATCGGTCAGGTGGGAAAGGCGGGCGGCATCGTATTTGCCCTCCACCACCAGAACCCGGTCGGTGTGCAGCAGTTCTCGTTCGCTCATCGTCCGCTCCCCGCCAGCGCCAGACGGCAGAGTGCTGCTTCCAGCAGGGTCTGCACATCCACGGGCTGGCTCTTCAAACTTTTATCGAGGTCCAGCAGCACCTGCAGGCAGGTCTCCAACTGGCCCAGCGTGTAATGTGATGCCGTTTCGGCGGAGCGCTTGAGCCGGTAATCGCTGCCCTTGTAGCCAAAATCCTTGAACACAGCGGCGTAGCTCTTCCGTTTGGAAGCACCCAGCTTGACCCGGTACAGGTCTACATAGCTGCCGATCATTGCGCCGGTGATGGCAATGGGCTCCTGCTGTAAGCGCAGCAGGGCCTGCAGCTTTTTGCAGGCACCGGTGGCGTTTTTGGCGGTGATCATCCGGATCATCTCAAACACATCCGCTTCCAGGCTCACAGTGCCCATCTCAGCCACCATGGCGGCGGTAACGGTCTGGTAGCCGGAAAGGGCACAGAGCTTGTCTACCTCATTTTCCAGCAGAAAGGGATCCTCGCCGCAGCGCTCCAGCAGGGCTGCGGCAGCGCCCTCGGGCAGGGTGGTATCCTGCGCCTTAGCCCGCTCAATCAGCATCATCTTCAGCTCATAGGGCTTGGGTTTGGAGAGCTCCTCGGCAAAGCCCAGCTTCTTGCATTCGGCAATCAGCTTTTGTGCCCGCTTGCCGGTCTTGAGCTTGCTGCGCTCCAGCTCGAACACGCTGCCCAGCACCACCACGGCATTTTCCAGGCTGGCAAGGGTACTGCACAGCTCGTCCAGATCCTTGTCACTGTAGGCGGCGGGGTCAAGCTCGGGCAGCACCACCACGCGGCGGGTGCCAAAGAAGGAAATGGTGCCCGCCGCCATGATGAGCTGCTCGATCTCGGGCGCGGCACCGTCCAGCACGGTGGTCTCCTCATCCGTGTCAGCGCTCAGGATCCGGACGGCGGCAGACACCGCCTGCCGGACAAGATACCGCTCGCTGGAATAGAAATAGTAGACCGGACAGCCGCGGTCTGCCAGCTGACGCAGTTTGGCTTCCGTTGCCATGGCGGGGCCCCCTTTCAGAAAAGAATACCTTATAAGTGTACCCACCGGGGCGGGAAATGTCAATGCAGGAGGCAGAAGAAAAAACACGACAGATGTCTTTTATCGCTTCCGCAAACGTGATATACTGAAAGAAAACGGCCTGCGCCGGAACGGAAAGGGAAGAATACGGATGAAACGAGCCTATTACAACTGCATCCTGCTGGACGGCACCGAACAGATGGAGCCGGTGGCGCACAAGATGGTGCTGGTGGACGGGGAGAAGATCACCGCCATCGTGGAGGATACCGCCCCCTGTGAGGGGTATGAGAAGGTGGACCTTAAGGGCGGTTACCTGATGCCGGGCCTCATCAACCTGCATGTCCATCTGGCGGGCAACGGCAAGCCCAGCGCAAAGCCCCGGGATAACGCCGCACTGGTGCGCAGGATCCTGAGCAATGGCCTGACCCGTGCGGTGGCCTACAGGCTGGTATGCAGCTACGCGAAGCTGGAACTGCTGGGTGGCGTGACTACCATCCGCACCGTGGGCGGCATTGCAGATTTTGACACCCGCTGCCGTGATGATGCTGCAGCTGGCAAGCTGCTGGCACCGCGCATCCTTGCTGCCAACGAAGGCATTTCGGTGCCCGGGGGACACATGGCGGGCTCGGTGGCAGTTGCGGCCCATAACAATGCCGAAGCACTTGCTCAGCTCAAAAAGGCCAGCGGACAGAAGGTGGATCTTGTCAAGCTGATGATCACCGGCGGTGTGCTGGATGCCACCGAAAAGGGAACGCCCGGAGAGCTGAAAATGAAGCCGGAGATGATCAAAGCCGTCTGCGACGAAGCCCACAGGCTGGGCTACACCGTAGCAGCACACACCGAATCGCCGGAGGGCGTAAAGGCGGCGCTGGAAAACGGCGTGGATTCCATTGAGCACGGCGCAAAGATGGACGATGAGACCATCCGGCTTTACAAGGAGCGGGGAGCCTTTGTGTGCACCACTATCTCCCCGGCGCTGCCCTATGCGCTGTTCGATACAGCGGTTTCCGGCGCTTCGGAAAAGGACCAGTATAACGGCAAGATCGTGTTTGACGGTGTGGTGGAAAGCGCAAAGACCGCCCTTGCCAACGGCATCCCGGTGGCCTTGGGCAACGATGTAGGCTGCCCGTACATCACCCAGTACGATTTCTGGCGGGAGCTGTGCTACTTCCACAAATACTGCGGTGTAAGCAACCAGTTCGCCCTGTACACGGCCACCCTGCGCAATGCTCAGCTGGCCGGAGTAGGAGACGTAACCGGTTCCATTGAGCCGGGCAAGAGCGCAGATTTTATTGTGACAAAGCACAACCCACTGGAAGACCTGCGTGCGCTGCAGCATCTGGAACTGGTGGTCTGCCGCGGCCATGTGATCAAAAAGCCGAACCCCAAGCGGAACAAAACGGTGGATGCCCTGCTGGACCCGTACCTCGAATAATACTGAAAAAGCAAGGAGAGACGATCGGTCTTTCCTTGCTTTTTCGTTCACATGCCTGCCATCACGGCCATGATGCTTTGCCAGCTCTTGTTGCGGGCAGCGGGCACAGTGGTGCGGCGGCGTGCGGGCGCAGAGCCGGAAGAGACCGTATTCATGGCGGTCATCGGCACCGACGGATGGAAGAATACGGCTGTATCACCGGCCAGCCACTGGGCGGCAAGGCGGGCTGCCTGCGGGTCGGCCTGCAGGGTGCGGCGCTCGGCACCGGCCAGATGATCCGCCAGCCAGTAGAGGATGGCACCCAGCGGCAGGCTGGGCAGAACATCCTGACTCCAGTAGGTCCAGCGAGCACCGGCCCCTACAAAACTCTCCACGGTAATAACGGCACCGGTGCGGGCGTTCTGCGGGATGCTGCCCTGATAATTGATACCGGCGCACTGGCGAAGCTCGGCGGTGATGCGCTGGGTGCGGGCCATATCCAGCCGGTCCTCACGGCAGTAGGCGCGGAAATCGGTCTCGTCGATCAGGCCGTCGGCGCTGGAAGGGAAGCGGCCCACCAGCTGCCCATCGGCGTTGTGGCACAGCTGCCAGCCCTTGCGGAACAGCTGGAAGTTCAGGCAGCGGCGACCCATGGTGGAGTAGCACAGAATGGAGGTGCTCTCACCGGGCAGCTGCTTCAGCTCCAGGCAGGCATCGTTGCCGCAGGTGTCCTGCAGCTTTACCGTTAAAAGCAGCTGCGCACCGGGGTGCTGAGCTGACATAGCGTTGTGCATGGCATCAAAATAACGGTTGGCATCCATGATCGGTTCCCTCCTGAAACTATAACACAGCAGTTCGTTGTATAACGGATGGGCACTGCGCCAAACGACCCGGTGCACAGCAGGCGGCTTACGCAGGAATGTTTTATTGACTGAACATAGTATAGCATACTTCGCAACAAAAAACAACTATAAGTTTGCTGAAAAACAAAATATTTCCGCGCATCCTGCAACAGTGACCCGAAACATGGTTGTTGCAAGAGTGAATCAGTTGTGTTCTGTATCAAAAACAGCCCACAGACGGCAAGGCCAAAGCCTCCCATCTGTGGGCTGTTCTGGTAAAATATGGTTCAATCGCCCAGTTCACGGATCTCGTTCTGGATCAGCCGCCCGGCCGCGCGGGCCAGTTGGTCCATGCCGCGGATACGGGCCATGTTTTTGCCGTAGATCTGTGCAGCGGCACCGGCAGAGCTGTCCTCACCCATGAACACAGCCGACACCCGGATGCCCATGCGCTGCAGCGCACGCACCTGCGCGGCAGTGTCAGCCACACCGGCAGCGTCCTCGTAACCGCAGCCCAGCGGGTTTTCTGCACTGGGCGGGATGCGGCGGCTGTCGTTGGGCGAAGCGTCCGTCAGCACGATGAGCAGATGCCGCGGCGCAGGACCGGGCGCAAACCGCAAAAGGTCGCCTGCGGCCCGCAGGGCAAGGCCGTCACGGTTCCAGCCGGAAGCAAAATATCGGTTGATGTTTTGCAGGTTTTTGTCTGCAAAGCCTTTGAGCACCCGCAGTACGGTGTAGCCCCGCAGGCTGCTGAAGCTGGACACCCGCACCGGGATACCGCAGGCCGCAAGGCTCTGGGCCAAAATGGATCCTTGAGCCGCGATCACTTCCTGACAGTGCAGGCGGGAAGCGGATGCGTCCAATAAAAGGTCTACCGTAAAAGAGGGCTGGTTCTCTTCCTCGGCACACAAAAACACCCGGTCATCGTTCAAAAGTGGTGCGCGCCAGATGCGCCCAGCGTTCAGGTTGCCGCTGCGGGCAACACGGGCGTTGGGCTGCTGGTGCACAAGGATGCAGTTGCGGATCTGCTCGGTAAGCCGCAGCACCACACTGCGGTGCAGTTCCCGATTTTTGGCGTAATAAGCGCGGTTGCGGTCAGCCTGCAGCTCAGCCTGTTCAGCCAGATGTTTTGCCTCCGGGGTGGGGGCCTGCTCCGGGCTTGGCACACCGGCACTGAACCACAAATGGCACCCCAGATGGTCGCCCACACAAAGCTCCTGCTCAGCCTTGCGCAGCCGTTCCGGCGGGTAGAGGGAGCGGCCGAAGCAGCTTTCGATGTAGGCTCTGTCCTGCGCGGCATTCTGCTTCAGGGTGATGTGGGCCCGGCGCTTGTCCACCGCCAGTCCGCCGCCCACGGCATCCACGGAGCTTGAGTGCTCCACGGTCACGCGGTCGGTCTTGATCATCTGGGTGGGCATGGCTTTGGTGGCAAGCTTTGCCAGCAGGCCGTCCAGATGCAGATGCAAAGCTGCTCTCTGGTGCACAGTGCCGTCGAACAGGTTGAATTTTGCGTAGATCGATAAAATTTCGGATTTCAGCTGTTCCGCTGCCGGCGCTTTTTCCGGGGAAAGAGCCGCAGCAAGGCCGGACTCATAAGGGGTCATCACCGGGTCGGCACGGCCCAGCACACGCCGCCAGCGTGCAGCCTGCATGGTGTACACCAGCTGATTTTTTGCCATCCACTCCTGCCGCGAAAGCTTGTACTGGATGGCAAAGAAATAATCTGCATGGGCATGGCGCAGTGCTTCCAGCACCGGGCGGCGGGGCAGCTCCAGCCGATAGGCTGCATTTTCCAGATACAGCCATGTCATGTCGTCCAGCATCGTCTGCCGCAGATCACCGTCCCATGCGTCAAAGACGCTGCGGATCAGCGCGTCACCGTAATATTTGTGGATGAGGCCCACGACCGTGTTCATGTAAAAATCGGTGGTGCCGTCGGTATAGCGGGCCAGAAACAGCGGCTCAAAGCCATAGGCTCCTGCAGCAGCCCAGACCTGATTGGCCGCACGCCGCTCCTGCGCGGTGTAACTCTGGGCGTCCATCAGCCAAAGAGCTTGGCGGCATCCAGCTTGGCCGGAATGCGCGCTGCGATCACATCACGGATCAGGCCCTGCTCGTAGGAGTCAAAGGCCTTGTTGGTGATGCCCATATCCAGTGCCGCGCCTGCCGGGATGCCGCGCCGGATCAGCCGCAGGGCATCCAGCATACCGCGCAGATCCAGCGCCTTGGTGGAAATTTCCGCACTGTCGCACTTTTTCTGCAGGTCAAGGAACAACAGTGCAAACTGGCGCACATACTTGGAAGCAAGATCGGGGAACTGCGTCCGCAGCAGCTTTTCCAGATCGTCCTGCGTAATGGTGGGCATCTGGATGACCACGAAACGGGAGGTGAGGGCCTCGTTCAGCTCACGGGTGCCGGCATAACCGTAGTTCATGGTGGCAATAAAGCGGGTCTCCTCCGCCAGCGGGATGCGGTCGTAGCCGGGCACATCGATGGCACGGCGGAAGTCCAGCACCGCGTGCAGCACGGCCAGCGCTTCGTTTTTGGCCATGTTGATCTCATCCAGCACACCAAAGCCGCCGCACTGGGCGCAGCGGTATACCGGGCCGGGCCGGAACACCACCTGACCGTCCGCAAAAGTGTCCATACCGATGAGGGATGCTGCATCCATGTTCACATGGAAGGAGATGTCCCACGCAGGACGGCCAAAGGCGGCGGCAAGGTTTTCGGCCAGCACGTTTTTGCCGGTGGCTTTTCCGCCTGCCAGCAGCAGGTTTTCGCCGCAGAGCAGCGCCGCCAGCGCCTGCTCCCACACCTGTTTGCCGTAGTAGGTAAAGGCAGGGGAAGGGATGCGCGGGCGCAGTGCGTCCGGCAGGGCATGGGCAGCGCGGTACTGCTGGACTGCTTCCAGCAGAGCGGGGTCTACCCCTTCCTGCTGCAGAGTTTCAAGGAAATCAGACATTTGTACAAACACCTCGATTTTGCCGGTTGTCTGGCACAAACCGGCTGTTCAGCTTTATCATAGCACAATCGTGGGGATTTGTGTAGGGGGCACGTGGCGAAAAAATGGCAAAGAGAGGCGGCCCCAAACAGGGACCGCCTCTCTTCATGAAGAAAGAAGAAATGGAAAAACGCTTAAGTTGTGCTGGAAAACCGCGCTGGATCAGGCGTTATCCAGGCCAGCCATCTGCTTGACGGCCTTCATGGCGAAGGTCAGGGTGCGGCCCATGGCCACACCAGCCATCAGGCAGGGGTAGTTGTTGGCAAAGAAGCTGCCGGACATATCACCGGTGATATACAGGCCCTCCATGGGCTGGTTGTTGTTGTCCAGCGCCTGACCCTTTTCGTTGATGGCAATGCCCTGCTCGGTGGTCAGCAGAGAGGCACCCAGCCAGCAGCCATAGAAGGGCGCAGTGCGGATGGCACTCAGGCGGTAAGCGGGCTTGCCGAAATCCTCATCGTTCTGCTTGTCGTACAGCTCATTGTAACGCTCCACGGTAGCAAGGAAGGTGTCCTTGGTAGCACCGGTAAAGCCCATCTTGTCAGCCAGCTCGTCCAGCGTATCGCACTTGAACAATGCACCGGCCTCGATCGCCTCGTCCATCTTACCCTGAATGTACTTCTCACCGCCGTTACGGGTCTGGGCAGAGCAGCCGATGGTGTGGAAGCGCTTTGCGTCCTCCAGAATGTTGGCATCGCAGATCTGAGCGTAGACACGGCCCGGCTGGTGAGCAGCGGCGTAGACGATGTCATTGTAGGGGCTGCTCTCGTTGGCAAAGCGCTCGCCGTTGCGGTTCACCTTCAGGAAGGGCTGGGTGCCGGGGTTGAACTGGCGGATCTCGCCGGGGAAGGCCTTGCCGCCAAAGGCGGAGTCGCTGTCCACATAGCCGGCATCCACACCGGGGGCCACGATGCCGCGGTCAAACAGCATGGGAGCAGCTTCCTTGTCCAGGTTAGCACCAGCCCACACAGCGGCACGGATGCCGTAGCCCTTGTCGGCAGGGGAGTAGGAGCAGGCGGTGGTGACGCTGGTGCCCAGCGGATCCAGCTGCTGCATCATGTACGGGTTGCCGGCGTAGCCGCCGCAGGCCAGCAGAACGCCCTTGGCTGCGTTGTAGCGGATGAAGTGGTCGTCATCCATGTTCTGGGCGATGATGCCGGTGATGCGGCCGGAGTCGTCTTTTTCCAGCTTGGCCAGGCTGACCTTGAAGTCCACGTCATAGCCCAGCTCCTGGATGTACTGCAGCAGCAGCTCGTTGCGGGCCAGACCGGATTCCCGCTCGCTGGCCATGTAGTTGTGCTCCTCTACGGGGAACAGGTAGTCGGTGTTGTGCTCTGCATTCTCAGCAGGCCATGCAGCCTCGGTACCGGAGGTAAAATCGCACACCCAGCCGTACTTATCTTCCAGAATGCTGCGCATGAAGTCGTGCATGGCGGCAGACTCGTTGATCCAGGTCTTGACCACGCGCTGGTCGCACTTGCCGGAAGCGTAGCGGGAGATCTCGCTCAGCAGCTTGGCCTTGTCGAAGGGCTTTTCGCCGGCAGCCTTGGCGGCAGCGGAGTCGATGGCGCCATACCAGTGGCGGGTGTCCTGCACGTTGCCGTTCTGCTCGATGATGCGGAAGTTCAGGCCGTTGGCGGCTGCATAGGCAGCGGCAAACATGCCGCCGTTGCCGGCGCCCACGATGAGGATGTCGGTGTCCACCGTCTCGGTGATGGCAGCCTCGTCGATGTCGGGCTCGGTGCCCAGCCAGTCGTTCTCGTCGCCGGTGGGCAGCTGAACGGAGGACACAACGGCCTCGCCCTTGGCCTGTGCATAGCAGCTCTTGGCAGCCTTCATGACGGCCTCGGAGGTGATGGTGGAGCCGGACACGCCGTCGATCTCGGCAGAACCGGCAGCCAGCAGCTGCTCGCGCAGCTCGTCGGCAGCGGCAGCGCCGAAGGAAGCGGTCTCGCCGGAGGTGTCCACCACCACATCGGTGACAGCGCTGTCGGAGAAGGTCATGGTGACCTTGACGGTGGAGGAGATACCCTCGGCAGTGCCCTCGTAGGTGCCGGGGATGTACTGGCCGGCAGCACCGGAGGTGGAAGCGGAAGCAGAGCCGGAAGCGGCATTGCAGGCAGCCAGAGCACCGGCGGTCACACCGCTCATGGCGGCGGCAGCGGCAATCTTGATAAAGCCCTTACGGGAGATCTTGTTCATAGGTACGCTCTCTTTCTTTTTTGTTCTTCTTTGTGTTCCTTCTTATCGTGCAGCAAAGCAAAAGGCACTTTGCCGAATCCTTAACAATTGTAGCGTAGAAGGGTGCTGTTTACAATTCATATTTTTTATATTATAATTTAGGATAACCTAATGTATTGCAGGAGGGAAAAAGCATGAATGAGAGCGCACTGGAAGGCTTTGTAAAGATCGTGGAACTGAACAGCTTTTCTGCGGCGGCAGAGGCACTGTATCTTTCCCAGTCAGCACTTTCGCAGCAGATCCGCACGCTGGAAGGGCAATTGCAGTTCAAGCTGTTCCAGCATGTGCCGCGCCGGGTGGTGCTGACCCCGTCGGGGCAGGATTTTTACCCCAAGGCAAAGCAGCTGATAGCCCTGTATCAGCAGGCAGTGTGCCATGCCCGTGCGGTGCAGCAGCAGGAAAAACCGCCGGAAAGACATCTGATCATCGCAGGGTGTCATGATGCAATGCGGATGTTTGTGTACGACCTGTTTTCCCTGACAAGTGACTTGTGCCTGCGGTATACCCCCATTCTGGGGTGGTGTGCCAACCGCAGCGAGGTCTGGCGCAGCCTGAAAAAAGGGGAGATGGATCTTTCCTTCCAGCTGGAAAGTGCAGAGTTCTACGCGCAGGGGCTTACCTTTGTGCCGCTGTTCTATATGCCAGAACTTTGCATCCCCATCCACCCGCCCGCCGATATGCCGGTGGGCAGACTGACCTTGGAACAGGCATTGCAATACCGCTGGCTGCCCATCAAGGAGATGTACCAGACTGTCTACGAAACAAGCCTGCTGCAGGAGGGAATGGACCGAGGGGTGGAGTTTACGCCGGTGGGCGGTATCCGCAGTGCAGCCTACGGCGACCCGGCGCTCAAGATGGTCCCGGCGGTCTATTACCGCAGACCCGACCTCAGCTTTGTACGGGTACTGGACTGGGGCAGGGGACACCGGTTTGGCATCGTGCTGGGGCAAAAGCGCGAGGACCCGGTGGTAATGGCTTATGTCCGCGCGTTGCAGCAACAGCTGCCGTCCCTCTCGGAAAAGCTGTTCGGCCTGAAGCTGGAAGCGGTGGAGGAATAAAGAAAAAAGAAAACCCTCTCAGGCGCATTCGCGCCAGCTCTCCCGAAGGGAGAGCTCTATTGCAGCTGACCGGTAACTGCTGAAAAGCTCCCCCTCTCGGGGGAGCTGGCATCGCGTAGCGATGACTGAGAGGGTAAACAAATAGCACCTGCTGCCTTCGGAAAGGAAGGCGGCAGGTGCTATTTTTGTGCTTATACTGCGATGACGGGCAGCTTACTCCACCACGTCCTCGAACTGGCTGTTGTACAGGTCGGCGTAGAAGCCGCCTGCTTCGATCAGCTGGTCGTGGGTGCCCTGCTCCACAATATCGCCATCTCGCATCACAAGGATGAGGTCGGCGTCCCGGATGGTGGAAAGACGGTGTGCGATCACAAAGCTGGTGCGGCCCTCCATCAGGCGGTCCATGGCGGTCTGGATGCGCTGCTCGGTGCGGGTGTCCACACTGCTGGTAGCCTCATCCAGAATCAGGATGCGGTTGTCGGCCAGGATGGTGCGGTGGTCGCTGTAAGCGATGGGGTAGTTGTTGGTGGTGTAGCTCTGGATCATCTCCACGTCCAGGGCGTTGTAGATCAGCAGGGCCGCGTCATCCCGGTTCAGGGGAGCGGACAGGTCCTTGGTGAAGCCCTCGAAGATGCCCTGCTCGTCGGCGCGGACGGACACGTTGATGGCCCAGTCGGCACCCTCAAAGCCCTCGATAGCGGGGTCGTAGCCCACGGCCACCAGCAGCATCTTGGCCGCCTCCAGGGCAGTCACGGTGGCGCTGGGATCAAAGGTGCCGGTGCCGCGGCCGGCAATGATGCCGGTGGTGTAGCAGTAGTTGATGTGGCCCTTGGCCCAGTGGCTGGTGATATCGGTCAGGCCGGAGTTGACGCTCTGGTACAGAGCGCTGTTGTCCACGCCCTTGTTCATGATGACGGAGAGCATCTTCGCCATCTGAGCGCGGTCAACATTTTCGGTAGGACCATAGGAGCCGTCGGGCTTGCCCTCGATGATGCCGAGGGAAACCAGCATGGAAACGGCGTCCTTGTTCACGATCTGATCCTTATCGGTGAGATCGTTGTAGCTCGCAGCGGAGGCGGAGACAACCATCATGCCGATGAGCATGATCGCCGCCAGAGCCAGGCTGAGAGCCCGCTTGAGGTTTCTCATTTGGATTTCCTCCTTCTGAATTTTGAGCCAGAGGGGCGTATGACGCCCCTTACAAAGGAGAAATAGGTACAAATATCTGCTCGTTTTCACCTAAAAAACTCGGTGACGGCATGAAAAGGTTTACTTGGTAGGCATTTGGTAGACAATCCTGACAGGGAAAAAGGGCTGAGGCCCTGAAACCAGAAGGGTTTCAGGGCCTCAGGTGGTAGACATTTGGTAGACGGAACCTCCAAACACGGCTGTAGACTGTCCGGGTTTGGGCATGCGGCGGATAGTGGGGTGTCCCTACGTGGGGAGGAGATGTAAAAAATATGGCAAATTATACGGAACACTATCAACTGCACCAATGGGAGCCGTCCGACAACTTTTTGCGGACGGACTTCAATCAGGACTTTGCCAGGATCGACACAGGCATACGGGCCGCCAAGGCCCAGGCGGAGCGGCTGGAACGGGAGAAGGCCGAGATCAGCACAGGAGCCTATACCGGCGACAATGCCGCCAGCCGCACGATTCACCTGGGATTCCGGCCCAGGGCGGTTCTGGTGGAGATGGCGCTTGGCAACCGCTATGGAAGCAACGGCGGCGAAAGCATCAGCGGCGGCCTGGCGGTAGACGGCTGGCCAGTGTTCTATCAGGACATCAACGGACCATGCACGCCCGCCATCCAGATCCAGGCCAGCGGCTTCGCCGTTACCCAGGACAGCCGGAACCGCTCCTATATGAACTACAGCGGCACCAAATACCATTATTTCGCGGTGAAATAGAACATCCCCCCGGGCATAGCCCGGGGGGATGTTTCAATATGGTCAGGCGTAAGTGTAGGTAATATCACCAGGGGTCAGCGTACCGCCAGCCTCATAGGAGATAGTGATGCTGAAGGTAATGGTATTGCCCGTAGCGGCTCCGCTCAGGTCAACGCCATCGCTCGTGAAGGTGAGGGCAATCTCGTTGGAAGCAAAGGCAACGGAATTGGTGTCCTTGCCACCTCCCAGAGTCGCGCCGCCAACAGTGCTGGCAGTTGCAGT
>ENA-OVGI01000925-OVGI01000925.1-human-gut-metagenome-genome-assembly--contig:-NODE-925-length-17381-cov-15.688734_pt1 | contig 17381 bp, 10 predicted proteins | sample MGYA00237771_ERZ505421 | MGnify/ENA primary metagenome ERZ505421 (study PRJEB26158, sample SAMN06016378) | human gut metagenome | biome: human gut; feature: ankylosing spondylitis patient; material... | reverse complement strand
ACAATCAGCGACTACGGAAGACAATGCGGCCTTTGCTCAGGTCGTACGGGGTCAGCTCAACAGTCACTTTGTCGCCCGTCAGAATGCGGATGTAGTTTTTACGCATTTTACCGGAGATATGCGCGGTTACCACGTGACCGTTTTCCAGTTCTACGCGGAACATAGTGTTAGGCAACGTTTCAAGTACGGTGCCCTGCATTTCAATATTGTCTTCTTTGGCCATCTAGTCCTCTGGGGTATCACTACCGTAGTTTTGAACCGGCAAGATAATGCCGAAGTTCATCATGTAAGTAAAGTTTTACGTATCTACCCTGAATCATTCACCTTGCCGCAAGGCGCATAGTCAGCGCAGCGGCTACGGAAATATGACGGGTATGAATCGCCGAAGTAGTTTTGGCGCATTGCCCGGGACACACACGGCCATGCCGCGTGACAGGCGCAAACGTAAAGGGGAGTGACAGAACGATGGGCGTTATCTGACTCTTATTATTCCCAAACGGCGGCGGGGCAACAGGCAGAAGCTACTCTACCGCGCAATTATACCATCCTGACGCAAAATGTGCTGAAAACATTTTATTATCCGCCAGGAAATAGCACCCGCGGCACCCAAAATCGCTCGGGCAGTCGGTAGCCGCGTAATACCGACAGATAGTCCAGATAATCGCGGCGGGGAATATCCACTGCGCCTAATGACGCGGTATGGTTGTTCAGTACCTGACAGTCAATTAATTTACCGCCGCTGTGCGCAAAGTCCTGGCAAAATACCAGCAGCGCGGTTTTGGAGGCATTTTCCGCCCGGCTAAACATCGATTCGCCGCAAAACAGCGCCCCCTGCGCTACGCCGTACATTCCTCCCACCAGGGTATTCTCCTGCCAGACTTCAATGGAGTGGGCATGACCCAGCTCATGCAGCTGGTGATAGGCGCGAACGATACTGCTGGTTATCCAGGTGCCTTCGTCACGATCGCTGGCGCAGCCCTCAATCACTTCGCCAAAGGCGTGGTTGAGCGTGACCCGGTAGGGCGAACGCTGATGAAAGCGCTTCATGCTGCGGCTGAGATGGAATTGCTCTGGCCAAAGTACCGCCCGGGGGTCGGGCGACCACCAGAGGATCGGGTCGCCAGGGGAAAACCAGGGAAAAATACCACGCTGATAGGCCATCAGCAGCCGCGCGGGGCTCAGATCGCCGCCGAGCGCCAGCAGGCCATTAGGTTCTCGCAAGGCGCCTTCCGGAGAGGGGAAGGCGATAGAGTGCCGGGAGAGCTGAACCAGACGCATTTTAACCTCAATACGCATCAGCAAAAATTAGATAATAGAATAGCCTACAGACGCTGTTTAAACTGGAAGTACCGGCCCTGTTTAGCGAGCAGCTCCGCGTGACTACCTTGCTCAATTATCTGGCCGTTGTCCATGACTATTATCTGATTAAAACCCGCCAGGCCCCGCAGACGATGGGTCACCATCAGCACGGTTTTGTCGCGCATGACATCTGCCAGTAGATGCAGGATCTGGCTTTCGGTGGCCGCATCCAGACCTTCTGTCGGTTCATCGAGCAGCATCAGTGGCGCATCGTGGAGCAGCGCGCGGGCAATGGCCAGTCGGCGCAGTTCGCCGCCGGAGAGCTGACGCCCGCCTTCGCCCAGCCAGCCGTTAAGACCACCATCTTGCAGCAGTTTTTCGAGACCCACCTTCTCAAGGGTAGCGCTGAGATGAGCGTCATCCGCTTCAGGCGCCGCCAGCAGCAGGTTGTCGCGCAGGGTGGCGCTGAACAGGTGCACGCGCTGCGGCACTACGCTCATTGCCTGCCGCAGAGTGGCTTCGCTGAGGCCGGAGAGCGGCTGATTGTTGAGCAGAATCTCTCCCTGTGACGGGTCCCAGGCGCGGGTAAGCAACTGCAACAGCGTCGATTTTCCGCAGCCGGTCCGGCCAAGAATGGCGATGTGCTCTCCGGCGGCAATCTGCAGGGAAATATTCTCCAGGGCAGGGGAGGGCTGCTGAGGATAGCGGAAGGTGACCTCCTGAAGCGTTAGGGCCACCTGCGCTGGCGGACTGGCTTCATCTTCGACAAAGGTGACCTCCGGCTGCTGGTCGGTAATCTGCGAGATCCGCCGCGCGGAGGCGATCACCTGGCCTAAATGCTGGAAAGCGCCAGTAACCGGCGCCAGGGCTTCAAAAGCCGCCAGCGCGCAGAATACGAATAGCGCGATCAGCGCCCCGGGCTGACTATTGCCGCCGACGCCGTCTGAGGCCAGCCAGAGCATGGCCACCACGGCGATGCCACCGATTAACAGCATTACCGCCTGCGAAAGCGCGGTCAGCTCGGCCTGGCGCCGCTGTGCATCCTGCCAGCTCAGCTCGGTCTTTTCCATTTGTGCGCGGTAGCGGTCGCTGGCGTTAAATACCATCAGCTCCGCCTGACCCTGCAGCCAGGCGGTGAGCTGTTGGCGATACTGGCCGCGCAGCTGCGTCATACTTTCGCCGGCTGGCTTACCTGCGCGATAGAACAGCGGCGGCATAACCAGCAGGGTCGCCAGCATGATACCGCCGAGCGTCAGCGCGAGGGTGACGTCGAGCAGACTTAATCCGCAGGTGACGACCACAATCACCACCAGCGCGCCGACCAGCGGCGAAATGACCCGCAGGTAGAGATGATCCAGGGTGTCAACGTCGGCTACCACCCGGTTGAGCAGCTCACCCTGGCGAAAGCGCGCCAGCCCCGCCGGAGAGAGGGGGAGCAGTTTGCTGAAGGTGAAAACGCGCAGGTGCTGCAGCACGCGAAAGGTAGCGTCGTGGCTGACCAGGCGCTCAAAGTAGCGCCCGGCGGTACGGATAATTGCCGCGCCGCGAACGCCCGCGGCAGGCAGCATATAGTTAAAACTGTAGATCCCGGCGACGCCCACCACCGCTGAAGCGGAGAGGAACCAGCCGGAGAGCGTCAGCAGGCCGATGCTGGCCAGCAGGGTCACAATGGCCAGCACGACGCCAAGCAGCAGCATCCATTTATGGCGTTTATAGAGCGCCAGATAGGGTAAAAGTGCGCGCATTTAAATCTCCTCCTGACGATGGGCCAGCAGCGCCGAGAAGACCCCACCAGCACGGGCCAGCGTGGCGTAGTCGCCTTGTTCGATAATCTGTCCGTCCTGCATCACCCAGACGTCGTCCCAGTCGGCCAGCCCCTCGAGCTGGTGGGTGACCAGCAGCGTGGTTTGCTCACTGGAGGCGTGGGTCAGGGCCTGCATGACTCGCTGTTCGCTATGGGCGTCAAGGCTGGCGGCAGGTTCATCCAGCAGCAGCAGGCGGCACGGCACCAACAGCGCGCGGGCGACCGCGATACGCTGCGCCTGGCCTACCGACAGACGCCCCGCCTGATCGCCTACGGCGGTATGGATCCCCTGCGGCAGCAGGGCGATAAACTCGCTGACCCAGGCCTTGTCCAGCGCCAGCCTAAGCTGTGCTTCGCTAGCTTCGGGCCACGCCAGCAGCACGTTTTCCCGCAGCGTGGCGGCAGGCAACTGCGGATTCTGTCCTACCCAGCTCAGCAGGCGGCGCCAGCGCTCAGCGTCCAGCTCGCGCAGCTCTACGCCGTTGACCATCAGCGACCCCTCATAGGGCAGAAAGCCGAGCAGTGTATTCAGCAAAGAGCTTTTCCCGGATCCGCTCTGGCCGACCAGCACCACGCGAGCGCCGGCGGGCAGCGCAAAATTAAGCGGCCCCGCCAGAACTTTACCTTCCGGAGATTTGATCACCAGGTCGCGCGCTTCCACGCTAATCAGATCGTTGTCATTTAACGTTTTCTCGCCACGCTCTACCTGGGTCAGCGGCGTTTCCATAAACGTTTTCAGGCTGTCTGCGGCGCCCACGGCCTGAGCTTTGGCATGGTAGAAGGTACCCAGGTCACGTAACGGCTGGAAAAATTCCGGGGCGAGGATCAGCGTCAGGAATCCCGCCATCAGCGTGACGCCCGCGCCATAGTGGCCGAAGTTCAGCTCGCCAAGGTAAGAAAAGCCAAAATACACCGCTACCAGCGCAATGGAGAGGGAGGTGAAAAACTCCAGAACCCCGGAGGAGAGGAAGGCCAGACGCAGGACTTCCATGGTGCGTTGGCGAAAATCCTGCGAGGCGTCGCGAATATTATCGGTTTCTGCCTGACCGCGATGAAAAATACGCAGGGTTTCCATGCCGCGCAGGCGGTCGAGGAAGTGGCCGCTGAGGCGGGCCAGCGCCTGGAAGTTACGCCGGTTGGCGTCGGCGGCGCCCATCCCGACCAGCGCCATGAAAAGCGGGATCAGCGGGGCGGTGCCGAGAAGGATTAGCGCGGCGGCCCAGTTAATCGGAAAAATAGTAATAACGATCAGCAGCGGTACGCAGGCCGCCAGCGTCATCTGGGGCAGGTAGCGGGCATAATAGTCGTGCATGTCGTCGATTTGCTCAAGAATAAGCGTTGCCCAGCTGCCGGCCGGTTTGCCCTGGATCCACGCCGGGCCTGCCTGCTGGAGGCGGTCAAGAACCTGGCGGCGAATTTCATAGCGAATATGCTGCCCGGCCTGAAAGCCGACCCGCTCACGCAGCCAGACCACCCAGGCGCGTAGTACAAAGATCAGCACCAGCAGCGTGAGCGGCAGCAGCAGGGCGGTCGCTGGAATATTCTCCATCACCATCCGGTGCAGGATCCGCGCCAGGAACCAGGCCTGCGCCACGATCAGCAGACCGCTCGCCACGCCAAGCAGGCGGGAAATCATCAACCAGCGACGGGAGATAATGCTTTGCTGTTTTAACCAGCGGGTTAACTCTTGTTGACGGGTTTTATTCATTGCGCGCTTTGCAGGTGTCGTTATCGGAGTATTGGGCACGGCAATGTTACATCGCAGCAAAAATAAAGGCGACTTTTCGTCGCCTTCTTTACCTTTGTTACTGACTTGTAAAGATTATTTGCAAGCGTCAGCCAAACCGTCGAGGTAACGCTCCGCATCCAGCGCCGCCATGCAGCCGGTGCCCGCAGAAGTGATGGCCTGACGATAGATATGGTCCATGACATCGCCGGCGGCGAACACGCCCGGGATGCTGGTCTGGGTCGCATTGCCGTGGATACCGGACTGCACTTTGATGTAGCCGTTCTCCAGCTCCAGCTGGCCTTCAAAGATGGCGGTGTTCGGGCTGTGGCCGATGGCGACAAATAAACCAGCCACTTCCAGGGACTCGACATTGTCGCTGTTTTTGGTATCGCGCAGGCGCAGGCCGCTGACGCCCATCTGGTCGCCGGTCACCTCTTCGAGGGTACGATCGGTATGCAGCACGATGTTGCCGCTTGCCACTTTATCCATCAGGCGTTTGATGAGGATTTTTTCCGCACGGAAGGAATCGCGACGGTGGATCAGGTGTACCTCAGAGGCGATATTCGACAGATACAGAGCCTCTTCCACTGCGGTGTTGCCGCCGCCGATCACCGCCACTTTCTGGTTGCGATAGAAGAATCCGTCGCAGGTAGCGCACGCGGAAACGCCGCGGCCTTTGAAGGCTTCTTCGGAAGGCAGGCCCAGGTAACGGGCGGAAGCGCCGGTGGCGATGATCAGCGCGTCACAGGTGTACTCGCCGCTGTCGCCTGTCAGACGGAACGGGCGGTTTTGCAAATCGACGCGGCTGATATGGTCGAAAATGATCTCGGTTTCAAATTTTGCGGCATGCTCGTGCATGCGCTCCATCAGCAGCGGACCGGTGAGATCGTTCGGATCGCCTGGCCAGTTTTCCACTTCCGTCGTGGTGGTCAGCTGACCGCCTTTTTCCATCCCGGTGATCAGCACCGGCTGCAGGTTGGCGCGTGCGGCATAGACCGCCGCGGTGTATCCCGCAGGTCCAGAACCAAGGATAAGCAGTTTACTGTGTTTGGCTGTGCCCATGAGATCCCCATAATAATTGGCATACATTGGGCTGGGATTGTAGGGAATTTGTTGTCGTAAAAAAAGAGCACAGCGATTTTGTTAACGATGTGTGCAATAGAAGCTGCCAATGAATTGGTGATTTTCCCGGCAAGGAATATAACTATTTCTACTGTCGGCGGGACAATTATAAGACGAAAAAATGAGAATCAACCAGGGCGGATGATGAATATCTGGCATCTTGTACTAAAAATCGATGTTTTGCTTTGACAATCACCTGTGCTTTTGCGAAAACATTCAAGGAAGAAGAAAAGCAGTATTTAGCGTGCGGCGAATTTTCATGCACGCAAATGCCATTTTTATCCGGGTTAACGAAATCTACGCATGGTGTGGACAGACGCCATGCGTGATGTCGGTGACTGCCGTCAGGCAACGGGCTTCTCACGTACCCCTGGGTTACCCAATGTCGTACGGGTGATAACAGGATGGGCTCTGGCAGTGAAGGCTCAGAGCCGGAACAGGAGTAGGGAAGGAATACAGAGAGACAATAATAATGGTAGATAGCAAGAAGCGCCCTGGCAAAGATCTCGACCGCATTGATCGTAACATCCTGAATGAATTGCAAAAAGATGGGCGAATTTCTAACGTCGAGCTTTCTAAACGGGTGGGACTTTCTCCGACGCCTTGCCTTGAGCGTGTGCGTCGTCTTGAAAGACAGGGTTTTATTCAGGGCTATACGGCGCTGCTCAACCCGCATTATCTGGATGCATCACTTCTGGTATTTGTTGAGATTACTCTGAATCGTGGCGCACCGGATGTGTTTGAGCAATTTAACGCCGCAGTGCAAAAACTTGAAGAAATTCAAGAGTGTCATCTGGTTTCCGGTGATTTCGACTATCTGTTGAAAACCCGTGTACCGGATATGTCAGCGTATCGTAAATTACTGGGCGAGACCTTGCTGCGCCTGCCGGGCGTTAACGACACCCGTACCTACGTGGTAATGGAAGAAGTCAAGCAAAGTAATCGTCTGGTTATTAAGACGCGCTAACACGGAACAGGTGCAAACTCGACGTAGTTTGATTACACTCCTGTTAATCCATACAGCAACAGTGCCGGGGAGACCCGGCGCTGTTGTCCGTTTTAGCAGCAGGCAGGAAACAGCCTGATACCTGGAGAGCCTTTCTTGAGCCAGGAATACACCGAAGACAAAGAAGTCAAACTAACCAAACTCAGCAGCGGGCGCCGACTCCTTGAGGCGATGCTCATCCTTTGCTCCCTCTTCGCCATCTGGCTGATGGCGGCACTACTGAGCTTTAACCCCTCGGACCCCAGCTGGTCGCAAACGGCATGGCATGAGCCTATTCATAATTTAGGCGGCGCCCCCGGCGCGTGGCTTGCCGATACCCTCTTTTTCATTTTTGGCGTCATGGCCTACACCATCCCGGTGATCATCATCGGCGGATGCTGGTTTGCCTGGCGGCATCAGGAAAACGACGAATACATTGATTATTTTGCCGTTTCCCTTCGCCTCATCGGTGCGTTAGCCCTGATCCTGACCTCCTGTGGTCTGGCGGCGATTAACGCCGATGATATCTGGTACTTCGCCTCCGGCGGGGTGATCGGCAGCCTGCTGAGCACCACGCTGCAACCCCTGCTGCACAGCAGCGGCGGCACCATCGCCCTGTTGTGTATCTGGGCGGCCGGGCTGACGCTGTTCACCGGCTGGTCGTGGGTCAGCATTGCGGAAAAGCTGGGCGGCGGCATCCTGTCCGTTCTCACCTTTGCCAGCAACCGTACCCGTCGGGATGATACCTGGGTCGATGAAGGCGAATACGAAGACGACGAGGAAGAGTACGACGACGAAGAGGCGGCCAGGCCGCAGGAATCGCGTCGCGCCCGTATCTTACGCAGCGCGCTGGCGCGGCGTAAGCGTCTGGCCGAGAAGTTTACCAACCCTATGGGGCGTAAAACCGACGCTGCGCTTTTCTCCGGCAAACGGATGGATGACGGCGAAGAGGTGGTGCAATACAGCGCCAGCGGGGCGCCTGTTGCCGCCGACGATGTACTGTTTTCCGGCGCCAGCGCCGCGCGTCCCGCAGAGGATGATGTGCTGTTCTCCGGCGCCAGCGCCGTGCGCCCGGGCGATTTCGACCCTTACGATCCGTTGTTGAATGGCCACAGTATCGCTGAGCCGGTAAGCGCAGCGGCGGCGGCTACTGCCGCGCCGCAGGCGTGGGCAGAATCACCGGTGGGCCATCACGGCGCTGCGCCAGCTTATCAGCCGGAAGCCAGCTATCCGCCGCAGCAGGCCTATCAGCCTGAACCCGCTCCGTTCCAGCAGGCTGCTTATCAGCCGCCAGCGGGGCAAACCGCACCGCAGGCGTATCAGCCTGAGCCAGCGCCGTATCAACAGCCGGTTTACGATCCGCGTGCCGGTCAACCTGCGCCGCAGGCCTATCAGCCTGAGCCAGCGCCGTATCAGCAGCCGGCTTACGATCCGTATGCCGGTCAACCTGCGCCGCAGGCCTATCAGCCTGAGCCAGCGTCGTATCAGCAGCCGACTTACGATCCCTATGCCGGTCAGCCTGCGCCTCAGACCTATCAGCAGCCGGCTTACGATCCGAACGCCGGTCAGCCCGCGCCGCAGACCTACCAGCAGCCGGCTTACGATCCGCATGCCGGCCAGCCCGCGCCGCAGCCGTATCAGCCGGAGCCAGCGGCGTATCAGCCGCAAAGCGCGCCAGTTCCCCCACCGGAGCCAGAGCCCGAGGTCGTGCAGGAGGAAGTGAAACGTCCGCCGCTCTATTATTTCGAGGAAGTGGAAGAGAAGCGGGCGCGCGAACGCGAGCTGTTGGCCTCCTGGTATCAGCCAATTCCTGAGCCGGAAAGTCCGATTGCCACTAAACCGCTGACGCCGCCGACCACTGCGTCCAAACCGCCAGTGGAGACAACCGTAGTCTCTGCGGTAGCGGCTGGGGTGCATCAGGCTACCGCCGCCAGCGGCGGCGCGGCGGCAGCAACCTCGTCCACTGCCGCATCCGCTGCGGCTACGCCATTGTTCAGCCCGGCGTCCAGCGGCCCACGGGTTCAGGTGAAAGAGGGCATCGGTCCAAAACTACCGCGGCCCAATCGTGTGCGTGTTCCTACGCGTCGGGAACTGGCCTCCTACGGCATCAAGCTACCGTCGCAGCGGGAGGCGGAACAGCGCGCGCGGCAGGCGGAGCGCGATCCGCATTATGATGATGAGCTGCTCTCGGATGAGGAAGCGGATGCTATGGAGCAGGATGAACTGGCTCGCCAGTTCGCCGCCACCCAGCAGCAGCGCTACGGTCATCGCTGGGAAGACGATAACGCGACTGATGACGATGAGGCCGACGCCGCGGCGGAAGCGGAGCTGGCGCGTCAGTTTGCCGCTACCCAGCAGCAGCGGTACGCTACCGAGCAGCCGCCGGGCGCCAACCCGTTCTCGCCGGCAGATTATGAATTCTCGCCGATGAAAACGTTGGTCAATGACGGCCCGAGCGAACCGCTGTTTACGCCGACGCCGGAAGTCCAGCCGCAGCAGCCGGCCCAGCGCTATCAACAACCGGCGGCCGCTCCGCAGCAGGGTTATCAACCTGCGCAGCATCAGCCGATACACCATCAGCCTGTGCCGCCGCAGCCGCAGTCCTATCCAACTGCGTCGCAGCCCGTGCAGCCGCAACAACCGGTTGCCCCTCAGGGGCATCAGCCTGCCGCCCCTGCGCCGCAGGAGAGCCTGATCCACCCGCTGCTGATGCGCAATGGCGATAGTCGACCGCTGCAAAAGCCGACCACGCCACTGCCGTCGCTGGATCTGCTTACCCCGCCGCCGAGTGAAGTCGAGCCGGTGGATACCTTTGCTCTCGAGCAGATGGCACGCCTGGTGGAAGCGCGACTCGCCGATTTCCGCATTAAAGCGGATGTGGTGAACTACTCACCGGGGCCGGTGATCACCCGCTTCGAACTGAATCTGGCGCCTGGCGTTAAGGCCGCACGGATCTCTAACCTGTCACGGGACCTGGCGCGATCGCTGTCAACGGTCGCCGTGCGCGTGGTGGAGGTGATCCCGGGCAAACCGTATGTCGGGCTTGAGCTGCCGAATAAAAAACGCCAGACCGTCTACCTGCGTGAAGTGCTCGACAACGCCAAGTTCCGTGATAACCCATCTCCGCTCACCGTGGTGTTGGGTAAAGACATCGCTGGCGATCCGGTAGTAGCCGATCTGGCGAAAATGCCGCATCTGCTGGTGGCCGGTACCACCGGTTCCGGTAAGTCTGTTGGCGTCAACGCCATGATCCTCAGCATGCTCTACAAGGCGCAGCCGGAAGATGTGCGTTTCATTATGATCGACCCGAAAATGCTCGAGCTGTCGGTCTATGAAGGAATTCCGCACCTGCTGACGGAAGTGGTCACCGACATGAAAGACGCCGCCAATGCGCTGCGCTGGAGCGTCAATGAGATGGAGCGCCGCTACAAGCTGATGTCGGCGCTGGGCGTGCGTAACCTGGCGGGCTACAACGAGAAGATCGCCGAAGCCGCGCGCATGGGACGTCCGATCCCGGATCCGTACTGGAAGCCTGGCGACAGCATGGACGCCGTACATCCGGTGCTGGAAAAACTGCCGTACATCGTGGTGCTGGTGGATGAATTCGCCGATCTGATGATGACCGTCGGCAAAAAGGTGGAAGAGCTGATCGCTCGCCTGGCGCAGAAAGCGCGCGCGGCGGGGATCCACCTGGTGCTGGCGACACAGCGTCCGTCGGTAGATGTTATTACCGGCCTGATTAAGGCCAACATCCCGACGCGCATCGCCTTTACCGTGTCGAGTAAAATTGACTCACGTACCATTCTCGATCAGGGCGGCGCGGAATCGCTGCTGGGTATGGGGGATATGCTTTACTCCGGGCCGAACTCTACCACGCCGGTGCGCGTCCACGGGGCGTTTGTGCGCGACCAGGAAGTCCACGCCGTGGTTCAGGACTGGAAAGCCCGCGGTCGCCCGCAATATGTGGATGGCATTACCTCCGACAGCGAAAGCGAAGGCGGCGGTGGCGGCTTCGATGGCGGGGAAGAGCTGGATCCGTTGTTCGATCAGGCAGTCAACTTTGTGACCGAGAAGCGCAAAGCGTCGATTTCCGGGGTTCAGCGTCAGTTCCGCATCGGCTATAACCGTGCCGCGCGTATTATCGAACAGATGGAAGCGCAGGGTATCGTCAGCGAGCAGGGCCATAACGGTAACCGCGAAGTGCTGGCGCCGCCGCCCTTTGAATGAGTGCAAAGTTGGGTAAATAAGCGCAAAATCAGCCAATTCTTCTGTCCCACCGCCGCCGGCGGTCCTACAGTAGGGGCAGAAGAGGCTCCCGCGTCGGGAGTGACGCACATTAAGGAAGAACAATGAAAAAACTCGCAATCACCTGTGCATTACTGTCTGGTATGGTCGTCAGCCAGGTCTGGGCAGATGCGGCCAGCGACTTAAAAAGCCGTCTTGATAAAGTGAGCAGCTTCCATGCCAGCTTCACGCAAAAAGTCACCGACGGTAGCGGTAACGCCGTGCAGGACGGGCAGGGAGACCTGTGGGTGAAACGCCCGAACCTGTTTAACTGGCATATGACCCAGCCGGATGAGAGCGTCCTCGTTTCGGATGGTAAAACGCTGTGGTTCTATAACCCGTTCGTCGAGCAGGCCACGGCGACCTGGCTGAAAGACGCTACCAGCAACACGCCGTTTATGCTGATTGCCCGCAACCAGTCCAGCGACTGGCAGCAATATAATATCAAGCAAAATGGCGATGATTTTGTGCTGACGCCAAAAAGCGGCAGCGGCAACCTCAAGCAGTTCACGATCAACGTCGGTCGGGACGGCACTATCCATCAGTTCAGCGCCGTCGAGCAGGATGATCAGCGCAGCAGCTATCAGCTGAAATCGCAGCAGAACGGCGCCGTCGACGCAGCTAAGTTCACCTTTACGCCGCCGAAAGGGGTGACGGTGGACGATCAACGTAAGTAGAGGCGAAAGTGAGCAATCTGTCGCTCGATTTTTCCGACAACGCGTTTCAACCTCTGGCCGCTCGCATGCGGCCAGAAAATTTAGCGCAGTATATTGGCCAGCAGCACCTGCTGGCGCCGGGTAAACCCCTGCCGCGGGCCATTGAGGCCGGGCACCTGCATTCGATGATCCTCTGGGGGCCGCCGGGTACCGGCAAGACCACTCTGGCGGAAGTGATTGCCCGCTACGCCAGCGCCGATGTCGAACGGATCTCAGCGGTAACCTCCGGGGTGAAAGAGATTCGCGAGGCTATTGAGCGCGCGCGGCAAAATCGCAACGCCGGCCGGCGGACCATCCTGTTTGTTGACGAAGTGCATCGCTTTAATAAAAGCCAGCAGGATGCCTTTCTGCCGCATATTGAAGACGGCACCATCACTTTTATTGGCGCGACCACCGAAAACCCCTCCTTTGAGCTTAACTCGGCGCTGCTCTCCCGCGCTCGCGTCTACTTACTGAAATCGCTCACCACCGACGATATCGAGCGGGTGCTTGACCAGGCGATGAACGATAAAACCCGCGGCTACGGCGGCCAGGATATCATTTTGCCGTATGAGACCCGCAGGGCTATTGCCGAGCTAGTGAACGGCGACGCGCGGCGAGCGCTGAATACCCTGGAAATGATGGCCGATATGGCCGAAAGCGATGACTCGGGCAAGCGGGTGCTGAAGGTGGAACTGCTGACCGAGATCGCTGGCGAGCGCAGCGCGCGCTTTGATAACAAAGGCGACCGGTTCTACGATTTGATTTCTGCTCTGCATAAGTCGGTGCGCGGAAGCGCGCCGGATGCGGCACTTTACTGGTACGCGCGGATCATCACCGCCGGCGGCGATCCGCTGTACGTTGCCCGCCGCTGTCTGGCGATTGCCTCGGAAGATGTCGGCAACGCCGACCCGCGGGCGATGCAGGTCGCTATTTCGGCGTGGGATTGCTTTACCCGCGTCGGGCCGGCGGAAGGCGAACGGGCGATTGCCCAGGCCATCGTCTATCTGGCCTGCGCGCCGAAGAGCAACGCGGTGTACACCGCCTTCAAAGCGGCGATGGCCGACGCGCGGGATCGTCCTGACTACGACGTTCCGGTTCATCTGCGCAATGCGCCGACGAAGCTGATGAAAGAGATGGGCTACGGCCAGGAGTATCGTTACGCTCATGACGAACCCAACGCCTACGCCGCCGGCGAGCAGTACTTCCCGCAGGAAATGGCGCAAACGCGCTATTATCACCCGACAAACCGGGGGCTTGAGGGCAAAATTGGCGAAAAGCTCGCCTGGCTCGCTGAACAGGATCAAAATAGCCCGATAAAACGCTACCGCTAATTGAGGCGTTGCGGTAAGGTTATTACACTATTTCCGTGGTCGTAGTCTGCGGCCACTTTTCTTTTTTAATTCGATAAGCACAGGATAAGCATGCTCGATCCCAATCTGCTGCGTACCGAGCCAGACGCAGTCGCAGAAAAACTGGCACGCCGGGGCTTTAAGCTGGATGTAGATAAACTTCGCGCGCTTGAAGAGCGTCGTAAAGTTCTGCAGGTGCAAACGGAAAACCTGCAGGCGGAGCGTAACTCCCGATCGAAATCCATTGGCCAGGCGAAAGCGCGCGGGGAAGACATCGAGCCATTACGCCTGGAAGTTAACAAGCTTGGCGAACAACTGGATGCTGCAAAATCCGAGCTGGAAACGCTGCTGGCGGAAATTCGCGATATCGCGCTGGCGATCCCGAATATTCCTCATGATGATGTGCCGGTTGGTCGCGATGAAAACGACAACGTTGAAGTTAGCCGCTGGGGTACGCCGCGTCAGTTCGATTTTGAGGTGCGCGATCATGTGACGCTGGGTGAAATGCACGGGGGGCTGGATTTTGCCGCCGCCGTTAAGCTCACCGGCTCGCGCTTCGTGGTGATGAAAGGGCAGCTGGCCCGTCTGCACCGCGCCCTGGCGCAGTTCATGCTGGATCTGCACACCGAACAGCATGGCTACAGCGAAAACTATGTCCCGTACCTGGTAAACCAGGACACCCTGTATGGCACTGGCCAGCTGCCGAAATTCGCCGGCGACCTGTTCCATACCCGTCCGCTGGAAGAAGAGGCTGACAGCAGCAACTACGCGCTGATCCCGACGGCGGAAGTGCCGCTGACCAACCTGGTGCGCGATGAAATCATCGACGAAGACGATCTGCCGATCAAAATGACCGCCCATACGCCGTGCTTCCGCTCTGAAGCCGGTTCCTATGGCCGCGACACCCGCGGTCTGATCCGTATGCACCAGTTCGATAAAGTTGAAATGGTGCAGATCGTCCGCCCGGAAGACTCTATGGCCGCGCTGGAAGAGATGACCGGTCACGCCGAGAAAGTGCTGCAGCTGCTGGGCCTGCCGTACCGTAAGGTCGCGCTGTGCACCGGCGATATGGGCTTCAGCGCCTGCAAAACCTATGACCTCGAAGTATGGGTTCCGGCGCAAAACACTTATCGTGAGATCTCCTCCTGCTCCAACGTCTGGGATTTCCAGGCGCGTCGTATGCAGGCTCGCTGCCGCAGCAAGTCCGATAAGAAGACCCGTCTCGTTCATACCCTGAATGGTTCTGGCCTGGCAGTAGGTCGTACGCTGGTGGCGCTGATGGAAAACTATCAGCAGGCTGATGGCCGTATCGAGATCCCGGAAGTGCTTCGCCCGTATATGCGCGGCCTCGAATATATCGGCTAAACTTCTCACTCCTTCTTTTAAAAGCGCCTGCGGGCGCTTTTTTTACGCCCTTATTGATACCGGGCAATAATCCTTGCCGCGAATGCAGTGATACTCCCTTTGGATTAAACCAGCATAAAAAACCAATAATATCGCAAAGCATTATATATATGTCTATATAACGCTTGTCAGTTTATTGTGAGCAACCAAAGCGAGTATCCATGAAAATTAAAGCCCCTGATGCTTTACTGGCTGCTGAGGTAAGCCGCCGTGGTCTGATGAAAACCACGGCAATAGGCGGCCTGGCGCTGGCCAGCAACGCACTAACGTTACCCTTTACCCGACTGTCGCATGCTGCCGATACGCCGGCGCCCGCCAGTGAGAAGGTGGTCTGGAGCGCCTGCACCGTCAACTGCGGTAGCCGTTGCCCGCTGCGCATGCACGTGGTGGATGGCGCGATTAAATACGTCGAAACCGATAATACCGGTGACGATAACTATGACGGTTTGCACCAGGTCCGCGCCTGCCTGCGTGGGCGTTCAATGCGCCGCCGGGTCTATAATCCGGACCGTCTGAAGTACCCGATGAAGCGCGTTGGTAAACGCGGTGAGGGCAAGTTCGAGCAAATCAGCTGGGAAGAGGCGTTGGATACCATCGCCAGCAATATGCAGCGGCTGATTAAAGAGTACGGCAACGAATCCATCTATCTGAACTACGGCACCGGCACGCTCGGCGGGACGCTGACCCGCTCCTGGCCGCCGGGGAAAACGCTGATTGCCCGTCTGATGAACTGCTGCGGTGGCTATCTCAACCATTATGGCGACTATTCATCAGCGCAGATTGCTGCCGGTCTGAATTACACCTACGGCGGCTGGGCGGACGGCAACAGCCCATCGGATATTGAAAACAGTCAGCTGGTGGTGCTGTTCGGCAATAACCCCGGCGAAACGCGGATGAGCGGCGGCGGGGTGACGTACTACCTTGAACAGGCGCGGCAGAAATCCAATGCCCGGATGATAATCATCGATCCGCGCTATACCGACACCGGCGCCGGGCGTGAAGATGAATGGATCCCGATTCGTCCTGGGACCGATGCGGCACTGGTTTCGGGCCTCGCGTGGGTGATGATCACCGAGAATCTGGTCGACCAGCCTTTCCTCGATAAATACTGCGTGGGATACGACGAGAAAACGCTGCCCGCCGGTGCGCCAGCCAATGGTCATTACAAAGCTTACATTCTTGGCCAGGGCACTGACGGTATCGCCAAAACGCCGGAGTGGGCCTCGACGATTACCGGTATTCCGCGCGAACGCATTGTTAAACTGGCGCGCGAAATTGCCACCGCCAAACCGGCCTATATTAGCCAGGGCTGGGGTCCGCAGCGTCACGCCAACGGTGAGATCGCCACCCGCGCTATCTCAATGCTCGCCATTCTGACGGGTAACGTCGGGATCAACGGCGGCAATAGCGGGGCGCGCGAGGGCTCGTATAGTCTGCCTTTTGAGCGTATGCCGACGCTGGAGAATCCGGTTGAGACCAGTATCTCGATGTTTATGTGGACCGATGCGATTGAGCGCGGCCCGGAAATGACCGCTCTGCGCGACGGCGTACGCGGTAAAGATAAGCTCGACGTGCCGATCAAAATGATCTGGAACTATGCGGGCAACTGTCTGATTAACCAGCATTCTGAGATCAACCGGACCCACGAAATCCTGCAGGACGACAAGAAATGCGAGATGATTGTGGTCATTGACTGCCATATGACCTCCTCGGCGAAATACGCTGATATTCTGCTGCCGGACTGTACCGCCTCCGAGCAGATGGATTTCGCGCTGGATGCCTCCTGCGGCAACATGTCCTACGTTATCTTTGCCGATCAGGCCATCAAGCCGCGCTTTGAATGCAAAACCATCTATGAGATGACCAGCGAACTGGCAAAGCGTCTGGGCGTCGAAGAGCAGTTTACCGAGGGCCGTACCCAGGAAGGCTGGATGCGCTATCTGTATGAGCAGTCGCGCAAAGCGATTCCCGACCTGCCGGATTTCGACACCTTCCGTCAGCAGGGCATCTATAAGCAGCGCGATCCGCAAGGTCATCATGTGGCCTACAAAGCCTTCCGTGAGGATCCGCAGGCTAATCCGCTGACCACGCCTTCGGGCAAGATCGAAATTTACTCGCAGGATCTGGCGAAAATCGCGGCTACCTGGGAGCTGCCGGAAGGGGATGTTATCGATCCGCTGCCGATCTACACCCCGGGTTTCGAAAACTACAACGATCCGCTGACAGCGAAATACCCGCTACAGCTCACCGGCTTCCACTATAAATCTCGCGTCCACTCGACCTACGGCAACGTCGATGTGCTGAAGGCCGCCTGTCGGCAGGAGATGTGGATTAACCCGATCGACGCCCGCAAGCGCGGCATTGCCAACGGCGATCGTATTCGCATCTTCAACGATCGGGGTGAAGTGCATATCGAAGCGAAGGTGACGCCGCGCATGATGCCGGGCGTCGTCGCGCTGGGGGAAGGGGCCTGGTACAACCCGGACGCCTCGCGTGTGGATCAGGCGGGCAGCATCAACGTGCTGACCACCCAGCGTCCGTCGCCGCTGGCGAAGGGAAACCCGTCGCATACCAACCTTGTTCAGGTTGAGAAGCTGTAAGGAGTAACCGATGACAACTCAGTATGGATTTTTTATTGATTCCGCCCGTTGCACCGGTTGCAAAACCTGCGAACTGGCCTGTAAGGACTACAAGAACCTGACCCCGG
>ENA-OVGI01000924-OVGI01000924.1-human-gut-metagenome-genome-assembly--contig:-NODE-924-length-17383-cov-4.952447_pt1 | contig 17383 bp, 11 predicted proteins | sample MGYA00237771_ERZ505421 | MGnify/ENA primary metagenome ERZ505421 (study PRJEB26158, sample SAMN06016378) | human gut metagenome | biome: human gut; feature: ankylosing spondylitis patient; material... | reverse complement strand
ATCATCATGCTGTGCGTCACCTTTACCGCACTGGTGCAGCGCCTGATCGCTATGGTCAAGGCCATCAGCACCGCCGCTTCTGTTACTATCCCTGCCGGTGAGACCACTTGGGGCGCTGTGTTCATCGCAAACGGCCTGCAGCTGATCCTTGCCGTGCTGCTGATCGTGCTGGGTCTGAATATTGTGTTCCACTCCTTCTCCGCTTATAAGAAGGCTGAGCACAACAGCGAAGCAAAGGTCTGATTTAATCCCACCATTCACAATCCTGTTTTCAATAAACAAAACGCCGCTGACGATACACAAAGCCGTCAGCGGCGTTTTGTTGTGGAAGCATATTTCATATTGTAAGCCCGGAAAATCTGCGGATCTTCCGGGCTTACGTTTTCACAGGCTAGAGAAAAGAGAAGCTGCTTATTATATGTGACAGCTTTCCCAGCCTTGCAGGGCGGCAAGCTGGGTCTCGGTATGGAACCAATGCTCCCCGCCCTCCAGAATGGTCAGGTGCGCCCCGGTCTGCTGTCGGAACTGCTCCATGGCGGTGTGCCCGGTAAGGGGGTCTGTATCGGCATAGAGCACCTGTGTGGGCACTTTCCAGTGCAAGGGGTGTTCCCTTACCCAGCACAGATACGGCCACGAAAGGGCCTCGCCCATGGCGGTGGGGATCTCCCCTGCCGCGTGCAGCTGCTCCTCCGTTACCCCTGCCTGCTGCATCAGGTCAAGGATGAGATTTTCCATATCCACGATCGGGGAGACAAGCAGCGCCTTTTCCGGCTGCTGCGTTTGCAACGCCTGCATGGCAAGCCATGCCCCGATGCTGACCCCATACACCCGGATATGCTTCCACACCGGCTGCATCCGGGCGTAGACTGCCTGCAGCTCTCGGGTGACCACCCACGGCACCAGCTTTTCCGGGCTGTCTTTCCGGGCGCCGTGCTCCGGCAGGTCGACAGCCAGCACCTGCCAGCCTGCTGGGCAGGCTGTGCGGGCAAAGCGGGCGGCCTCGGCTGCGCTGCCGTTTTTGCCGTGGACATAGAGATAGACCCTGCGGCTGCGCCTGCCGTACAGGACAGCCGGAATGCCTGCAACCTCAAGCTTGATTTTTTCCATAACGGCTTCCTCCTGTTTTAGGGCATTTCGTGCCCTGTTTTCTCTATGATAGCACAAGCAGCCGACAAACACAAACAGGAAAAGAGCCAATTCTAACACGATTTCGAATAGTCTCTGCGGCGGGATCCCCCCCAGTCTGCTCTCTGCGTTCGCAGCCAGCTCCCCCAAGGGGACGCCTCAACTCCCTCTCGTGAACAAAAAGAGCCATCGCACAAGGCTGTGCGATGGCTCTTGGATAGTGCTTCAGGTTTTGCTTAGCCGAAGATGTTGATCAGGATACCAGCAGCAACGGCAGAACCGATAACGCCGGCCACGTTGGGACCCATGGCGTGCATCAGCAGGAAGTTGGAGGGGTTCTCGCTCTGGCCGACCTTCTGAGAAACACGGGCAGCCATAGGCACAGCGGAAACGCCAGCGGAACCGATCAGGGGGTTGACCTGACCGCCGGTCAGGGCGTACATCACCTTGCCGCACAGAACGCCTGCAGCGGTACCAAAGGAGAAGGCAATCAGACCCAGCACGATGATGAACAGGGTGCGGGTGTTCAGGAAGGTGTTTGCAGAGGTGGTGCAGCCAACGGACAGTGCCAGGAAGATGGTGATGATGTTCATCAGCTCATTGCCGGCAGTCTTCTGGATGCGATCCACCACGCCGCACTCCTTCATCAGGTTGCCCAGCATCAGCATACCGACCAGAACGGCGGCATCCGGCACGATGAGGGAGACGATGATGGTGACCATGATGGGGAAGATGATCCTCTCGGTCTTGGTCACGGCGCGCAGCTGCTTCATCACGACGGTACGCTCCTTTTTGGAGGTCAGGGCCTTCATGATGGGGGGCTGGATGACGGGCACCAGAGCCATGTAGCTGTAGGCCGCGACGGCGATGGAGCCCAGCAGCTCAGGAGCCAGACGGGAGGTGACGAAGATAGCGGTGGGGCCGTCTGCGCCGCCGATGATGGAGATGGCGGCAGACTGCTTCTGGGTGAAGTCCACCAGACCGGTAGCGGCCAGCAGACGAGCGCCCATGTAAGTGCCGAAGATACCGAACTGAGCGGCAGCGCCCAGCAGCAGGCTCTTGGGGTTGGAGATCAGGGGTGCGAAGTCGGTCATGGTGCCGATGCCGAGGAAGATCAGCGGCGGGTAGATGCCCAGCTTGACGCCCATGTAAAGCATGTCAGCCAGACCGCCGTTGTTCAGGATCTCGACCCACATCGGGTGCTCGAGGCCGTCACCGACGAAGTACTGCATATGGATGACGCCGCTGCCGGGGAGGTTGGCCAGGATCATGCCGAAAGCCATGGGCAGCAGGATCAGAGGCTCGAACTCTTTGACGATAGCGAGGTAGAGCAGGAAGCAGCCCACGCAGATCATCACTGCGTACAGCCAGCCGCCCGGCTCACCGAACTTGGCAAAACCGGAACTCTGGAAAATACCGACCAGAGTCTCAATAAACTGAGTCATGTTTTTCCTCCTGTGTTAAAAGGGCGCGGTGGTGTCGTTGACGCCAGCCTTGCCCCAGCCATTCTTGCCGCGGCGGACTGCCTTCAGCACATACTTGCCGTTGCCCATAGAGTAGATGGCTGCCATGATGGCTGCCACAACGTCGCCGGGGATGCCGGCCTCGACCTGCGGGGCAGCAGCCTTTGCAGGAGCGGGCGCAGCGGCCTGTTTCACAGGAGCAGCCGGTTTTGCAACAGAAGCAGCCTTGGCAGCTGCCTTCTTGCCGTTCATGGCGTCAAAGATCTTGCCCTCCAGCGTGATGATAGCCATCAGCAGGACGAGGATCAGAAACACCAGCACAATACCGGTTATGGTAACGATCACATCATAACCTAAATCCATGGTCTTCCTCCTATTTACTTTTTTCTTTGCCGCCCGGGGGGCGGGCGGCAAAAAGCGATTTGAAGATATTATACAATATTTTCCGGGTCGATTCAACAACTATGAACAAAAATCATATTGTTTTTCACGGTTCTGTGAACAGCGCTTTCTTCTCAGCGGCGGCCCATGCGGGGGGTGGCGTCCATGAAGCCGGTCTCCAGCTTGTCGCCCAGACGCAGGCTCATGGCCGTACCCAGCGCGACACAGTTGACGGGGTCAGGCGAGACGGTCACTTCCACCTTCAGCTCCTGGCTGAGGTACTCAGGCAGGCCGTGGAGCTGTGCGCCGCCGCCGGTGAGGACGACGCCATTGCGGTAGATGTCGCCGGCCAGCTCCGGAGGAGTCTTCTCCAGCACCTGATGGGCGGCGGTGCCGATCTGCTCGCTCAGGCGCATGACCGGCTCGTAGAGGTCGGCGGTGGAGACATTGACGCGCACGGGCAGGCCGGTGAGCAGGCTGCGGCCCTTGATCTCCATGGTCTCGTTGAAATCTGCCTTCTGGGGGCAGCAGGCCACGTTCTTTTTCAGGTTCTCAGCGGTGCGCTGGCCGATAGCGATGCTGAACTTGTTGCGCACGAACTTCAGGATCTCTTCGTCGTAGTGATTGCCGGCCACGCGGACGCTGGTGGCCTTGACCTTGCCGCCGAGGCTCAGCACGGCGATGTCGGTGGTGCCGCCGCCGATGTCGATGATCATCCGGCCATCCGGCACGGTGATGTCGATGCCGGAGCCGAGAGCTGCGGCGATAGGCTCATCAATGAGGTAGACCTGACGCGCACCGGCAGCCATGACGGCCTCCACCACGGCGTCGCTCTCGATGCCGGTGATGGCGGCAGGCACACAGACGGCCACACGGGGCTTGACCATGTGGGAGCTGTAGACCTGATTGACGAAGCGGCAGATGAGCTCCCGGGTCATGGTGTGGTCGCTGATGACGCCATCCTTCAGCGGGAAGATGGCGGAGATGTAGTTGGGCGTGCGGCCCACCATTGCAAGGGCCTTGTCGCCGGCCTCAAGCACGCAGTTCTTGCGGGTATCCACCGCCACCACGCTGGGCTGGTTGAGCACGACGCCCTGCCCCTCCTGCGCGATGATGATGGTCGTCGTACCAAGATCGATACCGATGTCGTTCTGTGCCATAGTTGTGATATTTCCTTTCTCTGCTGCCCATTCTCTATTTCCATCGCCCATCTCCGGGCGCGGGTCATCAAAACACATTATAGTATAACACAGGTGTATCCAAAAAGAAACCCTTAAAGGTTCTCCTGCTCCGGGAGCAGAGCCTGGGCCAGCAGGGCGGCCAGGCCGCTGTAGCGCAGGTTCTGGCGGATATTGGACATCATCCGGTTCACCACGTCCCGCCGGCCCACCACGATGCAGAGCTTCCGCCCGCGGGTGACGCCGGTGTAGAAGAGGTTGCGGTAGCACAGGCGGGGCGGCACCTGTGCCGCCGGGAGGATGACCGCCGGGAACTCGCTGCCCTGGCTTTTGTGTACCGTGATGGCATACGCAATTTCCAGCTCGTTGAGGTTCTCCGCCGGGTAGACCAGCCGCCGGTCGTCCATCCGCACCACCATGGAGCGACTGCGCACGTCGATGGACTCCACGATGCCGATGTCGCCGTTGTAGGCGCCCACACCCTGTTCCCCGCCGATGCGCTGCCACGTTATCTCGTAGTTATTGCGCACCTGCATCACTTTGTCCCCCACCCGGAAGACCCGGGCCGCGCTCTGCAGCTCCGGCTTGCCCTTCTTTGGCGGGTTGAGCATGGCCTGTAACTCCGCGTTGAGGGTCTGGGTGCCGGTGGGGCCAAGCTTCGTGGGGCAGAGCACCTGAATATCCTTCACCGGGTCGAACTGATAGCTGCGGGGCAGACGGGTGGTCACAAGGTCGCAGACCAGCTTCTGGGCTGCGTCGCCGTCGGCTTCGAGGAAGAAGAAATCGTCCGTCTTTCCGCCCTTTTTCAGCGGTTCGCCTGAGATGATGTGGTGGGCGTTCTCCACGATGAGGCTCTGAGCGGCCTGCCGGAATATCTCGTTGAGGCAGACCGTCGGCACCAGCCCGGAGCGGATGATCTCGCCGAGGATATTGCCCGGGCCGACGCTGGGCAGCTGGTCGGCGTCGCCTACCATAATAATACGGCAGCTGTACCGCAGTGCCGCAATGAGGGCCTGGAACAGCTTGACGTCCACCATACTCATCTCGTCGAGAATAACGACGTCGCACTTGAGCAGGTTCTTGTCATTATGGATGAAGCTGACCACGCCGCCGGTGTAGTCCACTTCCAGCAGGCGGTGGATGGTGGAGGCTTTCCGGCCCGTCAGCTCGCTCAGACGCTTGGCGGCGCGGCCTGTGGGAGCACAGAGGGCTACCCGTTCGGCCTCGTTCTCGAGCAGCTGCAGGATGGCGTTGACCGTGGTGGTCTTGCCGGTGCCGGGACCGCCGGTGAGGACAAGACAGTTCTCGGTCATGGCCTTACGGATGGCTTCCTTTTGGAGCGGCGCGTAAGCAAAGCCCTGCGCCAGTTCCAGTATTTGGATGTTCTTGTCGAGGTTTCGGGCCGTCTGCTTCCCGCGCCTGGTCAGCATGGCCAGACGGTCGGCGATGTCCTGCTCTGCGGCCAGCAGATCCGGCAGATAAATATACGGTGTGCCGTCGAACATCCGCACCGCCAGTTTCCCGGTCTGGATGCAGCTGTCCAGCGCCGCCGCCAGCTTTTCGGGGGGCTGGTGGATGAAGTTCGACGCCGTTTCCAGCAGCTGCGCCCGGGGCAGACAGGTGTGGCCGTTGCCTGCGTTGTGGCGCAGGGTGCGCAGAAGGGCGGCTTCCAGCCGTTGGGCGCAGTCCCCTGCCATCTGGTAATACTGGGCGATGCTGTCGGCATGGCGGAAGTCCAGCTGCAGCGGCTCCCCGCACAGCAGGTAGGGGTTCTGCTGGATAGCCTGCATGGCCCCCGACCCGAAGGTGCGGAAGACCTCCATCGCCCGGCGGGGACTGATCTCGAACTGAGCCAGATAGGCGATGAGCTCCCGCATTCCGAACATCCGCTTGAACTCCTGCTGGATGCGGTCGGCCTTGTCCGCCGAGATGCCCGGGATGAGGGTGAGCTGGGCGGGGTCGTTGGCGATAACTTCCAGCGCCGCCGCGCCGAATTTGTCAATGATCTTATCCGCCGTCCGAGCCCCGATGTAGGGCAGCGACCGGCTGGCGAGGAAGGCGTAGACGGCCTCGAGGTCTTTGGGCATATCCGTCTCGCACTCCTGTGCGTGGAACTGTCGGCCATAGGTGGCGTGGTTCTCGTACCTGCCCCGGCAGACGACGCTCTCACCGGCGTGGAGTTCTCCCACCACGCCGCACACAACGGTGACGACACCGCCGCCCGACACCTCGAACACGGTGTAGCCGTTGTCCTCGTTCAGGTAGATGATGTCCTCTACCGTGCCTTCCAGCCGTTCCAGCTCCTGCTCCATCGTCCCGCCTCCTCGTTTTGACACAACTATATATAGTATAGCGGTTTTGGGGGGATTTGTAAATACAACAAAAGCTCCCCCGAAGGGGAGCTGTAGGCGAGGTTTAATCCCCCACCCCATATGCATTTTCTTTCATCAGCCGATTGCGCACTGCAAAGTACGCCGGGATGAGGAAGAAGCAGGCGAAGAACCATGCCACAGGGTTGGCGATGCAGGCCGCAAAGTAGCCCCAGAGCGGCACGAACCAGAAGCCCACCATGGCACGGGCGACCATCTCGGCCACGCCCGCGAACATGGCAAGGCCGGAATAGCCCAGGCCCTGGATGGTGTAGCGGTAGATGATGAGGACGGCCAGCGGGATGTAGAACACGCTGTTCCAGAAGATGAAGCTGCGGGCATTCGCCATGATCTCCACCTCGCTGCTCTCGAGGAAGAGGCTGATGAGCGGCACATCCAGCACACGCAGGATGAGGAAGGATGCCACACTGTAGACGCAGCCAATTCCCAGCGCAGTATTGACGCCCCGGTCCACACGCTTGAGGTCGTGAGCGCCCATGTTCTGGCTGGCGTAGGTGGTCATGGCGGTGCCGATGCTCTCCAGCGGCACCGAGAGGAACTGGGCGGCCTTGCTGCCTGCGGTCTGCGCGGCCACGATGCTGCTGCCCAGACCGTTCACCGCGCCCTGCAGCACGACGCTGCCGATGGCGGTGATGCTGCACTGCAGGCCCATAGGGATGCCCATGTTGCAGAGCTTGAGGCAGTGGCTGGCGCTCAGACGGCCCTCTTCCCTGCTCCATTTCAGCTCCGGGTAGTGGCGGCCGATGTAGATGAGACTGCCGATGCCCGCCACCGCCTGACTGAACACGGTGGCGAAGGCCGCACCGAACGCCCCCATCCGGAAGATGAGGATACAGAGCAGGTCGAGGCCGATGTTCAGCACACTGGCCACCAGCAGGAAGTACAGTGGCCGCTTGCTGTCACCCAGCGCGCGCATGAGGGCGCTGGTGACGTTGTACAGCAGGGTGAAGGGGATGCCACAGAAGATGGTGCGGATGTAGATGTCCGCGATGTCGATGATGTTGTCGGGGGTGTTGGTCCAGACCAGCACCGCCCGGGTCAGGGCCACCGTCACCACCGTGAGCACGACGGCGAAAAAGAGGCTCAGCCAGACGGTATTGGCGGTGTAGCGCCGCATCTCTCTGTAATCCTTCGCGCCGAAGGTCCACGAGATGGGGATGGAGAAGCCGCAGGCGATGCCGTTGACGAAGCCCAGCACCAGATAGTTCAGGCCGCCCACGCTGCCCACCGCCGCCAGCGCATCCACGCCCACGAAACGGCCCACGATGATGGTATCGGCCAGATTGTAGAACTGCTGGAACAGACTGCCCAGCATCAGCGGCACCGCAAAGGCAAGGATGAGCTTGAGCGGGCTGCCCTGTGTCATGTCTTTTGTCATACAAAGCCCCTCCCCGGGCGGTCACTTAACATTTCTTTGCCGGATCTTTACCGACAAAAACGCCCTGCCGGACGAGGGGCAGGACGTTTTGCGTTTCATGAGTGGTATTATACCCAGCTCATCGTGATTTTGCAAGGGGTTTTGGGCAGATTTCTTCGTACAACATTGCTATTTTCTATCGGTGGTTTTTGGTGATTGTGCGCAGGGGCGGCAGGGCTGCTCCTGCGCAGGACCCTCCTGCTGCACTCCCTCTCAGCCCACGCTCTCAGCCTTTATAATCGTACTCCCGTACGGAGTCATAAAAGGAATTCCACCAAGCAAGATCCGGCGACTGACTGACCCCTATCCATTTTCTTATCTTCCAGTCTCCTCCCCAATCCGGCGGCTGACTGTCCCTTATCCATTTTCTTGTCTCCCAATTTCCTTCCCAATCCGGCGGCTGACTGTCATCCTTGCCCGGCTTCCACACCCAGTCACCCTGACTGTCCGTTACCCATCCGCCTGTTTCCGGCTGCTGGGCGCTTGTTTCCGGCTGCTGGACCGTGGTGAGGCTGTCCGGCGAGAGAGTCGTCGGCCCGCTGAGGTCACCGACGGAGGGGGCCGGGCCGTCCTTCTTGCTGTCCTGCTTCCCGCCCGCGAGCTTCACGATGTTACCGGTAAATGTCTTCCACACCGTCTGGTCGGAGGCGGGCTGCTTCGGCTGCTGGGCCGTGGTAAGGCTGTCCGGCGAGAGAGTCGTCAGCCCGCTGAGGTCACCGACGGCACCCGTTCCCGGCTGAGTCAGCCCGGGCTGTCCGCTCAGGGAGCCGCCTTCCAGACCGGAGAGGACCGTTCCCCATTGCTCTTTCTCCTGCTTGCGGCGGGCGATCGCCTCCTCCACCCGGGCAGCCTCCTGCGCTTTCTGCTCCTCATCGCCAACGCGGTACACGAGGATCAGTTCCTTGCCGCTTTGGCGCAGGACGGTCTCATCCGAGAATGTTTTTCTATCATATCCCGTCTGCCCGACAACATGGAATCGAGAAAGCCCTTCATGGGACAGCTCGAGTTCGAATGCGCCATTCATGCCGACCAAGTCTTTTATCCGGGCCAGCGGAATGACCGCCTCCATCTCCCGCCCTTCCCCATCAAGGAACCGGATGCGAAGCTCATGGACCTCCTTTGCAAGCTCCCGCAGCGAGTCGCCTGTCATCCGAAAGAGTGTGCTGTGGGCATCGAAGCTCAGGATCTTGTTGACCGGGTCATACTCCGCCGTGGCCACATTACCAAGCTCCTGTGTGCCATCCAGATGGGTGATCACGCCGACGGTCTCGTACATCTGTTTCACACGGTCCGGCACCTCGCCGGTCTGCACGCTTGGAGCGTCGTCCTCGTCGTCGTCCTCGTCGTTCTCGGTATCATCGGGCTGTTCCGGCTTGTCCGGCTGCTCCGGTTGGGAGGGCGTCCGCCGGTCGTAGCTGTAGTCCTCCATCTTCTTCCCGTCGGGGTCGTAGCGGGTCAGACTGCCGCCCGTCACCTTGTGGTCGTCGTTAGAGAGGGCGTCATTGGGGATCTCGCCGACTATGCCGCCGCCGATGGCCGCAGTTTCGCCGCCGGTGCTTGCGCCTGCCTTGGCCTCCACCTCGGCGTCGCCGGAGATATAGATGTGATTGGGATTGCTGGGCGGCGCATCCGGGTCTATCTCAGACCACGCACCCGCGCCGTCGCCGAGGCCTGCCGCGCCGGGGCGGGGGTCGCCGCTGTAGCTGCCGCCCGTGGCCGACACCTTGCCGCCGGAGATTTCGATGTCGCGGCCCGGGCCGTACACACCGCCGCCGATACCGGCAGCACCCTCACCGCCCACGGCTTCTACCGTGCCGCCGGTGATCTCGATGTTTCCGGCGCCGCTTTCGTAGCCGCCGCCGATGCCTGCGCCGTCTTTGCCGCCTTCGGCGGTGAGGGAGCCTTTGGTGTCGTTGTCGTCCTTGATGGTCAACGTGCCTTTCGACTCGTGTTCGTTCTTCTCGAGGCCAGCATTGTGGCTGCCGCTCTTCAGCTCGTTGGCGCCGTCCAGCTCGATGGTCGCATCGCCGCCGCCCTCGACCCGAACAGCAGCTTTGCCCTTATCAACTGAGCCGTCACCGCTGCCATCCACCTCGGTCTTGCCGCTGACGTCGATCTTCAGGTCATCGAAGGTGACGTCCACTTTGCCGCCGGAGGTGTCGATGGTGACGGTGTTCTTATCCGACTCGCCGGTGATGACGGTCTCCCCCTCATCCTTCTCGAAATCCTTTTCACCCTGCTTGACATTGTTATAGTTTCCGCTTTCATCGCTCGCACCTTTGACCGTAATGTCGCCGTCGGCGATGTTCCATGTTTTCGCATAGGCCGGGATGCCGGAGCTCACCACGATGCCCGCGATGACGGCGGCGGCCACGCCCCGCCGGAGTGCGCTTTTCAGTCTCATCGTACATCTCCTTTCGTTTTGTGTATCATGCAATGCCGTCGATGCTGCTCAGGCTCTCCTTTGAGATGCTTATTTCTTTGGGCTGCCCCAAGTCCTCCGGTATCCAGAGCTTTATCTCACCCTGGGTATCCGGCAGGTCCTCCCAGTCATCGCCAAGGTCGGCATAGCTCCGCAGGTCACTCTCCAACAGATTGGTATACTTTGTGCCATCCGGGACGGTGGTTTCCAGCAGGAAAAGCCGTGGCTTATCCTCCTCGGGAGCGATGGCCTCAAATCGGGAAGCCAGCTGTTTCAGGGACTCGTCAAGCCCGATTCCCGGCGTTTCCTCTCTCGCAGGCTCGAGCCACCAATCCAAACTCGGGAGGTCGTCCCTTTTTTTCGCGAGTTGGAAGTCCATCATCTCCAGCTCTTGTTTCAGTAATTCGTCGCGTTCACGTCTGAGCTCTTCACTCGTTTTTTGCTCTACCCCTTCGTGGGTCAATATCAGCCGCTCCTGCGGCTCTGGCGTCTGCACCGGCACCCACTCCTGATAGCGCTCCGACAGGTCGTCCCGCGTTTCGCCGTCCAGCCGGAGGCTGATGTCCTCCCTGTTCTGCTTCAGCTCCACGTCAGCGTCCTCGCCCGCCGCGTCGGCCATCTTGTCCACGCTATAGTGGGTCATGGTGTCCTCATAGCGGAAGAAGATGTCCTCCACGCCGTCCTCCCGGAGACTGGAGATGTCGGTGGTGACGGTGGACCGGGGAGCGGCGCTCTCAATAAGCACCACACCCCCCGGGGTGAGGACCTCTCCGGCGTCGCCGGCCATGGGGTCGGTGCTGCTCTCCGCGACCACCGCAGGGTCCAGCCACTGGACAACTCCGACGCTGCCGGCCTTTACGCTGCCGACCATGGGGTCGGTGCTCTCAATAATGGCCAAAGCAGAATCCAACCGCTGGATGGTGACCCGGCTGGAAAAGAAGCCGCCCACCACCATGCCGCCGGGCAGGGGTTCGGGAGCGTTCTCCTGTGCCGGGGGCGGGACGTCATCATCATCGTCGTCCTCGTCGTCGTCCGGCTGGGGCTTGGGGGTGGAGGTGTAGTCGTAGCCCATCCCCTCCATCACGGTGCCGTCCGCGTTCAGACGGGTCAGCCGTCCTCCCGTCACCTTATGTTCATCGTCAGAAAGGTTCTCTGTGGGTACTTCGCCGTACTTTCCGCCGATGGCCGGGGCCTTGGCGTCCGTCATCTGGCTTCCCGCCTTGGCCGTCACCTCGGCGTCGCCGCAGATGTAGAGGTCTCCCGGGTTCGGGTCGTCGGTGTCGTCCGACGCGCGGCCTGCTCCGTCGCCGATGCCTGCCGCGTTGCTCCCGCCCACAGCCTCGATGGTGCCGCCCCGGATGGTGATGTTGCTGCCGGTGCTCTCGATGCCGCCGCCGATGCCTGCGCCGCCGAAGCCGCCCTCAGCGGTCAGCGCGCCTTTGGTATCGTTGTCGTCCTTGATGGTCAGCGTTCCCTCCGACTCATGGCCGTTCTTTTCGAGGCCCGCATTGTAGTCGCCGCTCTTCAGCTCGTTGTCGCCGTCCAGCTCGATGGCCGCATCGTGGTCACCCTTCACGGTGACGGCTGCATTGCTCTCCCGGACAGGGCTGTCATCGCTGCCATCCCCCTCCTTCTTGCCGCTGACGTCGATCTTCAGGTCGTCGAAGGTGACGTCCACGTTGCCCTCGGAGGTGTCGATGGTGACGGTGTTCTTATCCGACTCGCCGGTGATGACGGTGTTGGTGTCGTCCTTGTCGATGGTCTCGCCCTGTGAGACCTTGTTCTTTCCTTCGGCGTCGCCCGCTTTCACGGTGATGTCGCCGTTGGCGATGTCCCACCGGGCCGCATAGGCCGGGATGCCGGAGCTCACCACGATGCCCGCGATGACGGCGGCGGCCACGCCCCGCCGGAGTGCGCTCTTCAGTCTCATAGTCTGTCCTCCTTTGGTCTGTTCGTCTTTTGAAAAATCAGCCTTTTTCGATACAAGCTTACCAAAAAATCCGGAGAATGTAAATAAAAACTGCGCGAATCGTGGCGTTTTCGGCGTGAATGGCGCAAAAAAGCCCTCCCGAGCGGGGAGGGCCATAGCCTGTCTTATTCAGAGTAGTGCGCCAAAAACTGCTTGGTGCGCTCCTCCTGGGGGTGGTCGATGAGCTGGCGGGCCGGGCCTTCCTCCACCACGACGCCGCCGTCCATGAATAGGATGCGGTCGGCCACGTCCCGGGCGAAGTGCATCTCATGGGTAACGATGATCATGGTGGTCTTGCGGTCGGCGAGGTCCCGCAGGACGCGGAGGACTTCGCCGGTCAGCTCCGGGTCAAGGGCGCTGGTGGGCTCATCGAAGCAGAGGATGTCCGGGTGGAGCGCCAGTGCGCGGGCGATGGCCACCCGCTGCTGCTGACCGCCGGAGAGCTGGTGGGGGTAGTGGCCTGCCCGCTCCGACAGGCCCATCTGGGCCAGCAGGTCACGGGCCTGTGCTTCCAGCTGGGCGTGGATGGCCTTTTTGTTGGCCTTGTAGTCAGGCTGCTCCTTTGCCAGAAGCTCCCCCGCCAGCATCACGTTTTCCAGCGCGGTGTACTGGGGGAAGAGGTTGAAGTTCTGGAACACGAGACCGAAGTGGAGGCGCTTTTTCCGCACCTCGCTCTCCCGCTGGGTGGCAGGGTCGGCGGCGTCCCACATGGTCTCGCCGTTCACCCTGATGACGCCGGTGTCGGGACGCTCCAAAAAGTTCAGGCAGCGCAGCAGCGTCGTCTTGCCCGAGCCGGACGAGCCGATGATCGCCAGCGCCTCGCCCTGTTCCAGTGTGAGCGAGATGTCCTTGAGAACTTTCGTCTCGCCGAAATTCTTCCCGATGCCAGAGGCTTCGAGTAATGCCATAATTCAGTATCCTCCTTAGCAGCGGAAATAGTCCATCTTTTTCTCGGCCCAGTCCAGCAGCAGGGTGAGTGCGCCGACAAAGACGAGGAAGAAGATCGCGGTGGAGAACAGCGGCCAGATAAGGCCCTTGGCGCTGTACTCCTTCGCCATCATGATGATCTCCTTGTTGGCGATGACGTTCGCCAGCGAGGTATCCTTCACCAGCGTGATGACCTCGTTGCCCATCGGGGGCAGGATGCGCTTGACGACCTGCAGGAGCGTGACCTTGAAAAAGATCTGGCTCTTGGTCATGCCAAGCACCTGACCGGCCTCGGTCTGGCCTTTCGGCACAGCCTCGATGCCGCCGCGGTAAATCTCAGAGAAGTAGCAGGCGTAGTTGATGGCGAAAGCCACCACCGCCGCCACCAGACGGCCCGAAGAGCCGGAGGGCCAGGGGTTGGTCATACCCAGCAGGCCGGGGCCAAGGTAGATGACGATGATCTGGAGCATCAGCGGCGTACCGCGGATGACCCACACGAAGGTCTTGACGACGCCCCGCAGCGGTGCGCACCGGCTCATGGAGCCAAAGGCCACCACAAGGCCCAGCGGCAGCGAAAACAGCAAGGTCAGAAAGAACAGCTCACAGTTGAGCGCGAATGCGCCGGTCAGACGCTCCAAAATCACAGTCACAGAATCACTACACCTATCCGTTTATAATGTAAGTTACTCAGCCAGAGTCAGGCCGTACTTGTCGGCCAGAGTCTGCATGGTGCCGTCAGCCTTCAGCTCGTCGAATGCATTGTCCACAGCCTCGGCCACGTCGCTGTCCTTGCGGAAGGCCACGCCGTACTCCTCGACGTTCAGCTCATCCACCATCTTGAGGTTTGCGTAGTCGGTACCCTCGCCGATCATGGCAGAAGCCAGAGTCAGGTCGAGGATGGCGGCGTCAGCAGTGCCAGCGGCGACTTCCATCAGGCAGTCGGTCTGAACAGCCTTGGAGATGAAATCAGCCTGAGACAGGTCGGCGTTCTCGGTGATGGTGGTCTCACCGGCAGAGCCGGCCTCGGCCACCACGGTCTTGCCGATGAGGTCGGCGGTGGAGGTGTAGTCGGTACCGTCCTTCACCACGACGACCTGGGCGTTCTTGACGTAGGGCTTGGTGCAGGCCATGTTCTCCTCGCGGTCATCGGTCAGGGTCAGGCCGTTCCAGATGCAGTCGATGCTCTTTGCAGCCAGCTCGGTCTCCTTGGTGTCCCAGTTGATCTCCACGAACTCCGGCTCGACCCCCAGCTTCTCACAGACAGCGGTGGCCAGCTCGGTATCGAAACCGGTGAAGTTGCCGTCGGCGTCGGTGTAGTTCATCGGCTCATACACGGTGTAGCCGATGACCATCTTGCCGTTGGACTGGATGTGAGCCAGGTCGTTGTCAGCGGCCACGGAGCTTGCCGGGGCGGCAGAGGCGGCGGCAGAAGAAGCAGCCGTAGAAGTGGATGCAGAACCGCCGCAGGCGGCAAGGCTCAGTGCCATCGCACCGGCCAGAAAAGCAGATACCAGACGTTTCATATACAAATTCCTCCTTTAGAAGCCGTTTTCATAAGCATTGCACACCGCCTGAGCGGTCTTTTTGCTCGCATACTGCGTTGATTTCCCTTGCAATCCACCAAGGATTGCTGCGGAAAATTGCCTTGTCTGCGGGGCAAAAATCCTCGCCATTCGGCGTACCCCGCTTACGAAAACAGCTTCTCAGCAGAAGCGGCGCTTCGTTTTACCGCTTTACCATGCTAAATTGTTAAACCGTGACTATAGAATAGCGCGTTTTGCCCCGTTTTGCAAGAGGAAAACCGATTTTTTCGCGTTTTGCCCGCAGACCGCCCCTTTCCGATCGGGTTTTCGGTGTATTTGTACAAAGGACAAAAAGAAAACCGCCACCTCACGGTGACGGTCAGACTTTCCGTTCAATTTATAATGACGCATTCTCAAACGCATCCCCTGCGGCCTTTTGCAAAGCGTCGATGGAGATGGTGCAGAGGGCCGCGAGGTCGGCGTCCGAGCCGTCGGCAGGGATGTCCGCCACCTCTTTCTCAGTCTTGCCCTTGAGGTAGCTGCAATAGCCCTCGCTGTGCTCGTACCACTCCTTGCCGAGGCTGGATGCGTTCCGCATCCCGTAGCTGTCGCCCAGCTCAAGCTTGGAGCGGACGGTGTCCGGGGCGGTGACGCCGCCGTCTGCCGCGATGGTCAGCGCAGGCTCTGCCATGTCGCCGATGGCGCTGGTCACATGGCCATCGGCATCCAGAGTCAGGGCCACGACGGTAAGGTCAACTTCTGCGTTCACATCCTTGTCGTCGGTGGCGGTGATGTCCGAAGAGGCATTCTCCGCCTCCACGCCGAGGCTCACCCGGTCGCCCTTCGCCGCACCGAGGGCGGACGCATTCGTGCAGGCTTTCGCCACGGCGTCGCGGTACTTATCCACCCGGATAGTGCAGCCGGACAGCAGGTCGGCGTCCACAGCTTTGCCGTCCTTATCCGTTTCCAGCATGGATGCCTGCTCGGGCGTCATGCCGGTGAGGTAGTCGGCGAAGTCATCGGCCTGCTCAGCCCAGCCCTTTTTCAGCGAAGATGCCGCTGCCAGCGGGTAGTCGTCCCCTTTCTGGCGCTTGGTGCGGTAGTCGGTGGGCATGGTGACGACGCCTTTTCCGTCGGCGGTAACTTCCACTTCCAGCTCATCCAGCATCACGTCGGCCAGCTTGCCGTCTCCGTCCAGCAGGACGGCGGCAGCGATGGTATGGATGGTGCCGGTACGGGCCTCATCGGAAGCCTCGGTCAGGATGCCGAGGCCGGTCTTCCAGCCGCCGGTCTGGGTGGTGCTGGCGTTGCCGGACGAGCCGGACATGGCGTTCGAACTGCTCATGCTGCCGGAATCGCTGTTGCCTTTGCGGCAGCCGGACAGCAGCAGTGCCACCGCCACGGCACAGCTCAGAAGAGCTTTTTGTCTCTGTGTCATAAGCGTTACGCTCCCTTTCATCTCTTTGGGAGTAGTATAGCCCGACACAGCGCCAATCATGCACGTTTGCTCTGAGACCGACGTGTTATCTGGCAAAGTTCCAAAATACCAGCGTGTTATCGTCACAAATCAAACTTTGCCACGTTGGCAAACTTAAGGCTTGCTGGCAAAGTAGGTAGTTTGCCAATCAGGGAAACTTCGCCAAGTTGGCGAACATCCAATATTAAACTATATATCGTTTATTTTATAGAACTTCGCCACTTATTCTACCGCAGTATCGCTCACATCAGCGGGCTCAGCAGGCGGAGCACACTGTCCAGCAGCGTCCCGGCCAGCGAGGTGCGGCAGTCGGCCAGCTGCACTTCCCGGCACTCTGGCAGGGTGCGGAGCACATCGTCCCGCAAAGCAATGACCTGACTGTTATAGAGCAGCAGCGCCCCGCACTCAAAGTGGAGGAAGAGGCTGCGGTAATCCATGTTGATGCTGCCCACCACGGCGGCGCGGTCATCGCTGACGTAGCACTTGGCGTGGAGGAAGCCGGGCGTGAACTCGTAGATGCGCACCCCCGCCCGGAGCAGCGGCACATAATAGGAGCGGGTCAGCCGGAAGATGAGCTTCTTGTCCGGGATGCCCGGCAGCACCAGCCGGACGTCCACGCCCCGCTTTGCCGCCGCCTTGAGAGCCTCCAGCATGGTCTCGCCCACCGCGAAGTAGGGCGTATAGATATAGACATACCGCTGGGCCTGATTGATGATATTCAGGTAGACCGTCTCGGCCAGAGCCTCTTCGTCCAGCGGGCTGTCCCCGTAGGGCTGTATCACTCCGTCCGACTGGGCAGACAGGGACTCAGCCTGAGGCATAAAGGGCGCATAATCCTCCTCGCTGGGGCGGAAGGCGTTCCAGTGGTCGAGGAACATCACCGTAAAGTTCCAGACCGCCGCGCCTTCGGTGCGGAGGGCTGCGTCCTTCCAGTAGCCGAACCGCTCTTCTTCGTTGATATACTCGTCGGCCAGATTGATGCCGCCCGTATAGGCTGTATTTCCGTCCACGACCACGATCTTCCGGTGGTCGCGGTGATTCATGACCAGCGACACCAGCGGCACCACCGGGTTGAACGGGATGCAGCGGATATGCGCCCGCTCCATCTTCA
>ENA-OVGI01000875-OVGI01000875.1-human-gut-metagenome-genome-assembly--contig:-NODE-875-length-18191-cov-3.291299_pt1 | contig 18191 bp, 10 predicted proteins | sample MGYA00237771_ERZ505421 | MGnify/ENA primary metagenome ERZ505421 (study PRJEB26158, sample SAMN06016378) | human gut metagenome | biome: human gut; feature: ankylosing spondylitis patient; material... | reverse complement strand
TTCATTATCCTATTAGTAGCCGGTGATACATAGGTTGTAATCCTATAAGGATATATCTTGTCTACTAGTTCCATTACTAAGTTCCTCATTTTAATAGGGTCTGATTCTGCCTTCTCAATGGCATCCTTTGGTAAAGTAGGTTGGTTGAAGAACGTTCTCATATTCTCCAATCTTAACTTCTCTACATTTAAAGCTTCTATCTTATCCTTGCACTCCGCTCTCTCATTCTCACACTTAGTTAGGGTTTTATAGTACTTATCTTTAGCTATATCCATTACAGAATCCGGAGCATCCATATAAGCACTATAAGCTCTTTCTATCAATCTATCCATGTTGGATATATGAGATGTAAAGTTGGCTATATTCATTTCCAAATTGGTTATTTTATCGGTAAGTTCCTCCACCTTAGCTACTCTATCTTCATCATTCAAATTGGCAAATCCTATTAGCTCCTGTTTAATTAAGCCCCAAATAATGGCTTCTAATTTCTCATTACTAATTGTAATGCGACTACTACAATCTGTAGCATTATTGATACCCGACATACATGACCACCTAATAGCTACCTTCCCATTCATCAATCTATATTTATCCCCCTTATCTCCACCACGTTTCTGTGGAGTTAATGAGTGTTCACAGATAGGACATTTAAGAAGTTTACTCAATATATAAGTAGCCTGTTTTGGATAAGGAGTTCTAGCAGTTCTATTTGTAGCTCTCTTAGTGGTGGCTTTATCGAACATAGCCCTAGTTATGATAGTAGGTATCTCGACTTCAAACTCATCTACATCTTCTGTATCTGGGTCAGTAAGAGATACAACCTTTATACCAGTACAATAAGGTTCAAAGGTTAAAATATGCTCTATAGTCCCTATGCTGAATTTCTTATTAAATTGTTCACCATACTTGGCAGTAATAGCCAAAGCTGTAGATTTCAGTGTTGCACCGTCTTTAACATATTCTTCAAATACATCTACCACAACTTTAGCGGCATCATCATTTATCACCCAACTATTCTTCTTACCCTTATCTCTACCACCATATCTTTTATAACCAAAGAAGGGCTGTCCTATACTCATTTGATTGTTATCCAGTTCATCACGTCTACCAGATGCTATTTGTGTTTTCATACTCTTTATGTATTTCCAAGCAGCATCAAAGGCAGCACCTATAATAGTTTCAGCATCTCTAACTTTCTTGCCAGTTACAGGGTCTATAGTCCAAGTATCAATATCCCTAAAATACACAGGAATATCCATGTTGATAAGCTGTCTAACATATAACCGACCCGACATAGGGTCACGACTCATTCGGCTAACTTCCGACACTAAAACGACATCAAATTCCTTATTAATAGCAGCATCTTTTAGACGTTGAATAGACTGCCTATCTCTCTTACTTGCATCATCTTTACCAGTGATATGCTCACCAAATATCATATTATCACTTGACGTATAACCAAACTTCTTAGCCAGTCTAGTTAGGTCATTTACCTGTCGCTCATAGTCTTGCTTCTTAGTTGAGCACCTAATCAAAAATGCAGCTCTCATATCTGTTACATTTAATATTATTGCAATCAAGACTATTAGCTAACTATCTATAATGCAATATAATAGCACAGATAATAGTCTTTACCTCTCGCAAAGATAAGAAAGTTTCTACAATGGTGCAAGTATTTTAAGAATAGCGAATTGCCGGAATTCAACCGAGGAGTGCTGGAAGTGTTGCGCCAACCATTGGAAGACCGCCAGATCACTATTTCACGCATCAAAAGTACTATCAGCTATCCTGCCAATCTGATGCTGATTGCATCCATGAACCCATGCCCCTGTGGATATTACAATCATCCGACAAAAGCATGCGTATGCAGCCCCGGACAGGTTCAAAAGTACTTGAATAAGATATCCGGTCCATTATTAGATCGCATCGACATTCAGATAGAGATTGTACCTGTACCCTTTGATAAGATTTCCGATCAAAGGCAGGGAGAATCGAGCAATCTCATCAGGCAACGAGTGATAAAAGCCCGTCAAATGCAGGAAAAACGATACACTGAATATACCGGAATTTATTGCAATGCACAAATGAACAGCAAACTGCTTGCAATGTATGCTCAACCGGATGCCAAAGGACTCGCATTGCTAAAAAATGCAATGGAACGACTCAATTTATCGGCCCGAGCCTACGACCGAATTTTAAAAGTTGCCCGTACAATCGCCGATTTGGAAGGAGCAGAACAAATACTCCCCAATCATTTGGCAGAGGCTATCAGTTATCGGAATCTCGACAGAGAGAACTGGGCTGGATAATAACAATGAATAGAAACAGAAGAGAATTATTTCATCATCAGCGCTATCTTTTTTCATATATTTGTTTTACATTTGTAACAAATAAATAAATTCTAATATGAGAAAATCGATAATAGCTATTTTAATGACATTTTGTTTGAGTATAATGACTTATGCTCAAACTCCCCGAGACAGAGCCACAGAATTAAAAGAACAAGCACAAAGTAGCCTCAATCAAAAAGATTACATCAAAGCGCGTTACTTATTCAAAAAAGCATACGAAGCATTTGCAACCCGCGGAAACTATCCACAGGCGATAGAATGTGGTGTTCAGGCCAATGCTTTATACGTCAGAGAGAACTTTTACAAAGAAGGTTTCGAACTTTGTCGTGACATGGATCAACTTATATGGACCGGAGAACAAAATCAGAAGAAAGTCTTTTATGACCTCCGCTTCCTCGTGAACAAGGAGCGGTTGCGGATGTACACGGCACTTAAAAATCCAGCACAGGCAAAAACACAGCTGAATAAATTGGAAGAAACCGCTAACCTTGCCAAGAATGACTCATTAACAGAGGTTTTGCTATATACAAAAGCCAACTATTATTATACTTTTAACCAGAATACACAAGGCGATGCCTGTTTCCGTAAACTGCTCAACCAATATAAAGAAAAGAAAGACTATGCCAAAGTGAATGATTGCTACAAGAACCTTATCGATATCGCCCGTAGAGCCAATAACGCCCCATTGATGGAACGTACCTATGAAAGCTACATCGTTTGGACAGATTCTGTGAAAGCGCTGACAGCTCAAGACGAACTGAATGTACTGAAAAGAAAATATGACGAAAGTCTATTGACCATACAAGAAAAAGACGACACACTATCAGCCAAGCAGTATATTATTATAGGTCTGTGTATTCTTGTGGTCATCCTCGTAGCCGGACTGGTAATACTGGCTGCCATATTACTGAAATTTATTGCCGGCAATCGCAAATTGAAGAAAAGCGTGAAGATTGCCAATGAACACAATGAATTAAAAACCAAATTCATACAGAATATATCCTCACAGATGGAACCTACCCTGAATACATTGACTACTTCTGCGAATGAACTTTCACAGAAAGCTCCTCAAGAAGCAAGCCAGATGCAGGGACAAGTCGCAGCTCTGAAGAAATTCAGTGATGACATTCAGGAATTGTCTTCTTTGGAGAACTCATTAACCGAGCTCTATGAACTAGGAGAAATTAACGTAGGGACTTTCTGCGAAAATGTAATGGATAAGGTTAAGGAGCATATAAAAATAGATGTTACTCCTTCAGTCAACGCTCCCAAACTTCAGGTAAAGACAAACAAGGAGCAACTGGAACGTATCCTTCTCTATTTACTGAAAAATGCAGCCTTCTACACCGAACAAGGACGTATCAGCCTTGAATTCAAAAAACGTGGTGCACATACTCATCAGTTTATCGTGACGGATACAGGAACTGGCATTCCGGCAGAACAACAGGAAAATCTCTTCAAGCCTTTTACGGAAGTAAAAGACCTCACCACTGGAGACGGACTAGGGTTACCAATCTGTTCACTTATTGCCACAAAGATGAATGGAAGTCTGACGCTAGATACAGGCTATACAAAAGGAGCTCGCTTTATACTGGAACTTCACGTGTGAATTTTGCATAAACGGAATACTTTGTATCATTAGATTACTTTTCGATTTGTTTATTATAGTTACCTTCGATAGAGAATGTTCCAAGCCGCTGTTTAGGAGCATACAAAAATATGGACAGATTTATATATAAACGCATATCACATTTATAATAAACTTTTGAGTAGTTTATTATAAACGGTATTCAAGTTTATTAAAAACTCCAACAGTCGATTTCCAACTTTATATTTCTATTTTTTACGACAAAAAGGCTGCAAATTTCATAAAATCTGCAGCCTTTTTACTTATATCTAGCCCGCTATTCCTAGCACATACTAGAACTATTCTCTTAATTTGTTATCATATCATACCATTCAAGTCACTAATTTCATACTCTTTTATCTATTATTTACAAAGTTCAGGTTCTTTTTCAGACTATAAAGATACAACATTTAAAAGCATTTGTCAAGAGGTATATCCCATTAAATTCCTCCTTTATACATTTATAAGAAGTATTGTCCCTCCTCTTTTAATCTTTTACGCAAATGAACAGTATCAATTTTATGAACGTCATTCTTTGTCTGTTTGATAGCATGTACCGCAGCCATTCCGGCAGCTTCCCCCGTCACCAGACAAGGTGGCATCACTCGCAAGCTTCCAAAAGCTTCTTCATCAGTAGAAATACAGCGTCCGGCGGTCAATAGATTCTTCAGACCTTTAGGAGTCAAACAACGATAAGGAATTCCATGAGATTCGCCTTTTTTGTAACGCGTCTCTTTATGCCCCGGTTTATGAACATCAATATAGTAACAATTACGTCCGATCTCATCTTCAAATGTTTTACGCTCCAGCCAATCTTGGAAAGTAAACGTATAATCCCCTTCAATCCGACGACTATCTCTAACCCCCAACAAGGAGGCAGTCTTTACAACAAAAGCACTACCAAAAGTTTTAGGCTGAAGTTCTTTCAGTGCCTCCAAGTATTGTTCAGCGATTTGTCTACCGGTAGCCATCGCCCGCGTAGTAGCCCATGGGTCGGTCGAATCAACATTATCAATGTGTCCTGCATTGAATTGTACCACATCCGGACCGATCAGATTACTATTGAAATGTCTGCCTATCAATGGATATTTCCCGGACTTAATCGCGTCAAAGATAGGGCTATTTTTGTTACTCGTATGCAATGAAGGACCTATGAGATTGTAGTTATAACTATCGACATTGGCAAACGAGAAGCACAAAGTAGAACTTTGCAGTACACCATCCTCACCTCCCTTTTTAAATGAAGCACCTGCCCAAGTAGCCACATCTCCATCTCCCGTCGCATCAATAAATACTTTTGCTTTGAACGCAACAAGCCCGGATTTATTTGCTACAATGATAGCATCTACCGTATCATCAGCTGACATCTCAACAGCAGCAACCCTCGAGAAGAAAAGGACTTTTGCCCCCGATTCAGCGACCATCCGATCGTAAACCTGCATCAGGTATTCGGGATTTATGTTCACCCAATTCAGTTTCTGCTTTCTCTCATGAGGAACTCCTTTTCTCGATGCCTCGAATATTTTTTCTGCCAGACCTCTATAAATAATCTTTTCACCATCGGAGAACGGGCACCATGCCGGAACCATACCTGCTGTTCCCATACCGCCAAGTTGTCCCATTGCCTCAATCAGCAAAGTCTTAGCTCCCTCCCGGGCTGCAGAAATCGCAGCAGTACACCCGGCAGGTCCTCCACCAATTACAATAACATCCCACCGATCATCCACCGCAATCTTGGTATTCTTCAAACGCATTTTGGATTGTGTGGTATTTCCATTCACATTAAGAGCGGGAACTGCAAAAGCAGCAGAAATCAACCCAGCTTTTTTAAGAAAATCTCTTCTAGATGTCATTACAAATTAATTTATTATATTACCTTTCCATAAAAATCTCGGCACGCCCAGGAGTAAATAATTCCCATAAAGAAGCAACAGTCCATCCGGGTGCGAAAATGTCATTATAATATCCTTTGCCATTCTTTCCGTAATCCCAACTGGTATGTTGAACAACTTCCGGATAGTAACCCACTTTGGCAATGCCACACATGTGTCCTTCATAAGGCAATAACTGCCGCATAGAGGTTGAAATCACTTCTGCGAAGTTCGAGAAACGGGATTCTTTATATTCGTTCGATAACCAACGAAGTACATCGGCAAATTCAAATACAAACACATCGATATGATTATTTTCTACCGAAACATTTCCCCAGCCACGTGTTTTCAGACCAATATCACCCAGCATCTGTCCGGGAGCAAAAGGAACATCCCACAAATAATACCACGATAATGCAAAATAAGCGGCTTGCTTTGTCAGGTCAGCATAATGTTTATGTTCCTCTCCCTTAGTAACCAATGAAAGATAATAAGTAGCAGTTGCAGCATAAAGTGACGCTTCTTTATCTTCGCAATTCGCATCAAGAGTAGACGAGAAATAATCGGCCTTAGAAATCAGTTCTTTTTCCAAATAATCCGCAGTCCGCTTAGCACTATCCAAGTAACGTTTATCCTTAAAGTATTTATATCCCATGACTAAAGGTAATGTAGCCGAAGGAGTACTTCCTCCGCTTTTATCTACAATCGAGAAGTCATCACGGAACTTTCGTGGAAAACTACCATCAGCATTTTGCAATTGCAGAAACATGTTCAACATGTTCTTCAATCGCTGTTCCCATTCCGGATGCTTACGACCTTTTTCTTTTTCATAAGCAAGGAAATGAAAAATTGCATAAAGTCCTTCCGATTGACGACGGATACTATGAACAGGATCCTCAAAGTTTTTGTCATAATTTACCGATTCCTTGAAAAAGCCTGCCTCTGTGAAACCATTCTTCAGGTAACTATCAAAGATTTTAGTACTATTAGCCTTCAAATCCTCCCGGTTACATTCCCAACCATATTCCCAGGCATTGAATGCATTCAGAAGAACACGCCCTATAAAACCGACTTCTGCCTGCCCATTACTTGTACATGCATCTGTTCTAAGATGTATACCCGAATTATATACCAACGGATATTTATCTACAAAACTACTTACGAAGAATTGGCTAAGAGTCTGCTTCATATATTCAATTGAATAGGGAGTGTCAACAGGCTTGGGAGAATATGTATCATAACAATATTCCCAAGTATGGCGCACAAAATCAGAATAGTCTTCGGCTTCACCTTCAGTAATTTGCCAAGTCAACAAAATCGTCTCCCCTTTTTTAAGATGCTGATAAGCCGTTACAGCCGGAGCTAATGTCAATTTACGGATATAACTTTTAGGAGCCTCCCGATAGGGAAAGCCGAAAGAAAGAGTAGCAACCCCGTCCTTATTTTCAAATCCAGTATACCCTAAAGAAGTCTTATCCGAAAGAATAACCTCACCTTCGCGATGAGTAGCCAACGTGTTATTTACAAATTTATCCAGTCTGTTGACAGTCATAAAACGTTGTTTCTTCTCACAGAAAATCCCGGTGAGAGGTGCGCTTAACCTGTCTTCGCTCACAATCCAACTATCTGATGTATGAAATGAAGGAGCCTCTTTGGGTGAACGCAGATTACGTCGATACCAAAACCCCGGCATATAGAACAGGCAGTCATCATGACGGAAGCCGGTTGCCATCTGTTGATTGTAATTAAAATATATATCTTCCAATGCAGTGATAGACACACTAATACGTAATCCATCATTACCAGTTACTATATTTTGAGACACAGTCAACGGCATCTTTTCCGAATTCTCCAAATAATAAGTGCCATTATTATTCTGCGATTTCTGAAAAGTCAATGGATAGTGTTTCGCTCCATTTCCTGGTACCTTCAAAGAAATAGATGCAGAAATCGATTCCGGCACATTATCAAAAGCCTCAACAATAGTGGCACATGCCACAAAAGCCATCCCACAAAGTAAATATTTCAAACTCATATAAAACATGATTGCGAATCAGCCTGTCTGATTCCGTTTGTACTAAATTGTTGAGCCAAAGTTATGGAACATCCCTCACATTGGATAAAACAAATTGGGCTATAAATAAAAAAAATTATCCAAATCAATAGAAATATCCTCCAAAAGCCTCAACTACTACTCAATACCGGAACGATTATTTTTCCATTAGAGCGGCAGCACACCACAGATAAGGTCCCTGCCCATGATAATCACCCGTGCGGCGTGGACGGTCATAATAATACTGCTTACTATTCTTCTTATTCGTACCCACGCAAATCTCTCTCACCTGATTTTTGTCATTAAGATATGACACTAAAGCTATCCACGCCTTACGCGCAGCAGGAGCATATTCTTCTGCATTCAACCATCCATTCTTAACTCCCTTGATAAAAGCAAAAGTAAACATAGCCGATCCGGATGTTTCAGTCCAACAGTCAGACTGGTCAATCAACTGATTCCACAAGCCCTCCGGATTCTGATATTTCTTCAGACTTTCCATCATCGTCCGATAACCCTCCAAAATACGAGGACGGTCTTTGTGATTTTTAGGCAGACACTGAAGTAATTCCGTCATTCCGGCAGCCATCCAGCCATTTCCACGTCCCCAATAATAAGGTACATCGGGTGCATGATAGAAAAGGCCGTTTGGACGTTGCAACTCATCCAGATACATCACCATCTCTTTAGCTGCACGATCAATATATTTTTTATCCTTCGTCACTTTATAAGCACGAGTCTGCACGATTGTAATCATATACATATCATCAATCCACAAACGTGTTTGCCAGGAATATCCTTTTTCAGCCCATTCCTTTTCCTCCGGTTTCGCATTTGCAGGCACTTTCCATTGAGAATCAGCATAAGGTAACCCCAAATACCAATATTTCTTATCTTTCGTCACAAGATATAACTCAAGAGGCAAGCTGCCAAACATATTCACATCAACATGATTCATAATAGGTTGCAACGCTTTCTCCTCGGTAAACAGAGGTTCAAACTTATCTTGCAAACGATTGAGAAGTTCCTTATCTTTTGCAAGATAAGCATATCGCAAAGCCCCATTCCAATAAAAAGTCTCCGGATAACCAATCCATTTTCCGATATGGAGTGCATGTTTCTCTGTCAGAAAACGGTAGGCCAATCGCTTACCTATTTCCTCCGGAGTAGAGCCTTCCGGAAAGTCTTTCAACATACTTTTTTGAGCAAACAACAACTGAAAAGGAATAAAAAATAATAATATTAATACCTTCTTATACATAAATACCTAATTTTTATTTATTCAACAATATATCTTTCGATTCAACATTATATCCATCCACCCGCAAAAGCATCTTATCAACACCTTCTTTACAATCTACCTGAAAACGAATTTCTTTCGATTCGCCGGGCATCAAATAAAAGTATCCGTCATCAAAATAAACAGGACGAATGGGCGCATCCGTTTTTGCATCCCTCAAAGTCAAGGCTATTGCAGCTGCCAGATATTGTCCTGGATTTTTCACAACAAGTTTACCCTCACAATGATTTGCTTTTTCTGTAAAATTCTTCATAGATACATTCACCGAAGAAACCGGCAAATCAGCCAAGACCTTTCCGTCCCATTCCTTTTGATTGAGCCAATAGACATTATCATCCAACAACTTTCCATTATTTGTTGTCAATACCAGCTTTACCCAACTGAAATCAGGAAGTCCTTTTATATCCTCTAATTGTGTTACAGAAGTCAGTGCATTAGCTGTCACATGACTTACCTTCTGTTGTGAGGAGCGTATCTTTTTTCCTAGTTTATCGTAAACCACGACTTCCACTTTCAAATTCCGATATTCCTTCAGCGTAGTATTAATAATATCCACTTTATGTTGACTATTAAGACTCATCTGAATATGAAGAGGACGGCACGCCTTTTGAGTGCCATAATAGGCACCGGCAGTTTCGCCATTTGAACTGTAATTCTGCCAAACCATACTGGGCCATGCAGGATGACTCATCCACAATAGCACCCCGGAAGCATCATTCCACATCTTACTGTTCCATGCTTCAAAAATAGCCCGATGGCTTTCGTAATTAATCAATTGTGCTTTCTTGCAGAAATCATCCAAGTTATCAGAAGGTCCCAATTTACGATCCATCCCTTCCTTATAAAGCTCACTAAAAGTCTTACTACCATATCTATGATTATGCCAGTCGTGATAATACCAAACATCACTAATGGGCCATGTATCCTCTTCCGCCATAAACTCACGAACAGTTTCAGCCGTAGGCAGAGAAGGAGTACCCACTTCGGATCGGAATCCTCCGGCCAAAGAACGATAGTACCAGCCTGCATCAAACTGATAACGCCAAGGTCCGCTTCCTGAACTATTCAATGAACGGGAATTTCCTGTATAATGCCTGCTGCCGTCCTCTTTAGCTAAAGTGGCGGCCAACATGTACTCAAGTTCATTGGTTGCAAATCCTTCATTACGTGCACACCATAAAGCAATAGAGGGATGATTGCGGAAACGACGTACTGTTTCGGTCACATTTCTAACGAACAGGCAGTTATCCAGCGGATTGAGGTTAAACCCATCTGTCGAAAGCCAAAAATCATTCATCACTAACATTCCGTACTCATCACAAAGCTCATAGAACACTTCTTCCGTACTCTCACCTGTCCAGTTACGAATCATGTTATAATTCATATTCTTATGCAACTTCAAGGCAGGTTCCAGTCGTTCCCGGGAAACTCTCTTCATACCATCATCCATTCCCCAGTTACCTCCTTTACAAAAAATCCGTTGTCCGTTCACCTTTATAACCATATATTCTTTCATCAGTGAATCTTTTATCAACTCTATTCCTTGTGAAGATACTGGTTTTAATAAATAGGGGACAAACTCTCCATCGTAATTCGTATAGCGAACTTTATTATCTGTTTTCTTACGTTTCACAGTATCAAAAGCGGGTTTTCCATCTTGCAAAGCAGCAGTCGGATTATAGTTCAAACGCACTATAGGAGAGTTATCCTCATATGCAGACAATTCATACTCCAACTCACGGATACCGATACGCATCTTCTTTACGTCAAGCGTGTCCTTACCTGATGAAATCAGACTTAAAGATGCATCATATAAATACTGTTCTCCATACCCATTCGGCCACCAGAGACGTGGATTCTTCATTTGCAGTTCTTTACACTCATTAGAAGTCAGCTTAATCATCCTCTTTTCATTTGCATTCAAAGAAACCGGATAAACAGCTGACACTCCGCCAATATTAAAATGCAAATTAGCAGTACGAGTCGTTTTAGAAGAATTATAAATCTCCGTCTGAACGATAAAATTGACAGAAGTAGTGTCAGGCAAAGGCAAATCCGTAATCACATGTGTATCAACAATTTCCAATTCATTTCCGAATTTGATTCTGACATCCTGCCAAATACCCATGTTTCGGTCGCGTATGCCGGGAATCCAATCCCAGCCTTCTGAAGAGATAAAAGTAGGGCCGTCTAGGCACAATGCTCCACCATTGGGACCAATTCCTTCTTTCTTATTTGCCTCGTGAGGAATACCGGGATTGTTAGGCGGAAGAATACGAATGGCCAACAGATTCTTTTTATCATAATCCACCCAAGGAGTTATATCAAAAATACCTCTTTCAAAAGCACCGGTCATCGTTCCTAATAACTGCCTATTGAACCAGATCTCCGCTTTATAATTGATTCCATTCAGAATCAACTTCACTTTCTCTCCCTTCTTATTACGAGGAATACTAAAAGAATTGCGATACCACCAGTCCATCCGGCAAAGCGTATCGGGAATCAATAAATTATTAAGTCCCCAATAAGGATCAGGGTATACACCCTGATCCACCAATGTAGTTAATACTGTACCTGGAACTGTTGCCGAATACCATTCGCTTGTATCTAAATCTTGCGCAACTACTGATTTTTCGGCAGCTCTAGCTTTATATCCTTCTATCATTTCCCATCCTTTGGATAGTTGATACTCCCAATCGGAAAGCGGACTCAATTCTCCGGGTTCTATAACCTTCTCTTTAAGTTTAGCTGTCTGAAACGAGTATTTTGAATGAGGTATCACTTCGGAACTTTGCTTACGTGATAAACCAAAATTCCATTTCAATTTTTGCGAATAAATGCATTCTATAGAAGAACACAGAAAAATAGCAATACAAGCAATATATGTATTCAGCTTTATTCTCATTGTTTTATAATCTACTATTTTATCTTCAGCTTCTTTACATCATCACACACAGCGACTGCTACCCGAGAATCAGCACAACCATAATAGAGGTATAATTTCCTTTTATGATATGCAAGTCCCTCAATAAATACTGTTCCATCTTTGTACTGTCCGCTCTTCTCAAAAGAAGCCTCGGGAGCAAAGAAGGGCTTATCCAAACGATCCAATACTTTATAAGGATCGTCACCATCCAGTAACAGCTGTCCGGCACAATAAGCATTGGCTGGATAGTCAGCATCTCCAGTTTTACCACTATTCTTACCATTATACATAAGAACAATACCATGTTTGGTACGAACAGCCGGAGGACCACATTCTGTCAGCAAACTGTCAAAATGCCCTTTACGAGGTTGTATAATTTTCATTAGCTCATTCTTCTCATCCAAAACCGGATACCAGTCAATCAAGTTATCAGAAGTAGCAGCATATACCGCATACTCTCCCCAATACATCAAATACTTACCGTCAACTTTATCAATGACCAATTGATTTCCTTTCAATCTTGTTAGAATAGAACCTGACTTGCAGAAAAGATCATTAAATCGACCGTTATATGCCTTATCAAAAGCAAGCCCATGCTTTGTCCAATTCTTCAGATCTCGGGAAGTAGCTACAGCAAGACGCGCTTTTTTTCGATTCCATGCCGTATAAAGCATTACATACAATCCGTCTTCAGTCATAGCCACACGGGGATCTTCGCAGCCCCCCGGCCAATCTTGATCTTTAAAATTATCTTCGGCAGGAAAAAGAACAGGGCTGCCCATCCTCTTCATCTCAATCCCATCCTTACTTTCAGCATAACCAACACGTGAGGTTCTTTTACCTATGCCTTGGGCCGAATTATCTTCTGCACGGTAAAGTACAACAATTTTTCCGTCTTTTGTAGTAGCAGCCGGATTAAAAGTATCACTTTCTTCCCACTTCACTTGCTGTTTCCGCATAGGACAATAAAATTCTGTCGGTTGCGGTGATATGACAGGATTAACTCCTTCCGGACGATGGAATGGGCCAATCACCCAATTATTATCCTGTTCTTCCTGAGTAGTATCTAAAGAAGGTGCATTAGTAAATCCACATGCTGATAATATACCGACTACACCTATGATAAACTTAAGTTTCATCTCACTTCTTTTTAATGATTAAATGATTTCTCTATAATATCAATGATTGATTCTACAATCTACTGAAACAAAGAAAGCAGAATCAATTCATATCCTTACTTTTTTACTTCAATTTATATTCCTGCTTATTTATATTCCAGCCTTTCAGTGCCAACACAGCTCCATCTTTCAATTTTTCTTTTGCAGTTTCAATGGTTACCGTTTTCTTTTCACCCGGCATCAGGGAGAAGAAATTGTCTGTATAAAATGAAGGACGTATCGGACTCATTTTTGAATTCAGAAATTGCAACTGATTAAAGAATGCAATCTGCCCGGAGGTATTTCTCAAAGTAATATCTACAAAGTAATTGTTATCGTCTTCTCTTACTTTATAGGTGAGTTTCACTTTTGCCTGTTTTAGTTTACTCAAATCTTCAAAACCTGAAGCAGCCGGACCGGTCAAAGTCTTGCTTCCTTCATATTTGTCATTGGAACGCCAATAGAAATTGGAAGAAACATCTTTTCCCTTTTCGTCTTTCAGAATCAGTTTAATAAAATGAACTTGGGATATATTTTCCGGGAAACGAATAGTCAACGCATCGTTTACCACTCCATCCGAAGGCAGATTAACCACTGCTGATTCTTCAAATACTTTCTTGCTGTTAATATCGTAAACCTGTGCTATCACTTTATAATCCTTAAATTCACGATAATAATCATTCACTACAGACACTGTATTCTTAAGATAGTCAAATTGTGCATGTAATGGTTCTAAAGAGTTGGCAGTATGATAAAGCGATGCTGTCGGTTCCAAAGACCAGTCCCACATACGGGAAGCCACTTGAGGCATAGAGCAGTTATGATACCAGAACAGAAGTCCGGAACAAAAACGATCACCATAATCCAGCTTATTGTAGTTCCATACTTCCCAGATACTCTTCGAATTAATAGCTCCCAACAGTTGTCCTTTCTGCGCAAACTCATCGATGGATGATGATTTTCCGTAGTTATTCACCAAGTCTGTATACATAGTACTCATCAGATGGAAACCATTTCCATCCAGATAATCCCATACTTCCTTATTGATAGGCCAAAGGTCTTTTTCATCCATCATTTCCCGGAGGATTTCCACAGTCGGAAGAGTCGGTGCACCGTATTCCGGATTAAATCCGTCTACACGGCTTCCTCTGGGAGAGGCCGTATTTTCATAATGCTGCATCGGATTTACCTGTTTGTAAGGACTACCATCATGCACTCCTTCACATTCAGACTGCATCTGGAATCCACGTGTACCATCCAGTTTATTCAGTAATTCAGGAGTACCGGTAACTTCTGTACTCTCATTAGAAGCAACATAATAAGCCAAAGAAGGATGATTGCGAATACGTTTTACGGTAGATTCCACATTACTCATATAGAGAGCCTTATCATGCGGATGACGAGTGTCACCGGTCATCCAGAATTCTTGCCATACCAACAGTCCCAATTCATCACACAATTGGAAGAAATAATCAGACTCTGCAATTCCGCCTCCCCACATTCTTAAAAGGTTGACACCAGACTGGCGGGAGTACCGCAATTCAGCATAAGTACGTTCATCTGAAGTTCTCAACATGGCTTCCGGTATCCAGTTGGTACCACGGATAAACAATCGTTTGCCGTTCACATAAAAGACACGTGATTTATCCGGAGTTTTTCTATCCGAGACAATTTCACGAATACCGAATCTTGTTTTCACAGAATCACATTCTTTGCCATCAACAGATACTGTCAGCTTCAGGTCATATAAATTTTGTGGTCCTTTATTGACAGGCCACCAAAGTTTCGGAGAGTTGATGATAAGTTGCGGAAACTCTTCAGGAGAAAAAGTAGCTATCTTTTCTTCTCCACGCATCAGTCGGAAGGTCTTTTCGAAAGTGATATTTTCACCCACAATTTCACCCTTCACCTTGCAACTGATTACCCGGTTACTGGTCGATGGATTGATAATCTCAACCGATACAGTCTCACGTGCCTGGTCATAATCAGGTTTTCTCAATTCAGATTTAACGAAAGGATGGCGTAATGCTACTCTGCCTGTAGCATAGAGGGAAATATTTTTCCATATACCTGTATTACGGTCACGGATACCGTCCATAAAGGTAAAGTCCCAACCTACCGTCATCAACATAGTAGTATTCAAACCAATGTTACCGTTTCCACCGTTATGGAATTCACCGGCTGCTCCCCAGGATTTCGGCTTCGCACTTCCGGGAACATCTACCGGATAGACCTTTATAGCCAGTCCGTTTTTTCCTCCGATTTTCACAAAATCCGTAACATCAATATAGTCCTGAATAAACATACCGTTCATTGTACTCAACAGGTTGCCATTCACCCATACTTCTGCCCGGTAGTTGATGCCATCCAACTGTAACCAGACAGTCTTTCCCTTGAATGACTGGGGGACTGTAAAATCTGTCCGAAACCAATAGGTGTAAAAGTCACGTCCGGTTTCAGAAATATCCGGTATCAATTTAGATTCAATCTTATTATTGATTCCATAATAAGGCTCCGGGTATTTTTGGTTATACACCAAAGAATTCAAAACTGTTCCGGGAACGATGGCCGGCATCCAATTTGCAGTTGCATAATTGGATAACGAAATCTTTTCTCCGGGATCTGTTGCATCTCCAGCTTTTATCATTTTCCACTGGTAGTCGCCCTGATGACCAATTTCAGAATCAAGCCAGATGCGTTGCGCATTTCCGACATTGTTCTTCCCATTCTGTGCTGTCACTACTGCAGCAAAAAGTAATAATAAAATCGGGAAAAAGGTTTTAGCAATGTTGTGCATATTCGTACGTTACAATTTATTGGTTTATATAATCTTAAAAGTCTAAAACGGATGAGGACAAAAATAGTGTTTTCTACCTGTCCGGTATGCTAAAAACAAGTCAATAAATGAAATTTGAGTCCCAAACTGCCATATATTGCTTATTTGAAAGTTATCTAGCAACAGACAAAAAGACATTGGTTAATCATTGGTTTATCCATTACAAATAGTTGGCATGTTAGCTATTAATAGCTGAATTCTCGGATATTAATACCTTACACGACAGGTATTAATACCCGAGACCTCAAGAATTAACAGCCTGGAGACTCCCTAATTCCGGTACACCGTTCCGTCATTTCGTAAAGACAAATTCTGTCCGTAATCCCCGGTGATCGAATACATTTTCAAACGGTCCCCAATTAGGAAGAACGATATCCGACGTTTCCGTGTTCTCTCCTATTACCTGACAACTTCTCACCTCGGTGTTGGGAGACAAAGTATAAAGAGTCAAATCCAATCGGTCTTTGGTGTCCTTCTCGCTCGGACGCGGTGTCCACGTGAATCCCGGATGCGTCACTGGATCCGGATGTATCGTCCGGTAGGCATCACCTTTTATACCACCTTCCCACAAAGAACGGGTGGTAGGCCACTGAACAACGTAAGGAGCAAGGCCTGCTGACAAGGCACCTTCCGTCCAATCAAGCCATGACGGTTCGTTGAAGTCCCCCGAAAGACAAACAAAAGGAGTGGTAGACGAATTAAAATCCTCCAGCAGTTTATCCACCATGCCCTGACGAGCTTCTTTATTGACTTTTACTACATAATCGACATCGTCCGTAGCAGGAAAATCTTTATACTCGATACCATTCAACTGATAAGGGCCGTAAGGGAAGTAAGCACCGTGACAGTTCATCACCAGTACAACAATGCCTTCACCCAAGTCGATATAAGCACCATACTTGTTTGGTGTAATCCCCGAGAAAGGATAGCGCGATATAATGCTACATTTTCCTTGTCCATTGTTGGAGTGAGTATGCACGTAAAGCCCCTGAGCCTGTATATCAGATTCGGAGAGCCCACTACATTCCTGCGCACAAAGCACATCCACATCAATTCTATTGAAGTAATCCAACACAACGGAAGTCGATTTACCCCATAAGTTTTGTGTAGCAAGTTTCAACGTTTTGGGTGCTACACGTGTTGCCCAGGTAGCAGCAACTTTTCCGTTTGCATCAGTAGACATTTCAATATAGTAAGTCTTTCCACTGCCTACATTCAGCGCAAGCCCCACTGGTACCGTTACCCGTACGTCCTGTTCTCCAGAAATCGGATGAGTGATATGCAGCGTAGCATTCACTCCAAAGGTTCCGGCACACATATCCGGAAGCATATAGCATATATCCTCTTGGGGCACACACTGGTAGGTCTTTCGGGTTGCTACCGGAAGATTCTTATATTCACTGTAATGTTGAGGTTCGATATGAGTATAAGGAACAGAAGAGGCGGCATCCGCAAAAGTCACGGAGTTCACCGTAATATTCGAAGCCGTTTGCGGATCCTTTTGCAAAACGATCTTAGATGCACGCGGAGCAAGAGTAACCTGCACCGATGCAGACGCAGCAGCTACACGAAGTGTACCATCTTTTTCATTACCTCTACTGACAAGCATCGCCATCGGATCAGCTAACGGCAATTGAGGAGTATACGCTTCTAAATCCCAATAAGTCTTACCAGATGTCAACTCTGGAAATTTATCGGCTGTGGTGCACAAAAACAGGAATCGATAAACGACGCCTTTAGTTACAGAAACCTTTATTTCATTTGCTGCATCCCCTATACTTCCTGTTTTGTCAAACAGATAATTATATTGATCGTCAAAACAGAATATCTTCCATTTCATTCCGTCCAAAGACACAGAAGCCCTGGTGGAGGACATCGTTAGCCCTCCCTCCATATTCAGACTGAAACGTATTTCTTTTGTGTCATCCCCCTTCTGCACATCACTTACATATCCTTCAGCACAAGCCGTGAATAGGCTGGAAATCATTAGAAGAATCACAAATAAAGTATTCTTTAGCATTGTCTTACAAATTTAATCATTGAATATATATCCTTTCGAGAATCCATATA
>ENA-OVGI01000818-OVGI01000818.1-human-gut-metagenome-genome-assembly--contig:-NODE-818-length-19234-cov-5.842953_pt1 | contig 19234 bp, 8 predicted proteins | sample MGYA00237771_ERZ505421 | MGnify/ENA primary metagenome ERZ505421 (study PRJEB26158, sample SAMN06016378) | human gut metagenome | biome: human gut; feature: ankylosing spondylitis patient; material... | reverse complement strand
AACCGTGTTCTCCCGTTCGTGTGCAACGCACACGATTGCACGCAATGCGTGCAAATTTGAATACACAATTTTCATCACATCAAAAATTATGTGAATAAACAAACCGTATCATCAAGGCGGGCGTCCAATGAACGCCCCTACAAACAACAACTTTCATATAAATAAAAACGGTCGTGTAACAATGTTTTGCATTTAGCAAACTGTCTTTACGAACGAAAAAAAATACACGGTATGTACCATTTGGCACATACCGTGGTTTTTTTATACATTATATGTTTTCAGTTAAATCAGAAGTCCATAATTTCATCGTCTTCAAGAGCAACGATAACATCGTCTGTATCGTCATTCTCAACGATTTCTGCCTCAGAATTACTCTCAAGCTGAACATCTGCATATCTCTGCATACCTGTACCTGCAGGGATAATCTTACCGAGGATAACATTCTCTTTAAGACCGACGAGCGGATCAACCTTACCCTTGATAGCGGCATCTGTAAGAACTCTTGTTGTTTCCTGGAATGATGCGGCTGAAAGGAAGCTGTCTGTTGCAAGAGCGGCCTTTGTGATACCGAGGAGGAGCTGAGTGAATGTTGCCTCACGAAGACCTTCTTCGCCGTTGGCAATACGCTTTTTAATCTGCTCATTCTCGTAAAGAACTTCGTTCTTGTCGTAGGTCTGACCTGACATAAAGCCTGTGTCGCCTGCGTCCTCAACCTTAACCTTACGCATCATCTGACGAACGATAACCTCAATGTGCTTATCGTTGATTTCAACACCCTGTAAACGGTAGGTACTCTGTACTTCCGAAATAAGGTAGTTCATGACTGCCTCGGGTCCGAGAATATCGAGTATATCGTGCGGATTAACAGCACCATCGGTAATCTTGTCACCCTTTTTGATGTGGTCGCCGTCAAATACCTTTACACGGAAACCGAAAGGAATGAGGTAGGCTCTTTCTTCGCCTGTTTCCTTGTTAAAGATAACAGCGTGCTTTGCGTTTTTGATTTCTTCAAAACGAACATCACCGTCGATTTCACTGATGATTGCAAGGCTCTTTGGTTTACGAGCCTCGAAAAGCTCTTCAACTCTCGGAAGACCCTGTGTGATATCTTCGGCAGATGCAACACCGCCGGTATGGAATGTTCTCATTGTAAGCTGTGTACCCGGCTCACCGATTGACTGAGCGGCAATAATACCGACAGCCTCACCGACAGTAACAGGCTGACGGTTGGCAAGGTTAGAACCATAGCACTTACGGCAAGCGCCGTGTTTTGCACGACATTCAAGTACCGAACGAATCTTGATGTGGTCAACACCCGAATTAACGATGATGTCAGCCTCTTTGTCGCCCATCATAACATCCTTTGAAACAAGAACATTACCGTTAGAATCGCAGAAGTCATCAAGGAGATATCTTCCGATAAGACGCTCGTGGAGTCCCTCGATAACATTCGATTCGCCTGCTTTGATGTCAAAGATTTCAAGACCTTCTGTAGTACCGCAGTCCTCTTCACGGATAATAACTTCCTGTGATACATCAACAAGACGGCGGGTAAGGTAACCTGAGTCGGCTGTACGAAGAGCTGTATCGGCAAGACCTTTACGAGCACCACGAGATGAAATAAAGTACTCCAAGATGTTAAGGCCTTCACGGTAGTTAGCTCTGATAGGAATTTCAATTGTTTTACCTGATGTATTGGCGATAAGACCACGCATACCTGCAAGCTGTCTGATCTGGCTCATACTACCACGGGCACCTGAATCAGCCATCATGAAGATCGGGTTGTAGCGGTCAAGGTTTTTCTGGAGGGCATCGGTTACATCGTTAGTAGCCTTTTCCCAGATACGAAGAACTTCTTCGTAACGCTCCTCGTTTGAACGAAGACCCATCATAAACTCATCACGAATAACATCAACTTCCTTCTCTGCCTCGGCAATAATCGCCTTCTTCTGAGGAGGAATAACTGCGTCACAAACGGCAACGGTAATAGCACCCTTTGTAGAATACTTATAGCCCTGTGCCTTAATGTGGTCAAGAACAACGCTTGTTCTTACCGGACCGTGAATTTTGATACATTTATCGATAATCTTCTTAAGACCCGATTTACCAACGAGGAAGTCAACCTCAAACTTGAATCTGTTTTCGGGGATACTTCTGTCGATAAAGCCGAGATCCTGAGGAATAGGATTGTTAAAGATAATCTTACCGATTGTTGTGTCTACAATACCGGATTCGATTTTTCCGTCAATTTCAAGCTCACGGCGAACCTTGATTTTTGAGTGAAGCTCGATGACGCCTGTCTGATAAGCCATCATAACTTCATCAACATCACGGAATACCTTTCCTTCGCCTCTCTCACCGTCCTTATCAAGTGTAAGGTAGTAAGAACCGAGGATCATATCCTGTGTAGGAACTGTAACAGGCTGACCGTCAGACGGTTTGAGGAGGTTGCCTGCTGCGAGCATAAGGAATCTTGCTTCTGCCTGTGCCTCTGCCGAAAGAGGTACATGGACAGCCATCTGGTCGCCGTCAAAGTCAGCGTTGTACGCTGTACAAGCGAGCGGATGAAGTTTAAGAGCACGACCTTCAACAAGAACAGGCTCAAATGCCTGAATACCGAGACGGTGAAGTGTTGGAGCACGGTTGAGGAGAACGGGGTGTCCCTTGATTACAACTTCAAGTGCATCCCAAACATTGTCTTTTGCACGCTCAACAGCTTTTCTTGCTGATTTGATATTCTGCTCTGCTTTAGTTTCAACAAGGCGTTTCATAACAAACGGCTTGAAGAGCTCAAGTGCCATTTCCTTAGGAAGACCGCACTGATACATTTTGAGTTCAGGTCCTACAACGATAACCGAACGGCCTGAGTAGTCAACACGCTTACCGAGAAGGTTCTGACGGAAACGACCCTGCTTACCTTTAAGCATATCCGAAAGTGACTTGAGGGCACGGTTGTTAGGTCCTGTAACCGGTCTGCCTCGTCTGCCGTTGTCGATGAGTGCGTCAACGGATTCCTGAAGCATTCTCTTCTCGTTGCGGATGATGATTTCAGGTGCGTTAAGCTCAAGGAGCTTTTTAAGTCTGTTGTTACGGTTGATAACTCGGCGATAGAGGTCGTTAAGGTCACTTGTTGCAAAACGACCGCCATCAAGCTGAACCATAGGACGGATATCCGGCGGAATTACCGGAACAACATCGAGAATCATCCACTCGGGACGGTTGCCCGACATTCTAAAGCTTTCAACAACATCAAGTCTTTTAAGGAGTCTAACTCTCTTCTGACCCGATGCAGTTTCGAGTTCTTCTTTAAGTGAAGCGGAAAGAGCCTCAAGGTCAATCTCGGCAAGGAGCTTTTTGATTGCCTCGGCACCCATACCTGCTTCAAAGTCATTCTCATACTTCTCACGCATATCATTGTACTCACCCTCGGTAAGACACTGATACTTTGCAAGGTCACGGCAGTCGCCGGGATCTGTTACGATGTACTGTGAGAAATAGAGTACATTCTCCAAAAGCTTGGGAGAAATATCAAGCATAAGGGCAATTCTTGAAGGAATTCCCTTGAAATACCAAATGTGTGACACGGGAGCGGCAAGCTCAATGTGTCCCATACGCTCTCTTCTGACCTTTGAACGGGTTACTTCAACACCGCAACGGTCACAGATTTTACCCTTAAAACGGATTCTCTTGTATTTACCGCAGTGACATTCCCAGTCCTTTGTCGGTCCGAAAATGCGTTCGCAGAACAAGCCGTCTCTTTCAGGCTTGAGAGTACGATAGTTAATTGTCTCGGGCTTTTTAACTTCGCCGTAAGACCATTCTCTCATCTGCTCAGGAGAAGCAAGTCCGATTTTAATTGAGTCAAAAACATTATTATCTATCATTGCATTTCCTCCTTACATATCGTCACTGCCAAAGTCATCGCTGAAATCATCCGATGTGTAGCTGTCCTCTTCAACATCGGCAAGTGAATCGTCAAACATATTGCCTTCTTCGCCGCCCTCGTCAAGAGTGTAGCCGTCCATTGATGTCATTACATGGTCTTCTTCAAATTCCGGATTTGTTGCATCAACAATATCCTCGTCCTCATCAAACTTCTGCTTAATGTCAATTTCTTCACCGTCAGAGTTAAGAACACGAACATCAAGTGAAAGTGACTGGAGTTCCTTAATAAGAACTCTGAATGACTCAGGAATACCCGGAGCAGGAATATTCTGACCTTTAACGATAGCCTCGTAGGTCTTAACACGGCCGACAACATCGTCCGACTTAACTGTAAGAATTTCCTGAAGTGTATAAGCAGCGCCGTAAGCCTCAAGTGCCCAAACTTCCATCTCACCGAAACGCTGACCGCCGAACTGGGCTTTACCGCCGAGTGGCTGCTGTGTAACGAGAGAGTAAGGACCTGTGCTTCTTGCGTGGATTTTTTCATCAACGAGGTGATGGAGCTTGAGGTAGTACATATAACCTACTGTTACAGGGTTATCGAAACGCTCGCCTGTACGACCGTCAACAAGCCATGTCTTACCGTCCTCGCTGTAACCTGCGTCTTTAAGACACTGGAAAATGTCCTGCTCATGAGCGCCGTCAAATACAGGAGTCATAATCTTCCAGCCAAGTGCCTTTGCAGCATAACCGAGGTGAACCTCAAGAACCTGACCGATGTTCATACGAGAAGGTACGCCCAACGGGTTAAGTACGATGTCAAGCGGAGTACCGTCAGGAAGGAACGGCATATCTTCCATTGGGAGAATTCTTGAAATAACACCCTTGTTACCGTGACGACCTGCCATCTTATCGCCTACGCTGATTTTTCTCTTGAGTGCAAGGTAAACTCTTACAACCTTGTTTACACCGGGCTGGAGTTCGTTTCTGCTGTCTGCACGGGTAAACACCTTAACATCAACAACAGTACCGCATTCACCGTGAGGCACACGAAGAGATGTATCTCTGACTTCTCTTGCCTTTTCACCGAAGATTGCACGAAGGAGTCTTTCCTCGGCTGTAAGCTCTGTTTCACCCTTTGGAGTTACTTTACCGACAAGGATATCGCCTGCTTTAACCTCAGAACCGATCTGAATGATACCGTCCTCGTCAAGATACTTGAGAACATCTTCACCTACATTCGGGATATCTCTTGTAATCTCTTCGGGTCCGAGCTTTGTATCTCTTGCCTCTGTGTCATATTCTTCAATGTGAATTGATGTATAAACATCATCACGAACGATTTTTTCGTTGATAAGAACAGCATCCTCGTAGTTGTAACCTTCCCATGTCATAAAGCCGATGAGAGCGTTCTTACCGAGAGCAACTTCACCGTTTTCGGTAGCCGGACCGTCTGCGAGAACTTCACCCTTCTTAACTCTCTGTCCTCTTGACACGATAGGACGCTGGTTGATACATGTACCCTGGTTAGAGCGGAGGAACTTGATAACCTCAAAGTCCTGAACTCTGCCCGAGTCATACTGTACACGAATGTTACGGGCATCAACGCTCATAACGATACCGTCTTCCTCAGCGAGGATACAAACGCCTGAGTCTGTACCTGCCTTGTACTCCATACCTGTACCAACGATAGGAGCCTCACTGCGGAGAAGCGGAACTGCCTGACGCTGCATGTTCGCACCCATGAGAGCACGGTTTGCGTCATCGTTTTCAAGGAACGGAATCATAGCCGTAGCAACAGATACAACCATCTTAGGAGATACATCCATGAAGTCGAATCTTTCGGGAGAATACTCTACGAATTCGTCACGGTAACGACCTACGACTCTTGAATGAACAAATCTGCCGTTTTCATCAAGCGGTTCGTTAGCCTGTGCAACAGCGTAGTTATCCTCAACATCGGCTGTCATATAAACAACCTCGTCGGTTACAACGCCTGTTTCCTTGTCAATTTTACGATAAGGAGCTTCAATAAAGCCGTACTTGTTGATACGGGCAAATGAAGCAAGATATGAGATAAGACCGATGTTAGGACCTTCAGGAGTTTCAATAGGACACATTCGGCCATAGTGTGTGTAGTGTACGTCACGAACCTCAAATCCTGCACGATCTCTTGAAAGACCGCCCGGACCGAGGGCTGAAAGACGACGCTTGTGGGTAAGCTCTGCAAGTGGGTTACCCTGATCCATGAACTGTGAAAGCGGTGAAGAACCGAAGAATTCTTTAATTGCCGCTGTTACGGGACGGATATTGATGAGTGAGTTAGGTGAAAGCGACTCCATATCCTGTGACTGGGTTGTCATTCTCTCTCTTACAACTCTTTCAAGACGGGAGAAACCGATTCTGAACTGGTTCTGAAGAAGTTCGCCTACGCAGCGGATTCTTCTGTTGCCGAGGTGGTCGATATCATCTGTATTACCGACACCGTGAGCAACACAGTTGAGGTAGTTGATTGTTGCAAAGATATCATCAACCGTGATGTGGTTAGGAACAAGCTCATCTGCACGGCTTCTGAGCATTTCCTTGAGGTCATCCTCATTCTCGCAGGAATCAAGAATTTCGCAAAGAACATCAAAACGAACATGTTCTTTGATGTCGCACTCTGCTTCTGCGTCAAAATCAACATAGCAAGCGATGTCAACCATACCGTTTGAAATAACCTTAACGATTGTTTCATCGGCAGCCTTTACATAGGCAATCTTAACACCTGCGTTTTCGATTTCAAAAGCCTTTTCCTTTGTGATTTTTTCATCACGAAGAGCCATAACCTCGCCTGTGCGTGGGTTGGCAATCGGCTCTGCAAGAACCTGACCTTCAAGACGGTTTGCAATACCGAGCTTTTTGTTGTATTTATATCTGCCTACTCTTGACATATCATAACGACCGGGGTCAAAGAACAGGTTGTTTATGTGTGTCTGCGCACTGTCAACTGTCGGAGGCTCAGACGGACGGAGCTTTTTGTAAACCTCGATAAGACCTTCTTCAACATTTGAAGCGGCATCCTTTTCGATAGTAGCTCTCATTCTTTCATCGTCACCGAAATAGTCGAGAATTTCGGCATCCGTGCCGAGACCGAGTGCTCTGATAAATGATGTAACGGGAAGCTTACGGTTCTTATCAATACGAACATAAAAAACATCGTTTACATCGGTTTCATACTCAAGCCATGCACCACGATTCGGGATAACTGTTGTTGAATACAGTTCCTTACCGGTTTTATCGTGATCCATTTTATAGTAAACGCCCGGGCTTCTTACAAGCTGTGAAACGATAACACGCTCAGCACCGTTGATAACGAATGTGCCGCTTGCGGTCATCAGCGGGAAATCGCCCATAAATACATTGCTCTCTTTGATTTCACCCGTTGACTTGTTCAAAAGTCTTGCGGTTACTCTGAGAGCAGCTGAATATGTTGCATCACGAACCTTACACTCAATTACGCTGTAGTTCGGGTGATCAACATCAAGTGTGTAGTCGATAAAATCGAGAACAAGGTTGTCCTGATAATCGGTAATGCCCGAAACATCTTTAAATACTTCTTTAAGACCTTCGTCAAGCAACCATTTGTATGACGCTTTCTGAATGTCGATAAGATTAGGCATATCAATTACTTCATCGATTTTACCAAAACTCATTCTTTCGGTGTTGCCAAGCTTTACGGGTTTGACATTAACCATAGGCGTATCACTCCTTAAAAAATCTATGAAACGGGGCAAGCGGTACTGAAAATCTGCTCATAAAAAGCTCTTGACACAAAAGGATTTTTGTGATAATATCCCCTTGTCGGATAAAGTTTTTTGCGGATTTTCCCGACCTCTTCGGTACATATCCCCATTATGGTACGTTTTATTATTCTATATTGAAATAATCAATAAGTCAAGAGAATTTTCGGATTTTTTTCGGATTTTACTGACTTTTTTATATTTTTACAGGTTTTATTTCCCGAAAAGAACAATAATTCTTTTCGGGCTATTTTTTACACTTCCAATGCAACACCCGACACGGTGTATGGTTTTAAACAGAAGAAGCTAGAAGCGTTCATCGGACGCCCCTACAAATTAACAACTACTTTCATATAAAAAAACGAAATTGCATCAGAACCTTACTGGTATCTGATGCAATTTCTTTATCTAACTATATTATCGTATTTCTTAATGCGTAAAATTAGGTTTATATATGTACAGTCATTATCACTTAAACAAATGCGCATCTGCAAAACCAAATTCTCCCCACCAATTTTCTTTCTTTTCAACATACAGTTCGAGCTTTTTGGCATTTGCAATATCCAGCTTAACTGTCTGAGCTAATTGTGAACTGTCAACATCATAAGTCGCTATTAATTTATCGTCTGCTAATACTTTTAAAGTCACTTCACAAACGTCCGAAGTAGAATCATTCTCACCATAAGCACCGTCTACAAAACCATAAGTAAATTGAATTTTGGAATATTTTCCTTCAAGATTATAGTCTGCATACAAATCTTTTGATGACAATTCTGTTGTTAATGTAAAACTATTATTTCGATGTTCGCCTGACATAACAAATGTATCCGAACCTCTGTATTCAACATATTTTTCACTTCTATAAGGCTGATAAAAATCAATAATATTATTGTCACAAAGTTTATCTGACAAATTTGACTCTTTGCTAAATTCCTTATTGCCGTTATCGTTTTTGAAAGCCTTAACTGCATATGTATATGTTGTTCCGTTTGTTAAATTTTCGTGTGTATATGTAAGAGAGTTCGCATCGGTTTCTGCCAATTCTTTTAGCTCACCTGTGTTTTCTTTACAAAACACAACATATCCGGCTGCTCCCTCAACCTTGCTCCATTCAATTTCAAATGTATCTATATCCAGGGCATTGACATCTTTTAATATTGGAGCTTTAAGAGCAAAACTGTCATTTACAACTTCTGTTTGCTTTTCCGTTTGAGATACAGTTTCTACCGACGAATTATTAGAAGAAATGTTATTTTTATTCAACAACGGTGAACATCCCGAAAGAATAAAAACAAGCATACAACAAATAATTGCTTTCTTCATATCTACACATCCTTTACGACAAATTAAAACATTGAAATTTTACTGATTAGGTTTTGTTTGCCCACATCCGCAAGAGCCAACATAGTTTTTATGAATTTTACCACAGTTAGGACACTGCCATTCATCTCCTTGCGGTTTACTAAAAGTTATCACTTTGGGCGAACTGCAATTCAAACAATATTTAACACTATCTGCGTTCAATTGCCCACATCTGGGACATTCCCATTTATTATAGTCGTAAATAGGCTCTTTACGGTCAATATTATCTAACTGCGAATTTACATCATTCAAATATGTATTATATGCTGTCTGCGCCAATTTTTCACTTCTGTTTTTTGCATAAAGAAAAGCAAAAGCACCCACATAAAAAAAGACAGAAATTAACATACCATTTAAATTTTCTTCTCTGTGATGATTTGAAAATTCCAAAAAATTCATAATAAATACAATAGCTCCGGCAATGATACAAATTGCAAACAGCACAAAATATACTATTATTTCAGGATGCTTTGCTCGATAATCAGCCATAAATTCTTCTTTACTTTTTATATGTTCGGTCTTTCTTTCAGTATGCTGAACATTGTAGTTTTGATACACTTTTTCATTAACTGAATTGTTTGACACAAAATTTCCTGTATGCACTCCGCAATATTGGCAAAACGCACTTCCATCATCAATTTGTTTTCCACACTTTTGACAATACATAATTCTCTCCTCAATTCATAATATATTATTTGTTGTTTTAATTTGTTTTTCAACAATGTTCAATTAACGATTACAATAAGATTATATACTATAGTATAGGCATTGTCAACACTATAGTGCATATTTTATGCTTTTTATTACATTGTGTGCAAAATAAATGTGTATTAGTATAATTAAAAAGTACCCTAAAGAGCAGGATGAAGCATATGGAACGCACCGAACTTAACAAAAAGATAGGACAAAACATTCGGAAATATCGTTTAAAAATTGATATCAGCCAAGAAAATCTTGCTATGTCGGCAGGTCTTTATCCTGCATATCTCGGCAGACTTGAACGAGGTGAAAAGTGTCCCACAATAGACACACTGTATAAAATATCCTGTGCGCTCGGTATAACAATCAATGAACTTATTTGTTTTGATTCCAAAATCGACTCATCGCCAACTAATAATCAGGCAAAAATGCGAATTGAAGAAGCGTTAAAACAAATTCCTGACACACAACAATTGCGAATTGCAGAAATTGTTGAAAATATCGCAGTCATAATAAAAGAAGAAAAAAATCAGTAGTAGCGGCAGTCAGTAACCACCGCTACAGTATTACAATCGCTTTGTCGAATTTATAAAGTTTGTTTTTAAATATAATTTCTATCGTTACTAACGGGAGAACACGGTTCTCCCCTACATTTAAACAACAGCTTTTACACAAACAAAAACAGTCGGGAAGACATTGCTTTGCATTTTGCAAACTGTCTTCCCGACATTCATTTTCAATTTTCAATTTTTAATTTTTAATTACTTGCCCTTCCCCATATCATCATATCTGTCCAGAAACGAAACTTTATTATCGCCTTGTTTATATGAAATAATCGTATCGAGGTTGACATTTTCAACGCTGTGGAAAATGTTGCTTTCAATCTGGGGATTGATTTTCTTCAGATTTGCGATAAGCTGTTTTATTTCCTGTCGTTTTGAGCCTGCGTTGCTGTTCGGGGAACAGGTTGTGCAGGTGTCCGTAAAACGGCACGCACATTGAATGAAATTCAGCTTGTTGTAATCTCGCCAATGCTTGATTTCAGCCTCACGAACGAGGTAGAGAGGGCGGATAAGTTCCATTCCCTCATAGTTTGTGCTGTGAAGCTTCGGCATCATCGTCTGAACCTGACCACCGTAGAGCATACCCATAAGAATAGTTTCTATAACATCGTCATAGTGATGACCGAGTGCGATTTTGTTACAGCCGAGCTGCTTTGCCTTTTTGTAGAGATAACCTCTTCTCATTCTTGCACAAAGGTAGCAGGGATATTTGTCAACATTGTAAACAGAATTAAAAATATCTGTTTCAAAAACAGTTATAGGAATGTTCAGTCTGCGGGCGTTGCTCTCGATTATATCACGATTTTCAACGCTGTAGCCCGGGTCCATTACAAGAAAAACAAGCTCAAACGGAAATTTATTGTGTCTTTTCAACTCCTGAAAAAGCTTTGCCATCAGCATTGAATCCTTACCGCCCGAAATGCAGACGGCAATTTTATCGTTCGGCTCAACAAGCTTGTACTCGATTATCGCCGCAGTAAATCTGCTCCAAATCGTCTTGCTGAACTTTTTGCGGATGCTTTTTTCAACATCGGTTGCATAGTCCTCATTCTCGAATTGACTTCTCAACCAACTGTAATAACCGCCCTCAAGATTCACGGCATTGAATCCGTCATCACGCAGATTTTCTGCAAGCTCGTCACTTATCTGACCGCTTTTGCAACAGAGGACAACAAGCTTGTCTTTTGGCAAAAGTGAATTGTCCCCTTTGATTTTTGCAAGCGGAATATTCTTTGCACCGTCAATGTGACCGTATTCAAACGAAATTTCATCTCTGATATCGATAAGAGTATATTCCTCGTCAAGCTTTCTCATCTGTTCTATTGTAATCTGATTGTTTTCCGATTTAAACATTCATAACCCTTCAATCTCTGTTTTTGCTGTTTTTTATTGCAACAATTGTTATATCGTCAAATTGCTCCGCATTTTCGGTAAAGTCCGTCAAGGCGTCATAAACTCCGTCACACACACCTTTTGCAGTCTTTCCGGCATTTTGACAGGCAGACACAAGTCTTTCGTTGCCGAAAAATTCATTATCCGCATTTGTTGCCTCATTCACACCGTCGGTGTAAAGGCAGATTATATCGCCGTTTCCAAATTCAGCGCTGTTCACAACATACCTTGCATCATCAAACACACCGAGCATTATACAGGGCTTACATTCTAAAAATTCAGCCTTGCCGTTGCTCACCGCAACAGGCTTGTTATGACCTGCATTTATGTACAAAAAGCTGTCGCTGTTTTTGTCAAAAATCACGGCAAATGCAGTTACAAACATTCCCTCGGGATTTGACGAACAGAGTTCCTTGTTGATTTCTTCAAATGCCCTGTCGGGTTCTGCATTTTCGGTCATTTTTTCGTGAATAAGAGTTTTTGCAAAAGCCATAAACATTGCCGCCGCAACGCCCTTGCCCGACACATCGCCGACTACGGCACACATTCTGCCGTCAGGCAATGCAAAGCAATCGTAAAAATCGCCGCCTACCTGTCTTGCAGACTCCATTCTTGCCGAAACATCAAAACAATCGGCAAAGGCAACATTCTTTTCTCTCGCAATTATTCCGTACTGAATCCGCCTTGCAACCTCAAGCTCGGTTTCATTCTTAGCCTTTTCACTCGCAAGGGCGGAATTTTTTTCAACATAAGTTTCTACATCGTGAGCCATATCGTTGAAATAATCAGCCAAAAGCTGAATTTCATCGTCAGAGCCGAGTTTTATCGGCACAAACGCTTTCTTTGTATTTGTGCCGTCAGCCTTGTCGGAAAAGTATCCTCGAATTTTTTCAAAAATCAAATGTATCGGATTATACATCTTTTTTCTGACAAACCGCATTACAAGCAAGAATACAATTGCCAGCACAACAAACAACGCAAGAACTCGCATTGCAGTATAGAAAATGATTTCCGTATAAATCTGCGTCAGCGAATAGTCCGCACCGATTAATGCAACAGGCTTGCTGTCCTTGCCTTGAATCGCTGAAAATGCCGTGTAAAAACTGCCGAAGCTGTCGTTCTGATATTCGTAAGCCGTGACAAGGTTAGGATTTTCCCACGCCTCTTTTTCAGCGTCCCACAAGCTGTGGTCAACCTCTGCACCTGCACTTCTCACCCTCAAAACATTCTCGTTTTCGCTGTCATCATCGGCAACAGTCATAACATATGTAACCTTGTTTTCGTCAAAATTCGGAATGTAAATGTACATATATTCAAGGTGGTTCGTCTGACAAATCCACCTCAAGGTCTTAACGGCTTTCCGATATTCTTCGGAATCGGGATTATCAAGCAATGCGTTTATATCGCAGCGTTCAAAAGTTTCTGTTGCAACCTTTGACGCACTTTCGGTCAGCTGTCGTGTAAACCGCCTTGTGCGCTGAATGTTTTCAATACAATTGAGCGTACCCGAAACAATCACCGCCAAAATAAACAGCACAAGTATGTGAAAGAAAAGCCTTTTGAAAATCGACTTTTTGACTTTTATTTTGCCGATTGGTTTTTCGGATTTTTTCATTAACAGTCACCGCTTTCTTTCCGCACACTTTTTCATCTTGTATTTTAACACGAATGTATGGTAAATGTCCACATTTTTATTCGTACGGTATGTCACCGTTCCCCGTTCGTGTCATAGGGGCGGATAATATACTCCCGTCTGAAATATAAAGCAATATAAAGCAAAAATTGCATCAATGCCGTATTCGGGCATCTGATGCAATTCCTTTATCCGAGTATCTTCTCGAATAGATTGCGGTGGCACACCGCCGACCACAATTTTCCATTTTCAATTTTCCATTTTTAATTAAGCAAAAACAGCCGACTGCTTTGCAATCGACTGTTTAATAATCGGATTATATATCAATTACCATCTTGCGTCAAGTTCGGCTTTGGTGGCTCTTTTTTTCTTTCTTGCGACATATCTTGAATATCTTGAAAGCTTTCTGTCACGAAGGAAGAATACAAAAGCGATTGCGCCGAGGATAACTGCAACAAGCACAAACCAAAGACCTACATTTGCGGATCTCTGAACTGCGGCAACAAGAGTCGGGGTGCTTGCGGCATTTGACTTTGCAAGAGCCTTGTCGGCAGACTTTACGGACTGAACGGCAACGCTTGACGCTGTGTCCGAGTAGTTCTGATTCTTTTCATTTGAAAGAATGAACTGCGACGCACCTGTTGAAGAAGGCATCTCAATCGGAGCGGCTGAAACCGCCGGAGAAACCTCACCGCTTACAACCTCTGTTTTGGGATTTGCAACTGCGTTGTCACTGAACAGTGCGTTGTATGTTTTCTCATCAACAATACCTGTTGAATCGAGTGAATTCTGATTCTGGAAATTTGCAACGGCCTGCGCTGTATATTCACCGTAGTAGCCTGTTGCATCCATTGCAAAGTAGCCGAGTTTTATAAGCTGCTGCTGAATTGCAGTTACTTTATCGTTTTCGTCACCGTTCTGATACTGAACTGCCTCTGTTACAGGCTCTGTTGTTGCCTCTGTGGGAGCAGTTGTTTCTTCTTCGGGCTTGTCCTCAGTCTTTGTTGTTGTATCGGCTTTTGGAGCTTCGGGAGCATTCTCCGAATAAAGTGTATTTCTCGAATCGCCTGCAATACCGTCAACTGTAAGACCTGCGGCTTTCTGGAATGCCTTATAAGCCTCTTCTGTTGCGTCACCGAAGTAACCGTCAACTGCACCGTCATAATAGCCGAGGTCAGCAAGTCTTTGCTGAATCTTCTTTACCTCAGCACCCGATGAACCGTTCTTGTAAACACTCGGTGTGTTGCTTGAAGATGATGAGCTGCCTGATGAACTTGAAGAACCTGATGAGCTTGAACCCGATGAACTGCTTGAAGAAGTGTTTGAAGGAGTCTTGCTCGATCTGCCCTGTGAGTCAAAGTAATATGTAGTACCGTCAATTGTTCTTGAAGTATTTACAATGTACTCGCCGTTTTCGTAGTAGTAGTAGTTGCCGTTAAAGCTTTCCCAACCGTTTGTTACATATGAAACTGCGGCAAGCTTGAACCAGTATGTCCAATTGTTATAACCGCCGATTGCCTCATAGCAAACACCGTATTCATCACCTCTTGCGTCAACCTCCATACCGTTGCCGACATAGACACCGACATGACCGGGACGCCAAAGTCCAAGACCGTGAACATTAGGAATGCCTGCACTTACCGAACCTGTTTCGGTAGCTGTTTCAAGCTGTGGATTACCGCATCTTTCGCCGCCGGCATATGAATAGATAAGACCTGAACAGTCAACTGCTCCGGGGGTTGAACCGCCGTAAACATATGACCATCCGCTGTTATAGGCATTGAGTGCCCATTCTGCAAGACCTGCACCCGTGCCTTTTGCACCGGCAGAAAATGAAGAACCGAATACGCATACACTTGAAAGTGTGAGAACACTCAGAATGATTGCAGTAATCTTTTTTATTCTCTGCATCGTTAATTACCTCCATTTTTATCAGAGAGTCAAAGCTCTTACAGAAAAATAACGACCGACTCAAAGTACAGTCCGTTTTAATCTGTACGGAAGATTTGACCGAAAAATTGTTACCAAATCTGACAGTAAATTACAAATCAGGTTACACCTTGATAACAACATTGTAACCATTATAACATCACTCTTTTAAAAAATCAACCCCAAAGCCCGTATTTTTTGCTAATTCAGAAAATTTGATGCAGTTTTACTCACAAAATCTTCATTTCAAGCACCAAAATAAAGCGAATTATTACAAAATTTGTAACCTTTTGTAATATTTACAGCGTACCGTCAACATAAATTTCGCATCAAAAAAGCAGCTCCCGCACCAAGCATTTGGAGCGGGAGCTGCTTTTATTCGGTTTCCGTAATACAATTATGAAAAAAACAGAGGAGAGAAAATTTCAAAATGAAATTTTGCTGAGTAAAATATGAATTAAAAATTACGGCATTACTGGTATTCGCAAACACTTGCCCATTTGAGAAGGAACTCTCTCTCTTCGGGTTTGCCCTTAACAGACTGTGATGCGGCTACAATCGGAAGCCAGCGGTCAACATATTGACGGGCTGTGTCGGTCTTTGTGCAGTAAAGCTTCATATACTTTTCTGCAAGCTCTTCCTGATGATTCAAACGGAACAAGAGGTAAGTTCTTGCGGCATCGGCTGAACCGTTACCCTGTGTTGCGTGTGACCAGTCAATAACATACGGTGTACCCGACTCGTCAATGATAACATTACTCGGGTTGAAATCGCCGTGACAAACCTTTGTGTGGTTCGGCATACCGTTAAGACGGGTTTCAAGCTCATATCTTGTTGTTGCGTCAAGGTCGGTTTCGCTGATTTTGCGTTTCATCTTATCCTTGAGTTTGTTAAGCAACGGTGCTTTTTGGCTGAGGATTTTAACCTGAATGTCAACAAAGAGATTGAGGTATTCGTCCTCTTTTTCGGGATGCTCTGCCATAAGCTCCGCAAGAGTTTTGCCCTCGATGAAGGTGGAGATAATTGCCCATTTTCCGTCAATCTTTGTAACCTCTTCAATTTTCGGAATATTGAGGCCTGTTTCCTCAACTCTTGCCTGATTAAGAGCCTCGTTAAGAATATCTGATTTCGGATAACACTCGTCAAAAACTTTGGCTGCAAGCGCACCGTCTTTATAAACTACCTTGTTCTCTCTTTTTGCAAGAACTGTATCTAATTTCATAATAAAGCCCCTTTCGCTTTAAAATATTAAAAATTCATCAAGCAATCTTTCATTGCTTCGGTTATATTATACAACAATTTCAGGGGTTAGTACAGTGTAAAAATAACAAAATAATTTTAATTTTCTTTGTGCATTTAGCAAATACAAATAAAATATTTTTTACAAATTACCGGCGCTTACAGCGTCTCTACCCGGTCGAACAGATCCTTTGCAGCTTCCACGGCGTCCTTGCTGCCAAAGGCGACCCGCACGCCGCCGGAAAGTACGTCAGACAGGGCAGCGGCCTGCGCTTTGAGCAGGGCGGCGTCCACGCTGCACAGCGCCTTGCGGTCGGCGGCGCGCATCTCGTCCGTGATGCCGCAGAAGTACCGGTGATCCAGCTCCCGGGCAGCGGCACGCGCCTTGCGGGGCGTGTCCAGCTTGGCGGCGGTGCCTACGATGAACTCGTCCAGATCCCGGGCGGTGTAGTCCCGGGCGGCAAGGGCGGCAGGAGCGGCGGCAAAGGTATCGTAGCTTTCCCGCAGGTGGGGGTCCCGGTAGGTGTACAAAAACTCGATGCCGTCTGCACAGAGCATTCCGGTGCCGTAGGCACCGCCCACCTCCCGGATGGTGTGCCACAGGTACTCGTAGCTCATCACCCGCGCCAGCACCCGGCGGCGGCTGTCCCGGGGCATGGGCCAAGCCAGCACATCGTAGTTCACGCCGCCGTCAATGATAAAGGCTTCGTTCACCGGGGGCGTCAGGGGCTGGGTGTAGGGCTGCGCCGGGGTGCGCCGGGCAGCGGCAAAGCGGCTTTCCGGCAGCAGGGTGCGCAGCTTTTCCAGTGCGTCCTCGGTGCCGTGCAGGCTGACGGTCAGAGCAGCGCTTTGCAGCACCCGGCTGCGCACAGCATCCAGCTTTGCGCCCAGCGCCGCCCAGTCGCCCTTTTCCAGCAGACTGCACAGGAAGTGATAGTAGCTCACGCCGGTGCAGGCTTCGTCCGCAGCGCCCTCTACATAATAATGGGCGCGGGCGCGGGTGGAAGCGAACTCGTTGCCCTGCTGGATGAACAGCTGCTCCATGCGCAATTTCAGCTGGCTGACCACCCGGGCATAGGCCGCTTCGGCGGCAGCGCCGGTAAGGACGGTATCATACAGCCACTCGCCGCCGATCTCCACCGCCTTTTCCAGGCTGCGCTCCAGCAGGCTCAGGCAGAGGGAAAGCTTCGCATGGCAGGGACTGCCCTCCTGCCGCCCTGTCCAGAGATCCAGCTGGGCGCGGCTGTCGCCCAGCCATGTGCTGCGCAGGGTGTTCAGCTGCTGGGCGGTGTGGGCGGGGGTGTCCAGCTCGTCCAGCACATCGGTGAGCAGGTTCAGATATTGCAGTTCCTCCGGGGTGATGCTGCCCAGATCATAGTAGAAATTCAGGTACAAGCTGCCGGCAGAGGGGTGGCGCAGCAGGGTGGCACCGGCCAGCTGCTCGGCGCTGCCCTGCGGGGCGGTATCGCCCGCGCCAAGGTCGGCGGCGGTGAGGGGATGCTCCAGCACCAGTTTGCCATCGGTGCGCACCGGGGCGGCATCCTCCGTTTTGGGTGCGGTGGGGATCTGCAGCACCTGCACCGGGGCGGGGGCAAACAGCTCCCGCAGCAGGGTGTCGAACCAGCCCTCTTCCAGCTTGCTGCGCAGGGCGGCGAAGAGCTTGTCCGTGTGCAGCAGCAGGGCGGCATCGCCGGTATGCAGCCAGCCGGTGGCGGCGTTGATGGCGTCCAGCACGCCGTCCGGCAGGCTGCCCGGGCGCTCCAGCGAGGCAAACTCGGCTTCGTTCAAAGCGGCCAGCAGCAGGTCGTGAGGAATGCCGGCCTTTAGCAGCTCGTCCACGGTCTTGCGCACAGCGGGGGCAAACTTGCGGGCAGAATCCACCGTAGCACCGCGCAGCAGCAGCTCCAAGGTGGGCTGCAGGGTACTGTCGTCAAAGCCGATGTCGATATCTGCGCCCAGCTGCTCGGCCAGCAGCGCGGCCTTGAGGGGAGAGCTGTTGGTGCTTAGCAGCGCACCCAGCAGGATCTCCACGCCCAGCTGCCGCTCCCGGTCGGCAAAGGCACCGGTGTACCATGCCAGTGCGCACTGCACCTCGTCCGGCTTGGGCTGGTCGGTGTAGTAGGGCAGCTCCACGAACGCGCCGGGCTGCTCGTCCTGCATGGTCAGGCGGGGACGGGCAGCGGCCTTGGGCATCTTGGACAGGTAGTCCTGATCCAGCCGCGCCAGCTTGTCGGCCATATCCATCTTGCCGTATAGGGTGATGCAGCAGTTGTCGGCGCTGTAATGGCGGCGGTACACCCGCTGGTATTTCTCGTAGGTCAGGGCGGGGATGGACGCCGGGTCGCCGCCGGACACAAAGCCGTAGGCGGTATCCGGGAACATCGCCCGTTGCAGGGCGTTTTGCAGCTGAGCATCCGGGGAAGCCAGTGCACCCTGCATTTCATTGTAGACCACACCGCTGACCGTGCCGTCCGCGTCCCGGTGCCAGCCCTCCTGCTCGAACACGGCAGAGTCCACCATAGCCAGCGGGCAGAACACCGCGTTCAGGTAGACATCCATCAGGTTGCAGAAATCGGTCTCGTTGGGGGTGGCAAAGGGGTAGACCGTCTTGTCCGGGAAGGTCATTGCATTGAGGAAGGATGCCATGCTGCTTTTGAGCAGCTGCACAAAGGGGGAACTGACCGGGTATTTTTCGCTGCCCGCCAGCACAGAGTGCTCCAGAATGTGGAACACGCCGGTGTCATCGGAGG